>Ga0207797_1000056_pt1 | contig 68657 bp, 52 predicted proteins | sample PRCRCaboRojoPR_6_FD_187275 | JGI IMG/M metagenome (GOLD analysis project Ga0207797, IMG submission 187275) | Marine sediment microbial community from Cabo Rojo, Puerto Rico - PR CR 10% Liquid 1 (SPAdes) | ecosystem: Environmental > Aquatic > Marine > Coastal > Sediment | place: Cabo Rojo, Puerto...
AAACCTTCGCTTTCTGCCGGAAGAGTCCAGTCTGCTGCCCTTCGGCTGATCGTAGAACGCGAGAGGGAGATAATGAGCTTCAAACCCACCTCCTCCTTCAAGTTAACTGCTGATTTTACCGATGGTGAGAGTGAGTTTGATGCTGATTTATCTAAAAAACTGGATGATAAGGAGGAGGCTTTAAAAGTGCTGGAGCATGCCAAAACAGCCAAATTTCAGGTAGCTGAAGTGCAAAAGAAACCTTCCAAAAGGAACCCGGCACCGCCTTTTACTACCTCTACTCTTCAGCAGGAAGCCTCCAGGAAGCTAGGGTTTTCTGTAGCCCGTACAATGAGTCTTGCACAAAGGCTTTACGAGGCCGGTAAGATTACCTATATGCGTACCGATTCGGTAAATCTATCCAAAGCTGCGATTGGTTCTGCAAAGAACATCATACAGGAAAAGTTTGGGGAGAAATACCTCAAAACCAGGCAATACCAAACCAAATCCAAAGGGGCACAGGAAGCCCATGAAGCCATCCGGCCTACTTATATGAATAATATGGAAGTTTCAGGTTCGGAGGCTGAAAAGAAGCTATACAGCCTGATCTGGAAACGAACCATCGCTTCGCAAATGAGCAGTGCCGACTTTGAAAAAACCACCATTAAGATAGATATCTCTAATGACCCGCATCAGTTTATTGCCATTGGTGAAGTAATGAAGTTTGACGGTTTTCTCAAGGTTTATATGGAATCCACGGATGATGAAAAAGAGGAAGAAAGAAAAGGTTTGCTTCCTGAACTGAAGCAAGGCCAGAAATTAAACTATACAAAAATCAGGGCTATTGAACGCTTTACGCACCATCCACCACGCTATACAGAAGCCAGCCTGGTGAAAAAACTGGAAGAACTGGGTATCGGACGTCCTTCAACTTATGCACCCATTATTTCAACGGTACAGGAAAGGGGTTATGTGGTTAAGGAAGATCGTTTTGGAACGCCGAGAAATTACCGTGAGATTGTTTTAAATAATGGCACCATCCAGGAAGAAACCAGGACGGAAATGGCCGGTGCCGAAAAGAAAAAGCTGTTCCCCAATGATATTGGTATGCTGGTGAATGACTTTCTTAAGAAACATTTTACAGAGGTGGTCAATTACAATTTTACCGCCAACGTGGAAGAAGAGTTTGACCAGATCGCCGAAGGCTTTAAAGAATGGTCCGAGATGATTGATAAATTCTATCAGCCTTTTCATGAGAAGGTGGAGGAGACCCTTGAAAAGTCTGGCAGGAGTACAGGTGAGCGGATTCTGGGAACCGATCCGAAAACGGGCCGGCAGGTTTCTGTAAAAATAGGCCCTTACGGACCAATGGTCCAACTGGGTACCCGCGAAGAAGAGGAAAAGCCGAAATTTGCCAGCCTGCAGAAGGGTCAGCATATTGAAACCATAACCCTGGAAGAAGCCCTTAAGCTGTTTGATCTCCCCCGAACGCTTGGAAAATACGAAGATAAGGACGTAGTTGTTTCCACCGGACGGTTTGGACCCTATTTGAAACATAATTCCAAAAACGTATCGCTTAAAAGAGAGGACGATCCGTTCAAGATTGATCTGAATCGGGCCATCCAGCTTATAGAAGAAAAAAGGGAGAGGGACAGGAAGAAAACCATCAAAACATTCAGCGAGGATAAGGATCTGGTAATTTTAAAAGGTCGTTTCGGCCCATACATCAGTTATAAGGATGGCAATTATCCCATTCCCAAAAAGAAGGAGGCTGAAAAACTTACCGCTGAAGAATGTTATGAGTTGATCAAAAACAAAAAGGAACGGGATCAGCAGAAAAAATCTTCACAGAAGCAGAATTCCGGGAAATCGGGTTCAAAAAAACAATCTGCGAAGAAACAATCTGCAAACAAGCAGTCTGCAAAGAAGCAGTCTGCAGGAAAAGGAAGTTCAGGTAAAGTGAGTACGCAAAAGAAGAGCTCCCGCAGCTCTGCCAAAAAGTCAAAAAAGGGAACGACCGGGAAAGGCCCCCGTTCAAAAAGTGCCAGCAAGACTTCAGGTAACAAAGGTTCAAAATAGCTATTTATTGCTTTCATGAGTTTAAGCGATTATCTTTTCCCTTTGAGCACCAACCGTATATCCAAAACGGGTGGTGAGCTGCGCCATCAACTACATATTAATCGTGGAGAAATTTCTTTGGAGGAACTGGACACGGGAGATGTGGTTCTTGTGGGTATTCCCTATCAAATGAACAAAAAGCTGGAACATTCAGAATCTGTAGATCTGGTAAGACAAGAATTATATCAACTTGCAGGCCGGGAATCCTTTAAAAACAAAATAATTGATGCAGGTGATCTTAGGAATGGACAGGATGTGAAAGGGACCTTGTATTCTCTGAAGAATCTTTTGGGTATACTAAATGAGCAGGGTGTATTTACCCTTTTAATTGGAGGATCCGGCCTTTTTAATCTTGGTATCCTGATGCACCTGGAATCAGTAATTGGCAGGTACACCTATACGCTTGTGGAACCCTGGTTTTCCCTGGCTGAATTTATAGAATACGGATTGGTGGATTTTAATTTGTTGAACTGCTACAACCTGGGTAATCAATCTTATTACCTGACAAAGCCTCAGGAAGAATGGCTCAGAAAATACCAGTATGAATCTTTGCGGTTGGGCAGGATGAGGGGCCATCTTGAAGAAACTGAACCTTACCTGAGGGACTCAGACGGTTGCAGCATTTCAATACATGCCCTGAAAAATGCTGAAGCCCCTGCACAAAAACAAGCACATCCCAATGGATTATATAATGAAGAAGCATGTCAGTTAGCCAGGTACGCGGGTCTTGCCGGGAATCTTTCTGTATTTGGCATATTTGATTATTTCCCGCCTGAAGACAAGAACAGGGTCACTGCCAGGCTGATTGCCCAGATGTTATGGTTCACCATTGAAGGTTACCAGATGAGATATCTTGAGCATCCTTATTCCGACAACCATTTCCAGAAGTTCCTGGTTAGCCTGGATGACCATAAAATCACCTTTTATAAAAGCGAACGCACATCACGATGGTGGATGGAAATACCGCATAAGGACAGAGCAAGGAACCAGGTTTTCCCTTGTAACCAGTCTGACTACGATGCGGCATGCAGGCATGAAATACCTGAGCGATGGCTGCATGTTTATCAAAAATTAAACTTTCATAATTTGTAACGGGTGATTGATCAAAAACAAAGCCAAATTTCCAATAAAAATTTTTTGTATAAAGTAACCTTCATCCATAAAAAATAGTATAAGGGGATTGCGTGTTTTATTAACAATTGATGTTGATAAATTTGTGTGGAAAGAATAAATTTGTTTTTTTTACGTTCATTATTAACTCGAGGATACACAAGGTTTATGCGAACAAAAGCAGTTATTTTTCTACTTTTAAGCTTTTCTTTACAGGCTGTGGCCCAGCAGGATCCGCAATTCAGCCAGAGTATGTTCACGAGGTTGTCCTATAATCCTGCCTATACCGGAAGCCATGGAAAGATATGCGCGACTGCTTTACATCGCCAGCAATGGTATGGATTTGGCGATGGCGCACCGGAAATCAGTGTATTTAACTTTGATGCTGCCATCAGCCCATTTGGTATCGATGCCGGTGTTGGGCTGTCATTAATACAAGACAAGATTGGATTCAGCAACAATTTAGGAGCAAGATTATCACTTTCTTATCGTTTTGAAGCCTGGGATGGTAACCTTGCATTCGGAGCCAACGGCGGTATGATCAATTATTCCTTAACACCGCATTGGGTAATTCCTTCAGGTACATCGGTTCATTCAAGCAATGATCCAGCTATCCCCCAGGAGGTTAAAAATGAAATGGCACCCGATATTGGATTTGGCGTTTATTATTATACCGATGCCATGTACCTCGGATTTTCTTCTACACATATTAATGAACCTACTTTCACCCCTGCTGAAGGTGGTGTAAAGCCCCGAATCGGAAGAAATTATTATCTGATATCCGGCTACAACATGCCGATAACAGATACCAAATTCGAGCTGAACCCTTCGCTTTTAGTGCAGTCTGACGGCAGCCTTACCCAGATAAGTCTGAATACCCATTTGTCCTATGATGAAAAATTCTGGGGTGGCGTTTCTGTCAGGACCGATAAAACGCTCACCGGTATGATAGGAGCCAAGCTTTTCAATTGGGTGCGGGTAGGATATTCATACGACCTGAGCATCTCAGAACTCAGCAAATACCATCAGGGTTCTCACGAGATCATGGTTGGCTTCTGTTTCGATGTGAAAACCGATGAAAGCCCGGAAAAGTATAAAAGCATAAGATTTTTATAACAAATAATAAAAATTATCGTAAATAAATTTATCAGCAAAAATAAACCCCAACATTATGAAGAAAGTAGCATTAATTATCGTCCTATTCTCAGTATTGGTCAGTTGTAGTAACTACAATGGTGGTGAGTTAATTGGTGTACAGGACAGACCGGATTGGTATGAGTCACAGCCTTATGGGATGGTTTTTGTTCCAATGGGAAGCTTTACGATGGGTCCGAGCGATGAGAGCGCATCTTGGGCTATGACGACCAAAACACAAAGGGTATCTGTTGACGCTTTTTGGATGGATGAAACCGAAATCACCAACAATGAATACCGCCAGTTCGTTAATTACGTTAAGGATTCTATCCTGCGAAGGAAACTGGGGCAGCAGGTAGAAGATTTCCTGGTTACCGAAGATCAGTATGGTAACCCCATAGATCCGCCCCGTATTAACTGGGAAACTGAGATTGATCCTACTGATGAAGCACAAAGGGAGATCATCAATTCCATGTATTATGATCAGCAGGACAGGCTGTTCGGGAGAAAACAACTGGATACCCGGCAGTTGATGTATGAGTATTATTGGATTGATTACCAGCAGGCAGCTAAAAGATCCAACAAGTATAACTTCGATACCCAGCAGTATGAAGGTACCGTAATCAATGCCCAGGGTGAACGCATGGAAATTGACAGCAGACAATCATTCATAATGAGGGGTAAAGTCAATGTTTATCCGGACACCCTGGTTTGGGTCAGAGATTTTACTTACTCCTTCAATGAGCCCTATACCGACCTGTATTTCTCCCATCCGGCGTACGATGATTATCCGGTTGTTGGAGTTGACTGGGAGCAGGCGAAGGCTTTCTGTATCTGGAGAACCAAGTATCTCAATGATTTCCTCAGAAACGAAGGAGAAGGGACCGTACAGGATTATCGCCTGCCTACTGAAGCCGAATGGGAATATGCCGCAAGAGGTAAGCTGAACCTGAGTCCTTATCCATGGGGTGGACCTTACACGAGGAATAAAGAAGGTTGTTTCCTTGCAAATTTCAAGCCCATGCGAGGCAATTATGTAGACGATGGTGCGTTAATAAGTCAGCCTGTTGGCACTTATCCTCCAAATGAATATGGATTGTATGATATGTCTGGTAACGTTTCAGAGTGGACCTCTAATGCATTTGATGAATCCGCATACTTCTTCACCCATGATATGAATCCAAACTATCAATATCATGCTACCGAAGACGACCCGAAAGCGATGAAGCGCAAAGTGGTAAAAGGCGGATCATGGAAAGACATTGGCTATTATCTTCAGAATGGTACAAGAACCTACGAATATAAAGACACAGCCAAATCATATATTGGATTCAGATGTGTCAGGTCATATCTCGGCGGAGCCGAACAGTAATAAATTGTAAGTATCATATTTTTATTTAGTTAAGTATTATAATAGTTTTTAAGCCCAAAATTGTTATGCCTTATGATGAGTATGTCTGAAATAGTACAGTCGGCCGGATGGAAAAAATTCATGGCAAAAGTATATGGATTTGGAGCCACTATTGTACTTATGGGTGCATTATTTAAGCTTCAACACTGGGAAGGAGCGAGTACCATGTTGATTATAGGATTGAGTACTGAAGGCCTCATCTTCTTCCTTTCTGCCTTTGAGCCGGTGCATGAAGAAGTTGACTGGTCCATTGTTTACCCGGAATTGGCTGGAATTGAAGAAGATCCGGAAGAAGCAAGGGAAAGAAACAGAGCCCGGAGAGAAGCCATGGGAAATAATCCCGGCGGAGGTAACGGAAATCCCGTCGGAGGTGGCGGTGGAAGCCTTACCAAGTTTGACCAGATGATGGAGAACGCGGATATTTCTCCAGAGCTCTTTGATCGTTTAGGCGATGGTTTGAAACGTTTCAATGAAACAGCGAAAAACCTGAATAATGTTTCCAATGCAAGCCTTGCTACCGACCAATATGTCAACAATATGCAGGCTGCTGCTGAATCGGTTAATTTATTAACAGATTCCTACAACAAATCCAAGGAAGCATTGAACCAATCCATAGATCAACTGAACAGTGTTTATCAGGAATCAGCAAATAACATCCAGCAATCTGAACAATACACCGCAGGTCAGATTAAGGAAAGTGGAAGTTATCTGGCTGATAAGATGAAAGAATCCGGCGATAATATTGCTGGTTCATACAACCAGATATCGCAGAATATTGGATCAAATCTCTCTGAGAGTACCAAAGATTTCAACGAAAATCTGGAAGCGCTCAACAAAAACCTCTCTGCATTGAATTCTGCCTATGAGCTTGAGCTGAAAGCCACAAGCGATCATGCCAGGAACACTCAGAATCTCTATGGTGAAATGGATCAGATGGTCAATGATCTGAGGGAATCTGTAGAAGAGACGAAGAAGTACAGGGAAGAGGTTTCCAAGTTGAATCAGAACCTGGCGGAACTGAATATGGTGTATGGGAATATGCTCTCCGCTATGTCAGTAATGTCAAATAGTTAAAATGAGGTTCTAAATGGCAGGTGGTAAAGAAACTCCCAGACAGAAAATGATCGGCATGATGTATTTGGTGCTGACGGCTATGTTGGCACTGAATGTATCGGCCGAGGTTTTGGATGCATTTCGGTTGGTTAATGAAGGAATAAAAAGCACTACTGAAAATTTTTCCAAGAAAAATCAATCAACCTACAAGGAATTTGAGCAGGAAGTTGCTAAAAATGAGGAAAAAGCAGGTAAGTGGAAAGACCAGGCTTTTGATGTAAGAGCAAGAGCGGACAGCCTTTATAATTTCATGCAGAATCTGAAAATAGATATGCTGAAACAAAATCAGGGTAAGAGCATTGCAAAGAATACAGCCCTTGAGAAAGGAGAGGACGGCAAGGTAAATGTGCTGCATGAAAATGTAGTTGGAGAAGATAAATGGGATATGGTAACTCGCGTGATGATTGGGGAGAATTACGATGCCAAGGCTTATGAATTGAAGAAACGGATTGAGGATTTCCGTGGTTATCTTGTTGATCATATTGACGAGGAGGATACCAAGGTAATTGAGGCCATAAACAAAGCACTGAATACCTCCGATCCTCCGGCGGAAGAAGGACGCGATCAGAAAACCTGGGAGGTAAAACATTTTTATGACATTCCGCTGGGAGCAGTACTGCCAATCCTCAGTAAGCTGCAATCGGATATCAGGAATGCTGAGGCTGAAACCATCCAGTATCTGTTCAATCAGATTGAAGCGGGCTCTTTTTCCTTTAACAAACTGGAAGCAACTGTAATACCTAATTCCAATTACGTTATACAGGGTAACGAATACAGCGCTGAAGTATTCCTTGCAGCAAGAGATACTACTGCTCCTCCCCAGGTATTTATCGGTGAATGGGACAGTGTGCGCCAGGAAGATGGTAGCTATGAGGTTCAAATGACGAGAGTGGAAGATACCTTAACGGTTAGAAACGGGAAAGGTCAATATATGCGTCGTGCTAACAGCACAGGTATTCATGAATGGGGCGGCATCATTAAATTAATGGGCCCGGAAGGAGACTTCATCAAAAAGCCGTTCAAACAGGAATACGAGGTAGCCAGACCCAACCTGGTTATATCTCCCACCAAAATGAACGTTTTTTATGTAGGTATTCCTAACCCGGTAAGCATTTCAGTCCCGAGTGTGCCGCCCAATAAAATTGCACCCAGGGTTCGGAACGGAAGCATCTATAAGATTGGTCCCGGGGAATTTGAAGTCAAGCCCAATAATGCCGGTCAGGAATGTGTGATAAGCGTACGAGCTCAGGTAGAAGGCCGGACGAGATCCTATGGTTCCAAAAATTTCAGGGTGAAAGAACTGCCTACACCTACCGCACAGGTTGCCCAGAAAGGCGGTGGTGATATCCGTGAAGAGATTCTCAAAGCTCAGAGTGGAGTATTTGCAGTAATGGAAGATTTCCTCTTTGACCTGAATTATGAGGTTACCCGGTTTACAATAACCACGACCGACAGGGGTGGTTATGTAAAAACAATGAGAAAACAAGGCAACCGGTTTGATCAGGAAGTGCGCGACTGGTTTGATGCCAACCTGGAAAGAGGCCGTAAGGTTAACTTTGAAGACTTGCAGGCAGTCGGCCCTGATGGTGATGTTAAAGATTTAAATCCCATAACGTTTACAATACAATAAAGTATAAAAATGATTAAATGTGATAATATTATGAAACGACCAATTCTGTTTTTCTTGTTAGGAGTAATTGCTTTTGTTGTGAGTCCCCAAATGAGTCAGGCTCAGGAGGAAGAGGGCGGCGTTAATGATAATATTTACGAAAAACAAAACATTAAGGGTAAAAAGCCGCTTAGTTATGTACACATTAGGGAAGCTGACGTCATGTGGTCCAAAAAGTTATGGCAGATGATCGACTGCCGGAAAAGGATGAACCAGGTGTTGTATTTCCCTGTTAATGAAATGGATGATCGCAAGAGCCTGATCCAGGTTATTATGCACGGCATTGAAAATGAAGGCCTGACAGCCTACCGTAGCGATCAGTTTAAGGAAATGTATACTACGGATGAAGTATACAAGGAAATGGGTGCAGGTGAAGAAACTCAGGAGATCCAAATGCCTGACGGCTCTACCAAAGATACGGTTATACAGACAGGCATTCGTTACGACGAGATCAAGCAATATATGATCAAAGAACAGTGGGTTTTTGATAGGAAATACTCCGATTTGAGGGTTAGAGTTGTTGGTATCTGCCCCATTCGTGAATATATAGATGACGATACAGGAGAAAAGCGGAAAAGCCAGGTTTTCTGGATTCATTACCCCGAAGCAAGAAATATAATGGCCAAATTTGAAATTTTCAACCGTAAAAATGACGCCCAGAGAATTAGTTACGCAGACTGGTTCCGGCAAAGAAGGTTTAACTCCTATGTTGTGCAGGAAACCAATGTTTACGGTAACCGGATGATTAACGAGTACACCACCGGTAAGAATTCATTACTCGAAGCCCGGAAAATACGAGATGAAATATTTGAGTTCGAACACGATCTGTGGCATTACTAATTGAATATGAATAGAAAAAAATCCCGCTTACTGAGTAGGCGGGATTTTTTTGCTTTGGTCTTCGAAAGATTGTTCAGATATATTTTTCTCCTTTCTTCTCCTTGATTTCTTCAACAATCTCCTTGATTTCCTGCTCGTCCTTTTTATTATATATGATCAGCTTCTCATCCGACTCTACGATGATGTAATCCTTTAATCCTTTGATGACCACTATTTTGTCATTAGGGAAATTTACAATGGAATCTTCCACGTCGTAGAGCATTACATTGTCCCCGTAAACGGAATTCCCGTTATCATCCTTGTGGAGGAATTCCTGCAGCGAACCCCAGGTACCCAGGTCAGCCCATCCAAAGTTGGATGCAAGCACGTATACATTTTCAGATTTTTCCATGATTCCGTAATCAATGGATATGCTTTTGCTTTTGAAATAAACCTTGGCTATAAAATCAGCCTCTTCGGACGTATGATAAACATTTCCTCCTTCCCTGAAAAGTTGGTCAACGTCGGGAAGGTGTTTGGAAAATGATGACATGACGGATTTAAGAGACCAGATGAATATTCCTGAATTCCAGTAGTACTCGCCGCTTTCATAAAACTTCCGGGCAAGGTCATAATTGGGCTTTTCGGTAAAAGTTTTCACCTTGTGGAGGTTTTTATAACCATCCACCTCCTGGTTGTTTTCTCTTTGTATATAGCCATAGCCCGTTTCAGGCCGATGTGGTTTAATACCCAGTGTCAGCAGGGCATCATGATTTTCAGTAAAATCCAGCCCTTCTTTCAACACCTCGAGAAACTCATCCTCTTTTTGAATCAAATGATCCGAAGGCGATACCACAATGTTTGCATCCGGGTTTACTTTTTGAATTTTGTAATTGGCATAGGCAATACAAGGTGCCGTGTTCTTTTTCTCCGGCTCCAGCAAAATCTGGTTTTCTTTGAGTTCGGGCAACTGGTCCCTGACCAGATCACGATAGAGTTCATTGGTAACAATATAAATATTCTCTACAGGACTGATCTTTGAAAGCCTGTCATAGGTCTGCTGGAGCAATGTTCTGCCAGTTCCCAGGATGTCCAAAAACTGTTTTGGATTTTCCCTGGTGCTTAAGGGCCAGAATCTTGTTCCTGTCCCACCTGCCATAATAACAGAAAATGTGTTTGATTTCATAGGTTTTCAGATTTATGTCGTTTACATTAAATAGCATGTTTTTCTTAAAAGAGGTTAAAATTATAGCATTTAAAAACTTTAACCATATTTGTTCGTTATATAATTACTAGGAATCATTAATTTGACTATCTGGAACATTGTTCCCGGTCAGATTAATGATTTTTAAATATAAGGATTTTTTCCTTTTTTTGATTATCATAAATATTTGAATTATGTATTTAAGAAGGTTAATTGTTAATTTATTGGTTATTGTGGGGTTTCTGGTTATCCCGTTAACATCCTTCAGCCAATATTTTGGTCAGAATAAGGTAAATTATGAGCAATTTGATTTTGAGATATATGAAACGCCACATTTCCAAATATATAATTATTTAGGGCCCAATGATGCCATTCAAAGATTGGGGCGCCAGAGTGAATATTGGTATGATCGGCATTATGCCATTTTTAGAGACACTGTTACCCGAAATCCACTGATCGTATATAACAACCACCCCGATTTCCAGCAAACTACCGTTATAGGCGGGCAGATAGGTGTAGGAACCGGGGGTGTGACTGAAGCCTTGAGAAAAAGAGCTGTTATACCATTTATGATCTCCAACCGGGAAACGGATCATGTGTTGGGGCATGAAATGGTTCACGTGTTTCAGTATAACATGGTAAAATCAAATGATACACTGGGTTTACAGTCCCTTCAGAACATTCCCTTGTGGATGATTGAAGGTATGGCTGAATATTTATCTATTGGCCCGGTGGACAACAAAACTGCCATGTGGATGAGGGATGCCATAATACATGATGATGTGCCCTCCATCAAACAGATGACACGCAAACCCAATGAATATTTTCCCTATCGTTATGGCCACGCTTTCTGGTCATTTGTTACCGGGATATGGGGTGATGCGATGATCGAACCTGTTCTGCAAACTACAGCCAAATATGGACTTGGCAGGGCAGTAGACAGCCTGTTCGGATTAACAACGGACAGTTTATCATCCCTATGGCAAAAATCGGTGAAGAATACCTATGATCCCCATATAAACAAGGATACCATCCAGCCGGTGGGTAGAACCATGTTTACTCCTGAAAATTCTGGAGAATTAAATCTATCGCCGGTCTTAGGACCCAATGGCAAATATATGACCTTTATATCCAACAAAAATGTCATTTCTATAGATATTATGATGGCCAATACGGAAAAGAAGAAGGTCATAAAACAACTGACCAGTGCAGTAAGGCAGGGAGATATTGACAGTTACAATTATATTGAATCTGCAGGATCCTTCTCACCCGACGGGGATCAATATGCCATGAGCACCGTTGCCAAGGGCAGAAACCGGTTGCTTATAGCCAATATAGAAGGGGATGATGTGGATGTAACCGATGAAATAGAATTAAAAGGCATTGAGGCATTTGATAATCCCGAATGGTCCCCGGATGGCAATAAAATTTTACTTACCGGACTGGTGGATGGCAAAAGTGATCTGTACATATATAATGTAGATACTGAGAAAATAAGGCAATTAACAGATGATCCCTATTCCGATCTTCAGGCGACCTGGTCTCCCGATGGCAAGGAGATAGCTTTCATTTCGGAAAGAGGCCCGGATACAGATCTTGAAACCCCTACTTATGGTAAGTATCGTCTTACCACTATGGATGTTGAAACCGGAGAAATTGAGTTACTGCCTGTCTTTCCGCAAAGCGATAATCTCAGTCCACAGTATTCTCCGGATGGAGAGTCGGTGTATTTCCTCTCCCATGCAGACGGATACAGGAATTTGTATGAATACGAATTTGAAACCGGAGATGTTTACAGGCTGTCGGATTTTGTTACCGGTATTAGTGGGATTACCGATTTGGCCCCGGCATATAGTGTGGCTAGTGAAACCGGTGAAATTGCTTATACCCTTTACGGGGAGGACAGGTATTCTGTATATATGGCAGAACCGGAAGAGTTTAACCGGGTGAAGGTAGATAAAAACCTTGCGGATAACAGTGCTTCCGTGTTGCCTCCGGGCAGGGGAAGGGTCCTAAATATCGTCGGAAATAATCTGGAGCGTTATCCCAGCACACCGGATACTTCATTTAACAGGGAATCTTATAAACCCAAGTTCCAGTTGGATTATATCGGGAGTACCGGCGTTGGTGTAGGATCCAGCCAGTTCGGAACCTACGCATCAGGTGGCGTTACGGCACTCTGGAGTGATGTGTTGAAGGAGCACCAGTTGATTACCAACCTTCAGGTTCAGGGTGAAATCTATGATATTGGTGGATACGTGCAATACATGAATCAGGAAAGCCGTCTGAACTGGGGTGGTTCTGTAAGTCACATACCTTACCGGTATTCTTACTATGCATTTAACCCGCGCGACAGCCTTGAAACAGATGACGGCAAAATCCCTGTAAGTAATTTTATTATCCGGCAGACCAGGATATTCCACGATCAGGTCTCCCTGTTTGGTCGTTACCCGCTGTCGAAGAAACTTCGTTTTGAAGCGGGGGCTTCTTTATCGCGATACAGTTATATGATTCAGGAAATCAACAATTATTATTACGGTAATCTTATGATAGACAGAAATAAAGATAGATTGAAGCAACAGGAGCCAGACCCCTTCTATGTAGGAAATGCTTATATGGCCTATGTGGGCGATAACACAAACTTTGGTATAACAGGTCCGCTAGATGGCTACCGTTTTCGTTTCCAGGCAGGTAAGATGTATGCCTCATACGACATCTATACCACCCAGGCCGACTACAGAAATTATTACTATCAGAATCCCTTCAGCTTTGGTATACGCGCTCTTCATTATGCCCGTTACGGACCGGATGCAAATGAGCTGTACCCGTTATATGTAGGAGACCATTATTATGTACGGGGATATTCTTACAACTCCTATAATACGCAATCACAATCTTATAATCCGAACTATTTAAATCTTAATTCCATGGTGGGTTCGAAGATGGGGGTAATCAATGCTGAAGTCCGTCTGCCCTTTAGCGGTCCCGAAAGGCTTACCTTCATTCAGTCGAAATATTTCTTTACCACCCTGGTAGGATTTGTTGACGGAGGCTTCGCCACGGAGGATTACAGCAACCTTGCTTTTTCATGGGAACCTACCCCGGATGAGAATACGCCGATCTTCAGTACAGGATTGGCCCTCCGGATTAATCTATTCGGATACGCAGTGCTGGAACCATATGCCGCTATACCTTTCCAGCGTGATGATAAAGACATTACCTTCGGCCTGTTTATAAGAGGTGGTGGTTGGTAATATTGTGTTTGGATGTTTATGAGAAAGAGGGTGTTCATCATAGGTGGACACCCTCTTTTATATTCCTGGATATCCCATTCCCTATCATAATAAATTTTCTTGAAACTGCCCATGTCTCAGTAAAACAAGACTTTTGCCTCCCGGGTTGATGGAAATCCTGTAAATTTGAAATTCGGGAATCACGTTTCCAATTCGGAAAAATTTTTAAATTTATAATCCTAAAAATTCAACCATTATGAAACATACCAACCTGTTATTATTTGTATTACTGGCCCTTTTAACAATCAATTCCCGGGGTCAGAACATATCCGAAAAAGTGGATTCTGTTTTAAATCTGATGACACTGGAAGAAAAAATCGGCCAGCTTAATCTGGTCTCTGGTGAAGGAGAACTGACCGGTCCTGTTACAGAAGACAGAAATTACGTTCAGCAGATTAAGAATGGGCACCTGGGTGCCATGTTAAATGTAAATGGATCTGAATATACCCGAAAACTCCAGGAAATTGCCGTTGAAGAAACACGTTTGGGTATCCCATTAATTTTTGGTTATGACGTAATCCACGGGTATAAAACCATTTTTCCCGTTCCCCTGGGTGAAAGTGCAACATGGAATCCCCGTACTATAGAACGATCCGCGCGTATTGCGGCTATAGAGGCTACGGCTGCAGGTCAGCACTGGACCTTTGCCCCGATGGTGGATATAAGCCGTGATGCCAGGTGGGGCCGAATTATGGAAGGAGCCGGTGAGGATCCTTACCTGGGCTCAGAAGTTGCCAGGGCCCGCGTAAGAGGATTTCAGGGTGGCACCCTTGACGAGAACTACACCATGCTGGCCTGTGCAAAACATTTTATTGCCTACGGTGACCCGGTGGGTGGTCGTGATTACAACACCGTGGATATGTCCGTTCGAAGGCTGAAAGAAACACACCTTCCCCCTTTCAAAGCAGCACTGGAAGCCGGGGTAGCTACGTATATGACCTCATTCAATGAACTTAATGGCGTACCTGTAACCGGCAGTGAAAAGTTTGTAAAGGGCATCGTCAAAGAACAATGGGATTTTAATGGTTTTATAGTATCTGACTGGGCTTCCGTTTCAGAAATGATCGTTCATGGTGTAGCCAGGGATAAGTATGAAGCCGGGGAACTGGCTATGAATGCTGGTGTTGATATGGACATGGAAGGACGCGTGTATATTGAAGAACTTCGCAATCTCATTGAGGACGGCAAGATTACCGAGGAACAAATTAATGATGCAGTCAGGAGAATCCTGAGGAAAAAATTCGAGCTGGGGCTGTTTGATGATCCATATAAGTATTGTGATATGGAGCGTGAAGAGAAATTGTTACTTGCCGAACCTCACCGGAAGCATGCCAGGAGAGTGGCTTCTGAATCAATGGTGTTGTTGAAAAATGAAAACAACGCACTTCCCCTGAGCAAGGATTTGTCAAGTGTCGCCCTTATCGGGCCATTGGTTGAGGGAGATCAGGAATATATCGGAACCTGGTCGGCCAGGGGTGAAGCAAAACATGTAATCAATACCCTGGAAGGATTTAGGAATAAACTCGGAAACAACACGGATATCCTTTACTCCAAAGGATGTGATATCACCGGAAACAATAAGGAAGGCTTTTCTGATGCATTGAAAAAAGCCAGGAGAAGTGATGCTGTAGTTGCAGTGGTGGGTGAGAGCGCCATGATGAGTGGCGAAGCACTGTCCAGGATGAATATTGATCTGCCCGGTGTACAGAAAGAACTTGTGATGGAACTCGCCAAACTCAATAAACCGCTTATAGTCGTTTTAATGAATGGCCGTCCCCTGGCTATTCCAGAGGTTGATACTGCTGCGTCGGCTATCCTGGAAGCCTGGCTTCCAGGAACAGAAGGAGGAAATGCCATTGCAGACGTGGTCTTTGGCGATTATAACCCTTCGGGGAAATTACCCGTGTCATTCCCTTATGCAGTAGGTCAGGTTCCTGTATTTTATGAACACAAAAAAACCGGCCGGCCCAAACAGGAAGATGTAAGGTATACTTCCAAATATATTGACGGACCCAATAAACCATTGTATCCTTTCGGTTATGGGTTGAGCTATACCACTTTTTCATTTTCAGACATTCGTATGAATCAGCGGGAAATAGGCTTCGATGAAACCCTACAGGTTGCAGTTACTGTGGAAAACACAGGTAAGATGGCAGGAGAAGAAGTAGTGCAGCTTTATACCAGGGATATGGTGGGAAGTGTGACCCGTCCGGTTAAGGAATTAAAGGGTTTTCAGAAAATTTTTCTCCAACCCGGAGAAGAGCGGGACCTGGTCTTTAATATTACCTCTGAAGACCTGAGATTCTACACGAAAGACATGGAATACAAGGCCGAACCGGGAGAATTTAAAATTTTTATAGGGAGCAGTTCTGAGGACCTTAAAGAAAGAACGTTCCGTTTGGTGGAATGATGATAAAATATGCCGCACCTATCCTGGGTATCCAGGTTTGGCAAGATGGATTCAATATTTGTTGTACTAAAGCAAAGCATTATTTTCAACGGTTGTAATAGAATAAATTTTAAAAATGATTTATGGAAAGACTGGAAAAGCATATGCAAAAGTTTTTGCCCATTCTTCTTATTTTATTATTTACCGGAGTATTCCGGTTAGTCGGGCAGGAGAAGATCACATTCACCCATCATATAATAGACAAACCCCTTCCCGGGGAAAGCTGGGGAACCGGAGGGTTCACACTTGCTGATCTTGACCGGGACGGAGATAAAGACATCACCATAAGCCGGAGAAGCAATAACACCGTATACTGGTATGAATTTGAAGGACCGGATAACTGGATACAGCATGAAATTGGTAAATGTGACGGTGGCCAGTTGGGCGCTTTATCTTTGGATGTGAACCAGGATGGCTTCCCTGATCTGGTGATGGGAAGGTTCTGGTACAGGAATCCCGGCAACCTGGATGAACATCCCAATGGTGAATGGGAGCGTTTCAGGTATAACGGGGGATTACCGGAAGAAAATCACGACATCGGTGCCGCTGATTTTGACGGCGACGGAAAAAAAGAAGTAGTGTGTTATAGTCAGGATGCCGGAAACGGGACCCTACGGGTATACCAGACTGCCGATGGAAGCAACTGGTCTTTCTCTGATGTTTCAGCCAGTGTGAATGAAACGGTAAAGGACCGTGATGAGAAAGGCGTTCATGGTGGTTTTGCACCGGGCGGCCTGGGAGATTTGGATGGAGACGGGGATACTGATGTTGTCATGCCCGCCGGATGGTACGAGAATCCTGGTAAACCCGGAGGTGACTGGAAGCTCCATGGCTGGAATTTTACTGTGGGAGTATATCCCAATGCTTACGGTACAAGCATGCGTAGCTGGGTAACCGATATAGATTCCGACGGGGATAACGATGTGGTATACGCCGATTGTGATGTACAAAATTCCAACCTATGGCTGGTTTTAAACCAGGGTGGTTCCTTTGTCAGAAAAAAGCTTGAAGCTCCCGGGGAAAAGACTGGCTCATATCATTCACTGGTGGTTGCCGATTTTAACCATGATGGGCTTAAAGACATATTCACTGCCGAACAGGAAGATAAGAATCACCTTATGAAGCCTGAAGGATTGGAAGAAAGGGGGTTGCTGTATATTCAGCAAAAATCAGCCAATTTACCCGGGTTTGAACTTCAGGTGATACACCAGGATAATCCAGGCTGGCATGATACCCGTGCAGGTGATGTAGATGGTGACGGAGATATCGACCTGGCAACCAAAATATGGAATGCCGATGAAGGTGTTTATCACGCCGATTTCTGGGAAAACAAATTGAAAAAGTGAGAAAGGACAGTCAAAATGCTGAATGATGGATAAGGATAGCAAGAGATTTTATGAAAAATGGATGTGGCTTTAATAAAGGGAGGTAGATTATTGGGTTAATCTCTTGATTAATGATTATATTTGGACGCAAAATTTCATTATTTAATCTTAAACAAATAAAAAACTCATTTTTATGGCAAAATCAAAGTCTTACAACAGGGGTTATGTTATTCTGATTGCTGCAATTGCAGCCTTTGGAGGTTTACTCTTTGGCTTCGATACTGGTGTGATATCCGGGGCCTTATTATTGATTAAAGACGATCCGAATTTGTTAATTAATGGCATGTCGCAATTGCCGGAAAGGACACAGGAATGGATCGTTAGTATCACCGTTCTTGGTGCTGCAGTCGGAGCACTTGGGAGTGGCAGAATTACGGACGTTTTTGGCCGTAAAAAAGTGCTGATCGTTACTGCATTCATCTTTGCTGTCGGTTCGGTTGGTTTGGCTGCAGCAAACAGTGTTGCTGCGCTGATTATCTGGAGAGGAATTATAGGTGTTGCCATTGGTGTGGCTTCCTATACCGTACCTCTTTACATTTCAGAGATTTCTCCAACCCACGTAAGAGGGGCTTTGGTTTCTATCAACCAGCTGGCCATTACCATTGGTATCTTTGTTTCATACATTGTTGACCTGGGTTTTGCCAACGTCCCCGAGGGATGGCGCTGGATGTTCCTTGTAGGATTGTTGCCTTCCCTTATCCTTGGAATTGGAATGTTTTTCCTCCCTGAAACGCCAAGATGGCTTATGGGCCATAAGACCGAAGACCAGGCAAAGAAAGTACTTGATAGGGTGGGAGAAGTCAATAAAGAGGAAGTATTGAGCCAGATCAAGAGCAATATTGAAGCTGAAAGAAAACAGACTACCGGTTCTTTAAGCGTGCTTAAAGCAAAATGGGTAAGACCGGCTTTAATTATTGGTATTGGTATCATGATTGTCCAGCAGTTTACGGGAATCAACACCATCATTTACTATTCACCAACGATATTTGAAATGGCTGGTTTTGGTGCAGAGACTGCTGATCCTGTATATAATGCCATCTTACCTTCTCTTCCCATTGGTTTTGTTAATGTGTTATTTACCGTGGTATCCATCTACCTGATTGATCGATGGGGAAGGAAACCCTTGCTTTACCTTGGACTGATCGGTATGATCGTGGCACTTCTGGCTATGGGTATTGGATTTACCTTTTACCAGACAGTAGGAGGCGCCGCTCTTCAGTGGATTGCCTTTATCAGTATGATCATTTATATACCTTTCTTTGCCATTAGCCTGGGCCCCATTGCCTGGGTGCTGATCTCAGAGGTTTATCCAACCAAAATACGAGGTTTGGGAGCAAGCCTTGCAACCATGATGAACTGGGTATGTAACTTTATTATTGCCAATACATTCCTGTCGCTCGGACGTGCAGTAACAGGTGAAATGCCTAATCCTGCTGGTGAAGGAATGCTGGTTAATCCGGGTGGTGCATTCTTCATCTATGCCGTGATCGGTATCCTTGGCCTTATCTTTGTATATACTTATATCCCCGAAACCAAAGGTCATTCACTCGAGAAGATCGAACAGCATTTCCTCGCAGGAAAGCATCCGAGGGATCTTTAATAAATTTTTGTTATATATGAGAAAAGACCGGCAAATTCATCTGCCGGTCTTTTTTAATTTATATGATCTTCTTGATGGAATTGATTTTGGAAAATGTGAAATCAGGCCTTTAAATGATTCATAAAATATGGGCGGGAGGAAATTGGTAACCTCGCCTGTCAGGGAGTGTAAAAATCTTTTGATGAAATCTTTTGGGATTCCAACCCAATTACAATATCAAAATGCACTGTGAGCTTTCTGCGGGCCTGGATAATCCCGTTTAACCTTGAGGGTGGTTGTACGTTGTAATGAAGCATATCTATGGTATGCTTCCCCTTTACATGAAATCGATGATTTTCAAGGTGTTTTACACGTATTGGGAAGAATGCCTTGTTTTGAACATTTTTTATTTCCAGCATTCCTTTGATTTCAAGTGTATTCCATGTATAAATGTTATTTATTTCCGGAGTGACATCCAGTCCCTTATACGTGTAAACTATTTCCCGGTCTTCGGGATAGTTGAGCGCCTGCCGAACATCCCTGTTCATTAACCTGTTCCCGCATTGAATGGAACTTACATACAATGTAAGCGAAAGATGATCCGGTTGAATGACAAGTGAATCCTTATCAACTGTTTCATGCCGAAAAGTGCCGTCTGCTTCGAACTGAAAACTGTCTATGGAACAGTGATATTGGCTTATATTGGTTTTTCCCTCAAGCCAGATATTGCTGCCTTCTTTTAATTCCAGTTTTTCGAAATTCTGAGCAAGAATGTTAAAAGAAGGCAGCAATATCAATAACTTGAGGAGCAATATTCCATAATTGCCGGCCATATTAGAATACCGGATTTATTCCTCGAATACTGCAGTAAATTGAACATCAACCTGGTCACCCGATCTGATGGCACCAAATAGTGCTTTGGGTGGTTCAATATTGAACTGGGTCATCTTTAGATTTTTAGCTCCTGTAAATTTAACGGCCTCTTCATTAATCTTTTTACCTTCCACTTGCAGCGATATTTCCCTGGTTACTCCTGCAATCGTTAAATTGCCACTTGTTTGCACTGTGAACTCATCGCCGGTCTGCCCGATGATCTCGGAGCTGATCAGTTCATATTCAATGTTGGGATATTCTTCTTCCTTAAGGGCATCATACATTATATCATTCATCTTGCCCTTACCACTTTTAATGCTTTTTACGGGAATGCTGATCTTAACATTTTGAATGGCATTATTCGGGTATTCACTCCCGTTTAAAAGTGCCCGGGCAAATGCTCCCTTCCCTTTGATTTCAGTAACTTCACAACTCCAGTCATGGACATTGGAGGTCCCATCAAAGGTCATATCCGTATTGGAAGCAATGTTGAGATCTAATTTATCCTGCGTCATTGCCGGTAAAGCAATGAGCATATTAATCAATATCAGGATTATTAACCTGGATATTGTCTTTTTTCTGAATTTTATGCTTTTATTTTTCATTGTTTTTGTTTTTAATTGTGCTGTTTAAACAACAAAATGATTGTGAAAGTTTGGTTCATTGTTCATTTCCTGGTTGCAGATCTTCCGCTGACTTGTCGTTGTAAGCCTTTTGCCGTTCCATTAAATCTTGTAGTGTATATTCTGTAAAGTACTCGATGATTTGATTGTTCAGACCTTCCCAAAAATCTCTTGGTGCGCAGTGGTTTTCATCTTCACAATGTATGTTTTCAGAAAGACAGTCTACAATGTTCATTTCCGGTTCGAATGCTTTGAAAATGTCATATATGGTTATCTTACCGGCATCCCTGGCCAGAATATATCCGCTTTTTTTACCCCTTACATTTGTAATCAGCCCGGCTGCTTTTAGTGCCGAGATGATTTGGTCAAGATACTTAAAGGAGATTTTTTGATTTTCTGAAATTCCTTTCTGATAAATTCCATTTCGATCACCTTTAAGCGCTATTTCTAGCATGGTGCGTATGCCGTACCTGGTTTTTGTGTTGAATTTCAATTTAAACGATTTATTTGGTTAATCATTCTTCAAAACTAAACAAAATAATAACCCCTTTACCTTATTACCTGACCTGGTAAAGAGGTTATTATTTTGGAGCTTAGAATGAAATGACAGATTCAAGCACGATGCCGCTGAATTTTCCATCCGTGAGTTCATTGGGAGCATTCGGATTGCCCCATGTGCCTCTGAAGTTTTCATTATAATTCTGATTGACGTATTCAAGTTTCACAAGGGTATGTTTGGTGATGAACCATCCACCTCCCAGGTTTACCCTGTTGATGGTTTTGGTTTCCGGTTCGTCAGCACCTTCGGCATATTCACCGTATCCTGATACGGAATTGTATCGTCCGCCGATGTAAAACTGATCCCAGGAACCGAATCTGTAAAGGAGCTCGGCGCCAATCTGGGTAAATTTTCCTTCTTCCATGTTTTCTGCGCCGCTGCCGCCCATTGTCTGTTCAAATACACCGAAAAATTCCAGTCCTCCATACTTAATAAAGGGATTGATCTGGAAAGCGGTTTCTTCACCGAATCCCGGGTCAAAACGTCCACTGGTAAAGTCTGAGTTTACGGAGGATGAATCTGCTGCTATCCAGCTAAACACGTCGTAATAACGGGCTCCTGCCCTGTCACCTCCGTATAGGTGGTTGCCGTTATCTGCTCCGGGTGCATTGTAAAATGAACCGGTAAGACGAACCCTCAGATCGTTGTTTACCTGTTTGTCAATACCAACTTTCCCATAAATTGTTGTCTTCCATTCTGCTGTGCCCAGGTATCTTCCTGTTCCCCACTGGGTGACAGCTTTATTTACCGTTGGATTAAGCAGGCCATTGCTCAAGCCTCCAACGAGAATGAAATCATTGGGCTGCAGGTTCACTTCCAGAAATGGTTCCGTAGTGAATGCGTCCATGATGTAATTGCCTACAAATGGATTGTAGATGGCCCTGGCATTATCGCTCCTTCTGAAATGAGCATCACCATAGTTGAGCTCATCAACACCTGCACGGAAGGTGGCGATATCCATCAGGTTTGAGGCCAGCCCTTCCTTTATGAAATCCAGCCGGTCAACCTGAACATAGCCTCCCTTAACCCAGGTATCGTTGTGATGGCGTGAACTGAGATAGGTTCTTAGATGCATGCGCATTCCTTCCTGCAGCTGCACGTCGATATTTAGATTGGCAGTTGGAAGGTTGACATTGCTGCCCAGCTCTATCAGCTGAGGAGCTCCATCGGCATTGGAATGGCTCAGTCCCTGGAACTGAAGGGCAAAATCACCGCCTACCCGAACTTCCACACCTTCATATTCCACTTCGGTTTCTTTTGGTGTTTCAAACACATTCAAACCTTCATATCCGGGTTGTCGAAAATACTGCAGCGCACGGCTGTTGTTATCTTCTTTTTCGTTATCGGTCATCTGCCCGAATACAGGGGATACCAACATTATTAAACTCAATAAAATTCCTAGCTTTTTCATAGTTCGCGTTTTTTCCATTAAACTCTAATTTAATTTTAAACCTTGTTTTTCAATTAATTTTCAACTATCATACCAATACTATAGATTTGGTAGTACAAATTAAATGTATTTTCTGATAATGACCAAAAAAATTGGAAATTTTGTTATTAGATTCACAGTTATATTTTATTTAGCCCATAAATAGTGCAATAAGTGGGTGATATTTTTACTGGCCGTTGATTTCTTCCCTGACTTCTCCACAAGTCAGCATCTGGTCGCCATAATATGGATTCCTGACCTCATCCTGGAGACTCAACCAAAAGGCTCCCTTGTTGTCATTGGCCATGGGACAAAATTGTACGAACAATTTTCCATCTGGTGATTGAAAGGTTTTCGCCAAACGGATCATCGCATCGGACAGAGCTATAAAATGGGTTCTTTGTTCTTCCAGTTTCTCAGCTTTTGCAATTGCCCGGGCTTTTGTCTGAATGGTTTTCTGAAGGTCCATCCATACTGTATGTGCCTCATTTGAAAAGGCCTTCATTTCAATACCGGCAAGCGTTTTAATCATTTTATTTGCGTGATCCTCACCTCTTGTATCGTTTACCAATTCATCTTTCAGAGACATATAATGATTTATGAGGCTTTTGTAGAATTCCGACTGGGATTCAGGCCATGATATTTTTTCTTCCTGATTTTTATTTTTCGTTGAGCTTTGACCGGTCATTTCTGCCATTGCCTGATGTTCATTGCTTGCCGTGGGTTTCCCCATTTCCTGGTTCATCATGCTTGGCTTTCCAGCCAGCTGTGCTGCCGCATCCACAGCAAAAGTACCGTGTGTGACAATTTCTTCATTACTTTCCAGTCCTTCCTGCACAATATATGAATCCCCAAGAGAAGTGCCCAGCAATACTTCACGCAATTCGAAGGTCGGTCTTTCACGGTTGGGTTGTTTGACGTAGACCACTGAACGTTTTCCCGTCCACATTACTGAACTCGATGGGATAACCAGTTCCTCCCCGGTACCAACATTATTCGAATTCATCACACCTTCAGCAAACATTCCGGGTTTCAGCAGCCCTTCCTGGTTATCCGCTTCGGCTCTAACCCTGGCCACCCTGCTCTTTTCGTCCATCAGGGGATCAATAAAGGTGACCGTGGAAGTAAAAGTTTTGCCCGGAACACTGGATACGGTAAAGTTGATTTGATCTCCCTCGTTGATCAGCGGCACATCTTCCTGGTAAGCATCAAACATAACCCACACAGAATCGATTTTGGCTATGTGATAAAGCATCGAGCCTTTTTGCACATAGTCTCCTTCATTGACCATCTTTTTATGTACAATGCCGCTAACATTTGCTTTGATTTCCATATGTTCGGTAACCTCGCCCTTTTGCTCTATGTTTCTGATTTGTTCTTCACTAAGTTTCCATTGTCGCAGCTTTTCCCGGGCTGCCTCCAGCAAACGCGGGTTGGACTCTTTTGTTTTCAAGGCTTCCAGTAATTCTTCCTGTGCCGAAATGAGTTCGGAAGAATAAACGGTAGCAATGGTTTGCCCTTTTTCCACATATTCCCCAAGGAAATTAAGATGGAGCCTTTCAATTCTTCCGGGAAAATGGCTGGATTGGGTGTAAACGCTCCTTTGATCTACTGCTATTTTACCCGTCAGGCGTATTTCTTTCGAAGGTACTCTTTTACTTACCCCGGAAGTTTGGATATCAGCTAGCTTTAATGCCTCTTCCGTCATTTTCAATTTTGTGGGATCTTTTTTCCCTTCGGTTTCTTCTGCAGGAATAAGTTCCATACCACAAATCGGGCAGTCTCCTGGTTCGTTCTGACGTACCTGGGGGTGCATGGAGCAGGTCCAAACGGTTCCTTGCTCTTCATTGCCCCGGGTTGTATCTTGTTGATGATTGTGCCCGGAATTTGCGGCTAACTGTTTAGGTTCCCCGGAGGAGCTGAAAATAAGGGCTCCAAAAAGAATGCCCACTACAATAAGTAGTCCACTCCTTATCAAATTGTTACGTTTAATTTTTATATTTTTCATTGCTATTGATTTTGATTGGTTAAATACTTAAGTGTTGATACTGCTATGTTTTGATCGGCTTTTGCCTTTTCCAGTTTTAGCTCAAATTTTTGTACCATCAATCTGGTGCGCAGAAGCTCAAAGAAATTCTCCCCATCTGCAGAATAGCTGGTTTTAAGTAGATTATAAATTCTTTCGGTTTCTTCAACCTGCTCCTTATACAGATCTACTTTTCTGACCGCGTCCAAATATTGCTCCTCAGCCTTTTCGTATTGCGAAGACAGGTTGTTCAGCCTGTTTTTTTGTTCATTTCGGACGGCTTCCAGCTTCATTTTTGTCTCCCGCTTCATGGCCTTGTATTTTTCTCTGTAAAGGGGCAACGAAATTCCAACCATTGGCATGATAACATCCCGCCCGTTTTGTGCTACCTGCATATCCTCCCGATTGCCCAGCACAGCATAATCCAGACCCAGTGAAATGCTGGGATAACCTTTCTTTTTATTTACTTCATACTGATGTTCCAGCGCTGTGTGTTTATGACTTAGTGCTGTCAATTTCGGATTTTTCCTGATAGAATCGCGGTATGCCAGTGTATTGAACGAATCAAGCTGAATGCTTCCAGGTGTTACCAGCGTATCTTTACCCGAACGATTGAGTAAAAGGTTGAATTCAGTTTTTTGTGTAGAAAGCTGCTCCTGAAGATCATCCAGCCTGTTTTCCTGTTCCCGGATGTTAACATTGATTCTCAATAAATCGGCCATTTCACTTTTCCCTGTTTCATAATTCCTTCTGCTCAGTGTTTTCAATGAATTCAGAATATCAAGGTTTTCTTTTGTGATGTTAATGGCCCGACCTGTTTTGTACAATTGATACCACTGGGTTTTTACCTGCTTGTAAACTTGATTTTTAAGGTCCAGAAATTGCTGATACTCTATTTTTGCTTTTTCTGCTGCTGCCTTTTCTTTCTCTTTCAGTGTTCCAAACCATGGGAACATCTGGGAAAAGGACACCTTAAGCTGTTGCGGACCGAGGCGTGTTTCAACCGGGCTGATAAAAATGCCAAAGCTAAGCATCGGATCGGGCAGCGTACCCACCTGGGGCACTTTTTCAAGTGCTGCATAGTATTCGTGCCAGGCTGCTTTTAGCCCCGGATGATTTTCGCCGGCCTCTTTCAGGTAGTCATTCAGGGTTTGACCCTGAAGGAGACCTGGAAACAACAATGTTACTGAGATTATGATGATCAATAATCTATATGTTCGTTTCATGATTTTTCTTTTTTAAGTTTTGACTCTTTCCATTTTGAATAGAGTATGGGAACCACAAACAGGGTGATGATTTGTATGCTCATTCCACCGAAGGTTGGTATAGCCATCGGAATCATTACATCTGATCCTCGTCCTGAAGATGACAAGATGGGTAACAAAGCCAGCAACGTTGTAGCTGTGGTCATCAGTGTTGGGCGTATACGTTTCTGACCGGCTTCCAGCACCGCTTCCCGAACAGTCTGTACATCTTCAGGTTTATTTTTTTCGAATACCTGTTTCAGATAGGCTGCCAATACTACACCATTGTCTGTTGCAATACCAAACAGGGCGATGAATCCGACCCATACTGCTATACTGAGGTTGATGGTTTTCATTTGGAAGAGGTTCCTCAGGTTGGTACCAAACACCTCAAAATCCATAAACCATCCCTGTGCATACAGCCATATCATAAGAAAGCCACCTGCAAAAGCTATTGCAACGCCTGAGAATACCATCAGGGTGGTTGGCACCGATCTGAACTGCATGTATAGGATCAGGAAGATGATGACCATAACAAGAGGCACCACAAAGGAAAGGCGTTTCTCAGCTCTTACCTGGTTTTCATAGCTTCCTGTAAAGGTATAGCTAACCCCTTTCGGGACCACAAGTTCTCCACTTTCTATCTTTCCGTTAAGGTATTCCTGGGCTTCGTTTACTACCTCCACCTCGGCTTTGCCTTCTATCTTGTCGAAGATGACATAGCTGATCAGGAATGTATTTTCACTCTTGATGGCTTGCGGGCCTTTCTTATAATTGATGTTGGCAACTTCTTCAAGGGGTATTTGTACCCCTCCCTTTGCAGGAATAAGGATTTCTCCCAGCGATTCTGGATCGTTCCGTAGTTCCCTGGGGTATCTTACACGGACCGGATAGCGTTCTCTTCCTTCTACCGTGTTGGTGAGTTTCATACCACCAACCGCTACTTCAAGATATCGTTGAACTTCTTTTACCGAAAGGCCGTAGCGGGCCATTCGTTCACGGTCCAAATCTATTTCCATATATGGCTTTCCGACTACCCTGTCTGCAAACACCGACTGGCTCTTAATACTTGGTACCTGCTGGAGGTGTTCTTCCAGTCTCAATCCAAAATCCTGAATGGTCTGAAGATCAGGACCCGATACCTTGATTCCCATGGGTGCTTTCATTCCGCTTTGAAGCATCACCATTCTTGCTTGAATGGGCTGTAGCTTGGGTGCGGAAGTCACCCCCGGGTAGTCGGCTGCATCTACAATTTCATCCCAGATGTCATCGGGAGATTGTATGTGATCCCGCCATTGACGGTAATATTTACCATTGTTATCCTGTATCAGATTGCCTGCCGAATCCCTTACAAAGTCGCCTTCATCGTCTACACGGAATCGAATCCTGTGGCCCTCCTCATTGGTTTTATACTCCGACTTGTAGGTAATGATGTTTTCAAACATCGAAAGGGGCGCCGGATCTAGTGCGGATTCGACCCGGCCTGCCTTGCCTACTACTGATTTGACTTCCGGTATAGCCGATACTGCCATATCAAGGTGTTTCAGTATCTTTTTATTTTCTTCTATGCCCGAGTGAGGCATAGAAGTCGGCATCAAAAGGAACGATCCCTCATCGAGGGCAGGCATAAATTCTTCACCTACACCGGGGAATGTATGTGCCAGTGTGCTCCATACATTTGTTGTACGTATGTTCACATTGGCTTCATCCAGACCTTTGGCGATGAATCCGAAAATGGAATTGAAACCCAGCCATATAACCATACCCAAAATCAGGATGAAAGTCGGTATAGTTAAGAAAGTGGCCTTGTTCCTTAAACTCCAGTTAAGTATGTTGGAATAATACTTGATGATCAATGCGAACAATCCAAGAAGCAAACCGATGATCAACAGTAGGAAGAATATATTCGTAAACAGAGTTTTCTCCGGACCAAGCGGCAACCACTCCCTTGCAAGTATGAAAGATACCGTTACCACTGCCAGGGCATTGGTTGCCCAAATGCTATATTTTTTGTGCTCTTCTTTTAAATAGGAGCCGGCAAGACTTATTGCCCCGAAAAGCATGATGATGACTCCTGCCCATGGCATGTATTGAATTGCAATAAATAGTCCGCCTGCTAGGATAAGACCATTAACTGCCCTGCGGATTTGGTATCCCTTAATCCTTATCGAAAAGAACAAGTAAGCCAGTGTGGGAATGATGAAGATGGATACAATAATGGCTGCGGCCAGTGCAAAAGTCTTGGTAAAGGCAAGCGGTATAAAAAGCTTACCTTCAGCCCCCTCCATTGTAAACACGGGCACGAAGCTGATTATGGTGGTCAGTACTGCCGTTACAACAGCAGAGGCCACCTCTGTTGTACCACGATATACTACCTGCAGTTTGGGTTCATCAGGGTCTGACCTGTCCAGATGTTTGACGATATTCTCAACCAGCACAATCGCCATGTCTACCATGGTACCAATAGCAATGGCTATTCCTGAAAGGGCAACGATATTGGCGGTTACATCCATGTATTTCATGGCAATGAAAGATATGAGCACCGCGATCGGCAATACTCCCGATATAAGTATGGATGCCCTCAGATTCATCACCATGATGATCACCACGATGATTGTGATGAGGATTTCCAGGCTTAAGGCCTCTTCCAGTGTACCAATGGTTTCTTGTATCAGCTCAGTGCGATCGTAAAACGGAACGATCTTCACCTTGGATGTAGAGCCGTCTGCCAGTGTTTTGGATGGCAGGCCTTCTTCCACCTCCTTGATTTTGTCTTTCACGTTTTGGATTACCTGCATGGGATTGGCCCCATAGCGCGAAACCACAACACCCCCTACGGCTTCTGCACCCGATTTGTCAAGTACTCCACGGCGGGAGGCCGGACCGTACTTGACCTGGGCCACATCTTTAATCCTGATTGGAGTGTGGTTGTAGGCTTTTACTACTGAATTTTCCAGATCTTCCAGGTTTTCAATATACCCCAGTCCCCTAACAAGGTATTCGGCATTGTTAATCTCCAGGGTCCTGGCTCCCACATCCAGGTTCGAGTTTTTCACACTGTTCATGATGTCCATCAAGGTAACATCATAAGATTTCATGGCAGCCGGGCGCACATCGATCTGGTATTCCCTGACGTATCCCCCTATGGAAGCTACTTCAGAAACGCCCTTGGCGGATGAGAGTGCGTACTTGACATAAAAGTCTTGTATCGACCGAAGTTCATGGGGATCCCATCCGCCCGTGGGATTACCTTGTTTATCCCTGCCTTCCAGTGTATACCAGTATATTTGGCCCAGGGCCGTTGCATCCGGTCCAAGGGAAGGCTGAACACCATCAGGTAACAGGTCCTGTGGCAGGGAATTCAATTTTTCAAGGATTCGTGTGCGGCTCCAGTAAAAATCTACATCATCTTCGAAGATTACATAAATGCTGGAAAAACCAAACATCGAAGAGCTGCGGATGGTCTTTACACCCGGTATTCCCATCAATGATGTGGTAAGTGGATATGTAATCTGATCTTCTATATCCTGTGGTGAGCGGCCCGGCCATTTGGTGAATACAATCTGCTGATTCTCTCCGAGATTTGGAATGGCATCCACCGGTACCGGATCACTGGGCAAAACACTGCTTTTCCAGTCGAAAGGCGAAACGATAATTCCCCAACCCACCAGAAGGATAAGTAACATGATGGTGATCAGACGATTTTCAAGAAAATATTTAATGACTTTGTTCAGCATGCTTTTTCTTTTTACTAATTCATAGAATGTATATGAAAAATAATTTCTGATTATCTCCCTCTTCGTAGGTATTAGAAAATTGCACTTCCAAAATGAAGGGAGATTGAACGGCCGTTAAGAGCCCTATTTCTAACAAACCGGAAAATTGACCCGGTAAGTAAATCAGAAAAAGCATGCAATCAAATGAGAAATACCTGAATAAATGCTCTCAGGGGAATCTTATAGGGAGAAATTTTGGGCTTGTAGGTGGTATTATGAAATACAGTAAGCTCTACTACAGATCTTATCTCAAAATCAATTTTAACAAGATTGGATGAGAATTTTACCAGTGTTTTCTGGGATGAAGAATGCAACGGACTGGTAATCTTAAGTATTTCTGTTTCTTCATGACAGCTATCATTATGATCCTTTTCAACACAACAGCTTTCGGGATTGGAATAAAGGGAAGCGGAATACAGCTTTCCGTTTGAATAATGTTTGTTGACAACCAATCCTGTGGTTGTGGTAACTACCACAAAACACATTACTATATTTACCAGATTTCGGATCATATAAAACGTCATTAATGCATTTCAGAAATAACACTGTAAATAACAACCAGACCCGCCAAAAAGATTTTCAAAATTTTTAAAACAATTTGTAAAATTTTTGGCATGTACCAACCTTATCATCTATGATCAATATGCGCCCATCATACCCTTCCAGGTATAGTATTTTATACTGTTTTGCATACAGTCAGATATTTTTTGCGAACTTTACCCTACCAATTCGATGGCTATGATGGTAAGACCGAAAAAGGCCCTGGGCCAGCATTTCCTTTGGGATAAGAATATTGCCCGTAAAATTGTGGAACATTTCAGGGATGCGCCTACTGCGGATATACTTGAAGTGGGTCCGGGCAGGGGTGTATTAACCGGATTTTTACAGGAGATTTTTGGAAATCATTTGTATGCAGTGGAGATTGACCGGGAATCAGTAAATTATCTGCTTGATGCTTATCCCGCGCTTGGGCCTCACCTGATTCGTCAGGATTTTTTGAAGCTGAACCTTGGGGATTATTTTACCCAACCCATATCCATTATTGGCAATTTTCCCTATAACATTTCAAGCCAGATTTTTTTTAAAGTGCTGGAAAACCGTGATAAAGTTCCTTTTCTTACAGGCATGGTGCAAAAAGAGGTTGCTGACCGTATTGCTTCACCACCTGGTTCAAAGGAATATGGAAAACTGAGTGTATTGCTTCAGGCATTTTATCAGATAAGGATTCTTTTTTCCGTGGGCCCCCAATCGTTTACCCCGCCCCCTAAGGTGAAATCGGCAGTGATCCAGCTTCAGAGAAATGAAAGGCAGCAACTTGAATGCGATGAGGACCTGTTTTTTCGCATCGTGAAGGAAAGTTTTAATCAAAGAAGGAAGATCTTAGCCAATTCCTTAAAAGGCTTTTTATTAAATTTGGAGGTGCAGGATGAGCGATTTAGGAAAAGACCGGAGCAATTGGATGTTAAAGATTTCGTTGAAATTACCGGGAAATTGTCGCAGGGATAAAATTAAACCATAAAGATGGCCAATACAATGAATTTTGAACTGACAAAAGAATACCTGGATGAACTGAGGGAATATATCGGCAACCAGGATGAGGAAGGTGCCTATAATATGATTTCGGATCTTCATCCTGCTGACATTGCTGACATATACAATGAATTAAATATTGAAGAAGCCCGGTTTATTCATATTATGCTGGATGGAGACAAGGCAGCAGATGTGCTTATTGAGCTGGAGGAAGACGACAGGGAACGCTTCCTGGAAGTGCTGCCCGGCGATGTCATAGCCAAACAGTTTATTGATAAGCTGGATTCGGACGATGCAGCAGACGTGTTGGGTGAATTGTCTGAGGACAAGCGGGATGAAGTCCTTTCTTATGTGGAAAACCTGGACCAGGCAGGCGACATTGTGGACCTGTTGAGTTATGATGAGAATTCTGCCGGTGGATTGATGGCCAAAGAGCTCATTTCAGTGAATGAAAACTGGAATCTTACCACCTGCCTTAAGGAGATGCGCAAACAGGCCGCCGACGTTAACGAAATTTATTACGTATATGTGGTAGATGATGATAACAAGCTGAAAGGCACCTTGTCTCTCAAGAAGTTGCTTCTAACTCCAAGTACAGCAAAAATCAAGGATATTCTCAATACCGATGTGATTTCTGTGAAGACGGATACCCCATCGGAAGAGGTGGCCAATGTTATGGATAAATACGATCTTGTAGCTCTTCCCGTGGTAGATCCGCTTGGGCGCCTGGTGGGAAGAATTACCATCGACGATGTGGTGGACGTAATCCGTGAGGAAGCAGAAAGGGATTACCAGTTGATATCCGGTATTACTGAAGACGTAGAACCTACCGACAATCCCTTGCAGCTCACCCGCGCAAGAATTCCATGGCTGCTTATTGGTCTTCTGGGTGGTATTCTGGGTGCCCTGGTGATTGGGATGTATGAGCAAGACCTGGGAATATACCCTGAAATGGCTTTTTTTATTCCTTTAATTGCAGCCATGGGAGGCAATGTGGGAATTCAATCATCCTCGATTATCGTACAGTCTCTTGCCTCAAATACACTTGGGGTTGGGGGTATCGGGAAAAAACTTCTCAAAGAGCTTGCCGTAGCTTCCCTTAATGGGGTTATCCTGTCTACCCTAATCTTTGTTTATAATATTTTTACCAACGACTCCTTTGCCCTAACACTTACCGTAAGTACGGCACTGTTTGCAGTTATTATTTTTGCTTCAATTTTTGGCACCTTTGTTCCCCTGTTGTTGGATAAGTTCAAGATAGACCCCGCTTTGGCAACAGGCCCGTTTATTACCACCGTTAACGACATCATGGGGCTCTTCCTTTACCTGATGATCGGAAGAACCTTTTATGAAATATTATAAATTATTGTAAACAATCAGAAAAATGATGGGTACCAGTATTCCCAGCGTTGTCAGCCAGGCTCCCCTGCCCTTGATGCCTTTTTTACCGCGTAGTACAAATAGTCCTGTAATCGCTATAATAATAAGTCCCACAGCATAAATATCGGAAAACCAGGTCCACCAATTCCCCGGATCATAATGGAGATAATTGACCTGGTAGAATACCGGCCGCTTAACCGACTTTTCAATACTTCCTTCTCCGCTTTCAAGATTTACCTCAATGCTGCCATCCTCGATAAAGATTTTCAGCAAATTGGGTTCCGGGAAGTAGTAATTTTTGAAACTCTCTTCTTCATCAAATTCTTCAGCAACACCGAGAGCGTAAGTTTGGTCAATTTTAGATTTTTTTTCCGGCAGATTATCTAGTGTAATGTGCTCCCGGCTGATTACATAGCTTGGATTCCAGTCGTCAAGATGGTTGAGTGCTATACCCGAAAGCGCATAAATGATGGTCATACCGAAAAAGAAGTACCCAAGGTCCCTGTGTAATACTCTGTTGAGTTTTCTCCAGTTCATATTTACTTTTGGATTACTTTTTCTGCAGTCAGCCAGAACTGCGAGATGTATCCCTTTTCGGAGGCTTGAATGCGTTGTTCCAGTTCATTGATGTAAGCCTGGGAAACACCTCCTGAAGACGAAGAAGCATTTTCGTGCTCCTCATGGCTTCCTTTTCTTGATTCTCCCTGTTTGAGTTTTTCAAGGTAGGCCTGGTCAAATCTTTCTTCAGACAATTTACCGCTAACGTGAATGGTGCTTCCTTCCAGGGATCTCTCGAAAGGTGGCACATCTTCACCGGTTCTGACCCGCAGTTTCAAATCTGAACCGGAAGCAGAAAGATGCAGCCTTTTCCCGCCATGCCGGCATACATGGGTTACCATACCTTCAACTGTAATCCTGTTTTCTGCATAGTTCCCGGGGCTGTCCATTACCTGTCCGACGGTTAAGACTTCTGAAGCCACATCATTTTCCCGGCTGTTTTCTTTTTGATTTCCGGTACAACCCAGAATGGTGAAAACCATTATCAATCCAACTATTCCAAATTTTTTCATTGTTGTGTTTATATTTATAAATTCTCAATCAAAAATAGGAATAAAAGTTTATTTATATCGTAAAAAAACCTCAATTTTTTTAGTGATCGCAGAGCTAAATCATATTTTTGAGGCAAGAATTTTAGATTTATTTTGGTAAATTTGTGCCACAAAACAAGGATTTGAAAATGACGCAAATAAAGAAAATCCGGTCTGCGCTTATATCAGTATTTAATAAAGATAAGCTTGAACCGATCATTCAAAAACTTGACGATTTAAATGTAACGATTTATTCCACAGGAGGTACGCAAAAATATATTAAAAGTCTGGGTATTGAGGCAATACCTGTTGAAGAGGTCACCGATTATCCTTCTATTCTCTCGGGAAGGGTAAAAACCTTGCATCCAAAAGTTTTCGGAGGTATTTTGGCCCGCCGTGACTCGGCGCAGGATCAGGAAGAGATGGAGCAATTTCAGATTCCCGAAATTGATCTGGTGTTAGTTGATCTTTATCCATTTGAGGAAACCCTCGAGAAGGAACCAAATGAACAGGAAATTATTGAGAAGATTGATATTGGGGGAATTTCGCTTATAAGAGCTGCTGCCAAAAATTTCAATGATACACTGGTCATTCCTTCAAAGGAATTTTATGATGATTTGATTCATATACTAGATGAAAATCAGGGTGAAACGAACCTGGAGCAAAGGAAAAGTTTTGCAGTGGAGGCGTTTAATGTTTCTTCCCATTATGATACAGTTATATTTAACCATTTCAACAGGGAATTCAGTAAAAATACATTCAAGCAAAGCCATAAGCAAGGCATTGAATTGCGTTATGGAGAAAATCCACACCAGCGGGGTGTATTTTTCGGGAATTTTGAGCAATTGTTTGAACAGCTCCACGGTAAGAAAATTTCCTATAACAACCTGATCGACATCGATGCAGCAGTACATTTAATTGAGGATTTTGAGCCCAAAACTTTTGCCATTCTCAAGCATAACAATCCCTGCGGACTGGCAACGAAAAATGATCTGACGGAGGCCTGGAAGGCTGCACTTGCCGGCGATCCGGTATCGGCATTTGGCGGCATCCTGGTGACAAACAGTCTCGTAGACAAAGAGGTTGCAGAAGAGATCAACAAGCTGTTTTTCGAAGTGATCATCGCACCTTCCTATAAAGATGAGGCCCTTGAGGTATTGAAGCAGAAAAAAAACAGGATTATCCTGGTGCAGAAAAGTTCTTTGTTTCCAAAACAACAGTACAGATCGCTTCTTAATGGCGTTATTGTCCAGGACAAGGATCTGCGAACCGAATACAGAACAGACCTCAGGACCGTTACAGAGAAAGCCCCGACGCAGAATGAAATCAATGATCTTTTGTTTGCCAATAAAATCGTTAAGCATACCAAATCCAATGCAATCGTTTTGGCAAAGAATAATCAGCTTTACGGAAGCGGGATGGGCCAGACCTCTCGTATTGATGCCCTCAGACAGGCTATAGAAAAGGCAAAGGCTTTTGGCTTCGATTTGAATGATGCCGTTATGGCTTCAGATGCTTTCTTCCCGTTTAAAGATTCTGTGGAAATTGCGCAGCAGGAAGGAATCCAGTCCGTCATACAACCCGGAGGATCAAAAAGAGATCAGGAATCTATAGATTTTTGTAACCAAAAAGGGATTTCAATGGTATTTACTAATGTTCGTCATTTTAGACACTAAAAAATTTATTGATACAAAAACCACACAAACCAAACTATTAAAATGGGACTATTTTCTTTATTCACCCAGGAGTACGCGATCGATCTGGGGACAGCCAACACCATTATCATCTACAATGACAAAGTGGTTGTAGATGAACCCTCCATTGTTGCGATTGAACAGAGTACAGGCAAGTTGGTTGCTATTGGTGAAAAAGCCCGGCAGATGCACGGTAAAACCCACATGAATATAAAAACAGTTCGCCCCCTTAAAGATGGCGTAATTGCCGATTTTAATGCTGCGGAGCAGATGATTCGCGGTATGATCAAGATGGTGAACAGAAAAACACAGTTTTTTGCTCCTACCTTGCGCATGGTTGTTTGCATCCCTTCCGGCAGCACGGAAGTGGAAATTCGTGCTGTCAGAGACAGTTCTGAGCATGCAGGCGGACGGGATGTATACCTGATTTATGAACCCATGGCAGCAGCCATAGGAATGGGCATAGATGTTGAAGAGCCCTCAGGCAGCATGGTTGTGGATATCGGCGGAGGTACCACAGAAGTGGCAGTAATTGCCCTGGGCGGCATTGTTTGCAATAAATCCATAAGAATCGCGGGTGACAGTTTTACAGCCGATATACAATCCTACATGCGACATCAGCATAACATTAAGATCGGGGAGCGAACAGCTGAAGAAATTAAAATAAATGTGGGCTCTGCACTTACCGATCTGGAAAATCCACCGGAAGATTACGTGGTGCGGGGACCGAACCTGATGACTGCCATGCCGGTTGAAATTCCTATTTCTTACCAGGAAATTGCACACTGCCTGGATAAATCCATTAATAAGATTGAAACGGCCGTGTTAAGTGTTCTGGAGCAAACACCTCCCGAGCTTTACGGCGATATTGTGAATGAAGGCATCTTTTTAACCGGTGGAGGCGCCCTGATGCGCGGACTGGATAAAAGACTCACCGATAAAATCGGTATTAAATTTCATGTTGCTGACGATCCATTGCATGCTGTTGCGAGAGGTACAGGGATCGCACTGAAAAATGTAGAAAACTTTACTTTCCTGATGCGTTAGTTCTTTTTGAAGAGGTTTGAGCTATGCAGAGTCTGTTAAGATTCTTACAGCGGTATCACTTTACCTTGCTTTTTATACTTTTTGAAGCTTTAGCCATCACTCTGTTAATTCAGAATAACAATTATCAGAATACCAGCTTCGTACGTTTTACCAGAAACATCAAGGGACGATTTTACGATCAGACTGTAAAGATAGAGCAGTACCTCAACCTGAGGGAAAAAAACAGGAAGCTTAGAGAGGAAAACATTCAGCTAAGGAATTTCATTGCAAGAAACCTGGATACCGAGGTGGATACTTTCAAAAGGGTTATTGATACTGTATACAATCAGCAATATTATTATATCCGGGCTACTGTGCTCAACAATTCCATCTTTAGACAACACAATTATATCACGCTTGATAAGGGTCGTGCTGCAGGTGTCAGGCCTGAAATGGGCGTTATTTCAAGTGAAGGAATCGTGGGTGTTGTCAGGGGAGTATCAGAAAATTTTTCTTCAGTCATTTCTCTGTTGAATAGTGAATTAAATGTTAGCGCCAAATTGAAAAACAGCGGCTATTACGGGTCTTTTAGCTGGACGGGGAGGGATTATCGCTATGGAAAACTTCAGGACATCCCCCTCCATGTTGATGTAAGTAAAGGAGATACTGTAATAACCAGTGGATATTCAGCCATCTTTCCGGAAGGTATTCGGGTGGGCTTTGTTGAGGATATTCAGGAAAAGGGAGGTCGTTTCCTTGAATTGACTGTTGAATTATCTACTGATTTTAAAAAACTAAATAATGTTTATATCGTAAAAAACCTGTTGAAAGAAGAGCAGAAGGAACTTGAAAATGAATTTACAGCCCAATGATTAATTATCTTCCCCGGTATATACTGACTTTTGTTATTCTGGTACTTGTCCAGGTACTGCTGATGAATAATGTTCAATTGGGAGGATATTTGAACCCCTATATCTATGTACTTTTCATTTTGAGCCTCCCATTCGAAACACCGAAATGGGGATTGTTGGTTCTGGGCTTCATTTTGGGCCTGACCATAGATTTATTTAGCCACACTGTTGGAATGCATACTTCTGCTTGCATATTCATGGCTTTTTTACGGCCCATGGTATTGCGCGCACTTGAACCAAGGGATGGTTATGAACCTGAAACATACCCGTCTGTAAGAGATTATGGGTTGGGTTGGTATTTTAGATATAGCGGCATACTAATTATAGCCCATCATTTGTTTTTATTCTATATAGAGATATTTAAATTAAGTGACTTTTTTCAAACCTTAAGCAGGGCACTGTTAAGCGGTGCTTTTTCCCTGGTATTTATATTGTTTATAAAGGTTTTTATCAAAAAATAACGAGAGTGAACATTGGATACATTCGCCATCAGACGAAATATTATTGGGGTTGTCATTATTGCGACTGCCCTGATCTTTCTTATAAAATTATTCTTCATTCAAGCTGTTGATCAGTCTTATCAGCTTTCAGCCGAAAACAATGTGGTCAGGAGGATCACACAATATCCGGCAAGAGGGTTGATTTATGACCGGAATGGGGAGATGCTGGTATACAACCAGGCAGCTTACGATATCATGGTGACTCCCCAGCATCTTGGATCGTTTGATACCACCGAATTCTGCAAATTGCTGGATATTGAAAGAGATTATCTTAATAAGAAGCTCAATGAGGCTAAAGAATATTCCTATTATAAACCTTCTGTTTTTCTGAAGCTTGTATCTTCAGAAACCTATGCCAAATTGCAGGAGCAGTTGTACCAGTTCCCGGGCTTTTTCGTGCAGCCCCGAACGGTACGAAGGTATAGATATGATGGAGCAGCCCATCTTCTGGGTTATGTTGGAGAAGTGAGCGATAAAATGGTGGATACCAATAATTATTACCAGGCTGGTGATTACGTTGGAATAAGCGGAATTGAAAAGTCCTATGAAGAGCAATTGCGTGGTGAAAAAGGTTTGAAGGTGTATCTGGTGGACGTTCATAACAGAATAAAAGGATCTTACCGCGAAGGCCGATGGGACCGTGAAGCAGAAGCCGGTAAAAACCTTACCACCACCATTGACATGGATCTTCAACGATATGGAGAAAAACTGATGAAGAACAAGATCGGGAGCATAGTGGCCATTGAACCTGAAACCGGAGAAATTCTTGCATTGGTTTCCTCACCTACTTATGATCCCGGCCTTTTGGTGGGCCGCCCGAGAAGTAAAAATTTCAAAAAGCTGGATACCGATACTTTGAAACCATTGTTTAACCGGGCCCTTATGGCGCGCTATCCACCCGGCTCCACCTTTAAGGTAGTGAACGCCTTGATCGGCAAACAGGAGAATGTCCTTTACAACAGCACTACCTATGAATGCCACGGGGGGTTCAGATCCGGTAGTTTTTTCATGGGATGTCACAATCATCCTTCCCCGCAGGATCTGATCGGCTCAATTAAGGTTTCCTGTAATACTTATTATGCAAACGTGTTTAAACGGATCCTGCAGGATTCCGAATTCAACAATGTTTCCTCTGCCTTTACCAACTGGAAACAGTACCTCGAATCATTCGGCTTTGGAACAAGGATGAAAATTGACCTGGTCAATGAGGCACCTGGATTCCTGCCCTCTGTGGATTATTATAACAAGTATTATGGTGCGAACCGTTGGAGCTATCTTACAGTAATTTCACTGGCCATTGGTCAGGGCGAACTTGGCATAACTCCGCTCCAGATGGCCAATATGACCAGTATTATAGCCAACAGGGGATATTATTACACACCTCATGTGATCAGAAATATTGAAGGTGAAGAACAAATACCTTCAAGGTTCAGGCAGAAACATGAAACCATGATCGATTCGTCCGTTTTCAGACCGGTAATAGAGGGTATGGATCTTGCTGTGAATGGTGAGCCAGGAACCGGAAGTACCGCACGGACTGCTGCTATAAAAGATATTACTGTTTGCGGGAAAACAGGTACTGCTGAAAATCCGCATGGTAAAGATCACTCTATTTTTATAGCCTTTGCACCGAAGGAAGATCCTAAGATAGCTCTTTCTGTTTATATTGAAAACGGTGGATTCGGTGCCACCTGGGCCGCACCCACTGCCAAGCTGATGATCGAGAAATACCTCCAGAGGGAAATTTCCGTGAAGTGGTGGGAAGATTATGTTCTGAACGCAAATTTGCTTAATCCAAAGGAAGATGATGAAGAGAAGGATTAATGTCTGGAGCAACATCGACTGGTTTACCGTATTTTTATATCTGCTACTGGTGATCATTGGCTGGCTGAATATCTATTCTGCTGTATACACTGAAGAAAATCAAAGTATTTTCGATTTTTCCCAGCGATACGGCAAACAGATGATATGGATTATTGCAGCCTTTTTTATTGCTTTCTTCGTTATACTGATTGACAGTAATTTTTATTCTTTCTTTTCTTACTTCCTTCATTTTATTGTTCTTTTTCTGCTTATAGCAGTAACCCTTATCGGGGAAGAAGTTCATGGTACCAGGGCCTGGTTTGAGATTGGAGGCGTAAGGTTCCAGCCTGCCGAATTTGCCAAAATCACGACTTCTCTGGCACTGGCACGGTATCTGAGCTCCTTTAACGTTGAACTGAACCGTTTTAAAAGCTTTCTGACTGTTGCCATGATTATACTGGCACCGGCTGCCCTGATCCTCATCCAGGGTGATTCCGGTTCGGCGCTTATTTTTCTTGCCTTTGTCCTGGTTCTTTACAGACAGGGCTTATCGCTGGGTGTACTCCTTTTGGGGGTTTATGTACTTGCATTATTTATACTGGCGCTTATCCTGGAAAAATTGACCATCATTTTCGGATCCATTGGAATCGCCTTCATCCTCCTGTGGATCCTTACCGGCAGGTTCAAATATGTACTTATATCCGGCCTTGTACTGGGTATAGCCGGTGGAATTTTTTATGGTGCCGATTATTACTTTCAGTGGAATGTGCCTGTTTATTTTATAATACTGGGAGCCTTGGTGGTTTCCAGCATTTTTTACCTGATGATTTCCTACTGGTATAAAATACCGCGTTTCTTTCTGGTTCTTTTATTTGTTTTCGGGTCGATCGGTGTAACCTATTCGGTGGATCATGTTTTTAACAATTTTCTCCAAACGCACCAGCAACGACGTATCAGCCAGTTGCTCGGTCTTGAATCCGATCCCTTGGGTGCGGGATATAATGTGAATCAGTCGAAAATTGCTATTGGGTCAGGAGGTTTGAAGGGCAAAGGATTTCTCAATGGCACCCAAACCAAGTTTGATTTTGTACCCGAACAAAGCACCGATTTTATTTTCTGTACAATAGGCGAAGAATGGGGCTTTATAGGATCTTTTGTAATGATTGCCCTGTTTGTAACGTTGTTATTGCGTCTGATCGTTCTGGCCGAAAGGCAAAAATCGGTGTTCAGCCGGATTTACGGGTATGGGGTAATTTCTGTAATCTTTTTTCACTTCCTGGTTAATATCGGGATGACCATAGGTTTGGTCCCCGTAATCGGTATACCATTGCCCTTTATTAGTTACGGGGGATCTTCACTTTGGGCCTTTACCATACTGTTGTTTATCTTCCTTCGGTTGGACGTTAGCAGGCTGAAGGAATTGAGTTAGCAATTTAATGCCATCAACCCTGTCCTTTAATTGCTTCTAACCAGAATAATTGAGTCCAGTCTGAAAAGGCGGCTTTTTAGGGCTAATTGCGTAAAACACATCTATTGTATTTTTCAATTACCTATTAGAGCCGCTCAGCGCCTCACCAGCTAATATTTAGCTTTTTAAACCAGGCTCATTATTCAGGAATAAAGTAATATAAAAAAAGCCGCCCATTCAATGTGGACGGCTTTTGATAAGTAAGATAAAAGTATTTTCGTTAACTCAGTGAATTCACATGCTTGGTGAGCTTCGATTTTAAATTGGAAGCTTTGTTCTTGTGAATGATGTTCTTTTTGGCCAGTTTATCTAACATAGCAAATACCCTGGGAAGCTGCTCCCGGGCTTGCTCCTTATCTGTGGTATTCCTGAGCTTTTTTACTGCAGTACGCATGGATTTAGCATAATATTTGTTATGCAGCTTCCTTTTCTGGCTTTGTCGTACCCTCTTTTCTGCAGACTTGTGATTAGGCATCTGTTAGTCTTTGTTTTATATTAATAAATATTAGCAGTCCGTAGGGGAATCGAACCCCTGTTACCAGGATGAAAACCTGGCGTCCTAACCCCTAGACGAACGGACCGTGTATCAATGAGCTTTTATTTTGATGACGCAAAGCTAAATCTTTTTATTTTTTTTGCAAATAAAACGTAAGAAAAATTCATGCCAAACTTTAAGTTGGTTTATTTATATATGTTCCTCTAATAGAAAAATCTATGGCAAACGCTGAAGTGTATCCAAATTTTGTAAAAGCAATTTAAGAATAGAAAAGGGCTTGACTACAGGGCCCTTTTTCCGGGTGATGAACGGATGGAAAAAATTGGGAATACACCCTTGAACCCCGGTTTGGCTATTGTTTGATGTACAATCCGCTTAGCGATTGGTTGAGGTTGTTATTTATCAGTGAAATATAGCTTTGGTCTTATTACTAATAAAGCCGCCTTTTTCATATCAGTTTCATTATTGTATTTTTAAATCAACAAATTTTGAGTTCATGCACCTGGCAACTGCCATATAATTGGGTTTAAAAAATATCTTATTGCCTACCTGGTATTTTTGTTTCATCTTAGAATTGATGTTTTTACCGAGGTCATAGACGGTCATGTCTGATGTGGTACCCACAAAATTGATGTTTTTATCTTTAACTTTAAGGTCATTTACGTCAACATCCAGCAAGCCAAAATCAAGAATGGCCCGGTAATGTCTTCCCGATTCTTCCAGTTCTTCAGGTTGCACAACATGGCCTACATTCCCTTCTCCTATTATGCCATCGGGCACATTCCGTTTTTCTTCCATTTCAAGAATGTTTGCATTGAAGCTGAAAGTGTCTGTGCTGAGGGAATTGAACCGTTTGTCATCAAGAGGTGAAGTACCGAAAAATGCCGCCTCCCCGATTCTGAAATGATTAATGGATTCGGGGACCAGGTTCTTTTTAATCAGGGGTAAGGTTATGGAACTGCCTCCTGATACGAGTTCAATCGACTTGTCAAATGTTTCTTCCAGCAATTGTTTGAAAAGCCCCAGTTGAACAAGTTTGTCATAGGTAGGTTCAATCCCGTACATACAACCCAGGTTGGAGCCGATACCAATGATTTCAATATTGGGTAGATTGAATACTTCTTCGTAAAATTTCACGATATTTTCTCGCAGTACGCCTTCCCGAAGCTCTCCAAGCTCAATAAAGATGATGACCTTATGGATTTTTCCAAGTTTTTTGGCTTCTTTATTCAGCACTTCGATGGTTTCCGCACTGGTGTTGACGGAAATATCTGCACAGGAAACAATTTGCTTGGCCAGCTGTTTGGCCGGAGGCTTGATGTAAATGGTTCGTATTTCAGGATTGACTTTTTTGATGTTTCTTAGACTTGAAACCCTTGAGTCTCCAACAGAATGCAATCTATCCACAACGTCGGGCACAAGTATTTTTTCAAGAAATTCGGAGTCTCCTGAAAGCACTTTACTTACAAGGCTCCATTGGATGTTTCTGTTTTTAAGATAGGAATCTAATTTTTGTATGTTTCTAATGATATTGTCTGTTTTTACAACTAGTTCTGCCATTTGATCAGTCTTTGATGTCCTGTGAGCGAAAGAAGCCGCTCGGACACCGGATTTAAAATAAATGCTAAAAGGAGACGCTTAGAGATTACTTTTTACCTTTATCAAGTCTCATTTCAGCATATTTTGTTTTCATACCCAGCTTTTCATAAAGCTTTTTGGCCGGGTTATCGTATTCCACATGCAATTTGATATCTCCCCGGGCAAGTTCAAAGGATTTTTTAATGATTTCAGCACCAAATCCTTTTCCTCTGTGTTTGGAATGAACTGCCACATATACAAGTATATTTTCGGGGACATATTCACTCATCCCGGTTTCATTCATAACCAAAGCCCCTGCAATCTCGTTGTCATAATAGGCAACCAGGAGAAAGCCACCTTTTCCTTCAGCTTCGGAAAATGCATAATCTATGGCTTTTTCAATGGCTGATTTTGAATCCCCAAAACGGTCGAGGTGCTCATATAGAAAATCAATGAATTCCTGTTTGGTCAATTCCCCCAGATCTGCAGGGGTTCTGATTTCTTTTATCTCTAAAGTGCTCATTTAATATTGGGTTAGAAATAATGATTTGCAAATTTGATTGTATGTCAGATTAAAATAAAAATATTTAACTTTAAAAATAATCATTAAGTATTGATGTGATGCATTTTTAGCCAATTATTTTTTGACACTGGAAATTGGATAAGCTTCTTCAGCCAGGTCGAAAGGCTGGAGGTAATATCTATAATGTGGGTTCCATGTAACATGAGAAGCATTTAAATGAACATATCCCTTAATCGACACGTTTTAATTATATTTAGAAGCCGATCTTCAATAAGGGACGCTGCAAAAATAAACAATAAGATTTAACTGTAAATGATATATTGCATATTCTTAATATACATCACAATAAATAAATAAATTATGGAGTTGCATCCGGTTCACATTGCGAATTTTAAAGTAGATGGCGGGGTAATGTTCGGCGTGGTTCCCAAAACCATCTGGAACAAGAAGTATCCTGCTGATGACAGTAACCTGATCAATCTGGCCTTACGATCGTTATTGATAAAGACTGATGGCAGGAATATTCTGATAGATACGGGATGGGGTGATAAGCAGGATGAGAAATTTTTTGAACATGTGCATCTTAATGGGGGTGACGGCCTTAATGGCGGTTTGAATAAGGCCGGTGTATCAGCTACAGATATAACCGATGTGGTGCTTACCCATTTGCATGCCGACCATTGCGGAGGAACCATCAGGCTGACAGACGATGGCAAAGACTATGCCTCTGTATTCCCCAATGCCACCGTTTGGGTCAGCCGCGATCAATGGAATTGGGCAGTTGAACCAAATGTAAGAGAGAAAGATGCTTTTCTTGAGGAAAATATACTCCCCATCCAACAAACAGGCAAATTGAGACTGGTAACGGAAAACAGTGAGATCCTTCCCGGTCTTGAAGTCAGGTTGGTGAACGGGCATACCGTAGGTCAAATGGTACCTGTTATTCATTATGAGGATACTAAGATCATTTTTACAGCCGATCTTATCCCTACTGCAGCGCATCTTCCGTTATTGTTCAACATGGCATATGACCTGTTTCAACTGGATACCATCCAGGAAAAGTCGGAACATCTCAAAGAAGCTTATGAGAATAATTATATACTCTTTTTTGAGCACGACGTGTTTTATGAATGCTGTGACCTGAAACAAACCGACCGGGGAATACGCGCCAACCGTACCTTTACACTCGAGGAATGGCTGAACGGTGGTTGATTGGTTGGAATGTATTTTGATTGAAGACCACCGGCACTACTTCTGAATCTTCAGTTGGGCAAAACTACCGTTTGAAAAATAGCAGGAGAAATCAGTAATGTAGCCACTCAATCTGATACCATAAAAACAGGATGATTACGTAAAATGAAGGAAAGCCTGGTTATCAGTAACCCGGATCATTTGTGAATAAACGGTCCTGGATGGTCCCTATGAGTAATCAGTAGTGATAATGTTTGAAGAACCTTTTTTGAAAAACCAGTATGGAGATAACTCCTGCCGTTATGGCTGAATCGGCGATGTTAAATACCGGTCTGAAAAAGATGAATTGCCTTCCGGCATTAAACGGGAACCATTCGGGGTAATACCCTTTTATGACCGGAAAATAAAGCATGTCAACTACCTTCCCGTGGAATATAGAGGAGTAACCACCCGCTTCCGGCATGAATTCGGCTATCTGGTGGAAGCTGTGATTGAAAACGACCCCGTAGATGACACTGTCGATAATATTGCCCACGGCGCCTGCCATAATTAATGAAACACTCACAATTAAGCCTGTTGGTTTGCTGTGCCTGATCAGATTAACCAGATACCAACCAATTCCGATTACTGCTGCAATTCTGAAAAGGGTTAGAAAAATTTTTCCCCGTTTACCCCAAAACTCCAGCCCAAAAGCCATTCCGTTGTTTTCAGTGAAATGAATGATGAACCAGTCACCAAATATCTGGTATTCCTGGCCCAACATCATATTGGTCTTGACCCAGACTTTAAGGATCTGATCAGCAATGATAATGACAGCAATTATAATCAGGGCTTTTGTGGATGTTCTCATAGTTTTGATACGATTAACGCCGACAAAAATAAAAAAATGATTGGTCATTTTAGACCAACCATTTTTTTTTCATTTTATTTTATCGGTTTTTAACTTTGTTGCTGCTTTGCCTCAATGCTAAGGGTTGCATGAGGTACAGCCCTTAATCTTTCCTTTGAAATAAGTTTACCCGTTTGCCTGCAAACCCCGTAAGTTTTATTTTCGATACGAATAAGAGCAGCCTTCAAATGCTGAATGAATTTAAGCTGTCTTTGAGCCAGGTTGCCGGCTTCTTCACGAGAAAGTGTAGTAGCACCCTCTTCCAGTACTTTAAAGGTAGGGGAAGTGTCTTCAGTGTCATTGCTTTCACTGTGGGTGATGGCTGCTTTCAATAGTTCATAATCCTTTTGGGCTTTTTCAAGCTTTTTTAGAATAATTTCTTTGAATTCAGCCAATTCTTCATCAGAATATCTGGTCTTTTCAGCCATAGCCTTAGTAATTTAAGTAAAACGCTAATATAAGAATTTTTTAAATTCATATCTATATCTTATCTATTTTTATTCGAGTTTTTATGTCTTTATCAATTTCAATTTCATCGGCATTGTTATTTAAAGTATCAACTAAACTTACAGATTCTGCAAGTGTTTGACTTCCAATGTAATTTTTGTGCTTTTCTATTGCCTCGTCGATTTGATCGTGACTTTGTATACGTATTTCTATCTTGTCGGTTACTTTAAAGTTTTTGTCTTTCCTCAGATTCTGTATTCTGTTGACAAATTCCCTGGCAATGCCTTCCTGTTTAAGTTCATCTGTTATGGTAATGTCCAGGGCAACAGTTAGTTCTCCGTCGGTTGAAACCAGCCAGCCCGGAATATCTTCTGAGGAAATTTCCACATCATCCAGCGTGAGTGAAATGGTTTGGCCATCAATGTGAAGGTCATATTTCCCTTCTTTTTCCAGTTGCATGATGTCCTTTTGTTCCATCTCGTTCATGGCAGCTGTGATGTTTTTCATCAGCTTACCGTATTTCGGACCGAGCTTTTTAAAGTTGGGCTTCACCTTTTTGATCAGAAGCTCGGAGGTATCGCTGATGTATTCCACATCTTTAACATTCACTTCTGTCATTACCAGGCTTTTTACTGCTTCAAACTTTTGTTTGAAATCATCCGTGAAAACAGGCAACAGGATTTTGTTCAGCGGCTGGCGTACCTTGATGTTAACTTTTCTGCGCAGCGAAAGCACCATTGAGGAAATCCTCTGGGCAATGTCCATTTTCCTTTCCAGGTCTTTGTTTATTTGATCTTCCAGGGCCCCGGGGAAGTAGGAAAGATGAACCGATTCATCCCCATGCAGGCCGGTGACCTGGTTAAGGTCTTTAAACAGTTTGTCTGCATAAAATGGTGCTATTGGCGCCATTAAACGGGCAACCGTTTCAAGACATTTATAAAGCGTCTGATAGGCAGATATTTTGTCCCTGGTGTAACCACCGCCCCAGAATCGCTTTCTGTTCAGCCGAACGTACCAGTTACTGAGATTCTCCGTAACGAAGTACTGGATGGCCCGGCCTGCCCGGGTTGGTTCGTAATCTTTGTAATGCCCTTCTACCTCTTTTATTAGGGTATTCAGCAGTGAGATGATCCACTGGTCTATCTCAGGTCTTTCTTCAAGCGGAATCTCATCTTCTGTATACTTGAAACCGTCTATATTAGCATAAAGAGAGAAAAACGAATAGGTGTTGAAAAGGGTACCGAAGAATTTTCTTTTCACCTCATTGAGTCCCTCCATGTCAAATTTCAGGTTATCCCAGGGTTGCGCGTTGGTGATCATATACCACCGGAGGGGATCGGAACCATGTTCTTCAATGGCATCAAACGGATCAACTACATTTCCAAGCCGTTTTGACATCTTATTTCCGTCTTTATCCAGCACCAGGCCGTTGGAAATGATGTTTTTAAATGCAACCGAGTTGAAAAGCATTACTGCAATGGTATGAAGGGTAAAGAACCATCCGCGGGTTTGATCCACACCTTCTGCAATATAATCGGCAGGAAACAGGTGGTCAAAGTTTTCCTTGTTTTCAAAGGGATAATGATGCTGGGCATATGGCATGGCGCCACTGTCAAACCATACATCGATGAGTGCCGGCTCGCGGAACATTTTTTCCCCTTTGGACGAAACAAGGATGACCTCATCCACAAATGGCCGGTGAAGATCGAAAAGATCGTAATTTTCCTTTGAGAAATCTCCCTCTTTAAAGTCTTTCAATGGATTCTCATTCATAAATCCTGCTTCTACTGCCTTATCGATCTCCTGCTTCAGTTCCTGAACCGAACCGATGCAGATGCGCTCCGAGTTGTCTTCAGTTGACCATATGGGAAGCGGTGTACCCCAATAACGGTCTCTTGAAAGGTTCCAGTCAACCAGGTTCTCCAGCCATTTTCCGAAGCGCCCTGTTCCCGTTGATTCGGGCTTCCAGTTAATGGTGCGGTTGTGCTCCAGGAGCTGGTCTTTTTGTGCCGTGGTTTTAATAAACCATGAATCAAGCGGGTAATAAAGCACCGGTTTGTCGGTGCGCCAGCAATGTGGATAGGCGTGTTCGTATTTTTCTATCTTAAATGCTTTGTTTTCCTTTTTCAGCTTTACAGCGATGTCCACATCTACCGAGGGATCATCTTCCCCAAGGTTCGGGTCGTAATCGTTCTTCACATATCTACCGCTGAATTCACCCATTCCCTGAACAAATTTACCATGCTTATCCACCAGGGTCAGGGCGCCAATGCCGTAATCATAGGATACTTTGAAGTCATCTGCACCAAAACTGGGTGCCAGGTGAACAATACCGGTACCCTCTTCGGTGGTTACGAAATCACCGGTAACTACCTTGAATGCATCTCCATCTTCGGGCTGATGATAGGGTAAAAGCTGCTCATATCTTATTCCGGCCAGATCCGCCCCGGAGAATTCTGAAATTACTTGATAGGGTACCTTCTTATCCCCGGGGTTGTAATCTTCAAGCTTCAGGTCGGCATGTTTTTCAGGAAAATATTTATGCAGCAGCTCTTTAGCCAGGATTACCGTTATTGGCTCGTATGTGTATTGATTAAAAGTTCTTACTTTAACATATTGAATCTTTGGACCAACCCCAAGAGCGGTGTTGGAAGGCAGGGTCCATGGTGTAGTTGTCCATGCCAGAAAAAACAGCTCGGTATCAATGTCTTTGAAGAGGGATTCTGATTGTTCGTTTTGAATTACCTTAAATTGGGCAACAATGGAAACATCCTTCACATTTTTATAGCATCCCGGCATATTTAGCTCGTGGGTGCTGAGACCCGTACCGGCAGCCGGGGAATAAGGCTGGATGGTATATCCTTTATACAGGTATCCTTTTTCATAGAAGCTTTTAAGCAGATACCATATGGTTTCAATGTATTTGTTGTCGTAAGTAATGTAAGGATCGTCAAGATTGATCCAGAATCCCATTTTCCGGGTAAGATCCTCCCAAACGTCCTTGTATTTCATTACCTCTTCCCGGCAGGTTTCATTGTATTCCTTTACGGAAATCTTGTCCCCGATATCATCTTTTGTTATACCCAGCATTTTCTCCACACCAATCTCAACGGGAAGGCCATGTGTGTCCCAGCCTGCCTTTCTTCTAACCACATATCCCTTCATGGTTTTATACCTGCAAAAAATATCCTTAATGGCCCGTGACAATACGTGGTGAATTCCCGGAACTCCGTTTGCGGAAGGGGGTCCTTCATAAAATACAAACGCCTCATTTCCTTCCCGGGTTTCAATACTCTTTTCAAAAGTATTGTGCTTTTCCCACTCCTTTAATTGCTCCTTATTCACCTGGGATAAATCCAGACCTTCGTATTCTTTGAACTTGTCACTCATTGAGGTAGATTTTTGCTGGTTAAAATTTTACAAATATAGTAGTTCTGATTAAAAATATATAAAAATAAAAATACAAACTCTGCTTTTGTATAGAGGCATGGTGCCCTAAAGCTTATTTAAAAACGAACAAAACAGGTTTTTATGCTGAATGAATCCTTATCAGGGGCTGCTGAACCGTGCAGGATGGTATTTTTATAAGACAACTCTTCTTGCTGACGTAAAAAATCAACTAATTAATTAAAAGATAAAGGCAAATTCAGGAATATATGAATGAAACCCCTTGCAACCAGGTGAAGGGAATTACAAAAGGTTCATTTCAGCCCTTCTTTCTGTTAACTTCTTCATCAATATATTTGTCTATTATAGAATGATCTTCAACAATTTCAACTTTTTCAATTTTATTTGTCCTGGAATGATACCAGATCTCCACCATGAATTCATCCAGTGTATAAAGGCTAACAAAGTAATTGCTTACTTTTCTTCTGCTTATTTGTTTACCTTTATCCAATACCAGTGAGGCTTTTTCACCCTCCGGCATTTTCTGAAAATTTGACTTGTTCGTTTTCATTCAAATAGACATTTTCTAGTATTAACAATAAACCGAGATCCATTGTTTTTTTGAAAAACAGGTTGATGAGATTATGTTTATTTTTAACGAACAAAAAGGCCTTTCCCGTATAGTAAATTAAAAAGATCTTTGCTGATATTTTACTTCCTGTTTTGCTGGCTAAATGCACTTAATCCCGAAAGGAATGAATCGATAACCTGCAATAGTTTTCGCAATATATCAAAAACAAGTGTATAGTAAAGAATGGCTGCTCCTATCCAGATGATGATCAAATTGAATGTAAAGGTATTGATATGAAAGCCTTTAATGTTTTTATAGGGGGCATAGAAATGGGCCCTGCCCACATCCGAGAGCGGATCCATAAAGATGGGATCCTTTTTCTGAAGTATTTCTGTTTCCGTCTCGTACATCTTCTTTACCTCATTGGTATTTTGAAGTATATTGGCAAGACGCTGGTTGTGATTGTTTTGCTTGAGTTTTCTCACCCACTCCCTTCCGTGGGTTTCAATCAACTGGTCGTATACCTCACTTCTGTTATTGGAAGCCTCTTTGCCCAAATTCAGATAATACAGGTTGATGTAGACCAGGTAATCTTTCAGCGCCTGAACGACTTCTTCATTTAAGTCTTCCGCATTCAGCCTGTTGAGGTACTCAAACGGGGGCTTGTCCGCATCTTCCTGGAGCTTGATCAGTTCATTCCTTATGATTCGCAAATCACGGTTGACTTCTTCCAGGTTTTGCTCAGTTGACAGGTTTCGCTGGGCCAGCTCAAGCTTGGCTTCCAGTTCAGGGATAAGGAATGAGGTCCTGTAGTCTGCATTGCTGATCTGTTTGTCATATTCAAAAAACCTTTTTTCAAAATTGTTATCCTTAAACTGTTTCACGGTGATGGCCTCATAAGCCCAGCGGGTAACCATTGTATTTCCAATGATGGGCACATACTTTTTGGAAGTGATGCTTTTATGAAGATCATCAAATGGGATCATGGCACCCCCAAGCAGCAGATGGGGGACAAGGATCAGTGGAATCAGGATATAGATGGTAATCACAGAGTTCAAACCTGATGAGATGTTCAACCCGATCATATTGCCAAAACAGGAGGTGGAAAATAAAACCAGCCAGAAGGGGAGTAACATTCCCCTTATTTCAAGAATTTCATTGCTGATAAGAATGAAAGTGAAGGTTTGAAGAGCTGATAAACCAAACAGGTAAATAATTTTGGAATTTAAATAACTGATCCAGCTTAGGTTCAAAAAGGTTTCCCTTTCCAGTATTTTTCTGTCCTTGATAATTTCTTCGGCACTAACAGTCAGTCCCATAAATAAGGCCACGATGATGCCCATGAAAAGGAATACCGGCAGGTTCTCATTCTGGGCAAAGATGTATCCTTCAGCGGTAATGTACTTGGAAAAATAACTAAGGATCAGTGCAAGTACCGGCGCTTCAACCAGGTTGAGCAGAATGTATTGTTTGTTGGAAATTTTGCTCCACAGGTTCCGCATGCTGAAAACCCTGAATTGTTTTATTGCCGGGGGAATGCTAAAATTGATTCTAGGAAGGCTTCCATGATCTTCTTTTCTTTTAATCGTAGATTCAATCTTTTCTTTATACCGCTCGAACCAGGTTTCCGGTAACGTTTTTCTCTCTTTGACCGGTTTACCAAAATCATTCACTTTCCGGGCTTCTACGATCTTTAAAATCTGCTCGGGGTTGACATTTCCACAATGCGGGCATTCACTTTCCGCTGCATTGACCTGCGAGGCAACGGTCTTGAAATATACAATGGCTTCTATGGGATTTCCCTGGTAAATGGGGTATCCTCCCTTATCCAGCACCCACATTTTATCAAACAATTTATATATCTCCGAGGAAGGCTGATGAATGTTAACTATAAGCAGTTTCCCCTTTAGCGCTTGATTTTTCAACAAGTACATGACGTTTTCGGAATCCATCGATGACAAACCTGTAGTTGGTTCATCGATGAACATGATGTATGGTTCGCGCATCAGCTCAAGGCCAATGTTCAACCTTTTTCTCTGCCCCCCGCTGATGTATTTTTTCAACGGGGAGCCTACCTTAAGATCCCGGATGTCTGTCAGTTCCAAAACTTCCAGCGTGTCGATGACCTTGTCGTGAATGGCCTCTTCATCAAAATCCCGGAAACAGAGCTTGGCATTGTAGTAAAGGTTCTGGTATACGGTGAGCTCTTCCATCAACAAATCATCCTGTGGTACATAACCGATCAGGCCTTTTATTTCTTCCCTGTTGCTGTGAATGTTATACCCGTTGATCATGATTTTCCCTTCATCAATAGGTATTTTCCCGTTAAGGACGTTCAGCAGCGTGGATTTGCCTACACCGCTCCCTCCCATGATGCCTATAAGTTGTCCTGCCTCTTCAGAAACATTGAATGGCCTGATGCCATTTTCGCTGTTTTTGAAAGTGAAGCTTACATTGTAGGTGTTAAGGGTAATGCGTGCCGGGACTTTATCCTCCATAAATTTGGAAGATACATCATGGAAATAGACGGGAGAAATGTTGGGCCCCTTTATGATGGATCCGCTCCGGAAAAAGTAAGGATGTTCGGGTTCAATTTTGTGCCCTTCGATATAAAGGTTTAACTGGCCTGAATACCGGAAAACAAAGGAGTTGATGCTTTCAAGATACAGGAACAACAACTGCCCGTAAAGATTTTCTTTATAAATGTGTTTATAGGGGTAGGAATGAATTTCCCTCGTTTTCTTTTTCATCATCCAGTAGATGCTCTCTGACCATTCTCTGAGCTGGTTGTCGATTATCAGAACTTTATCCTGCTCCAAATGGTCCGGACGTCCTTCAAATATGAATGATTTACAGTTGTTATACTCCGACTCACTGATGTTGAAAGTATCGGCCACAGTTTTGATGAACCTCATCTCTCCCTCGCTGATTTTAGAATCGGAGTAGATGAATTCCAGCAACTGGATGAATACCACCAGGCGCTCTTCCCTGAAAAGCTCCTTTTTGATCTGCCGGCAAACATTGGTTATCTGGAAGGATATCAGGGAATAACTCTCTACCGGTATATCGGAGTCTTCTCTCAGCTCCCGCTGGTAAAATTCAAAATAATTGTCAAACACCCTCAGGTATTCCTCGAGCAATTCGGGATTCAGGTAACGCTCAAGATATTCCTGGACGATTTCTTTTTCCGCCTGGGTAAGTTTTTTAGCCCTTATGTTTGCAACTATGGCAAAAAGATGAATTAATGCATTGAGTATCGATTCACTCATAGAGGATAGGGTTTGACAAATTTTACACTGCGATCGTGGTTATTTTAACGATTAATCAAGTATTTCTACTATTTATGAAAGAAAAAAACCAACCATTTATTGTGAATTGCAGGAATGAAAATTAATAAAAAAGGGGTGTCATTGAAAGATGACACCCCTTTTTTTAAGAAAATTTCGTGTTTATTTATGAGATGATTTCATTTCTTATTTCACCTGAAAGATTCTGAAGTTCCATAACCTGCTTTTCAGTGAATCCATCCTGGCTTCGGTTTTCGTATATTTCCTTGATGGGCTGAAGGTCTTTAATTACGTTTTGAATCGATTGGTTGCTGGACTCGGGTTTCAAAATGTTTAAAAGTTTATCCAGTGAGGATTCCTGATCACGGATCAATTCTACAATACTCTTGTTGTGGAAGGTATTTTCAGATATGTGTGTAGTAATGTACATGGCTTCAATCCAGCTACCCGCCACAATTAACAGGGCAAGTTCCTCTTTCCCCTGTTGATTCATATATTTATAAGTATTGTAAAAAGAGTTGGTAAGCATATCCACCAACTGATCCTTGTCGTTAAAGTGTTCCTTCACTCTTTTCACAAATTCGGGGGAGTAAGCGCCTGAAATACCCAACTCACCAACAAGCTTTTTATTCACATCCATGTAATCCATGATGTATTGTTTCATGTTGTAAGTGGTGGCATAGCTTAGGTCGGCGCTGTAAACGCCCAGGTTTAATGCCTGTTTTTCTTCCGTTACATATTTATCGGCATTTTCCACATCATTAGCAAGGCCGATGATAAAACTTGCCCCGATTTCATTTAATGTTTCAGTAATTTCGAAAGTTGACGGAAGTGGATATACAACTTCACTAACCTTTTCTTTTATTTCTGACTTGGTAATTTTTTCCTGATCAGTCTTTTCTTGCTGCTTTTTGTCTTTCTGGGTCCTTTTGCACCCCGAAAAGGAAAAAGCTACTGCCACCATCATTGTGGCTGTTAATCCAATGAAAGCATACCTTTTTATTGTCTTCATCGATGATATTGTTTAGATGGTTTTACTACAAAATAATTAAGTCCAAATTAAAGATTTTTTTATGAAAAAGCCTAAAGAAAGGCTACTTTTTTAAATTAAAAAAATTATCCCAATCGTTTGGCTAAATATCCAAACAGCGCCGTGCTGAAAAATGTAAATGAACTGTATACAACAGCAACAATTGCCATATCTCTATTGTTCAAGAGCGTAGTCGCTACAAAAATGGCGAGCGCACTGTTTTGTAAACCAACCTCAATACTAATGGTATAGTTGTTTCGATTGTCCAGGCCCATGCTTCGTGCAAAGAAATATCCCACCAGCATTGAACCTACATTCAGAGCCAGAGCATAAGGCAGCAGGTATGAATAGCGGAAAATTCCAGCACCCCCTTCTTTCTCTTCAAGGAGTATAATGGCTGCAAAAACTGAGAAGAGCAGTACAGTCATAATCACTTTCATAGGTTTTTCAAGCTTCAGTGCCAGTTTCAGGTTACGGGCACGTACATAAACACCCACAAATGTGGGCAGGAGTGTTACAAAAAATACCTTGAATATGGTTTCCCATATGGGCAACTGGATGTCTTCTCCATGGCCCATATAAACCAAAAGCCCAAGGTTTACAATCAGTGGCATGGTGATCTGAATAAGAATGCTGTTTAAGGCGGTGAGCGAAACACATAGAGCCACATTTCCCCTGAGTAGGTGATTCAGCAGGTTTGAGGCTGAACCGCCCGGACATGCAGAAATGATAATGAATCCGACTTTAATTTCCGGGGGGAGATCAGTAAGGCTGATGATGGTAAAGGCAACCAGGGGTAACAGGATCATCTGGGCGAATAGACCAAGGAATATGGGTTTTGGAAACCGGAAAACATTGACAAAATCCTGTCTTTCCAAAGATAGACCAATGCCGAACATGATGATGACCAGCACAGCAGGAAGAAAGTATGTAGACACAAATGATGCGGCCACAGGTGATTCTGTTTTACAATATGATTTGGCTAATTTAACAATAAAAGAAGAGATATGAAATCATATAAGCGCTCTTTTGGAGTGGCAAAAAATAAGGGCCACACAAAATGGCCCTTACTGATCAATGAATAAATGGAGGTAAATGGTTTCTCTTCTAGTCTTTGATGGAACAACCAATTGCCTTTGTTTTGGCTGGTTCCGGATTGTTACCGTTTAATAGCGCATCTACTGCCGTGGCCAGATATTTCTTTTCTACTGCATTGGCATTCTTGTAGTTGTCGTCAATGGTTCCTATGTATTTAACTACAAAATCACCCGATTGATTTTCAAGTACGAAAGCATGTGGGGTTCTTTCGGCACCATAAGTTCTGTAAACTTCCTGGGTCTCATCCAGAAGGTAAGGGAAAGTGTAATTTTTCTCATTTGCCCTTTTCTTCATGTTTTCAAAAGAGTCTCCCGGTGAAAGTTTCGGATCGTTAGGCTGAATGGCCACTACCGGGTATCCCCTTTTGTCATACTGCTTATCAATTTGTATGATGCGTTCCTCCCATGCCTGGGCATAAGGACAATGATTGCACGTGAAAATTACGATCACGCCTTTTTCATCTTTATAGTCGGAAAGCGATACATGGTTTCCGTCTACATTTTTTAGGTTAAAGTTCATGGCTTTGTCGCCTATGTCATAGCCCTGCGCCATTACGTAAGGCACGACAAGCAATCCGAAAAGGATGGTTAGTGCTAATTTTTTCATGGCTTTCTGATTTTTGATTTAACAATACTTTCTAATTCATTATAGGTAAAAGTCTTCTCGTAAAATTCCCTTGAATTCCCGTTATAGATCAACGTGCCCGGCAAAGCACCCGACCATTTTTCGCTCACTTGTCCAATCCATGAATTGCCATCCGGATCGTCCAGTATAACTACTTTTGATCGAATTTTGTGCCGGTCCATAAACGACCGTACGCGATCCTTAACGTTGCTTCCAAAATCCAGGCTGGTCAGCACAATTTTTACCGGTTTGTTGTCATAGTTTTTTTCCAGTTTTCTGAATACCGGCATTTCCTTGATACAAGGTGCACAATAGGTAGCCCAGAAATTAATCACGTAGGTGGTATCATTGTTCCTGTTGAGGAGGCTTTTATAATCTTCAAAGCTTTCGTATACAGGAATGTTCTGGGAATGAGCATTGATAAAAAATGGCACGAAGATCATGATGGCCAAAAATTTCTTCATAAGCATTTTTTTTGATTAACAGATATGGGAGGTCATTTGTTCCAGTGGTTTTGGGGTATAGTTTTCTATTATTTAGAAAGATAAGGCACCCTGGTTGTCAATCTTGCCTTTAGAAGGAAGGTTTCGATAAAAAATAGACAGTTGTTATTTAGAATGCGATTTTCTAAAAAAATGTTAAATTTTTATTTTCAGAGTAATTCAGGTAAGAGCCAAATGCAGAAAAAGGAAATTCAAAAACAATAATGAGAAAATTAAAGGCTGTGATCTGGTTTTAGCTGGTCTCAAAGTCTTTTCCATTATTTAACATCGGATTAGTCTGTTATATTGAAGCCCGTTTGATCCAGCCTTTTTTCTTCCTCGCAGGTCATGACCTTGATTAGTCCGTTGTGGAGGCCATGTATCTCAATTCCATAGTTACGGTACATGGAGAGGGTTTTAATGATTTCCCGGGTAATGATCTGGCCGGGAACAAGCAAGGGAATTCCCGGTGGATAAGGTGTGATCATCCGCGCAGAGATACGGCTTTCGCTGTCTTCAAGGGGTAGTTCATCGGTTTCCGAATAAAATGCAAATCTTGGGCGATAACGAATGGGAGAAACAGAAAGCTGAAATTTTTTAAGGATCTGTTCTGAGCTGGTGACCTGCCGGTTACCGGTACGTTTTTCAATATTCTCCAGCGCCAGGTAGAGCCTGTTAATCCTTGAATAGGTAGCCCCGATGGTTAACAGGATGCTTATGGTATTGAAAGTGGTTTTCTCGATCTGGATGTTGTGCTTTGTAAGCAGTATACGTTCTATTTCCTTGCTGGAATAACCCGACCTGGAAACATCAATGGTTATCTTGGTAGGGTCAAGACGGATGTTGTCGTTTTTTACTTCATCGTTGATCAGGTCCTCAAGGTCGAGCACACGGAACTTCTTGAGTGAGTTGATGGAATCCCGCAGCAGATCAGAGAGTCCCAGGACATTTTTCATCAAAGAATACCCCTCCATCACCATTTGTTTCCTGGCTACATCCAGGGAGGCAATCATTGGGTACTGGGGTGAGGTGGAAGTATGCATGTTGAAGTTTTCCATAAAGAAATCCTCGATGTCTTCAAAATCGGGATCATTGACATGGATCATAGATGCCTGGGAGAAGGCGCTCATGGTTTTATGGGTCGATTGTGTGGCATAATCAGCACCTGCTGCCATCGCCGAGGGATAAAAATGCCGGTGGAAATTGGCATAGCCGTACCATGCTTCGTCTACAATTACCTTAATACCCCTTTTATGGGCTTCTTCCACGATTTTCTCAATGTCATAGATCAGTCCGTCATAGGTACAATTGGTCAGTATCAGCGCTTTTAATGGTTTATTTCTGGCCAGCGCCTCATCCATCGCCTCCACAATTCTTTTCTCCGGTATGGGCCCGAAAATTCCATATTTGTTGTTCACCGAGGGCATGAGATATATGGGCTCTGCCCCTGAGATGATCACACCATAATGCACCGATTTATGACAATTGCGGTCGAGCAGTATTGCTTCACCGGGTTTGAGAAGGGTTTGGATCAGTATTTTGTTGGCTGTGGAAGTTCCGTTGGTTGAGAAAAAAGTATAGCGCGCATTGAAAGCCCTTGCAGCTAATTCCTGGGCCTCCTTGATTACTCCTCCCGGGTGCAGCAGGGAATCCAGCTCGGGAACGGAAACTGATACATCCGAGGCAAAGAGGTTTTCTCCGAAAAATTCGTAAAAATCCCTTAAATAAGGTGAATTCTTCACAGAATTGCCCGATGCGTGTCCCGGTGTGTGCCACGAGTCCTTAGCTTTCTGAGCATACCTGACCAGCGTTTCATAGATCGGTGCCCGCTTTTTGGCTTCTATTTCAGCGTCTATCTTACGAACCATATCATCGTAAACATGTTCCCCCTTAAAGAAATAACCGTTGATGATGCCACCGCTGGTCAGGCTTCTGCTATCACTGATGTTGGTGAAAAGAAACAGGCTTACCTCATGACGTAAGGCCATAAAATTTTTGAAAATCTTTAAGCCCCGGATTGTCTCCGGTTCGTTTTCCCTGTATGGAATTTCCCATTCCGACAGCACAATGTGAATGGTTCCCTCTTCCTTTAAAAGCTCGCAGGCTTTCTCAAAGCTAAGACAACCGGTAATGTTAAGTCCTCTCTGTTTAAGCTCTCTCGTGGAATTCTGCAGTGATTCCGGATTGTTGTCAACCAGCAATACTGAGTAATGCATTTCGGGAAATGGATTTAGGATTTAGAAGCACGTGCAAAGCTATAAAACTTTTCTGCATCAAAAAGTTTTTTTAACTGCTTTACATCAGGTAAGAGGGATTAAATAGAAATTACAGCGAAGGTCGGCCTGCTGCTTGTCAAAAATTCACAGGGGTGCGTTCTCAATTATTTCCAGGTGTAAAAGTGGGTAGGTGGAAAAAATTGGGACTTCACCCATTCACAGGCTGGATAAAAAAGGCCTGTCCAAAAAGTCCTTCGTGGTTCTTCTGAGAAATCCTTTTAGCTCCTTTGTGGTCGGGCATAAATTGTTAAATCACAAAAGATAATAAGCAACTCGACAAGCCACACAAACTAAAAAAGAATTATCTGAATGACATTTTGGACAGCCCTCTTTAGAGACAGAATATTTTTGGCTTATTCGCCGGAAGATTCATCAACCGGTATCAGCTCAATGTTTTCTGTGTTCTCACTGCCCGCTGTTACTTCAACATCCTCTACCATGGTAGTGTCATAACCTTCTTTAACGGCAAACAGGTCATAAACGCCTTCTTCTACTCCAAGTATGGCGTAACTACCCGTACTGTCGCTGAAGGTTGTGGATACAACCGTATCCTGTTCGATCCATACGGCAGCTTCTGCAACACCTGTATCAGCGGTATCGGTTACCATACCATTGATCTGCCCGGCTGTTGCTTTATTGACTGCCCGGATAACTGGCTTGAAATTGAATCCTTTCACTCCTGCCGGGGTGTTCAGGTTGCCTTTTAATACAAACGATTGGCTGACATCAAAATCAAGCAGTAGATTGGACGTTAGCCCACCTTCTACCTGAATGGCCGGCTTGATGAAGATTTTAATGCCTGTTTCCTCACCACTGGGTACCTTAACGTTATAGGTATTACCGTTGGTAAGGGTCAGGCTTGCATCATCCACATACATCCTGATGTGGTCGTATTTGCCGGTGGGAACCTTCATGTTCGCCAGGGTTTCAGTAACCCCATTCCTCAATTCCAGCAAATTAAATGTTTCAGTTGAATCGTACAGGGTAATGAAAGGATTCCCCGTATCTGACATATCTCCTTCTACATGCTTTCTTATTTCAACCTTACTGATCGTCACACTGGCTTCTTCAACCAGATCAAGATTGAGCGGAGCATCGGTCAGTTCAACATTCAATGTTCCTTCGTCAGGTCCCGGCATCAAACCGGAAGTTTCGTCCTTGTTACAACGGGTGACTGCAAGCAGCACGGTTAGTGCCAACAACATCACTCCTAGTTTTTGCCTTGTTTGTTTCTTTCTTTTCATGGTCTGCTTTTTTTGGTTTTTATCATTACAGGGATACGGTGACCGGGTCGGAAAGTTATAATCAGATAAAAATATCTGAAACTATATTGAATGCCTGCTAATAGTAAAGATATTTTGGGTGGTTTTTTAAATATTCTGATGATTGCCTAAGCTTGATTTCGGGTAGCAGAATAATTTTATCGATGAATGTTGATAAATCCAATGTTATAAAGCATATATCAATAGTTTAACATGCAAATTCATTATGCGTAAATTTGATAGTTAAGAATATTAAGGTTTCATTGATAAAATGCCGTTCAGGCATTTATAACAGGTGGCAGGGCGCCTTTATTGTTTTATATGGATAAGGACCAATACATCCCGGAACTTGAAACTTCCGAACTGGTTGATTTGCTGAATGCTTTTGGAGATATTCTCTTTATTACCGACGAGAATTTTAATATCAAATTTATGAACCACCAGGGAATCGAAGAACTTGACCTGAATAATCGCGATATTATTGGTGCGAAATGTTATAAAATCCTGCTGGATGAAGATGAACCTCCGGAAATCTGCCCTTTTAAGAATAGAGAGGGGTTTAAGGAAATGCAAAACAGGACTGGCACCGGAATATATGCAACAGATGGGTACGTATTGAGGGCTTATCCCATTTATAATAAAAAAGGAAGATTACGCAGCATAATACATCACATGGTACCTGTTCCGGTTCATGAAGAAAAGGTTCCGGGCATGGATGATCTGGTTATGTCAGCCATTAATCAGAAAATTCATGAAGAGCTCTATAACTTCAGAAGACGGCTCAGTAAAAAATACCCGCAGCTTACCCCTCATAACCTCACCCATTGCTCCCTGATAAGAATGAATATGTCAACGCATGAAATCGCAAGGTATTTTAATGTAAATCCTACCAGCATACAAAGGGCCAGGGTTCGTCTGAAAAAGAAAATGAATCTTTCCAGGAGGGATGATCTGGTGCAGTTTTTATTTAATTTTTAGTCATTATTGATTCATTCAGTTCAAATTTTTTATTCCTGTCATAGATTTGTCAAAGGCTTTTGCTAGGTATAGCCATATATAAATATTAATTTGGCACTAAAATTACAGGGATGAACACCTTTATATGCTGATAAACTGCATATTGGCATAAACAGTCCTTTCTGCAAGAATTTTCATTCTTCCGCAAATCGGTTCAAGGACATTCCTGAGTATATTCGGGTAACTGCATTGATCAACATGGGGGTAGTACAGATTAATCATTGGATTAATCCGCTTCTTTTCAGTTATTAACTAAAGAAGCAGCTAATGTTTTAATTTAAATTCCAGGCTTATTGAGTGTTAGAACCACCATAATGATTGTTGATCCTGATGAAACCAGCGTTCTCCTGCTGAAAGAAGTGCTTCTTATGGTTTTACCCAACTCCGTTGATTATCAGATTGTCTCTTTGGAAAGTGGCAATGAGGCCCTTGCTTTATGTAGTAGAAATAATCCCTGTATTGTTTTTACAGAGATCCGTTTAAAGGACATCGACGGGTTTCGGTTTACAAAAAGCATAAAGGAGCATAACCCGGAAATTCCGGTTATTATTGAAACTGCCATAGTTGAAGACCATGTTGAACAGAAGGCTTGCGAGTGCGGATGTGATGGTTACCTGATCAAGCCGCTGGATTTTAATAAATTGCAAGCCCTGGTGAGGCAGTTAATTCGTTTGTAACACTGAATGGAATCCATCCTGATCGTGCTTTAATCTGATTGGCATCCCTTTCATCGTGGCCCTTAATTTTTATCTTTGGAGGGTAAAAACAAAAGAATTTGATGGTGTTTGTAATTTTTATGAAAAACGGATTTTATGCCCGCGAATCAAAAACCGGAGAAGATCATTAACCCTGGTAATTATACCATTTATCACCTTACCAGGCAGATTGCAGCCCGCCATGTGGAATCTGTTCTGCACTTTCTAAATGACATTCCCATGAAAACATACACCTGGGAGGAAGTCCTGGCAGAATCACGACCCGACAGAAAATATTATGGCAAATGGAACCATAGCCTCATTGCATTCGACAGGAACAAACCCATTGCCGTGCTAATAGCCTATGAGAGAAAAGCAGAGGCCCATCCCTGTTACCGGGAAAACAGCATTTATATCAGCGAGCTGGCAGTGGATAAAGCCTACCGCAGGAAAGGCATAGCCAAAGAAATGCTGAATTTATTTTTTCAGCGAAGCTCCCGCTTTTTGCTTCTTGAGGGAGAACCCATCTATACCATCCAAACCAATGCTGCAGCCTGGAACGAACCGGTAAAAAATCTCTACGAAGCTTTCGGCTACAAGACCATCGGTACCAAAAAATATCCGGACCGCAACGATGTGATCATGAAAAAACAATAAATCCTTACACCCTGTATTTCCTGTATATTGCTTCCCAGGGCTCGCGCTTCTGCCTGCCAAGTAACTGGTTGGCCGCAAAATTATTGATGAACTCCTCTTTTTCGGGATCCCATTCCAGATCCCGGCCCAACATCATGGCAATGTTGCCCAGATGTGCCAGGCTGATAGAACGGTGTGCCACCTCCGCGGGTGCCACCGGCTCTTCGCGAGAGATCACGCAGTCGATGAAATTCCTGAAATGGTTGTCGCTTTTATACAAGCGCTCATCATTTGGCCCTAGTTCCACATTCCCGATCTTTTCCGGTTCAAATGAGTGACTTCCCCTTGTAACCCAGGCCTTCCCTTCAGTACCTTCGAAGGTTACACCATTTTTATTATCACTCTTAATGATCAGTTTCACACCGTTTTTGTAGATACATTCGAAATAATACTCCGTGGCGGTATTCCATATGGGGTGATCCGACCATTTGGATTTTGGGTTCTGGATTCTTATAGGTCCGGTATATTCAGTGTCCATGCCCCATTGTGCGATGTCAGGATGGTGGCCGCCCCAGTCGGTTACATTGCCACCGGAATAATCGAGTACCCAGCGGAAATTCACATGGGTGCGGGCGGGACAATAAGGCTCTTCGGGTGCGGGACCCAGCCACATGCCGTAGTTGAAGCCTTCAGGTACGGGAACGGTTTCTGTTAAATGCCCGGTTTTCCCAAAATCAGGTGTGCCCCCCGGAAGGCTGCAGGTTACTTTTTGAAGCGTTCCAATCTTCCCGTTGCGCACCAGTTCACATACCCTTCGGAAATGATGACTGGAACGCTGCTGGCTTCCGGTTTGAAATACGATGTTGTGTTTTTTTACTGCATTGCTCATGTCCCTTCCTTCCTGGACGGTCAGCGAAAGGGGCTTTTGACAGTATATGTCCTTGCCTGCTGCAGCTGCCATCATCACCGGGATGGCATGCCAGTGATCCGGGGTGGCAATCTCTACCGCGTCTATGTCCTTTCTCTGGATTACTTCCCGGAAATCAGCGTATCCACGGGTGGATTTGTATTTTTTGCCGTACTTTTTCGAGTAGGCTTTGTCTACCATATCCATGAGAAATTCCCGGCCGGCCACTGCGCCATTCCAGTAGCCGTCACTTTTCCTGTTCACATCACATATGGTGGTGATCTGAACCCTTTCATCCTGCAGAAATGAACGGGCATCATTACACCCCTGGTTTCCGGCACCGATGAATCCCAGGTTGATCCTGTCGGAAGGTGCTACATACCCGTTTTTTCCCAATGCAGATGCAGGAATAATGGAAGGGGCTGCAATCAATGCAGAAGCAGCCGCTGTTGTCTTTTTTAGAAATGTTCTTCGGTTCATCATTCTGATTATGGTTTTATATTTGACCTGTTTGGTAATTCAAGACCGTACCGGGCGAATTGTGCATAAAACTGTTAAAAAATTGTGACAGAACCAAGCCATTGACAGGGATTTTTATTTGGCATCAGAATTATTCAAGAATTGTTCTGTTTAAAATGATTGCTTTAATTGGTGCCATTGAAATCTTTTTTTATCATTGGAGTTTTTACTGAACAAAAGACATTAAAATATGTGTTGAGTTGAATTGAAAGCATTGCAAATGAGTATGAAAAAAATGATCAAAATATGCTTTTCATCATTCCTCCTGCTTGTTCCTCTCATTTTGCCGGGGCAGGAAGAGGATCCCTTTTCGGATGAAATTGCCCGGTATGAAAAATTTTTGAAAAATCAGATGGAGGCGGACCGCATTCCCGGCCTTTCAGTAGGTTTTTACAAGGGGGATTATATGTGGACCAATGGATATGGTTACATCGACCTGGAGAATGAGGTAAAGGCCACCAGCCAGAGTGCCTATCGTCTGGCTTCCGTTACCAAATCGATGACGGCCGTGGCCATCATGCAGCTGCAGGAGAGGGGAAAGCTCGATATTGATGATCCCGTCAGAAAGTATGTGCCCTATTTTCCCCGCAAGCGATGGGAGATTACCCTGCGGCAACTGATGGGGCATATTGGAGGCATAAGTCATTACAGGAATTACGAGGAGGAAGGTTCCATCAAGGTGCATAAGGATACCCGGGAGGCAATTGACATTTTTGATGATTTTGAACTGGTGGCCCGCCCGGGAACGGAATACCATTACTCCAGCTACGGCTACAACTTACTGGGTGCGGCTGTTGAAGGAGCTTCCGGGATGGGTTTCGGGGAATACCTGGAAAAGAATATATGGAAGCCTCTGAATATGAACCGTACCTGGATGGATTCACCCGATAAGATCATTCCAGACCGGGCCGAGGGATACCGCCTGGAGTTCGGAGAGATGAAGAAATCGGAATTCGTGAACATCAGCAGTCGTTTTGCAGCCGGGGGCACCCGCACTACTGTGTTGGATATGCTGAAATATGCCCGCGGGTTGAATGAAGGGAGGATACTGTCCGATCGGAGTACACGTATGATGGAGACTTCCATGAACACTTCCGATGGCCGGCGTACCGATTATGGAATGGGATGGCATGTGGATCCGGTTAATGGCCATTTCAAAGCCTCACATACCGGTGGTCAGCCTGAAACACGTACCATGCTGATGCGGTTTCCCACAATGGATTTTGCCATTGCCCTGGCATATAACCTTGAAGGTGGCAGCCTTCGCACCATTGCACGCCGACTCTATCAGCTTGTGATGGATGAAGCCTGGAATGTCCGACCTTATGCAGGTAATGAGTACGACCAGGCTTTGATTAATGGAATATGGAATGTATACAATTATGGAATGGCCTACTATGATTATAGGGACAAGGCCCGAAATACAGATCCTGAAGCCATGGAAAGCACCTTCAGCTTTCTGAACAACAGCCTGAATCCCGATTCTATAAGGGCGGATTATCAAACCGTGAGACAAAAGATCAACCTTGGCATTCATCCAAAGGCAAGGAAGGCTTACGTTCGGGTTGGCTCGCATATGATTGCGGCTCTCGCGGAGCAATATGGTGAGGACCGGATGGATTACTACCATAAGAACGGACCCTTTGCCTTGTTTGAAGATTATCTTGACCTCAGCGAATCACAGGGCAACCGCTGGCCCGTGAATGAAGGGCTGAAAGCAAAGCTCGACATATGGCATAAGGACTGGTCAGAGACCTGGACCGATTACAACCGGCAGTTATACATCGGCTCCTGGACCGATCTGGATTCCACATTAAAAGTGCTCAATTCCCGCGCAGCCGGCCGGTCCATTCATCCCGACTATACCTCCGTGCTGGCCAATGCCCTGTTCGAAAGGTTTCTGGATGGAAATGAAAGTGGAGTGATGGACCTTGTCGACCGGTTTGTATCCCTTTATTCCACCTCAGCCATACCCCATGTCACCAAAGGGAATCTTCATATTCTGAAGGGAGAGCCTGATCAGGCAGAAACTGCCTATCGCCGTGCTCTAAATGCCAATATGGACCGTCATACGGTAAGCTCAGGAGTGCTCAGCTATTATGCCCGGCGGCTGTTCAGACGCAACCGGCTGGATAAGGCCCTGAGCCTGCTTGATGTCGCCGAAAGACTTTATCCTGATAATTCCCGTCTCAGCAACACCCGGGCCGATATTTACAGGGAAATGAGTAAACGGCATTATAAAGAGTCACTTGATCAGGATCCTACAAGTGAGGATTCCTGGGAGGAACTCAAGCAGTTGAAGTGATTTTTATTTGATTTGCAAACTTTGTATAGATTTGGCTCTGAAATCAGCGAGTCATGAATGGTCATTTATAGTCATTAGGTCATTGATTGTCATTGTGCGTTGCTCCCCGTCTCACTGATTTTAAGATATTGGCAAAGAACCTGGTTTTCCAGGCATCACTAAGACTAATAGGCAAATAAAGAAGGTAACAGGTCGTTCGGACGGCTAAATTGACTGCGAATACAACCAATGACCACTTAATGACAATCAATGACCAACAATGACTCTAAGAATTCTCTGATATCTTGGGCCATTCGGATTGTGCCAACTGCCAACTCAATCTTTACTTTATAACAAACCTCAAATCATCTCCGAATTGTCATAAAGGTAGACATGCAGACCCTGGCCTAGACAAGATCACACGCCTCAGGCGGCATCCAGTGGGCATCCTTGCCTTCCCATTTAACGTTGCATCCAATGGGATTGGTCATTGGAACGGATATTTCTTTACCCTGAAGGTGTTCTTCCAGGGCATCCTCCAGGTCATTTCTTGTAATCCTTGATGGATCCTTGGGACTGTCCACTGCCCTGCCGGTATATATCAGCTTGCGGTCTTTGTCGAAGACATAAAAGTGGGGCGTGCGAAGTGCACCGTATTTCCAGGCTGTATCCTGGGATTCATCGCGCAGGTATATCCATGGAAACTGGAATTCTTCCATGCGCATGACCATGTTTTTATAGTCGTCTTCGGGATAGGTTTTGGCACTGTTGGAATTGATGGCCACGAAGTCAACTCCGCGAGACTTGAAACGTTCCACTGTTTTGCGGGTCACTTCATCCGAACCCTTCACATAGGGACAATGGTTGCAGGTAAAAAATACCACCAGCACGTCCGACTGAAAATCTGCAAGGGTGTAGTTCCCTCCGTCCGTGGCACACAGGTTGAAATTGGGTGCCTTTTCTCCGAGCTGTAATGTAAAAGCCATAGTTCTTCCTTTTTTGGTGTTTCCTATGCGTAACAACCAGATAAAGGAATTGTTTAGGGATTATTTATTTTGGATTATGGCCACGAATGCACGAATGTTTTTTTGTTTGACGATTACACGAACAACACCTTATTGAAAATAATAATGACCATCAATGACGACTTAATGACAATAAATGACTATTATATTTTACTCCCCACCTCACCAATCTTCCATCCAATCCCGCCTGTCCCAGTCGGGCAGGCATCCAATCATTATATCTATGTCGTCGCTCCGCGAGTTACGTTCCGGGGATACAACCGAATGACGATTAATGACCATTCACATTCCGCCTTTTAATGTAATTTATCCGCTTTTGATGAATGTTCATCCGCCCTTACAGGTAATTCTTTCCTTTATCCGGGATTTCCTTCCGTCTTTGGGGAAAGTCTATCGTATTATCCCGGATTGATTTCCTCTTACCAGAAATTTTCTTCTACTTGTTTGGATTATTCTTCTCATTGTTAAAATTATTGATCGAACAATTCGAATTGATATTCCCATTATCAGGATTATTGATCGAACAATCCGAATTGTTTTTCCAATTATCAGGATGATTAGTCGAAAAATCCAGATTGAACTTCCCATTAAAATGATGATTCGTCGAAAAATTCGGATTGATCTTCGAATAGTCAGGATGATTCTCCGAACAGTTCAGATTGAATTTCCCATTGTCAGGACGGACCGTCGAACAGTTCAGATTGAATTTCCCATCATCTGGATGAATCCCCGAATCATCTAAAGCAATACACTCAAGCTCACCGGTCGGACGGGTTTGATAATGGCACCATACCGGGTGGGTTGCTATAAACTGCTAATAAAAGTTCCTTCCCTCCCGCGCCCCAAGCTCCGGCAGCTGCCGAATAACCACACGCGCCATCGTTTCTTAGGTCTGTCTGTTTATTTGGCTATTTCTAATTTACTTTGGCTTTCTGTGCGGGAGGATACGCCCTTCAGGGGCCAGGGGCGAGCTGCGGGAACACCTGCCAAGCTCCAGATTTACATGGCAGTTTACTTGGAGCCTGCCAACTGAATGTTATTTTTCAGTTGATTTTTAAAGTAATCTCAAGCGAGTTACTTGGAGTCTGCCTACTGTATACTGCTTACTATCCCCAACTCCTGTCAAACCTTCAAGCCTCAAACTCCTGTCAAACAAATTATTGACCATCATAAAAAAACCGGAACCAAAACCATCTCATATTTCTTAGAGACTGATCCGTTTATACATCTCCGAAGGTTT
>Ga0207797_1000057_pt1 | contig 68603 bp, 67 predicted proteins | sample PRCRCaboRojoPR_6_FD_187275 | JGI IMG/M metagenome (GOLD analysis project Ga0207797, IMG submission 187275) | Marine sediment microbial community from Cabo Rojo, Puerto Rico - PR CR 10% Liquid 1 (SPAdes) | ecosystem: Environmental > Aquatic > Marine > Coastal > Sediment | place: Cabo Rojo, Puerto...
CCGTCGTCGCCCTGGCGGTGGCCGGCTGGCGAGGCGCGTTCCCCCCCATCGTCCTGGGCCTGGCGGCCGTCGCTATCGCCCTCCACGTCTGGGGCCGGGAACCGTACCGGGTCGAACGCGTCGACCTCGAGATCGGGGGCACGGCGCGGCGACTCCTGGGCTCCGTCCGAACCCGCCGGCTGCTCGTCGCGTATACCCTCTACGCGTTCGTCTGGCAGGGCGCCACCGCGTTCGTGCCGACGTTCCTGCAGGCCGAAAAGGCGTTCTCGCAGGGGCAGGCCAGCGCGGCGTTCGCCGTCCTCTTCCTCGTCGGCGTCGTCGTCAAGCCGACCGCCGGGACGCTCGGCGATCGGACCGACAGCCGGCGGCTCGCGGCCGCCAGCATGGGGCTGGGCGCGCTGGCGCTGTTCGGAACGATCGCCCTGGACGGCGTCCTCGCCATCGGCCTCGCGCTGGCGGTGTTCGCCGCCGGCCTGATGGCCGTCCCGCCGGTCCTGCAGGCCTACCTGATGAACGTCTTCCCCGACGGCACCATGGGCGGCGACCTCGGCGCGATGCGGACGACCTACATCACCCTCGGGAGCGTCGGTCCGACCTACGTCGGCGTCGTCGCCGAGTACGCCAGCTACCGGCTGGCGTTCCTCGGCCTGGTGGCCGCCCTGGTCGTCAGCGGGAGCATCCTGCTCGCGCTGTCGTTCGCCGGAGACTGACCGGCTCCCGCCCCGCGACCACGGTCAGGGCGACAGCAGTCCTCGAAGGCGATCGGAGAACGAGCGATCGTTCAGGGCACCGCGCTCGGTTCGCTCGCGTTCCGCGAGGATCCGTTCGTACCGGTTCACGATCGCCCGCCGTCGGTCCCGCTCCACCTCGAGCGCGTCTTCCAGGGCCGCCACCCGCGCCCGGAGAACGGCGATCCTGGTCTCCTGGAGGGCGGCTCGTCGGGCCGGGATCGACGGTCGGGGGGCGAGCGCCGCGGCCGTTCCGGCGTCCGCCACGGCGGTCACCGGGACGCGACGGTCGGGGGGAGTCGTCGCGTCGTCGGACGAGGAAACGGCCCCCTCCGCGTTCGGACGGGGATCCGAAGCTGAGCCCTCCCGGGCGTTCGGCGGGCGATCGATCGCGGTCGGGTCGTCGGGCTGGTCGGCGGACATCGCGAAGTCACGCTAGGGCCCGAGGTTGCAAAAAGGTAAGTCAGCCGATCGCCCGACGCGCGTCCGACGTCGCGCCCTCGGTCGGTCGGGCGAGCAGGGGTTCCGAGAGGGTCGGTCACCCGCGGAGGCGCTCGAGGATCGCGTCCGCGTCGTTCGGGACGGGTTCGGGATCGGTGCCCGCCTCGACGGCCGCATCCGGGTCCTTGAGCAGGTGCCCCGTCGTCAGGCAGGCCACGTCCGCGTCGGCGTCTACCTTGCCCTCCTCGCGGAGGCGGCGGAGTCCGGCCACGCTGGCTGCTGAGGCCGGTTCGACGCCGACGCCCTCCGCCGCGAGGTCGCGCTGGGCCGCGGTGATCTCGTCGTCGGACACGGCGACGGCCGTCCCGCCGGTCTCGCGGAGCCCGGGCAGGGCCTTCGGCGCGTTGACGGGGTCGCCGATCCGGATGGCCGTCGCGCGCGTCTCGACCGTCTCCCAGCGCCGGACGTCGTCCCGACCCGCTTCGAAGGCCTCGACCAGCGGGGCCGCGCCCGCGGCCTGGACCCCGGCGAGGCGGGGCACGTCGTCGCGGTCGAGCGCGCCGGCCTGGACGAGTTCGCGGAACGCCTTGAACAGCGCGGCGGTGTTGCCGGCGTTGCCGACCGGCAGGACGACCCAGTCCGGGGTCCGGCCGTACTCCTCGATGAACGCCTCCAGGATCTCGAACCCGATCGTCTTCTGGCCCTCGAGGCGGAACGGGTTCAGCGAGTTCAGGAGGTAGGCCTCGCCGCGGTCGGTCAACGACCCGACGAGGTCCAGGCAGTCGTCGAAGTTGCCGTCCACCTCCAGGATGCGGGCCCCGTGGAGGCTGGCCTGCGCGACCTTCCCGGCGGCGACCTTGCCCGCGGGGAGCAGCACCAGCGTCTCCATGTCGGCCCGCCCGCCGTAGGCCGCGAGCGCGGCCGAGGTGTTGCCCGTGGAAGCGCACGCCAGTCGGTCCACCCCGACGGCCCGCGCGGCCCTGACCCCGACCGTCATGCCCCGGTCCTTGAAGCTCCCCGTCGGGTTCAGCCCCTCGTGCTTGATCCGCAGGGTCCGGACGCCGATGTCGGCCTCGAGTCGCGGGACGCGGTGCAGCGGCGTGTCGCCCTCGGGCAGGGACACGCCCTCCTCGAAGGGGAGCGCGTCGGCGTAGCGCCAGACGCCGCGCCCGTCGAAGTCGTCCCAGGTCGGCAGGTCGTCGTACCGGACCTCCAGCAACCCGCCGCACTCGTCGCACGTGTAGCGCACGGCGTCGAACGGAGGATACGTCGCCCCGCAGTCGATGCAGGCCAGCCAGACCCCGTCCGTCGCGTTCGGCGGCGGCGACGGCGGATCGGCCGACAGGCTGAGCGCGTTCATCGTCCGTGGGATGAGCGCCGAGGGGCAAAAGACCGGGGAAACCCGACGCGCTTCGCCGCCGTCCGATCGGCCGCGGGGCCGCGGTGTTCGACCCGACGATCTACAGCCGATCCTCGCCGAAGTCGTCGATCGTCTCGTGGACCATGTCGGCCCACGCGTCCAGCGCCGTGTGGAGCATCTCCTTGGCCTCCGGGAGCGGCGTCGGCTTGTACTGGTAGACGTACCCCCCCGAGTCAAGCAGGCGCCGCTCGCGTTCCGCCAGCCCGTGGTCGAGCAACGTGGTCAGCGACCGGTTCACGTTGCTCCGGTCGCGGTCGAGGTCGTCGGCCAGTTCCTCGACCGTGCTGGCCGGTTCCTCCGCGAGCGCCAGGTACGTGCGGGTCACGTGCGGCTGGATCCCGAACACGCAGGTCATCACCTCCATGAACTGCGGGTCCGACTCCTCGAGCAGGTCGAGCATGTCCTCGGCCCCGGAATCGGTCATATTCCCGATAGGCGGCGGAACGGAGATAAATCTGTGCCCCGGTTTCCCGGGTCCGACGACGGCGCCCGTCCCTTCCGGATCCCGACGCCGCCCGCCGCCACTCGCCCACGGCCTGACGGAGCGCTTTGAGGGGTGAGGCTTTTCCTGGGCTGGATCGATGTCGCGGGTATGGAGATCGTCGTCTTTGGGGCAGGGAGCCTCGGAAGCCTCGTCGGCGGGATGCTGGCCCGCGAACACGCGGTGACTCTCGTCGGCCGGGCGGACCACGTCGACGCGATCGAATCGTCGGGGCTGCGGGTGACGGCCGGGTTCGACGCGCCGGCCGACGACCCTCTCGGGGGGGCGTTTCCCGTCACCGTGCACCCCGACGCGACGACCGACGGCCGGAACCGCTCGGCCGACCTGGCGCTCGTGACCGTCAAGGCCTTCGACACCGAGGCGGCGGCCGCCGACCTGGCGACCGGTTCGTTCGACGCCGTCTGCTCATTGCAGAACGGCATGGGCAACGAGGCGACCCTCGCCGACGCGCTCGACGCCCCCGTGCTGGCCGGAACCACCACCTACGGGGCGATCCACCGGGAGCCGGGCGTCGTCGAGTGTACGGGGTTCGGGACGGTCGTTCTCGGCCCGAGGGACGGCGGCACCTCGCCCGCGGCCGACCGGGTCGGCGAGGCGTTCCGCGCGGCCGACTTCGACGTGACGGTCGCCGACGACATGCCCCGCCGGCTCTGGGAGAAGCTCGCGGTCAACGCCGGGATCAACGCCGTGACCGCGCTGGCCCGGATCCGGAACGGCGGGGTGCTCGAGGGGCCAGCGAACGACCTCGCCCGCGACGCGGCGCGGGAGACGGCCCGGGTCGCCAGGGCCCACGACGTCGACCTGGCCGACCGCGAGGCCGTCGACGCGGTCGAGTCCGTCGCCGAGGCCACGGCGGCGAACACGTCCTCGATGCAGCAGGACGTCCTCGACGATCGACGGACCGAGGTCGACGCGATCAACGGCTACGTCGCCGACCGGGCGGCCGAACTGCGCGAGGGCCGCGCCACGACCGACGCGGACGCCTACGAGATCACGACGCCGGTGAACCGCACGCTGGCTGGGCTCCTCCGGGCGTGGGAGCGGGGACGTGGAGTCAGGCCGTAGCCCTCGGCGTGGCACCTTCGAGTGTCGGCCTCACGCCCGGTAGATGACCCAGAGCGCGGCGGCACCGCCGATCGCGAGCGCGAACCAGTAGCTCGTGAGCCGGTAGACGGTCGCGATCGCGAACGCCTGGGTCGCGGTGACGGCCGTCAGCGCGGCCACGAGCCACGTCAGTGCCCCCTCGACCGCCGCGAGGCCGCCCGGCGTCGGCACCATCCCCGCGACCGTCGAGGCCGGCACGACGAACAACACGAGCAGGAGCGACAGGGGGAGGTCGAGCGACAGCCCGGCGAAGTACAGTGGGAGCGTGAAGAACACCCACCCCGTGTAGGAGAACAGGAGGGCGTACAGGAGCCGCGATCGGTCGGCCGCGATCTCGTCGACCGAACCGTAGAACCGCTCGATGCGCGCCCGGACGCTCTCGACGCTCACCCGGTGGGTGAGGCGGGCGACCGGCGTCACCGCGCCGACGACCACCCGTTCGATCGCGTTTCGGTAGTGCCATCCCACGACCACGATCGCCGGGATCCCGACCCCGAGCAGCCCGAGTCCGATGGCGAGGTTCTGGACGCCGTCCCCGAGGCTCGTGCGGAACAGGAGGAAGCCCACCCCGACGACGGCGAAGTTGAAGAACGGCAGGAGGTTGAGCAGGTCGGCCGTCACGACGCTCGCGAGGCTCTCCTCGTAGTTGGCGTCGGTGTCCCGCGAGAGGACGAACGCTATGAACGGCTCGCCGCCGGCCTGCCCCAGCGGCGTGACGTAGTTCGCGAAGGTGGCGGCGAAGTAGGTGGTGAGAAGCTTCCGGTAGCGGACGCCCGTCCCGGCCTCCGCGAGGACGACCTGCCACGCCTTCGCCCACGCCGCGAGGCCGACCGCCGTCGAGAGACAGGCGGCGACGAACCAGCGGAGGTCGGCGTCCCGGAGCCGCGCGAGCGTGTCCTCCCAGCCGATGACCGCGCCGAGGAGGTAGACCAGCACCACGGCGACGGCGAAGCCGGCGACGATCTTGACCGCGGCCTCCCGACCGGGCAGCGCTCGAGTGGAACCGCCGTCCGTGGCCGCCGAACCGTCGTCTCGGGTCACGGAACTCACGTCAGTCGATGTAGCCCAGGTCCTGCAGGCGATCCTTCGCGTCGTCGCTCATGTCCTCGAGGACGTCCGCGTCGTCGACGGCCTTCCACTCGCCGCCGGCCCGCTCCTCGAACCGGGCGAGGGTCGCTTCGATCTCCTCGCACAGCGAGTCGCCGGTCCCGACCAGGTTCTCCGTTTCGCCGGGGTCCTCGTCGAGGCGGTAACACTCGTCGGCGATCCGCTCGTTGCGGACGTACTTGCCGTCGGGTCGCCTGGCGGCCCGCATCCGCGAGTAGAAGCGCGAGTCCTCGTCGAGTTCGATCCCCGCGGCGCTCGCCTTGTTCTCGAGCTGTTTCAGTTCGACGACCGGCCGGTAGTACTCGACGAACGCGTAGTCCGGGTCGATGGCGACGCGGTGCTCGTGGTCCGGGCCAGCCTCGAAATCGCGGTACCGGTCGGAGAGCAGCGAGCGCGTCGGGTCGAACGGCTGGGTCGCGTCCGCCGCCTCGACGCCCGCGTGATCGAGGACCGTGTGATACAGGTCGATCAACTCGACCTGGTCGTCGCGCCGGTCGGGCGCCAGGTCCGGGTGTTTGATCAGCAGCGGAACGTTCACCAGCGGGTCGTAGATGCCGAACTCGTGGCCGTAGAGGTCGTGCTCGCCGAACAGTTCGCCGTGGTCCGAACAGACGATCACCATCGTGTCCTCCCAGAGTCCCTCCGCTTTCAGCCAGTCGAACAGGCGTTCCAGTTCGGCGTCGACGTGTCGGATCTCGGCGTCGTACAGCCCCTGTATGTCCGCCCACTCGTCGTCGTCGATCGAGCGGGCGCCGCAGTTGTACTCCTTGGAGTTCTGGCAGACCGCGCTCGAGTCGACGTCCGGCGCGAACTCGCGCCGGTATTTCTCGGGCGGGTAGTACGGCAGGTGGGCGTCCATGAGATTGACGAAGGCGAAGAAGGAATCGTCCCGATCGTCGGCCCCGCGGACGAACTCCATCGTCCGGTCGATCACCTGGGGCGTCTTCGAGTCCGCCCCCTCGCTGTTGGCGAAGTACTCGTGGAACCGGTTGCCCACCGAGACCATCCAGTCGGCCACCCGGCGGAGCGACTCGTTGTCGTTGAGGGTCTTCCAGGCCCGGGCCATGGGTCCCGAGAGGAACTCCCCGGGCATCACCTCGAAGAAGTTGTCCTGATCGTCGAAGCCGTCGGTGAGATGCGTGTAGGGCGTGATCCAGGCGTTCGAGGAGTAGCAGGCGGTCGCGTGGGTGTCCGACAGGGACTCGGCGAGCGTCGTCACGCCTTCCAGGTACGGGTTCTCCTGGCTGGCGCCGTGCTGGCTCGGGTAGAGACCGGTAAACATGGAGGCGTGAACCGGCAGCGTCCAGGGTGCCGGAGCGACGGCCTCTTCGAAGACGGTCGCCTCCTCGGCGACAGCCTCCAGACCCGGGGACGTCGCTTGATCGTAGCCGTAGACCGAGAGGTGGTCCTTGCGGACCGTGTCCATGACGACGAAGAGGACGTTCCCCGGCGCGTCGTCGTTGCTCATACCTGTGATCCGAGTGACGAACGGATTAATATTGTTGCTTTCGGGTGGACGACCCGCGACCCGTCAGAAAACGGTCGCTCGATACGCGTCAGAACGGCGCTTCGGGACCCTCGTCGTCCTCGCCGTCGTCGGCCGCCCCGGGGCCGGGGAACGTGTCGACGCTGCCGCCGCGACCCCCGCTCGTGTGGCCGCCACCGCCGGGCATCCCGGTGTCTGCGTGGACCTTGGTGATCTCCGGGATCTCCTTGGTCATGCGGCTCTTGATCGCCTGAATGGTCATCGGCGAAATGCCGCACCCGCTGCAGGCGCCGGTCAGCCGAATCGTGACCTCGCCCGTTTCCGGGTCGAGGTCGCGGATCGCGGCGTCCCCGCCGTGCATCTGGATCTGCGGGAAGTTCCGCATGAGGAAGTTCCCGACGCGCTCCTTGAGGTCGTCCGCGTCGCCCTGCGATTCGGTGCTCATTACTCACGCATAAGGTACCACCGTTCTTGTATCTTCGGTTCGCCTAAACCGTGTGAATCCGTGGCGTGCGACGTCCCGCGGACGAGAATGGCGATCCCGGGCCGATCCACGCCTGGCGGCTCAGTCGCGATCGAACACCCGCCGGAGTTCCCGGTCGAGTTCCTCGACGTAGCGCGAGAGTATCGTCTCGAACCGGTCGGCGTCCACCAGCGAGTCGTCGATCCTGGCGTACGGGTCCTCGGGGAGGTCGATCCGGAACCCGTCGCCCGCCTCGTAGAAGGGTTCGCTCTCCGAAAGCACGCGCTGGTCGATCGCGTGGATCAACTCGGAGTCGAACTCCCGGTCCATCGTCTCGAAAGCGCGCTTGTAGGCCTGCTGGAGTTCGCCGAAGTAGTGCTCGTACTTGTCCTCGAACTTCCCCGGATCGAAGTCGGGCATGGATGGCCGTTGGCGTCCGGGTGTATAAGTCGGACGGTGGTACCGTCGGCCCCGCGCCCCGCCGACCGGTACTGATTCCCCACAGCCGAACCAACGCGATCCATGGCCGACCAGGATCCGACCGATCCCCGGGCCTTCTACGACGAGTACGGCGAGCGGGAGTGGCACCGACTCGATCGCGACTTCTTCCATCGGCTCGAATGGGAGGCCACGATCGAACGACTCGACGCAAACCTGCCCGATCCGGAGGCGTCGGCCAGGGTCCTCGACGTCGGCGGCGGCGCCGGCCGGTACAGCATCCGGCTCGCCGACCGGGGGTACGACGTCGTTCTCGCCGAACCGAGCGGGGGCCAGCGCGACCTCGCCCGCGAGAAAGTCGCCGAGTATGGCGTCGCCGACCGGGTCGAGGTCCACGCCGGGGACCTCCGGACGCTCGGCTACCGCGACGACACCTTCGACGCCACCTGTTGTCTCGGCGGGCCCCTCTCACACGTCGTCGACGGGGACCGCCGACTGGCTGCCGCCGAGGGGCTTCGGCGGGTCACCGCGCCCGGCGCCCCAGTCTTCGTCTCCGTCATGGGCCTGCTCGGGATGGTCCTGCTGTCGGTCCAGGCGGCCGGGGGCGACGACGCCGACGCCCTCGGGGCGATGCCCGACCTGGTCGCCGACCCGGACTACACCGCCGAGTTTCGCCGCCGGCACCCGGCGGCCCCCCACATGGCCGACACCCACTTCTTCAGGCGGCGGGAGTTCGTCGACCTCCTCGAACGCGCCGGTCTCGCCGTTCGCGAGGTGGCCGGCCTGGAAGGCGTCGCGAGCCCCCGCGGCCCGGACCCGGACGAGCTCGACGACGCCGCGAAGGACGCCATTCGCGAGGTGAACGACCGCCTCCGCACCGATCCGACCCTGGCGGACCTCTCGTTGCACATGCTCGCGGTCTGTCGGGCCTGACCGCGGTCGGGCGGGGCCCGGCGTCGCTCCGGACCGGGAAAACGTATCGTCGTGAGCGGTTTATCGCGTCTACTCGCGGCGCTTTTACGGCGCCGAACCGTAGACTCTCCGGACATGGTTCGGAACGTCGCCGGGTTGATGCCCGACCTCGAGTCCGAGGACTTCCACCTCCTGTCGGGCGTCGAACACGGGATGCGCTTCTCGGAGTGGGTGAACCGCGGGAAGTTGCCGGAGTTCTCCGGGCTGACCCCCGAGAACGTGGACTACCGGCTGGATCGGTGTCTCGACCGCGGGTTGATCGAGCGCAAGACCATCCAGTACGAGGGGTATAAGCTCACCTTCGAGGGCTACGACGCCCTGGCGCTGCATACCTTCGCCGAGCGCGACACCATCGACGGGGTGGGGGCGTCGCTGGGCGTCGGCAAGGAAAGCGACGTTTACGAGGTGCGCTCGTACGAGCCGCTCGCGTTGAAGTACCACCGCGAGGGGATCACGAACTTCCGGCGGGTGATGAAGGAACGGGACTACACGTCCGATCGCGAGCACGTCTCGACGCTCTACACCGCGCGGAAGGCGGCCGAACGGGAGTACGAAACCCTCCGGACGCTCTATCCCGACGTCTCCGTCCCGCGGCCGATCGATCACAACCGGCACGCCATCGTCATGGAGAAGATGGACGGTGTCGAACTCTCGCGGGCCCGCCTCGACGACCCGCAGGTGCGGCCCCTTCTCACCCTACTATTGGAGGAACTGGCCTCGACATACCGCGAGGGCCGGGTTCACGCCGACATGAGCGAGTACAACGTGTTCGTCGCCGACGACGGCGTGACCGTCTTCGACTGGCCCCAGGCCGTCCGGACCGACCACGAGAACGCCGACGAACTTCTCGAGCGGGACGTCTCCAACCTCGTGGGGTACTTCCGGCGCAAATACCCGAAAGCCACGCCCGAGCTCGACGTTCCGGCACTGGCCCGCGCAGTTCGCGAGGGGGAGGTCGAGGGGCTCGATCGGTACGCCGACCCCTGGTAGCGACGGGTTTCGGGAATTCTGTCCTCTCCTTGGCGACGAATACTGGCCGGACGGAGGACCGCAGCAAATGGATGAATTACATATCGCTATATCAAATCGCATCGATCCACCTTTACCGAGCCCCCCGAACGCAGGCGAGCGCCCGTCGGGGGACTGGGCGACCTGCCGGTCGCTCGAACCGACAGCGAAAACCGCAGGACTGCGCGGACGCGAACGGATGCCGCCGCCCTGTGTGACAGATCCCCCGGGCACCTCGACGGCGGTCCCTATACCGACGCCTCTTCCGTGACCGGTCAGCCCTTCTGCCGCGTCCAGACGGGACCGAAGCGGACCGACCTCTCCCCCCGGTTGCCCTCTGGAGGGCTTCCGACGCGACGCTTCCCGAAACCCTACGATCCCCAACCGTTTCGGTCCGACCGATCGGGTTCGGTCGGCCCCGGGTCCGCGGAGTCCCCCGACCCTTCCGCTCCCTCCGCCTCCCCGTCACCCGGTTCCCCGTCCGGCCGTTCGTAACTCATCCCGCCAGCCGAGAGGATGGCGACGGTGTCCAGCGCCCGCTCTTCGGCGGCGGTGAGTTCGTCGCGTTTCAGGAGGCGGGCGAGCCAGCGGAGCGGGTTCAGCATCGCAATCCTGTGTATCGTTAGCGTTCGACGGGGATAAGGCCCGCGAACGCGCTCGCGGTTTCCGGCCTACGGGGCCTCACTCCGTCGGGGCCACGACGTCAGGAACCTCACGACGTGCCACCGCCGCGAGGACGACCACCACCACGACGGTCAACCCGGCCCCGAGCACGAACGGCGCGGCCATCGCGAACACGTACAGCGCGGTCATGACGGGCGGGCCGACGGTCCGGCCGAGACTTCCGGCCCCCTGGGTGACGCCGAAGGCGCTTCCCTGCTGGTCCTCGCCGGCGGCCCGGGAGACCTGCGTCGCGATGCCGACGTTGAGAAGCCCGTTCCCGGTCGAGAGGATCGCGAGGACGATCAGCAGGACGATCAGCCCGGCCCCTTCCCCGAACAGCGAGACGGCGGCGGGGAGGAGGTCGCCGATCGGCTCCGAGAAGGGGAGCGTGGCGAGCGCGACGAGCAGGAGGGCGGCCCCGCCCAGCGAGAGGAGCGCGTCGGCGAACCGCCGCGAGAGTTTTCGCACGACGAACCCCTGGTTGATCACCCCGAGGATCCCGACGTAGGTCAGCAGGAACCCGGCCTGGGTCTCGTCGTAACCGAAGGCGTCGGCGACGAACGGCACGAACACCACCTGCACGCCCGAGAACGCGACGCTCGCGACGAGGAACACGACGACGAGCGGCCGGAGGTCCACGTCGGCCAGTGCGTCCCGAAACGGACCGACGATGCCGACCCGGCCGACGGCGGCGGTCCGACGACGGGACGGTTCCGGCAGGGTGAGGTAGGTCGCGACGAAGGCGAGCAGGCTGAACCCGGCCGCCGCGAAGCTCGGGAGCGAGAACGGCGTCGCGGGGACGAAGGCCGGGAAGACGTTCCCGGCCCACCCGACGACGGCGTCGCTCGCGAACAGCGCACCGATCGCCGGGCCGAACACGAACCCGAGGCCGAACGCGGCGCCGACGAGCCCCAGCGCGCCGGCGCGGTCAGTCGGGTCGGTCACGTCCGCGACGTACGCCTGCGCGGTGGCGACGTTGCCTCCCATGGCCCCGGCGAGCATCCGGGAGGCGAACAGGACCGCCAGGCCGCCGGCCGTCCCGAACGCGAGTTCGAACTGTGCGCCCAGGCCGAAGAAGGTCCACGCGACGGCGTTGCCGAGCACCGACAGCATCAGCACTGGGCGGCGACCCCGGTCGTCGGAAATGCGCCCGAGCAAGGGTGCAAACAGGAACTGCAGCAGCGAGTACGCGGCCGCGAGCAGACCGATGTACACGTCGCTGACGCCGAACGAGCGGACGTAGAAGGGAAGGATGGGGATGACGATCCCGAACCCCAGCAGGTCGATGAAGACGATCCCGATCACCGTCGCGAGCGCCCGCCGTGGCGAGGCGCCGGCGTCGGCCTCACCCATCGTCGCGGCGCGGTCTACGGACATCCCTCCCCTCCCGCTCCACCGTTCTCGGAGCGATCCGGCCCGCGGTGAATGGGACGCCGAGTACGTCCGTCGGTGGGATCGAACACGACCATCTAGTGGCAGTGATAATTCATAAATGGGCCGGCGGTGGACGAAACGGCCGGTTCGCTGCCGAAGCGGGACACGAAAACGACGGTTGAACCTTGACGAAGCGCTTTATCCGGGGCGCTCCACGTGCGACCATGTCCTCCCCCGTCCGGCATTCCCTCGCTTCGATCGTCGTCGCGGGCCTCCTCCTGTTGGCTGGCTGTCTCGGCGGCGTAGTTGGCCCGTCCAGCGACGCCGGCCCCGCTGGAACCCCGACGACGACCGCCAACTCGCCGTCCGCCTGCGTCGACGACGTGGCGTTCTGGGGCCTCCAGGGACCGACGACCGAACGACTGTGGTCGCCCGACCGGGTCCGGATCGGGTACACCCTGCCGGCGAACGCCAGCGTGTTCTTCGTGGTTTACGAAGACGACACCGTTCTGGGCGTCAGCCACGCCACCAACTTCGATCCCGACTACGCCATCGCGTCCGACGGGGCCGAAATCCACCTGGACACCGCCCTGGAGGGCACCCACACGATCCGCGTCGTCGCCGTCGCGGACGTGAACCGGAACGGCGAGTTCGACCCGGCGACGGACGTGCCCTGTCGCTCGCACGGGGCAGTCGCACGGGCCGGCCCCGAAACGATCGACTTCGATCGGTTCGACGGAACCGAAACGAGCGACGGGAACGAACAGACCTCACGGGCAACCGCGACAGCCAAGCGAGCGGTAAGGACGACCGCCTGAGAACGGCTCCGTTCAGTCCGATCTGGCCGGTTCGGCCGTCGCGATCGCCCGGTCGAACGCCGCCCGGGCGTGGAGTTCGGTCGTGTTGAGGATTGGGACGTCGACGTCGGACTCGTCGACGATCAGCGGGAGTTCGGTACACGCGAGCGCGACGGCGTCGATGTCGTCGCGGGCCTGCATGCCCTCGACCGCCTCGATCAGCCCGGCCTTCGTCTCCTCGGTGAACTGGCCGCTGGTCAACTCGCTGAAGATCTTCTCGTGGACCCACTCGCGCTCGGCCGCGGTCGGCGTGGCGATCTCGAGGCCGCGCTCCTCGAAGCCGGCCGGGTAGAACTCGCCCTCCATCGTGAACAGCGTGCCGAGCAGACCGACCCGCTCGAAACCGCGATCGACCGCGGCGTCGCCGGTCGCGTCCACGATGCTCAACATGGGGATCGACGCCTCGGCCGCGACGTCCTCGAAGTACCTGTGGGGCGTGTTGGACGCGAAGAGGGCGAAGTCGGCCCCCGCCCGGGCGAGGTCCTCGACGCCGCCCGAGAGGACCTCCAGGACCCGCGCGTCCTCGCCGTTCGAGATCGGGTCGTAGAACTCCTCGAAGTTCAGACTGTTGACGTACGTCTGCGGGTATCGCTTCTCCCAGCCCCGCTCGTGGCTCGCCTCGATGATGGTCCGGTAGTACTCGACCGTGGATTCGGGCGCCATCCCGCCCAGAATGCCGATTCGTTGCATCTCGCGTAGAACTACCGTGATCCCGGATATCATACTAACGAAAACCGTCCGCGTGATCGCAAGCCGTCATACGAACCCTGAATAATGAGGGCCCGATACGTCGCGTCGACTCAGACCAGATCCAGTCGCCGGGCGACGGCCAGCTGTCCGTAGAGGCGACAGCCCACGCAGAAGCCGGTCGTCGCGGCGAGGCCGGCCAGGACCGCCACGATTCCGGCCAGCGCGTAGCCGGCGAGAGCGAATGACCCGCCGAGCAGGACCAGCGGAGTGGCAGCGAGCGTGAACGTCGCACCGATCAGTTTGGCGAACCGGTGGGGAGCGGCGGGCTCGGTTCGCGTGGGAGGGCCGACCAGCGGGACCACCGCGTGCCGCCACAGGAGCGCATACGGGTCGAGTCGCCAGCGGGAGCCGACGGCGAGCGACAGGGAGAGGGCGACCAGGGCGACGAGCCACGGGACTCCGAAGACGACGGCGACGGCCAGGAGCGAGGCGGTGACCCCCTGACCGAACCGGGGTGCTCGCGGGTCGACGGAGGGAACGGTCGTGTCGGTTTCAGACACGTTTCGATGAAGGCGCGACCCGGACAAAAGGCCGACCCAGTCGTGTGGCCGGCGCGCCCCACACCGAAAGCGGTAGGTGGTACGGCGCCCGCCGCTGTCGGCGTCCGGCGTCCCCGATCCGTATCGCAGTCGTTAACGCCGATGCCGACGCTCGTTAGCGTATGACCGCTCGCCAAACGGGACCGATGCCACCGGCAGGAAGATCCGAACCGCATCGATGAGCCGTTCCGACGCCGACGGGTCGATCGCGAACCGCCTGTCCCGGCGCCTCCGGACCCTCGAACCGGTCCGGCAGGCCCGCGAGGAATCGCTCGCGGCCGCGGTCGCGGGACTTCCAGAGTGGGCCCGATCCGCCCTCGCGACCCTCGCTCGCGGCGGCAACCGACCGATCACCGACCGTCCCGACGGGCGCGTCGACGAGCGCGACACCATGTTCGCCCGGGCCGAGCGGACGCCCGGAACCGAGCCGTACGAGGACTACTACGAGCGACGGCCCGGCCTGCAGGAAACCGACGACCGGATCCGCGGGAAGCCCGACCTCGGGTCCCCGGAGGCGCTGTATTACGATCCAGCGGTCACGCCGGCGGCCGACCACTACTTCGAGTCGATCGAGGACATCGAGCCCGACCCCGCAGTCGTGGAGGAGTGGGTCGGTCGACTCGAGAACGCCGACGAACCCCACCGGGTGCTCCGCGACCTGGCGGACGCGCTCGGCGCGGTCGACGTCGGCTGTACGGCGGTCCCGCGGGAGTACGTCTACACCGAGAAGGGCCGGTTCGACGAGAATTACGGCGAACCGGTCGACCTCGATCACGACCACGCCGTCGTCTTCCTCGTGGAGATGGACTTCGACGAGATGCAGGCGGCGCCGAAGGCGCCCGTGATCCGGGAGTCCGCCCGCCAGTACTACCGTGCCGCTCGAATCGCCAAGACGACGGCCGCGGTTCTGGACGACGCCGGCTACGACGCCCGGCCCCAGTACGACGCCCACTACGAGGTCGTCCTGCCGCCCCTGGCCGTCGAGGCCGGCCTCGGCGAACTCGGGCGAAATAACATCCTCGTCGCCGACAGGTACGGGAGCCGCGTGCGGATCGGCGCCGTCACGACCGACCTGGCGCTCCCGTCCGACGACCCGGTCTCGCTCGGCGTAGAGCGGTTCTGCCGGCACTGCAAGCGCTGTGCGACCCGGTGTCCGTCGCAGGCGCTCACGACGGGTGAGAAAGTCGACGTTCGCGGGACCGAGAAGTGGCCGACGGACGACGCGCGGTGTTACTCCTTCTGGCGCCAGGCGGGGACCGACTGCGCCATCTGTATGACCACGTGCCCGTTCTCACACCGGGACACGCCGCTCCACAACGCGGTCCGGCGCGGGATCAAGTGGGCGCCCTGGCTCGCACCCGTCTTCCTGTACTTCGACGAACTGCTCTACGACCGGTCCCCGATGGACGAGCTGGCACCCGACGGGGACGACGGGTCGTAGCGGCTCGCCGTCTCCTGTCGGGTGACGTCCACGGAAAGGAGTGGAAAAGCGCGATGGGACGCGCAGTCGCCACATACCGCCCCAATCGGACGGCGGACGAAACCGAGTTCGGTGCACCAGCCGTGGCAGGTGAACGCCCGGCTGCAGCCCGGTGTTGAACCGGAACGTGGTCCGATCGCCCGGTATGCGACGACGTTCCACAGTTGATCCTCCACCTTTAAGCACTTTCCCCCAAACCGGTCCTTTGCCGCGTTTCCTGCGCCGGCACGGCCGCCCGGCTCGGCGGCGACCGCCGCCTACGAGAAGGCGTCGAGACGGCCGTCGGCCCGCCCGGCGAGGTAGCCCTCGATTCGCTTCCGGTCCCAGCCCAGCGGCGCGAGGACGCTGCGCGCCGCCCGGAGCGTTCGCTCGCGGTAGAACGACCGGTCGTAGGTCGTCGGGTCCTCGGACAGCAGGCGAACGCGCTCGCGGGACGACCTCTCGTCGTCGACCACGACGTACTCGACGTCCTGTCCCGGAAAGCGTTCGAGCCCGAGCGCCGCGGAGCGTTCGAGCGCCGCCGCGTTGCGGGTGTCCCGCCCGTACTCCGCGAGACGCTTCGAGACGCGGTTCGTGATCGCGAGGCGGGTCGGATCGACCTGCCCCGTCTCCAGGGCCGTGAGGTGCGACCGGAGACGGTCGCAGACGGCCGCCGGGTCGCGGGTCCCGTCGAGGACCGCGATCAGGTCCCGCTGTACGGTCGCCACCCAGTCGGCCGTGCTCCGCTGGCGGCACTCGATGCCGCGGTACTTGAAGCGCTCCGCCGGCCGCGCGCCGCCGTCGTCCCCGGCCGACGAATCGGCGTACCGGCCGAAGTACGACGTGAGCGCCCCCTCGTCGCTCGTCCGCAGCGGGACGAACGCGATCCAGTCGTAGGCCGCCTCGTACTCGAGGTCGATGTCCACCTCCTCGGAGACCTCCCTCGCCACGTCCCGGAGCGGGCGCGAGGGCTCGTCCTCGCGGGCGGTTACCCACAGGCTGTCGACGATGCCGTGCCGGAGGCGCCAGCCCGCGGCCTCCAGACGCTCCTTGGCGGTCAGCAGGATGTCGCGTGCGTAGGCGTTGATCGCCTCGTGGGCCTCGATCCGGCCGAACTTCGCGTTCGAGAACCCCTGATAGCCGAAACAGGAGACCAGGATCCACTTGATGGCGTCCGATTTGCTCTGCAGGGCGGCGCGCCGGTCGGAGTCGTCGGTCTCTCGAATGTCGGCCTTGATCGCCGCCCGGTCGTCGATCAGCGGCCCCAGCACGTCGGGGAGGTAGCCGTCCTCCTCGCAGACGCTGTAGCCCAGTTCCGGGACGTCCTCCCGGTCGTGGCAGTCACACCGGATCGTCTCCGGGCTGACGTTCCGGGTGCGGATGATGTTCGGGTACAGCGACGCGAAGTCGAGTTCGTGGACGGCCTCGTGGAACCCGACGTCGGGCGACAGGGTGTGGCCGCCCCGGTCGGCGTCGTGGAGCTGGCCCATCGTCTTGAACCGCTCGTGGCGCCAGGACCGCCACGGGACGAGCACGTTCCGGTCGCGGGCCTCGCGGATCTGCATCGCCGTGAGGACGTTCCCGATCGACGCCCACGCGAGTTCCTGGAGCGGTTTCCACGAGCGCTCGACCAGGTCGAGACAGCCCGCGAGGTTCGTCTCGCCGTAGAAGAACGTGTTCGACTCGTCGACGATCGCCCGGCCGGGGACGCTGTAGCGGGCCGGCGAGTGGCCGACCTGCCCGTAGCTCTCGTAGGTCGAGCGCCCGGCGAGTTGCCGGTAGCCCGGGCGGCGGCCGAGGGCGACGTCCCCGACCTCGTGTTCCGCGGCGGTGTCGAACAGTTCGGGGACGATCCGGGCCGTGCTCAGGATCAGGACGTCCGGATCGCGCTCGTCGATCCGGTCGAGGACCGCACCGAGGACGCTGACCGGGTGGCCCGAAACGTGCTCGCCGTCGATTTCGGCCTCGGTGATTCCCGGCCTCTCGTCCGCGAACGCGGTCGGCGGCACGGCCAGTTCGAGCGTGGAGAGCTCACCCGTCGTCGCCGGCGGCGTGTCGGTTTCGAGGCAGTACCGGAATCCGGGGGAGAAATCCACGTTGTACAGCCGGAGCGTCCCGGCGCGCTCCCGTGCCGCGATCTGCCGCGCGACGGTCCGGACGGCGTCGACCGCCTCGAGGTCGACCGCCAGGACCCGCTCCGGATCGTGGCGGAACCCGCGCCGCCACCGTTCGACGCGCGTGTCCACGACCCGCGGGTGGGCCGCGAACTCGGACCGGCGGTCCGCGACGGTCGGCCACGCGTCGTCGCTCTCGGCGCTCACGTAGATCGTCGGGGCGTAGTCCTCGTCGCGCTCGACCGTCGCGCCGTTTTCCGCCGTCGACCACCGCAGGACGTCGCCGTTTCGGAAGTCGAGGGCGAACACGGGTCAGTTCCCGGAGCGACGGTTGCCGTCTTCGAGGTCAGCGACCCGCCCTTCCAGTTCCGCGACGCGCTCCCGCAGTTCGTCGATCCGCCGCTCCTGTTCGAGCGCGACCGAGAGCAGGATCGCCTGGAAGGGGTCGCGGGGGTTCTGCACGCCGCAGGCGTCGGCGTGCCGGCGGGCGTACTCGAACAGGCGGTCGAAGGCCGGTCGCGCGTCCCGCCGGAGCGCCCGGCGGTAGTCGCTCCAGCGGTTCTCGATCCGGCCGAGCAGGTCGCGGAACGTCGGGTTCGTTCGCCCCATCGCGATCACCGTCCCGTATCGGCCGCCAGCGCCGGCGACGCCGGTTCGTCGATCGGTTCGTCGGCCGTCGCGTGGGGGTGTCGCGCCCGGAGCACCTGCGCCCAGTAGGCCAGCGTCGTCTGGACGGTCCCGTCCGCCGCCCGGGAGTAGACGAGCGTCTCGACGTCGTCGCCGACGAACCGGGGGCCGAACCGGGTGTGCTCGACGCCGATCGTCCGATCGGCAGCGGCCGACAGGGGCGCCGCGAACTCGTCCGTCGCGGTCCGGGTCGCGAGGACCGGGAGGTCGCGCTCGCGGGCGATCCGGGCGACGACTGAGAGCGCCCGGAGGAACAGGTCCCGCCCCTCGGTTCCGGGACGGTCGTCCTCGCGGTACGTCGCGTCGAACGCCGGGAGCACGAGCAGCGAGGCGTCGACCCCGAGCGCGTCGATCGCATCGGGGAGGTCGTCGACGATGGCGTAGTGCTGGTGGGGCGTGAACCCCCGGGCGAGGCGAATCCGCTCGAGCGTTCGCCTGCTGGGGGCGATCCTGGCGAGCGGCCGCGTCGTCGCGTGCCCGTTCGCGTCGACCCACAGGGCCGCGCCGTCCTCGAGCAGGAGGTGATCCAGGACGAGTGACCCCAGCGGGCCGGTCGGGCGCCCCTCGCCGTCGACCTCGAGGAGCTGCAGTTCGGGGCGGAGCGAGGGGAGGTCGGGGCTCGCGTCGGGTGGACGGTCCGGATGCATCGTACGCCACGCTACGTCGGCGGGTCCCGTAAGCGCCGGCGTGTGGTTTCCGGAAATTCGTGAAAGACGGGGACTGGCCGAAAACAGGAAGTAACGCGCCGGAAACCCGCGAACGTCGATTTCACGAAAGGCGCACTGGCCGGCCGGGCCGCGACGACGGGCGGACCGATCGGCGAACCCGGACGCACGGGGCGCTGCTACTCCCGCCGATCGTCCGGACCGACGCCGTCGCCGATCGTTCCGGCGACCCTGGCGGCCGTCCGGTGACGGACCCGGCGGTCCTCGAACGCGCGGCGAGCGTCGGCCGCCGCCGCGTCGTCGACCGCGAAATCGAGTCCGGGATAGCCGACGTCGAGCAGCACGAGCGGTTCCGGTCGCGCGGTCGGGATCCCCTCGGGCCCCGCCAGCGGCTCGGGACCGAGTGCCCGATCGATCCGTTCGAGCGACGAACCGCCGGCGGCGACCGCGTCCACGAGCGAGGCCATCCGTCGCACCTGGTGTCTGCAGAACCCGTCGGCGCGAACGCGGAGGACGAGGTACGGCCCCTCCCGCTCGACGGCGACCTCGTGGACCGTCCGGGTCGTGTCGCCCCCGTCGGTGGTGAAGTCCTGGAAGTCGTGGGTCCCTTCGAACCGGCCGCAGACCTCGGCGGCCAGGTCCCGGTCGGCTTCGGGGGCGTGGTGGTGGTAGACGTACTCCCGCCAGGCGGCGTCGTGGGTGGCGTGGAACCCGGCCGGGGCGTCGGCGCGAGCCCACGCCCGGACGGAGTCCGGCAGTTCGCCGTTCAGCGCGGCGGGAGTCAGCCAGTCGGGCGCCTCGAAGGCGACGACCTGTCCCAGCGCGGAGACGCCGGCGTCGGTGCGGCCGGCGGCCGCATACTTCGGTGGGGCGTCGGCGTCCGGGGCCAGCACGTCGAGCGCCCGGAGGGCGTCGAAGAGCGCGTCCTCGACCGTCGGGACGTCTGGCTGGCGCTGGAAGCCGTGGAACGGCCGGCCGTCGTAGGCGATCCGGTAGGCGTCCATCGCTACGAACGCTCGAGTTCGCGGTCGAGTTCGTCGGCGGTTCGCGGGTCGGTCCGCAGCTCCGGATCGGTTTCGAGCAGGTCGTCGAGCCGCCGCTCGAACTCGTTGCGGTCGATCTCGCCGCGGGCGTAGCGTTCGCGGAGATCTTCGACGGGATCCGAGGTCACGGTGCCGTCCTCGTCGGCGGCGGGTTCCAGCAGCGTCGCGATCGCGTCGTCGAGGAAGATCCCCGCCAGGAATACCACGACGCCGACCGTGCTGAGGGCTTCCAGCCCCACGGCCCCGCTCAGGATCATGATGCTAATCCCGGCGAACAGCGCCGTCTCGGTGACGTTCCTGGAGAGAACCCGCCGCAAATCGCTCATGTTCGACGTACTTCGTGGCGCCGAAATAAAGCTTGTCGAGTGATCGGCTGCCGGCTCATTTCCCGGTCGCCCCCGGTTTTGATCTTGGACGGGCGAAACGTTTTGTCTACTCGTGCAGGACCATCGACCCAATGGTGGACGAACGGTTCGTCACGTCGACCGGGTTTCTCGTCAGCGGGGTACTCGTCGGGGCGGCGTTCTTCCTCCTCGGCTGGGGATCGGTCGTCGAGGGGCGGCCGGGGCCGCTCTGGACGATCGCGTTCCTCGTGAGCGTGCTCGCGTTCGTCGGGAGTTTCGTGGCCCCGCTGACGCTGGTCATGTTCCTCGGCGGGGACCGGAGCGGGGAAACCCGCCAGGCGTGGACCCGACTCGCCGGCTACGTCTCGCTGGTGCTGTTCGTCTTCGGGGTCGGCGTCGTTGGCGTCGTGTTCCTCGGGTCGGCCGGGATCGACACCGGCCCGAAGATGATCGCGCTCTTCGATGGAGTGTTCGGGTTCGTCATGGGCGGGATCGCCGGGACCCTCGTGACCGAACGGCTGCTGGGGCTCCGCGGGCGGACCAGCATCGAGTGAGCGCCTCGGGTCCTATTCTGTCCGGCGGTAACCGCTCCTCCGCCGTCCGCCACGTCGGTGAGGAGGGTCGCGATCCGGCAGCCGGACTGATCGAGCAGTTCGAAGCAGGTGGCTGGACTCGTTCCGCCCCGGTCCCGTTCGATCGAGCCGACCGTCCGCCCAGTCAGTTTGATGCATGTCGGACGTGATGCGGGATCCATGCCCGACGAATCGAGCCCGACGGGCCGCCCGCCCAGCGGAATCCTCATCGTGTGTCTCCTGCTGGTGCTCTACGGGGCGCTCTGGCTCCTGTCGTGGGCACTCGGCGGGCTGGCCGGAAACCGGATCCTCGCGACGGTCGCACTCCCGGTCGCCCTCGGCGTCCTGCTCCTCGCGTCCTTCCTCTACCGGGGGTCGTTCCTCGCGTGGGCGGTCACGCTCGCCCTCGTCGGCGGGAGTACGCTGTGGCGGCTGGCACGGGTGCTCGCCGGTCGGCCGGACGACCTCTCGAACGCGGTCGTCGGCGTCGTCATCGTGGCGTACCTCCTGGCCAGACGCGAGTTCTTCCGGGCGGTCGACCGGTGATCGGACTGAACGGGCGACGGCAGCCCCGCCGTTCCCGCCCGATCAGGCGAAGTCGTCGTAGGTCGGTCGATCGCGGTCGCCGGGGAACGCGTCGACGGGGACGGTCGTCTGGTCGCCCGAGGCCATGTCCTTGACCGTCACTTCGTCGTTCGCGAGGTCCTGTTCGCCGACGATGACGACCGTCTCGGCGTTGATCGAGTCGGCGTAGTCCAGCTGGGCGCCGAAGCTCCGGCCGGCGACGTCGGCCTCGACGACGTGGCCGCGATCGCGGAGGTCGCGGGCGATCCGGCTGGCGACGCTCCGGGTGTCGCCCACCGTGAGGACGTAGTAGTCGGTCGAGAGCGCTTCCTCCGGCCAGACGCCCGCCCGCTTGAGCAGGGGCGGGAGGGTCGAGTTCATCACGCCCAGCGCGACGCCGACGGCCGGCGTGGGCTGGCCGCCGTAGCTCTCGATGAGGTCGTCGTAGCGACCGCCGCCGAAGATCGCCCGCGAGACCTCCCCCGTCGAGTCGAAACACTCGAACACGACGCCGGTGTAGTAATCGAGGCCGCGAGCGGTCGTCAGCGAGAGGTTGCAGTATTCGCGGACGCCGAAGTCCTCGGTCGCGTCGAGCACGTTCCGCAGGTTCTCGACCGCGTCGTGCAGGTCCTGCCGATCGGAGAACGCGAGCAGTTCGTCGAGGTCCTCGCTCCCGGCCTGGAGGACGTCGTCGAACTCGACGGCCTGGTCCCGGCTGAGCCCGGCGTCGACGAGCAGGCCCATGTATTCCTCGCGCTCGACCTTCGCCCGCTTGTCGACGGCCCGGATGGCGTCCCGCTCGTCCACGTCGGCGTCGAACGACCGGAGGAGGGCGGAGAGGATGTCGCGGTGGGAGACGCGGAACTCGAAGTCGTCGCCGGTCAGCCCGAGGCCCGTCAGGCTATTTGCCGCGACCGCGAGGATCTCGGCGTCCGCTTCGGGTTCGGACGAGCCGAAGATGTCGACGTTGGTCTGGTAGAACTCCCGGAACCGGCCCTGCTGGACCTGTTCGTAGCGCCAGAACGGTCGCGTCGAGTACCACTTGATCGGCTTGGTCAGTTCCTGGCTCTTCTCGACGACCATGCGGGCGACGGTCGGCGTCAGCTCGGGCGTGAGCGCGACGTCGCGCCCGCCCCGGTCCTCGAAGCTGTACAGCTCCTCGACGATCTCCTCGCCGGACTTGTCGGCGTACAGCCGGGTCCGTTCCATCGCCGGCGTCGATATTTCGCGGAAGCCATAGGCCTGCGCTGCCGACTCGATCTCGTCGAAGACGGCCCGGTAGGCCGCCATCTCCTCGGGATAGACGTCGCGGAATCCCTTGAGGCGGTCGTACATGAACCGGGCTTTGTCGAGGGGTCGCTTGAAACTGTCCCTCGCGGCCGTCCTGGCGGGTAGGGCCTCGGGCGTCCCGTGGCCGACGAGCAACCGGACCCTCGTCGGGGTCGGCTCCGGGGTCGGGTCGTTCGCCACGGCAACGCGGCCACCGGATCGGTTCCCGAGGGCGTGACGGAGAACGACGCGCGAGCGGTTCGGGGTCGGCGCCGGACGATCGGCTACCGGCGCCCGACGACGGCGGTCTGTTCGTGCGCCGGGAAGACCTCCTCGACCGCCGCGGTCCCCTCCCGATCGGCCAGGAGGGCCCGGAGTTCGGCCTCGTAGTCGGCCCGCCGGATCTCCTCGCTCGGCCCGACCTCGACCTCCAGGGTCGTCTCGACGAGGCGGTCGACCGCGTTCCGGCCGAACCCGGTGAGCGGGGCGACGTAGTCGACGTCGTGTCGATCCTCGAGGCTCTGGGCGGTCGCCCGCGAGATGGTCGGCACCCGGTCGTCCCGACGGGTCCCGTCGGCGACCGCGTCGAACCCGTCGCCGTCGCCGGTCGGGTCCATGGTCGCGAGCGCCTCCAGGGCGTGCTCGTGGACCTGCTGGATGCCGTTCCGTGGATAGCCGTCCTCGAGCATCCGGTCGACGGCGTCCTCGGCGACGTCGCGGTCCAGCTCGACCCGTTCGAACGGGAACCCGAGGGTTTCGGCGGTCCCCCGGGCGCACCGCCAGTCGTCCGTGATGCCGAAGTGGGCCGTGACGAGGGTGACGTCGTAGAACCGATCCAGGAGGAGCGCCGCGAGCGACGAGTCCTTTCCGCCGCTGTAGCACAGCCCGAGCTGCATCTCAACGCCGACGGATGTTGAAACCCTTGTCGTCCGGCTTGAGTTCCTTGAGCAGCTGTTTCATCTTCTCGTCGTCGATCTTGTCCTGTATCCGGCCGCTCCGGGCCAGCGCGATGATCTGCTGTTCGACCGTCTCCCCGAAGTCCGGCCGCGACATCTTCACCGTGTTGAGCCGCTTCCGCGCCTCGTCGGTGAGGTGCTGGCGGAGCAGGGCCTTCTTCTGGGCCTCGGCCTGCTGGCGGGCGGCTTCCTGGGCTTCCTCCTGCTCCCCCTGCTCCCGGAGCTGTTCCATCTTCTCCTTGCGGAGCTCCTCGAGTTCGTCCTCGTCGGGGCGTTCGCTCATGGCATCCCTTCCTTGCCGGTCGGTGGCTAAAAAGCTTCTACCTCGTCTCGAACGCGTCCAGGGAGGACTGTTCGGCGGCGGCCAGGACGTCACGGCTCGTGCTCCAGGAGGCCCGCGCGAACGGCGGCAACTCGCCGTGCTCGTCGACGTAGGTCGAGAGGAACTCGCGCGTCGTCGGGTCGCCCGGATAGCCGGAGCCGATCGCGCCGTGTTCGTCGGCCAGCGCCGCGACGTGGGCGTCGCGCTCGACCTTGGCGACGATCGAGGCCGCGCTCACGAGCGGACGCCGCTCGTCGGCGCCGTGTTCGGCCCGGACCTCGACCTCGAACGGGACGGCGTCGGCAACCCGCCGCGCGAATCGGTCCTCGTCGGTGTCCCCGGCGTCGACGACCCCGGGCAGTCCGTCCTCGGCGACGGCGGCCAGCGCCTCGGCCTGGACCGCGACCGTGAGCGAGTTCATGTCCGTTTCGGGGTCGTCGATGCGGTCGACCGGGACCTCGGCGACGCCGACCGCGATCCGCTCGTCGTCGCGCAGCGTCGCGGCGAGCGCCTCGCGGCGCTCCGGCGGGAGGGTCTTGGAGTCCGCGACGTCGGCGGGCACGGACTCGGGGCTAGCGACGACGGCAGCCGCGAACATGGATCCGAGTACCGGCCCCTTGCCGGCCTCGTCGACCCCGAACCGGACTGACGACACGGTCGTCGCTCACGAGCCGGGGCGTCAAAAAAGCGCAGGATTACGGCCTCACGCCAGTCCGACGACGACTTCCGGTTCCTCTTCTTCGGCTTCCTCTTCCTCCTCGGCGTCGGCCTCGTAGACGGTCTCGTGGGTGTATTCGTGACACATGGGGACTCACTTCCTCGGTCCGTGGTTCGTTACCATGCCTATAAATCTTGGGTATTTTTAAAGAGGTGACTGGGAGGTTCCGGCGGTAAAGCAAAGCCCCTCCGGCCGTTGGTCGGGGAACATGATCGCGCCCGATCGGACCGTCGACGCGACCGAACGGGGGACCGCGCCATGACGACCACCGCGGAGCGACTGGTGGAGACGCTCGAAGCCCTCGGGGTCGACCGCGTCTTCGGCTATCCGGGCGGCCGGGTGATCGAACTGCTCGATCACCTCCCCGAGTCGGACGTCGAGTTCGTTCGCCCCCGCGACGAGCGCGAGGCGAGCGTCATGGCCGAGATGCACGGCCGGCTGACCGGGGAGCCGGGGGTCCTCGTCGGCCAGGGACCCTGGATCGGGAGCCTTGGCGCGATCGGGGCGATGGAGGCCAGGCTGGGGTCCTCGCCGATGGTCGTGATCACGGAGGCCTCCGAGCGCGGCGACTACTCGACCCTCGCCCCCTACCAGCAGGCGCGGGGGGATTACGGGGGCCTCGACCTCCCCTCGATCCTCGACGGGGTCGTCAAGGAACACTGGTTCCCCCGGACCCCACCCGAGACCGTACGCAGCCTCCAATTTGCGTTCAAGCACGCGGCCGCCGGCCGGCCCGGGCCGACCGCCGTCGTTCTCGACGGGAACGCCGTCACCGAGACGGTTCCCGAGGACCCGATCCCGCCGCTCTGGGACGCTGAGGAACAGGCCAGGACGTGGCAGTCGCGGCCGACGGAGGGCGACGTTGCCGCGGCCGCGGACGCGCTGGCCGACGCCGACCGCCCCGTCGTCATCGCGGGCAACGGCGTTCACGCGGCGAAGGCCTACGACGAACTCCAGGCCGTCGCCGAGTCCTACGGCTGTCCCGTGACGACGTCCTACCTCGGGAAGTCGACGATCCCCGAAACGCACGACCTGGCCGCCGGGGTCATCGGCGCGTTCGGCCACGAGGGCGCCAACCGGACCGTGAGCGAGGCGGACGTCCTGCTCGTCGTCGGGTCGCGACTCAACCCGATGGACACCAACTGGGGCGCCCCGGACTTCGTCCGACCTGACGAGCAGACGATCCTCCACGCCGACGTGGACCCTCGCAACGCCGGCTGGGTCTATCCCGCCGACGTGGGCCTGATCGGCGACGCGGCCGGGAGCCTGCGGGCGCTGCTCGACGCCGCGGGCGACGGCGCGGATCGGAGCCTCGACTGGGCAAGGGACCGCGCTTCCGAGGCCCGAGAGTCGTTCGTCGTTCCCGAATGCGAGTCCGACACCTCCCCGATCAAACCCCAGCGCGCCGTCGCCGAGATCGGGGCGGTCGTCGACGAGGACACCGTCGTCACGGCCGACTCGGGCAACAACCGGTTCTGGCTCCTCAACTACCTCCGGACGCCGGCGACCCGGACCTACTTCGGCAGCGGCGGCGTCGGCGGGATGGGCTGGGCGACCCCGGCGGCCGTGAGCGCGTCGCTGGCGACCGACGCCGACGTGATCGCCGTGGCCGGCGACGGCGGGTTCGCCATGACGATGACGAGCGTGGAGACGGCCGTCGAGCAGGGCGTCGCCCCGACGTTCGTCGTGCTGAACGACGGGAGTCTGGGTATGGTCCGACAGATGGAGGACTCGCCGGGCGACATCGCGGGCGTCGAGTTCCACGACACCGACTTCGTCGCCGTCGCGGAGGCCTTCGGCGCCGACGGGGTCCGGGTGGACGCTCCCGACGACCTCGCCGAGGCGCTCCGGGAGGGCAAACGATCGGACGGACCGTTCGTCGTGGACGTCCGGATCGACCCCGGGGAGGAGATGGCCGACCAGCTCGCGTCGTCGTTCTACGAGTCGGTCGGCGGGTTGCACGAGTGACCGGCCGGATTGCCGGGTTTCGCGGGCCGAACACCTATACGGCCGGGGCGTGACGTGACGCGCATGAGCGAGCCCTGCGAGGACTGCGGGACGCCGATTTCGGACGCGCTGGCTCGCACGGTCCGCCTCACCGTCGACCGGTCGCAGGTCGACGCCCAGCGGCTGTGTCCGGCCTGTTTCGCCGACTGGATCGAACGTTATCGGACGGAAATGCAGTCCGAAGCGGAGTCGGGACCGACGACAATCGAGGACGGGGACGACGACATCATCGTCGACTGACGAACGCGATCAGCCCGTTCTTTCGATTCACTCCGCAATCACCTTTCAATAACCAGCGATACATTTCGTATAATTTATGTCGAAAACGCCCCCACGGACGACTGGCGTCGGAACGCGCGAGGATCGACGCGAACGCCTCCCCCGTCCACGGAACGACGGTCGCACCACGCGGTTTCGACCGTCGTCTCGATTCGGCCACGTCTCGATCCATCGGGCGACCCCGACGCCAGGAACACGCCTCGCTCTCCGAACCAGGGGGTTCCGGGCCCGGCCTGAAGCCACCGGGTCCGTCAGACAATCACCTAGACGGTCTCTTCTTCGTCCTCGCCCCCGTCTTCACCGGCCGTCAGGGCTGCGTCGTCGGGCCGGTCCAGCGCCCGCGGGGCGTCGTGGTGTTCGGAGTAGCCGTCGAACCAGCGGGCGATGCGCTCGATGCGGTCGACGATGTGCCCGGGCTGGCCGGACCGGGAGAGTTCGTGGCCCTCGCCGGGATAGCGCACCATCCGGGTGTCGACGTCGTGCTTGCGGAGGATGCGGTGGAACAGTTCGGCGGTGTTGGCGGGCGTCCGGTAGTCGTCGTCGCTGTGGATGAGCAGCGTGGGCGTGTCGACCTCGTGGGCGTGGCCGGTGGGCGACTGCTCCCAGAGGAACTCGGGTTCCTCCCACGGCGTCGTGTCGAAGTCGCCCTCGATCAGCTTGTACGCGCCGTCGGTCGACCCGTAGAAGCCGGTGTGGTCGTAGACGCCGCGCTGGGAGACGGCCGCCCGGAAGTAGTCGGTCTGGCCGACCATCCAGCCGGTCATGAACCCGCCGAAGGACCCGCCGGTGAGGAAGACGTTCGTCTCGTCGACGTAGTCGCGCTCGGCGACTTCCTCGACGCCGGCCATCACGTCGGTCATGGTGACGTCGCCCCACTCGCGCTCGATGGCCTTGGAGTACGCCTCGCCGTAGCCCGTCGAGCCCCGCGGGTTCGACCAGAAGACGACGTAGCCCCGCGCCGCGAGCGTCTGGAACTCGTGCCACATCGTCCCGCTGGTGGTCCACATGGCGTGCGGGCCGCCGTGAACCTCGACCACCATCGGATACTCCTGGTCCTCGTCGAATTCGGGGGGTCGCAGCACCCAGCCCTGCACCTCGCCCTGGTCGCTCTCGTAGTTCAGTTCCTCGGGTCGTCCGACCGCGCGGTCCTCGAAGTAGTCGTCGTTCACGCGGGTGAGACGCCGCTCCTCGGCGCCGCCGCGGGTCGCGACGAACACGTCGCCGGGGTGGTCCCACTCGCTCCGGACGAAGGCGACGGCGTCGTCCCCGACGTCGGCGCCGTCGATGGAGCTCCAGTCCTCGCGAATAACCTGGTCGGGTTCGGTGTCGTCCCAGGCGACCTCCCACAGCGCCGACGCGCCCTCGTCGGGGGTGGCGAAGTACAGCAGGTCCTCGTCGGGACCCCACTGGACGCTCGCGTCCAGGCCGAGCGACCGGTCGAGGTCGGCCGTCGGGTGGCTCACCTCGCCCGTCTCGCGGTCGTACACCTTGACCTCCGCGGGTTGCAGCGACACCTGCTCCTCGTCCTGGAAGACGTGGGCGATCCGGCCGTCCTCGGTCGCGGCCAGTTCCATGGCCCAGCCGGTGGTCCGGTGGAGGGTCTCTGTCTCGTCGTCGGCGAGGTCGTGCGCGATGATCTCGTACTCCACCGAGTCGTCGGGGTCGTCGCCGACGCTCTCGGCGTAGTACAGCGTCTCGTCGTCGCCCCACGTCGGACCGGCGAAGTCCGCGTCGCCCTCGGTGAGGCGCTCGACGTCGTCGTCCCCGAGGTCGACCACGTAGACGTGGGAGCGCTTCCCGTCGAAGTAGCGCTCCATCGACCGGTAGACGGTCCGGTCGATCACCCGCGGGTCGGGGTCCTCGGGCTCGAAATCCTCGGGGACCTCGAGGTCGCGCTCTTCCTCGCGGTCCTCCTCGCTAGCCTGCTGTACGAACGCGATCCTGGTGCCGTCGGGGCTCCACTCGATCGAACTCACGCCGCCGGCCACGGTCGTGACCTGCCGCGCCTCGCCGCCGTCGGTGGGGACGACCCACAGCTGCGGGCGGTCGTCGTCGGCGCCGCGCGTCGAGACGAACGCGATTCGGTCGCCGGAGGGGCTCCAGCGCGGTTCGCTGTCGGCGCCCTCCTCGATGGTGAACCGCTGCGGTTCGCCGCCGCCGGTGGGGACGACGTGGACCGTCGCCTCGTACTCTTCCTCGTCCCTGGGGACCTTGCGGACGAACGCGACCCGGTCGCCGTCGGGGGCGAGTTGCGGGTCCTCGACCTGTACGATGTCGTGAAAATCGTCGGCGCTGACCGTCTCCATACTGGTCACTCACTCGGCGTGGAAAAGGGTGTTTCGGGTCGAAATGGTAACCCGATGTCGGCGAGCTACTCGCCGGCCGCGTTGATCGCGCTGTTGAACTCGAACAGTTCCCGGACGACGTCGCTCTCGGCGACCCGGTATCGCTGCGGGTTGGTGTTCGGGACCTCCTCGACGATCTCGACCTCGAGGAGGAGATCGATGTAGTTGCCGACGGTCTGGCGGGTCACGCCGGCGTGGTCCGCGAACTCGCTTTTGTTGAACTCCCGACCGGGTGGCAAATCGAGGATCGCGTCGAGGAGGACCGGGACGCTCTCGTGCTGTAGCAGGTAGAGCAGTCCACTCGGGTGGGCCATGCGAGCCTCTTTGGTGTCTCGTCCCTCGCCGCTGTCCGTCGGCGTTGACCTGTTCATGCCGTCGGCATGTCCGCGCATGACCATAGCTGTTGTCACGGGTGTTAATCTCTATTAACGTATTTCTTATACCGATGGCGTCTGAACGCCGACATATGCGGAAACGGGCGGTCGAATGTGCGCTTCTCGCCGCGATCATCGCGAAGCACCGGCGAGGAACGCCGATCGACGAGGAGAACCTGCTCTCGATCGCCGCGATCGACCCACACGACTACCCCACGGCGCGGGAGGTTTTCGACGACCTCCGGTCCGAACCCTACATCACCAACAGAGGCTCTCGCGGAATCGAACTGAACAATAGCGAATTCGGGACGCTGGCCGACGTTCTCTATTACGATTGCGACTGGGACCCGTTCCGAATCAAGAGTCGCCTCAAGTATTACGAGGGCTGGGACGCCCACGACCGGGCATGAGTGTTCGTCTGTAGACCGGGCCGGGAACTGTTACGCTCGTCCGGGGATCCCCGTCACCCGATATCGACCCGCCCGCTGGTCGCGCTCCGGAGGCGATCCTTGAGCGCCGCGGCCTCGGCGACCGGAACCCGGACGTCGAACGCGACCGATTCCCCGTAGTCGGCCTCGAACTCCACGCCTTCGCTCTCGAGAATCCCGCGGACGGTCCCGGAATCGTCGTACTCGACGGTGAGGGCGATTCGCTCGTGCGGGCGCTCCTCGATCGTCCCCGCGTCGGCGAGGGCGTCCTTGACGGCCCGCGAGTACGCCCGGACCAGCCCGCCGACGCCGAGGTTGGTCCCGCCGTAGTAGCGCGTGACGACCGCGACGACGTTCTCGACGTCCTCCCCCTGGAGGACGTTCAGCAGGGGCTTGCCCGCCGATCCCGAGGGCTCGCCGTCGTCGTTGGAGTACTCCCGGAGCGGGTCGGCGCGGACCCGGTAGGCGGGGACGTTGTGGGTCGCGTCGTCGTACTCCGCGCGGACCGCCTCGACGAAGGACTCGGCTTCCTCGACCGTTTCCGCGCGGTCGACGTGGCCGAGGAACTCCGAACCCTGGACGACGAACCGGCTCTCGCCGCGACCGGCAACGGTCCGGTAGGCCTCCGCCCCAGTCACTGGAGTTCGATCTTCCGGACGAAGTCGAGGTTCCGGATCTCGTTGATCAGGTCCCCGGGAAGGGTCTCGTCGGTGATGAGGTACAGGCGCGGGTCGTCGGTGAACTCGGGGTCCTCGCTGATCGTCTGGCGGATCGAGATCCCCTCGTCGGCGATCATCGAGGCGACCTTGGCGACGATGCCCGGTTCGTCGGCGTCGGTCACCTCGATGGTCAGCACCGTGAGGTCGAGGACCGGCGCGAGGTCCATCAGGCTCGGCACCTGGGAGATGTTCTGGAAGATCCGCCGGAGTTCCTCGTCCGCCAGGATGGCGTCGGTCGTCGAGTCGACGACCCGCCGGTCGACGCCGATCTCGCGAGCGATCCCCGTGTTCGGGATCTCGATCCCGCCGGAGACCACCCGCCCCTCGTCGTTGACGGAGAATCCCCGCTCCAGCAACAGGCGGATCACCGCCTGCTGGCTCGGCGAGCCCTCGAACTTCTCCATGATCTCGTCGAACATTACCCGGGATCAGACGGCCCGGAAAGTTAGTCGTATGGATCTTCGATCGTGGGTTCGCCGGGCGTGACCGCCGCGGTCCGGCCGACCTACAGTTCGCCCTTCGTGCTCGGCGCCTCGCTCCGGCGCTCGTCGATCCGGGTCGCGTCGTCGAGCGCCCGCGCGGCCGCCTTGAACAGCGCCTCGACCTCGTGGTGGGCGTTCTCCCCCGAAACCTCCGCGTGGAGCGTCAACCCCGCGTTGGTCGCCAGCGACCGGAGGACGTGTCTCGCCATGACGCTGGTGAACTCGCCGACCCGTCCCTGGGAGAACTCGCCGTCGAAGTCGAAGTAGGGCCGGCCGCTCACGTCGACGACGACCGACGCCAGCGCCTCGTCCATCGGGACCCGCCGGTCGGCGAACCGCCGGATCCCGCGCCGGTCGCCCAGCGCCTCGTCGAACGCTTCCCCGAGGACGATCGCCACGTCCTCGACGGTGTGGTGCTCGTCGATCCCGAGGTCGCCGTCGCACTGGACCGTCAGGTCGAACAGCCCGTGGGTCGCGAACGACTCGAGCATGTGGTCGTAGAAGCCGACGCCGGTGTCGACGGTGGCCGCCCCGTCGCCGTCGAGGTCGAGCGTCACCTGGATCTCCGTTTCGGCCGTCTCGCGGGAGACGGCGGCCGCGCGGTCGGTCATACCCGAGAGGGAGCCCCGCGACGGCAAAGGTGTTGGGGGAGCCGTCGCCCCCGTTGCGACGCGACGTCGGTCGACGGGAAGGGGAGCCATCGGCGGCGGCGACCGAGGTCGGTTGTTAACCACCTATGGTTACTTATTTACCTAAAAGTAATCGAAACCTATTCCATCGTCACCCGTGAAGGTCGGTCTAGATGACGTCTCACGACGGCGGACGGACTGGGACAGAACGCGAACCCACTCGCCGGCGATTGCTTCAGGTCGTCGGCACCGTCGGGATGCTGGGGACGGCCGGCTGCCTCGGCGAAACCCTCCCGGACGGGTCGACGGCCGCGACCGCCGAACCGGCCGGAACCGGTTCCTCCGGGACGACGACCCGGAGGGTCGACGACGGAACCGTAACGGACGCGACCGGACGAACCGTGGCCCTCCCGGGGTCGATCGAGGACGTCGTGGCCGTGGGCCCGGGGGCGCTCAACCTCGTCGCCTACCTCGACGCGGTCGACATGGTCGTCGGCGTCGAGGAGAACGAGCACTCCTGGGGCAAGAACATCCCCTACAACGTCGCGAACCCCGACCTCCGCGACCGTCGGATCGTCGGTCCGCACAAGGGCGGCGATCCGGAACTCATCGTCGACGCTGACCCCGACCTGGTGGTGGCGACGTACTTCACTGCCGGGGCCGCCAAGGACCTCCAGAACAAGATCGACCGGCCGGTGATCGTCGTGAAGGCGCAGAGCCGACCCTTGCACAGACTGCGAAAGGCCTACGGGGACCTCCGGTTCCTCGCAAAGGTCCTCGGGAAGGAGGACCGTGCCGAGACGGTGATCGACCGCCTCGCGTCGGAGCGGACGGCCCTGAACGAACGCACGGCCGACATCCCGGACGAGGAGCGACGGGACGCCTACTTCGCCGGGCGAAGCGATTCCGGCGGCGCGGGTGCGACCTCCACGCAGCACCCCTTCGCCCCGTTCGCGTTCGTCGACGCCGACAACGTGGCGGACGCCATCTCCGGGCACGCGACGGTCAACGAGGAGAAACTGCTCACCTGGGACCCGGCGGTCATCTTCGTTTCGGGTTCCAACCTCGATCGCGTCAGGGAGGCGTTCTCGGCCGGACAGTACTCGAACCTCACGGCGGTCGAGGAGGGGAACCTCTACGCGCTCCTCCCGACCCGGTTCTACGGCAACCTCTACGGGAACGTCCTCGCGGACGCCTACTACGTCGGGAAGGTTCTCTATCCCGAGCGGTTCTCCGACGTGGATCCGATCGCCCGTGCCGACGAGCTCTACGGGACGCTGTTCCGCACCGACGTCGACGTCTACGACGAGTTGGCCGAACGCTTCGGTGGCTTCGGACGAGTCCAGCTCGGGGCGTGATCCACCCGAACCATGACAGCCTCCGACGGCACCGAACTCGCCCGTGACTATCGCTCCTACGCGGTTACCCGCCGGAACCTGCTGGCGGTTTCGGGCGTGTTGCTGGTCGCGGTCGCGCTGATCTCGGTCGCAGCGGGACCGACGAACATCCCGCTCGATCGGGGGGTCGCCGTCCTCCTCGATGGGCCGGGTGGGGATACCACCGCCGCGACGATCATCTGGCGGATCAGGGTCCCGCGCGTCCTCGCGGCGGTCCTCGTCGGGGCGGGGCTGGCGTTGGCCGGTGCCGTCATGCAGAGCGTCCTCAACAATCCCCTCGGATCGCCCTACACGCTCGGGATTTCTCACGCGGCGATGTTCGGCGCGGCGCTCTCGATCGTCGTGCTCGACGCGGCGCAGATCACGGTCGGCAGCGGGGTGGGGATCACCTTCGCGAACCCCTACCTGGTGACGATCGCGGCGTTCCTCGCGTCGCTGTCCTCGGCCGGGGTCATCCTCGCCCTCGCCAAGTATCGCGGTGCCTCGCCGGAGACGATGATCCTGACCGGCATCGCGCTGGGATCGCTGTTCACCGCGGGGACGACGGCGATGCAGTACTTCGCCTCCCAGAACGAACTCGCGTCGATCGTCTTCTGGTCGTTCGGCGACGTCGGCCGGGCGACGTGGCGGAACCTCGGGATCCTGACCGTCGTCCTCACCCCGAGCGTCGTCTACTTCCTCCGGCACAGCTGGAAGTACAACGCGCTGGACGCGGGCGACGAGACCGCGAAGGGCGTCGGCGTCGACGTGGAGGCGGTCCGGAACCGCGGAATGCTCGTCGCGTCGTTCATCACCGCGCTCGGCGTCTCGTTCGTCGGCGTCATCGGGTTCGTGGGGCTGGTCGTCCCGCACGTCGTCCGGAAACTCATCGGGAACAACAAGGCGTACCTCCTGCCGGCCTCGGGGTTGGTGGGGGCGCTGTTGCTGCTCGTCTCCGACACGGCCGCACGGACCGTCCTGACGCCGACCGTCCTCCCGGTGGGAATCGTGACGTCGTTCGTCGGCGCGCCGTTCTTCATCTACCTGGTGATCCGCGGAAAGGAGTACTGGAAGCCATGACCCTGCACGTCCACGACGCCACGCTCGCCTACGGCGATACGACCGTCCTCGAGGGGGTGTCCCTCCGCGTGCCCGACGGCGAACTGCTGGGCTTGCTCGGCCCGAACGGGTCCGGCAAGACCACGCTGCTCCGGGCGGTCGACGCGATGCACGACCTCGACGGGGGCCGGATCACCCTCGACGGGACCGACGTCGCCACCCTCTCGCGCGAGGCGGTCGCCCGCCGCATCGGCTACCTCCCGCAGGTCGAGGGGTCGACCCCGCCGGCAACGGTGTTCGACACCGTGCTCCTCGGGCGCCAGCCCTACTTCGAGTGGCGGCCGACCGGGGAGGATCGGCAGGCCGTCGAGGCGGTCCTCGGGGCCCTCGGCATCGAGGACCTCGCGATGCGCGAGGTGCCGACGCTCAGCGGCGGCCAGCGACGGACGGTCCTCCTGGCCCGCGCGCTCGTCCAGGCCTCGGACGCGCTCCTGCTCGACGAACCGACGGGTGGACTCGATCTGAAACACCAGCACGAGGTCATGCGTCGAGTCCGGACGGCCGTCCACGAGTCGGGCCTCGCCGGGATCGTCGCGATCCACGACCTGGATCTCGCCACCCGCTTTTGCGATCGCTACGTCCTCCTCTACGACGGCGAGGTGTACGCCGCCGGCGGCGAGGAGGTCCTCACGGAGGAGACCGTGGAAACGGTCTACGACGTCCCCGTCGAGGTGTTCGATCGAAACGGGCGTCGACACGTGGTGCCACAGGACCCGGCGGCCGCCGCCGAGTCCGAGGCCGAGGTCCCCGACGGGTCGGCGGCCGAACCGGAAGCGGAGCCCCAGCACGTGATCGGGGACGGTGCCGGGGAGGCACCACCGGACCGGTCGGAAACGGGAGTCGGAGACGGGTAGGAGCGCGCCGACACGCCGACGCTCACCCGCGGTCCGTTCCGTCGGCGACGTCGCTCCCGATCAGCAACTCGACGATCCGCTCCGGAAGGCCGTCGCGGTTCGATTCCGTGACCTCGACCCGTTCGGCGGGGGCGGCCGCCGGGAACGCGTCGGCGACGAACGGCACCACGCCCTTCCGGATCGACAGGAGGACGCCGCGATACCGATCCGGCCGGAGGGACGCCAGGATCGGGGCGAACCCCTCGCCGCGGCGCTCGAGCCTGCCGATCTCGTCGACGACGAGGACGTCGCCCCCGGCGGCCGCCAGCGCGAGACCGCGGTCGATCGCCTGGGGATCGACGGCATACCGGCCGACGGAAACGTCGCCCGCGAACCCGCCAGACCGGGAGGCAAAGACGGTCCGCTCGCCGGTTCGAACGTCGACGAGTTCCAGCGTTTCGGGTCCGCCGGCCGTGTAGAAGCCGACCGGGTCGACGTTCCGCTCGCGCAGGCGGGCGACCACCCGCTCGACCACCGTGGTCTTGCCGACGTTTCGCTCGCCGGTGAGCAGGACGTTCATCGATGCCGGGTCGGTTCCTCGACGAGAGTACGGACGGGGCCGTTCAGTAGGTTTCGATCCCCCTGCCGTCGGGACGGCAATGGGGATCCTGCGTCAACGATCGCGGCGCTCGCGTTCACTCGTCGGCGACGGCGTCCATGGCTTCGCCGAGCGAGAACCGACCCTCGTACAGCGCCGTGCCGACGACGACGGCGGCCGCCCCGGCGTCGTGGAGCGCCCGCACGTCATCGAGAGTGGCGACGCCGCCGCTCGCGATCACGGGGATCCCGACGGCCTCGACCACGTCGCGGACCCGATCCGTCTGGACGCCCTCGAGTCGCCCCTCGACGTCCACGTCGGTGAAGAGGATCCCGGCGGCGCCGCGCTCGCCGAACCGGGTGGCGGCCGCGGCGGGATCCAGGCCGGTGCCCTCGGTCCACCCCTCGACGACGACCTCGCCGCCCTTCGCGTCCAGGCTGACGACGACGCTTCCAGGGTGGACGTCGTCGATCTCGCCCACGATCGCGGGGCGTTCGACGGCGGCGGTCCCGAGGATGACGCGGTCGACGCCGCGGTCCAGGAGGCCGGTCGCGTCAGCCACGGTGCGGATCCCGCCGCCGACCTGCACGTCGACGCGGTCGCCGACGGCGTCGACGACCGCCGCGATGGCCGCCGCGTTCCGGCGCTCCCCCTCGAAGGCGCCGTCGAGGTCCACCAGGTGGAGCGTTCGCGCACCCGCCTCGACCCAGCGACGGGCCGCGTCCACGGGGTCGCCGTACGTCGTCTCGGTGCCGCGCTCGCCGCTGACGAGCTGGACGACCTGCCCGTCTTCCACGTCCACGGCGGGTACGACCTCGAAGGCGGGGAACATGTCCCCCCGCTCGGGCCGGACGGGCCTAAATCCGTCGCCGGTCACTCCTCGACCTCGAACAGGGCCCGGAGGAGCTTCCGTTCGCCGCGACGGAGGTGGCTGTGCAGCGTCGGCGACGAGATGTCCATCGCCTCCGCTACCTCCTCGGCGGTGCTCTCCCGGGGCCACTCGAAGTACCCGGCGTGGTAGGCGGTGCGGAGCGCGGAGCGCTGGCGGTCGGTCAACTCGTCCTCGAGGAGTCGGCGGATCCGTCCGGGGGGCCGGATCGCCCCCTCGCGCTCGCGCTGGGCGAGGAGCGTCGCGTCCGGGTAGGCGTCGGTGACCCGTTCGACCACGCGCCGGACGTCGGTGCCGGCCGGGACTTCGACGACGAACCGGGCCTCGTCCCCGGTGGCCGTCCCGCCCCGGACGGTGCCGCCACAGGCGAGCAAGGTCCGGGGGAGGCTGGCGCCGGTCACCCGGGCTTCGACGTGGCCGCCCGTCCCGTCGTCCGTGAGGATCCGAGCCGACCCGACCGATTCGACGCACTCCAGGGCCTGGACGACGGCCGAGGGCGACGCGTCCCGGACGGCGAGGTACAACAGCCACGTGCTCGCGTCCGTTTCCACGTACCCGTCGAGCGTCACCGTGCCCCCGGTCTCGGCCGCGGCGGCCAGGAGCGGCGAGGAGAGATCACGGACGCGGAACTCCAGTTCGACGACGGCGTCGGCGACCAGCAGTTTCCGGTTCTCCAGGGCGTCGCGCACGAACCCGATCGTCTCCCCGAGCACGGCGAGCCCCTGCCGTTCGCGGTCCCCGAACTCGGTCGATCGGTCCGCGCCGAGGCAGAGGACGCCGTCGATCGCGTCCCCGTGCGTGATCGGAATCGTCGCCACGACGACGCCCTCGTCGTCGCGATCGGTCCGGACGGCCCCGGTTCGGAGGGTGTCCCCGACGAGCGACGCCAGCGGGTCGTCCGCCGCGTCGAGGCGGTCGATCACCGCCGACTCGTCGATGCCGCCGGACGCCCGTGGGCGAACCGTCGTCTCGCTCACCGTGGTGCCACCGATCCAGGCGAAGGTGTAGGGCTCCGAGGCGGCGAGTTGGTCGCAGATGGCCGCCTCGAAGCCCTCCCCGGGCGGCGTCTCGACGAGCGACCGGATGACGTCGAGGACGAGGTCGTTGATGTGGTTGATCCGCTCCAGTTCGTCGCGTTGCCTGGCGATCTCCCGTTCCCGACGGTTCCGTTCGGTGACGTCCCTGATGACGCCGGCGCTCCCCGGGAGTTCGCCGTCCTCGGGGTCCCCGATGAACCGGTAGTTTGCCTCCACTTCGATGCGCTCGCCGTCGGGCGTCTCCGCGGTCGCCTCGACCCGGGCCGGGCCGACGTGCCCCTCGGCGGCCCGTTCGCGCACGTCCGCCGCCATCCCTTGTCGGTCCTCGTCGACGAACAGCTCCCCCACGTCCGTTCCCAGGAGTTCCTCCCGTGCGCACCCGAGCATCTCGCACAGCGCGTCGTTGACGAACGTGAACTCGAGGTCCTCGTTCAGCGCGTACACGCCGTCCCCGACGGTCTCGATGATCGTCTCGTTCCGTTCGAGTTCGCGCTCGCGTTCCTTGCGCTTCGTGATGTCCCTGGCGATGACGAGGATGGCTTCCGCCCCGTCGAAGCGGATCGGCGCGCCGGCGAACAGGCCGTGGCGGGTCTTCCCGTCGAGGCCGACCTTCGATCCTTCCATCCCCTCGATGACCTCCCCGTCCTCGAGGATGCGCCGGTTGCGTTCGCGGGACCGGTCGCGTTCCTCGGGGACGACGAACGCCAGGTCCGAACGGCCGACGACCGCCTCGCGGTCCTCGGCGCCGAAGAAGTCCACCGCCGCCTCGTTGCAGAACCTGATCTCCTCGACCCCCTGGACCCAGATGGGCACCGGCGCCGCCTCGATCAGGCGGCGGTAGCGTTCCCGCGACGCTTCGAGACGGCGCTGAGTCTCCTTGTACTCGGTCACGTCGTTGAAGACGACCTGTGCCGCCGGTTCGCCCTCGTAGTTGATCGGCGCGGTGGCGACCTCCGCGGTTCGCGTTTGCCCGTCGATGGTCCGGAACCGCTCCTCGACGGGTTCGGCGACCTCGCCGTCCTCGAAAACGCGGTCGAGTCGCTCGGCGGCGAGGTCGCGGTCGTCCTGGTGGACGAACTCGAGGGCGGACCGGCCGAGGATTTCGCCCGGATCGTCGGCCTGGAGGAACTGCACGGCGGCCTCGTTACAGTAGACCACGTCGCCGTCGGCGACGACCGCGATAGGGACGGGCGCGTGCTCGACGAGTCGGCGGTACCGCTCCTCGCTGTTCCGGAGGGCCTCCTCCCGCCGCCGTCGGTCGCTGACGTCCCTCACGACTCCGGCACGGTAGCCGCGACCGTCGACCTCGAAACTGGCCGCGTGGAACTCGTGTGGAACGGCCTCCCCGTCGCTCGTGACGACGTCGAGTTCGACGCGGCGGTCCTCCAGGTCGGGCATCGCCGCCCAGTTGTCGGGCAGCGGGTCCGGACCCTCGTCGGGGAAGAACACGGCCGGGTCCATCGGTTCCAGCGCTTCGGGCTCGTACCCGGTCGTCTCGACCAGTTGCTCGTTCCACAGGACGAAGCGGCCGTCCTCGTCGACCACGTAGAACACGTCGTCGAGCGCGTCCAGGACGTTCCGGACGAAGGCCCGGTCGTGCGACTCCCCGTATCGCGTCGTTTCCGGGTCCGCGTCCTCGTCGTCCGGCGCGAGGCCGGGACCGTCGCCGTCGTCCGTCTCCGCCCCCGACCCCGACGCGCCGCGGTCCCCGTTCGTTTCGACGTCAGCCCGGTGACTCTCGGCCGGGCCCCCGGGCTCCGTTTCGACGGCCGTCCCGTTCTCGTGGACCGTCGCGACGGGGGCGGGGCCGTCGGTGCCGTCCCCCTCCCGAGCCTCCACGGCCGTCTCGGGGATCGCCATACGGGTCCCCGACAACTGGACGGCGGCGACGACCCCTCCGTCACCGAACGGTTCAAGCGAGAGCGTTACCCCGGTCGTGGAACCGTCCCCCCGAGGGGCGTCGACCTCGCCGTGCCACGACCGCCGATCCTCGATCGCCGGCCGGAGCTCTGACTCGACGCGGTCCCGTTCGGCCGGCAGGAACGGCTCCGACCAGGATTTCCCCTCGAGCGTGGCGGGATCCTCGTAGCCGAACAGCGCCGCGTACCTCCCGGATACCCGGTCGTAGACGCCGTCCTCGATCACCGCCACGGCGTCCCCGGTGGCCTCGAAAAGCGCGTCGATCGCTCCGTCCGTCGGAGACCGGCGGGCCATGCCGCAATTGGGATTGTCAAGAACCATAATATTTTGGGACTTTGGCGTCCGGCAACGATCGTCACTGGCACGACGCCTTCGACGATCCCGCCTCAGGGCCCGTTAACAGAACCTCGATCAGTCCGCCGGCCCGGGACTCGAACTCCTCCCTCTCCGTCGCCGCCGGGGGCCGTCGTCCGGTTCGACAGCGGAAGTTCCTCGAGGGCGTGGCCTTCGTCCCGCCTGTCGGAAGCGGCGTCGTCCCGAAACTGGCCGCGGCCGCGCTGTTCTCGGCGTTCCCGCTTTACGGGTGACCGCGCCCCCGCCAGGGTGCAGCCCTTCGCGATCGCCGGTCGATCCGTCCTCCCACCGGTGGAGACCGGCCGGTCGGGGTTGCAACAACAGCAAGGTCTAAAATGACTGGCTGTGTAGAGGTACCCTGATGCCCACAGTAGAATACCTCAACTACGAAGTGCTCGACGACCACGGCTGGGACATGGACGACGACGACCTCTTCGAGAAAGCGGCCGACGCAGGCCTCGACGACGTCGATTACGGCACGCTCGACGTCGCCGAAGGGGAGTACATCCTCGAAGCGGCCGAGGGACAGGGCTACGACTGGCCCTTCTCGTGTCGCGCCGGCGCATGTGCGAACTGCGCCGCCATCGTGAAGGAGGGCGACATCGACATGGACATGCAGCAGATCCTCAGCGACGAGGAGGTCGAGGACCGGAACGTCCGCCTGACCTGCATCGGTAGTCCGGCGGCCGACGAGGTCAAGATCGTCTACAACGCAAAGCATCTCGACTACCTGCAGGACCGCGTCATCTGAAAACGGACGAATACCGCGCGTTCGACGATCAGCGCGTTCGTCGAGGGGGTAAACCCCCTCGTTACGGGTGGATAGGTGACCAGAGCGTCGTGTATACCCCATTTCAGCCCCCCGGAAAAATTGTGAGCAGTACTCCGAGCCACGGCTGATGCTACCCCCGAACCGCGTGAGCGACCGGCTCGGCCAGTAACGCCCGACGGAACATCCGGACGCGCGAGGGCCGTCGACCGTATCGTTGTCGGACGTCGATTCACGACCGCGGCTGACCAAGCCCATCTCGGAAGCACACGTCGCGAATCCCAAACCAGAGGGTCCACGATGTGCCCGGGCCCGTCCCGTTCTCCCTGCTCCCGGACATCGACCCCTGCTGGCTCCACTCTGGGGATCATATACCGGACTGTCCGGATTCGGAAACCGCCGACGGGACCGGTCGGAGACCCCGAGCGGGCATCGTGGGAAACGATTGTAAAGCTGAAACGACGATCCACCGTCATCATGGCTTCCGCCGAATCCACCCCGACACCCCCCGACTACGACGACGTCCTGGAGGAACTCGAAGAACTGGAGGGGATCGTCGACTCTGGCGCCGAACTGGAACAGGTCCGCGAGACCATTCGAACGCTCAACCGCGCCCGTCGTCCGCGGCTGTTCGGCCGCTTCCGAAGCCGGTTCGGCCTGCAGGACGCCGGCGAGGCCTTCGTCGGCAGTTTCGTGTTCGGGCTCCCGATGATCGTCGAGGAGGGAACGCTCCAGGTCGGCGCGTTCCTCGCGCGGCATCCGCTCTATCTGGGAGTGACGTTACTGATCGGCTTCGGCCTGGTACTGGGGATCCTGAATTCGGTCGACTTCACGTCGGTCGAGGCGGATTTCCTCTTCGGACGGATCCCGCTCAGACTCCTCGGTATCGTGGCTATCGCCACCCTCACCTCGCTCGGCCTGATGACGATTTGGGGCCGCGTCGACTGGACGACGCCGGCGGTTGCGGGGGGACAATGTGCCGTCACCGGCATCGTGATGGCGGTCGGCGCCGCGTTAGGGGATATCCTCCCCGAAGGGTGATCCTCCACATGGGCCCCCGAGTCGCTACGGATCGAAACGTTCCGCCGGGAGTTGCCAGGCTGCTGCCCGTTCGAGCGACTGACCTGCGTCAATGGGCGTGTGAGGGGGACGCGTTCCGACCCCGTCCGCTACGTCCACTACCGCCCGTCAACCCGACCGCGACCAGAACCCGAGGCCGGAACGAATAACTTCCGGTCGATCGGTTGCTTACACGTGCTCGAACTCGGCGCCGTCAGCGCGACGTGGACGGACTGCCTCCGTCTGTTCGTCGCCGTACCGATCTTCGTCTGGGCCGCCTACCGCGACGTGCAGACCCGGCGGGTTCCGAACGCGGCCTGGGTCCCCCTGGCGACCCTCGCCGTGGTCTTGCTCGTGGCCGACGGGTGGGCGGCCTGGCACCAGGGCGGGTTCGCCGGGGCGCAGTTCGCGTTCCGGACCGCGGTCAGCGCCTGCCTGGTCGTCCCGCTCGCGTACGTCTTCTGGTACGTCGGCGCCTTCGGCGGGGCGGACGCCAAGGGGCTCATGGCCATCGGGTTGCTGTTCCCGGTCTTCCCCGACCTCCTCACGACCGGGGCGTTCGGCCTCCCGTACCGGATTCCGCCGGTCCGTCCGCCGGTCGGCGTCTTCTCGTTCACCGTCCTCACCAACGCCGTGCTGGCCGGGATCCTGTACCCGGCGGCCGTCGCCGGGGGGAACCTCGTTCGCGGTCGCTTCTCGCGCCTGATGCTCGTCGGGCGCCCGATGCCGTGGCACGAGGTCCCCGAAGTCCCGGGGTCGCTCCTGGAGACGCCGGACGGACGGACCCGCCGGGGGCTCGACCTCGACGCGCTCCGGATGTACCTGCGCTGGCGGGGCCTGTCGCTCGCGGAGTTGCGCGAGGATCCGGAAGGGTACCGCGACCCCGAGAGCCTGCCGGAGGACCCGGCGGATCCGGGCGACGGAGTGATCGACGGATCGATCCCGACCGGCCGGGACGACGGCGAGGACGACGCGACCGACAGGGACGCCGTCGGGACGGCCGATCCCGAGGCGCTCGCGGGTTCCGACGCCGATCGGGACTACGACGACCCCTGGGGCGCCGAGCGGTTCCTGGACGACGCCGCGGGTGCCTACGGCACGACTCCCGAGGACCTGCGCGAGGGCCTGACGGTGCTCGTCACCCGCGACGAGGTCTGGGTGACGCCCGGCATCCCGTTCATGATCCCGATCGTGGTCGGCCTGATCGCGGGGGTGCTGTACGGCGACGTGCTGTACGGACTCCTGGGCCTGGTCGGCGTCGCGTAACGAAAAGACGTATGTCCCCGACCGGTAGACATCCGGTATGACCCTCGACCTCGCTCCCGACGACGACGGCCTGCTCACCGTCGTCGCCCAGGACGACGACACCGACGAGGTCCTGATGGTGGCCCACGCCGATCGAACCGCGCTGGAACGGACGCTCGAGTCCGGAGTGGCGCACTACTACTCGCGGAGTCGCGACGAACGCTGGCGGAAGGGCGAAACGAGCGGCCACGTCCAACACGTCAGGGAGGTGCGCGTCGACTGCGACGGCGACGCACTCCTGTATCGCGTCGACCAGACCGGGGGCGCCTGTCACACGGGCCATCGCTCGTGTTTCTACCGGCGCGTCGAGGCCGACGGCGATGGCCCGACGGGGACGGTCGTCGAGGAACCGGTCTTCGACCCGGACGAGGTCTATGACTGAGGTCGTCGACGACCTCGAGGCGGCCGCCGCCGAACTCGAATCGGCGGAATCGGCCGTCGAGGAGCGCGGCGAAGCGGAACTGGAGCGCATCAGGCAGGCCTACGAGGAGGCCACCGGCCTGCTCGACAGATACGAGAACTCGGCGACCGGGTCCGGCGGCGAGAACTTCCGCGCGTACGTCGAATTCCAGGAGGAGATGGCGACCTTCGTGGAGCGACTCGACGACGACTTACCGCACCGCGACGCGTTCGAGGCGGCGCTCGACGCCGTGGACAAGCGACGGCTCACCGAGGACGACTTCGCCGCGGCGCGGGACGCCCTCGCCCCCGCCCGGGAAGCGGCCGCGCTGCTCGACCGGCGGGACGACGCCCGGGAGGCCTACCGCGAGGCCCGGCGGGCAGCCGCGAAACGTCGGTCGGAACTCGAGGACGCGATCGCCGAGCGGGAGCGCCTCCTCGAACTCGGCGAGGCCGACCTCGACGCGCCCGTCGAGGAACTCCGGGATCCCATCGAGGCGTACAACGACGCGGTCCGGGAGGCCTTCGGGACCTTCCGGCGGACCCGGCCCGCCCGGGACGTCATCGAGTTCGCGGTCACTGCCGAACGGTTCCCGCTGGTGGACGTGCCCAGCCCGCCCGACGAACTCCGCGGATACGTCCACCAGAAGGACGCGGGCGACGAGCCCGTCCCACAGCTGCTCGAGTACGCGGAGTACTCCCGGTCGAAACTGAACCACTACGTGGACGACCCCGGCGAACTCAAGCGACGAGTCGCGACCCACCAGACGTACCTCGGCCGACTCGACGGGTCGTCGCTGACGATCGACTGGCCGCCCCTGGAGGCCGAAGCCCTCCGGATGCGGTGCGACGAACTGATCTCGCTCGTCTCCCGGTTCGCCCCCGAAGCGGTGATCACGAAACTCCGGCAGGTTCGGGCGTTGACCCGCGACGACGAGCGCTACGAGTCGCTTCGGAGCGCCGCGATCGCCATCGAAGAACTCGGCCCCGACGAACGCGAGCGGCTCCGGTCGGGGGCCGTCGAGGCGGAACTCGAGTCCCTGCAAGACGAACTCGCCGCGGTCGAGGCCGCTCTCGACGACAATCCGGCACGCTAGCCCCGTTCAGTTCCACCGCGGTCGATACTGTTACATGACTTCCTGCCAAAGAATAGCATGGTTCCTGAGATCCGTTCAGGTCCCCGTTCGCCGTCGTGAAAGGATTGCTCTCGGGAACCGTGGGGTGCCTCGCGGCACCCTCGTCTGCCACATCGCCGCTCCGCCGTCCTTCACTCCGACGTTAGCGCGCCTCAAGCGCCGGCCACGACGCTGCCGTTAATCGAGGGGAGACGGTCGACCACCAGGAGTGGCCGGAGACGAAACAGGCGGGCAGGTGAACGAACGGTTACGGAACGGTTGCGGCACGGGGTTCGAAACCGGGACGGCGATCCGACGGCTTTCAGTCGCCTTTCATCTCGTCGAGGCGGTCGAGGAGTTCGTCGGTGTCCGCGTCGGACTCGACGCGGAGTTCACCTTCGAAGTCGTCCCCCGGGTTCGTGTCTTCGTCGACGTCGTCGGTGTCGACGCTCCGGTCCTGCTGTTCGCTCTCGTCGTAGGAGCCGAATCCCATGGTAATGGTAACGGAACCGTCCAGATGCAAGAAAACTGTGATTCGCCACCCGGTTCGGGTGACGTCCCCTCACACGCCGGTTCACCGCGACGGACGGGAGGGGTCGAGGTGGATCGAACGGGAATCGAGAAGGAACCGGGGGGATCGAGCTGGATCGAGGGGAATCGAGAAGGAACCAGAGGGGTCGAGTTGGAAAGAGGCGGGTCGGGAGGAACCAAGGGGATCGGCGGGTGCCGGCCCTCAGTCCCCGTTCCGCGCCGCCTCGACGACCTCGGCGACGTCGTCACACAGCGCCCGTGCCCGCCCTTCGTCGCGGGCCTCGGCGTAGACCCGGACGAGCGGTTCGGTCCCGCTCGGCCTGGCCAGGACCCAGGCGTCGCCGTAATCGAGCCGGAACCCGTCGATGGTGGTCAGCTCCGCGTCCGCGTCGGTCGCGAAGGCCTCGACCGCGTCGAGCATCGCCTCGCGTTGCCGTTCGTCGTCGTAGGCCACGTTCGTGCGGACGTTGTGGTAGCCGTCGTACGGGGCGACGATCTCGCTCGCCGGACGGTCGACCAGCAGTTCAAGGAACCGCGCGCCGACGTAGGCGCCGTCGCGGTTGAGCCGGTGGTCCTCGGGGTAGAAGATCCCGCCGTTGCCCTCGCCGGCGATCGGGACGCTGACCCCCTCGTCCCAGAGTTCGCGGACCCGGGTGATGATGTTCGTCGAGCCGATCGGCGTGAGTTCCAGGTCGGCCCCGACCTCCTCGCAGACGTCGACCAGCCGCTGGGAGACGTTCACCGCCGAGACGGTTGTGTCGCCCGCCTCGAGTTCCGCCGCGGCCAGGGCGGCCAGCGTGGCGTCGCCCTCGACGTACTCGCCGTTCTCGTCGTAGAAGATGGCCCGGTCCGCGTCGCCGTCGTGGGCGATCCCCACGTCGGCGTCCGTCGCGCGGACCAGCCGACCCAGGTCGCCCAGGTTCTCCTCGATCGGCTCCGGGTCCCGCCCCGGGAAGTGCCCGTCCGGGTGGGCGTTGACGGTGACGACCCGGCAGCCGAGTTCGCGGAAGAACTCGGGGCTGGTGAGCGCCCCGGCCCCGTGCCCGGGATCCAGCGCGACCGTCAGGTCGGCGTCGGCGATCCGGTCCCGGTCGATCCGGTCGAGCAGTTCCTCGAGGTACGCCTCCCGCACGCCCTCGACGTGGTGGACCCGTCCGACCGCGTCCCACGACGCGGGATCGAACTTCCCGGCGAGGATCCGTTGCTCGACCAGTTCGAGCTCCTCGACCGCGAGTTCGGTCCCGTCGTCGCCGATCAGCTTCAACCCGTTGTACTCCGGCGGGTTGTGCGAGGCGGTGACCATGACGATCGGGACCCCCTCGCGCTCCGCGTAGGACTGGGCGCCCGGCGTGGGCACCACGCCGAGGCGGTCGACGTCCGGCCCGACGCTCGACAGGCCGCTGGCCACGGCGTCCGCGAGCATGCGGCCCGTCGTCCGCGTGTCGCGGGCGACGCCGACGCGATCGACCTCCCAGACCTCGCCGGCCGCTTGCGATACTTTGAGCGCGAACTTCGGCGTGAGTTCCTGGTTTGCCACGCCGCGCGTTCCGCTCGACCCGAAGACTTTCATTCGAGTGGTCGTCCGGTTGGCTGACCCATAGGGGTTCCGGACACGTCGCGTTCGCTGCCAGCTCGAACCACCGGTCGCGGTCGCCGTCGGTCGGCACCGTTCGCACCGTCCCGCAGGCCTATGTCCCTCGGCGTCCTGCACCCGGTCATGGGCGACCTGGAGGAAGACCGCGTCTACGATGCGCCGTCGGGCGAGGAAACCGTCTACGTGGCCAACGACCTGGGCGTCGGCACCGCCTCGGTCTCCCTCGCGTCCGGCCGCGTCGGCCGGTTCTCCCTGGACCGGCAGTGCGCCGCCCGGGATCTCGCCGCCGCCGACGGCTGGGTCGCCGTCGCCACCGACGAGGACGTCCTCGTGCGCACTCCACGCGGCGAGTACGTCGATTCCGGGTTCGGCCCGGCCGACGCCGTCGGGTTCGACGGGGGACCACCGCTCGACCTGCTCGCGGCCTCGCCGGCCGCCGAGATCGGTCGCGTCGTCGACCTGCCCGAGGACCCGTCCGAGTGGCTCGAGATCGCCGACGTCGACGCGCCGGTCCGGGCCATCGAGGGCCCGTTCGTGGCCGCGGCCGACGGCGTGTATCGCGCGTCCCCGGACAGCCTGAACGACACCGGCCTCGACGACGCCCGCGACGTCTCCACCCCGGGCGTCCCGCTGGTCGCGACCGGCGACGGCCTCTATCGTCTCGGGGCAGGTTGGATGCGCGAACTGGACGGCCCCACCGACGCCGTCGCGGCCGATCCGGCAACCGAGGACGGGACGCTCGGCCGCGCCTTCGCCGTCGTGGACGGCCGACTTCACGAACGCGACCCGGACGCGGACGAGTGGCACGAACGATCGATCCCCGAGGGGTCCGTCGTCGACGTGGCGTTCGGGGAGCACGCCTACGCCGTCACGGCGACCGGCACGCTGTTCGTCGACGCCGGCGACGGCTGGGAGTACCGGTCGATCGGCCTCGCGGACCCGGTCGGCGTCGCCGTCCCGTGATCCAGGGGTGATTCGCCGGGGACCCCGCCGGCGCTACCGGCAACGAAAACGCACTTACTCCCCGCCGACGAGGCACCCCACATGATCGTTCCGGGGTCGACCTCCCAGTCCCTCGCCGCCGCGCTCGCCGCGGAACTCGACGAGGCGGTGGCACCCGTCACCTACGAGCGGTTCCCCGACGGCGAACTCCTCGCGGGGATCGGCGACGTACAGCCCGACCGCGCGATCGTCGTGGCCTCGACCACCACGAGCGACGCGCACCTCGAGGTCCTCCAGTTGCAGGACGCCGCCCGCGAGGCCGGCGCCGACGAGGTGATCACGGTCCTGCCGTACATGGGCTACGCCCGTCAGGACGAGGCGTTCGAACCCGGTCACCCCGTGTCGGCCCGCGCCGTGGCGCGCGCGATCGGTACCGGCGCCGACCGCGTCCTGACGGTCCGTCCGCACGAGGCGGCAGTCACCGAGTTCTTCGACCCGCCCGGCGTCGCCGTCGAGGCGGCGCACCGGCTGGCCGAACCCCTCCCCGCCGACCTGACCGACCCCCTCTTCCTCTCCCCGGACGAGGGCGCGATCGACCTGGCGACGACCGTCCGGGACGCCTACGGCGCGGGGGAAACGGACCACTTCGAGAAGACTCGCCACTCGGGAACCGAGGTCGAGATCACGCCGGGGGACGCCGACGTGGCGGACCGCGACGTGGTGGTCGTCGACGACATCGTCGCCACGGGGACGACCATGAGCGAGTCGATCGGCGTGCTCGACGACCGCGGCGTCGGGCGCGTGTTCGTCGCCTGCGTCCACCCGCTGCTCGCCCGCGACGCCACGACGAAACTCGCCCGCGCCGGCGTCGAGGCGATCTTCGGCACCGACACCATCGAACGCCCCGTCAGCGCCGTCAGCGTGGCGCCGGCCGTGGCCGACGCGCTCGATCGCGGCTGATCCCATCGGCCGCTATCAATATTTATCCCCCCTGCCGTAGCATTGGCCAACATGGTTGCCCAACGTACGGCTGCGAGGGCCCGCGGCGTCGGGACGGGGTGGTGACCGATGCACGGCGTCGTTCACCGTCGTCTCAAGCAATACGTCGAGGAACGCATGCCGGACGGGGCCTGGGACCGGGTCGTCGAGCGATCGGGCGTCGAACCGAAGCTCTACCTCCCGGTCGCGCACTATCCCGACGAGGAGTTCACGTCGATGGTCGACGCTATCGCCGACCTCTCGGGCCACGACCCGGGGACCGTCCGGCGCGATTTCGGCCGGTTTCTCGCCCCCGAACTGCTGAGCACGTTCAGCGCGCACGTCCGCGACGAGTGGTCGGTGCTCGACGTGCTGGAGCACCTCGACGAGGTCTACGAGGAGATCCGGGCCCAGGACGAGGAGAACGATCCCCCCGAGGTGTCCTGCGACAGGGTGGTTTCGGACATGGCGGTCCTCACCTACGAGTCGCCGCGACAACTCTGCGAGGTGGGGATGGGCATCATCGAGGGCCTCGCGAACGAGTACGGCGAGGAGGTCTCGATCGAGGAGGACCGGTGCATGCTGGAGGGCGACGATCGCTGCGAGATCACGGTCGAACGGGTCTGACCCGCACGGACGGCTTCGTCGAATCGCCCCTCGAACCCCGGCATCGGAACGCTCGCTTCCTGTGGCTTCGAAGCGCCGGGCGCGGCAACGCCAAGGGGAACCTTTGAGGCGGTTTCCGCCGGACTGGCGACCATGAGCGTCCTGGCCTGGATACTGCGCTGGCCGCCGAGTCGCGGGACGGTCGTCGTTTTCGTCGTCCTGACGGCGTTCAGCGTCGGCTCGCTGGTGGCTTTCGGCGGCCTCGTCGTCGACGACGCCGGGGAGAACGTCACCGTCGAAGCGACGGACCTCACCGTTCGACTGAACGACGAGATCGACTTTCCGGAGGGTGGCAACGGCTCCGTTCAGACCTGTGTGGGGATGGGGACGCCGGGGGACACTTTCAGCGTCGCCGGGACGGTCACGCTCGACGTCCCGCGCGAGTGGGAGCGGCACGGATCGGACGGGCGGGAACTCGTGCTGGTCGTGACTCTCGCCCACACCGAAGAGACGATTACGTCGTCCGTTTCCAGGACGGGGCAGGTACGGACGCAGGTGTTCGGGCTGCTGGACGACGACGAGACGCTCTCCCCGGGCGACACGGGGACGCTGGTGCTCCGCGTTCGTCACGACGGGTCGGTCGTCGCCACCGCGACGCGGACCATCACGGTCAAAGAGGGAACGAGAACGTACGACTGTTGACGGGCCGGAGGTGGGATCGATCCCGACGTGCCAGTTGCCTGGAACGGCCAGGAGTACGCCGACGAACGGCATCGCGGTGCCGACGAACGTTACCTCGTAGGCGATCAGTTTCGACCGGTGCGTTCTTCGATACCATCCGCTCAATCGTCAGTCTCGCGGCGCCGTCCAATCGAAGGTACAGTCCCGTCCGAAACACCCAACGTCGCCGTAGCCCCGGATTCCCTACGCTCAGAGGGCTTCGACGGCGAACGTCATCGAAACGCCCTCGACGTCCCACTCCTCGCGGTAGCCGTCCTCGACGGGGCCGAACTCGTCGGCGCGGACCTCCTCGGCGATCAACTCGCGGTGCCGGTCCACCAGTTCGGCCACGCGGTCGTCGGCCACGTCCATCTCCAGGCGGATTCGCCGTTCGACCTCCAGATCGAGGTCCTTGCGCATCTCCTGGACGCGCCGGACGACCTCGCGGGCGTAGCCCTCGCTCTCGATGTCCTCGGTGAGGGTGGCGTCGACGTAGGCGACGCCGTAGGTCTCCCCCTCGTCGTCGATCGTCGCGCCCGTGACGCCCTCGGGCGTCCGGGTGACGACCTCGACCATCTCCTCCTCCAGGTCGACGGACTCGCCCAGGGCGTCCTCGACGGTCGCCTCGAGGGCGTCGAGACTCGGTTCGTCGACCCGCGCGTCGTTGAGCGCCCCCATGACCTCGTGGGCGTCGTCACCGAATTCGGGCCCGAGCAGGCTCATGTCGGCCTCGGCGGCGTACTCGAGTTCCGCCCACTCCTCGTCGGCGCCGACGACCTCGACCTCGCGGGCGTTGAGGCGGTCGGCGAGCAGGTCGCGGTGGCGCTCGACGGCGGCCGCAGTGCGGTCGTCGTCGGCCGCGACGACGACGCGGGCGACCGGCCAGCGGAGTTTCCGGTCGGCCTGCTGGCGGGCGTTCGACCCGGCCTCCTCGACGGCGCGCAGTCGCTGGAGGTCGGTCTCGAGTTCCGCGTCGCGCCAGTACTCGTCGGGCTCGGGCCAGTCGCGGGCGTGGACGGTGTCGAGGTCGTCCTCGCCCGCGAGGACCCCGTAGATCGTCTCGCTGACGAAGGGGGCGAAGGGGGCGAGCAACTCCACGACCGTCGAGAGCACCTCGTAGAACGTGGCGTAGGCGGCCAGCTTCGACGGGCTGTCGCGCTCCTCCCACATGCGCTCGCGGACGGCCTGGACGTAGAACCGCGAGACGTCCTCGACGACGAAGTCGAGCAGGACGTCCAGCGCCCGGTCCTGCCGGAACGCGTCCATGTGCTCGGTCATCTCGGCGGTGACGGTCTGCAGGCGCGAGAGGACCCACTCGTCGACGAGTTCGAGGTCACCGTCGGACAAGTCCGACGAGCCTCCGCTCGCTTCGCTCGCGGAGACCCCGTCGACGTCGGCGAGCGTGACCTCGTCGGGGTCGAAGTCGTCCAGCCGCATGTACGGCAGGGGGAACCGGAAGACGTTCCAGAGGATGTTCAGGTCGGCCTGCATCTCCTGGGTCTCGTCCCAGGAGAAGCGCATGTCGTCGCCCTGGGGCGTGACCGACAGGAGGAACAGGCGCATCGGGTCGACCCCGTGGCGCTCGATGACCTCGTGGGGGTCCACGAGGATGTCCTTGGACTTGGACATCGCCCGGCCGTCGGGCATGAGCGCGTGGCCGTGCATGACGACCTGCTCGTAGGGGATCTCGCCCGTCGCCGCCGTGCCCATCCCGAGCTGGGACCAGAACCAGCCCCGCGTCTGGTCGTGGGCCTCGAGGATGAGGTCGGCGGGCCACAGTTCCTCGAAGTCCGCCTCCGTCTCGGGATAGTCGAGGGTGCCCCAGGTCGCCACCGACGAGTCCAGCCAGACGTCGAACACGTCCGGGACGCGGGTGTAGGTGGTCCCGTCCTCGGTGATCGTCAGGTGGTCGACGGTGTCCTTGTGGAGGTCGACGGTTTCGGGGTCGACGTCCCCGTCGACGCGCTCGGCGAGTTCCTCGCGGTCGCCGACGACGATCACGTCGTCCATCTCGCCGTCCCAGTCTTCTGGAACCCAGATCGGGATCGGGATGCCCCAGTAGCGCTGGCGGGAGACGTTCCAGTCCGGCGCTTCCTCGACGAAGTCCCGGAAGCGGTTGTCGCGGGCCCACGACGGGTACCACTCGCTGTCCTCGATGTTCTCGAGGAGGTCGTCCTTGACGTCGGTGATCGTGATGAACCACTGGTCGGTGACGCGCTGGATGATCCCGGTATCACAGCGCCAGCAGTGGCCGTAGCGGTGGTGGGTCGTGCCCCTGGAGAGCAGCAGGCCGTTCGCCTCGAGGTCGTCCATGATCTCCTCGTCGGCGTCCTTGACGAACTGGCCGGCGTACTTCCCGGCCCCGTCCCCGTAGACGCCGTCTGCGCCGACGGGACAGAACACCTCGAGGCCGAGTTCCTGGCCGCGCTCGAAGTCCTCCTCGCCGTGGCCCGGCGCGGAGTGGACCAGCCCCGTGCGGTCAGCCTCGACGTAGTCGCCGGCGTAGACCTGGAGCGCCCCGTCGAAGTCGGGGGCGTCGGGGACTTCCTCGCGGAGCGGGTGCTCGTACTCCCAGCCGATCATGTCCTCGCCGGTCACCTCCTCGACGACCTCGTAGTCCTGGTAGCGCCCCTTCCGGAGGACGTCCTCGACGAGGGTCTCCTCGACGTAGAGCACCTCGGACTCGCCGCCCTTCTCGGCACGGACCCCGTGATAGGTCATCTCGGGGTCCACCGCGACGAAGGTGTTCGCGGGAATCGTCCAGGGCGTGGTCGTCCAGATGACGAGGGAGCCCTCGCGGTCCTTCAGTTCGAACGTCACGTAGATCGACGGGTCCTCGACCTGGTCGTACTCGACCTCGTTGTTGGCGATGGCGGTCTCGCACCGCGGGCACTGGTTGATGCTGCGCTGGCCCTGCTCGACGAGGCCCTTCTCGTGGGCCCGCTCGAACCCCCACCAGGCGGCCTCCATGTACTCGGGGTTGACCGTCTTGTAGGGGTCGTCCCAGTCCATCCAGACGCCGAAGGACTTGAAGTCGTCCTGGAGCCCCTCGAGTTGCTCCTCGGCGTAGGCCTTGCATTCCTCGATGAAGTTCTCCTCGCCGAACTCCTGGATGTCCTTCTTGTTCTCGAAGCCGAGTTCCTCCTCGACGCGGGTCTCGATCGGCAGGCCGTGCATGTCGTAGCCCGGCCGGTCGGTCACGTCGTAGCCCTGCATCCGGAGGTAGCGGATGTAGGCGTCCTTCAGTACCTTGTTCCAGGTCGTCCCCATGTGGGCCGACCCCGACGTGTACGGCGGGCCGTCGACGAAGAAGTACCGCTCGGCGCCGTCCCGGCGTTCCGTCGCCGTCTCGTAGGCGTCGACGTCGTCCCAGTACTCGAACACGCGGTCCTCGACCGCGTGCGGGTCGTACTGGTCGTCGACCTCCTCGAATCGACTCATATGGGTCCCTGACTGGCTCCGCCATTAAAGGGCAATCGGTCCTGCAGGCTGGACCTGTCGGTCGACGTCGGTCGGTCGCGAAACGCGACGCGAGGACGAGTTACTCGGTGACCGACATCTCCATCGGTTCGAGGTCTTCGGCCCCTTCCTCGAGGTAGGTCCCGATCTGCTGATCCATCCCGGCGACGTGTTCGGCGATCCACGTTCGAAGGAACCGGAGGGTCTGCATTTCGACGTCGGCGTCGCCGGACTCGAAGCGGTCCCGCAACTCGGACACCTGCTCCTCGAAGCCCCGGTGGGCGTTCTCCTGGGCGAGGAAACACCCCTCGCACTCGTCGGCGAACCCGCACTCGTCCATGTACGTCTCCTCGTCCTCGAAATGGTGGTACGTGTAGTCCTCCAGTTCGGCGATGACGTCCTCGACCGCCTCCGTGCCGGCCCCCTCCTGCACGGCCGCGTACAGTTCGTTGAGGAGGTCGAACAGGCGACGGTGTTGTTCGTCCACCCGTTCGACCCCGATCGCGAACTGCTCGTCGGACCACTCGATGAACGACATGCGAGGGGATGGCACGGCGGTGGAGAAATAGCTCCCGGTCGACCCGCCGTGTGGGTTGTTTTCACGTGGAGATTCCACCCGGGGCCGAACCGGGGACGTCCCGACGTCTGACGCGACGAAACGGAGGGCCGAACCGCTCCCGATCGTCGGCCAGTCCGGCGAGAACCGGGTCGCCGCCAACGGCACCCCGGGATCAGGCCTCGAACGCCCGCTCGAGGGCCTTGCCGCCGAGCGCCCCGAGGATCGCGAACGCGACGAAGGTCACGGCGATCCAGGACCAGTGGGTCGCGTTCAGCGCCACGACGCCGAAGAACTGGTTGACCGGCGTGTAGAGCACGCCGAGCTGGAGCACGATCGTGCTGGCGATCGCGGCGATCAGCCAGCGGTTCGAGAACACCGACAGGTCGTAGCGCGCCCGGATGAGCTGTACCCAGATCATCTCCGCCGCGACGATGAACGTGAACAGGAGCGTCTGGGCCACGACGAGTCGCTCCTGGACCAGGCCGTAGAAGAACAGGGGCAGTCCCGTCACGGCGAGCAGCGTCCCGATCGTCAGGATCGAGGCCATGACCCGGCGGTTGATGACCGACTCGTCCGCGCCGCGCGGCGGCCGGTCCATGATGTCGTCGGCCTTGGGATCGACCCCGAGCGCGAGCGCCGGGAGGCCGTCGGTGACCAGGTTGATCCACAGGAGCATCACGGGCGTGAGGATCAGCGCCTCGGACGCGCTCGTGGAGGCGAACTCCGGGAAGAACGCGCTCCCGATCAGCACGCCGAGGAAGACGACCAGCACCTCGCCGGCGTTCGCCGACAGCATGAAGTTGACGAACTTCCGGATGTTGTCGAAGATTCCACGGCCCTCGGCGACGGCGTCGCGGATCGTCGCGAAGTTGTCGTCGCGCAACACCATGTCGCTGGACTGCTGGGCGACGTCGGTCCCCCGCTGACCCATCGAGACGCCCACGTCGGCCCGCTTGAGTGCCGGCGCGTCGTTGACGCCGTCGCCGGTCATCGCGACGTCGTGGCCGTTCGCGAGGACGGCCTCCAGGATTCGGACCTTGTGGTCCGGCGAAACGCGGGCGAAGATTTCCACGTCCGCGACGGCGTCGGCGAGTTCCTCGTCGGTCAACTCGTCGACGTCGGCGCCGGTCATCGCGCCCTCGGGGTCGAACCCGATCTCCGCGCCGATCGCCTTGGCGGTCTCGAGGTTGTCCCCGGTGATCATGATCACGTCGATGCCCGCGTCGCGACAGTCCTGGACGGCCCCCGGGACCTCCTCGCGGGCCGGGTCGATCATGCCCTGCAGACCGAGGAAGACCATGCCGTCCTCGATCTCGTCGTCGGCGGCGTCCGGGTCGGCGTCGTGCTTGCGGGCGAACCCGAGCACGCGAAGGGCGTCTCCCGCGAACTCGTCGTTGCGGTCGAGGATCTCCCGTCGTCGCTCGTCGGTCAGTTCGACGACCTCGCCGTCCTCGAGGACGCGGTCACACCGCTCGAGCACGACCTCGGCCGCACCCTTCATGTAGGCGGTCCCGTCGTCGGCGACGACGGTCATGCGCTTGCGTTCCGACGTGAAGGGGATCTCGTGAACGCGTTCGACGTCCGGATCGACGCCGCCCTTTTCGGCCGAGATCTTGAGCGCGACTTCGGTCGGATCCCCGAAGAACTCGCGGTCCTCGTCCTCGGGCGCCCGCTCGGCGTTGTTACAGACCGTCCCACAGGTCAGTACGGCCTCGAGCGGGTCCGTGGCCGCGGTCTCGACCGTCTCGCCGTCGCGCTGGAACTCGCCGCCGGGGTTTGCGCTGGACCCCGTCACGTCGTAGGTGTCCCCGCCCGCGGAGATCCGCGTGACCGTCATCCGGTCCTCGGTCAGGGTCCCCGTCTTGTCGGTCAGGATCACGTCGACGGACCCGAGGCTCTCGACGACTGGAAGCCGGCGCACGAGCGCGTTCTTCCCGAGCAGTTTTCTGGATCCAAGCGCGAGCGTCAGGGTCACGACGGCCGGGAGCCCCTCCGGGACGGCGGCGACGGCGAGCGTGATCGCCACGAGCAGCGTCGAGAGGATCCCGGCGTCGGTGAACAGCAACTGGATCAGGGCGACGATCACGATGATCCCCATGATGCCGTAGCCGATCGTCTTGCCGAGTTCGTCGACTTCCTGCTGGAACGGCGTCTGCTCGTCCTCGGCCTCGGTGATCTGCTCGGCGATGCCGCCGACCTCGGTGTCCATCCCGGTCTCGGTCACGACCGCTCTGCCCCGGCCACGGACGGCCGAGGTGTTCATGTAGAGCATGTTCGTCCGCTCGGCGAGCGGGGCGTCCTCGTCGACCGGCGCGGGATCCTTCGCCACCTGGGTACTCTCGCCGGTGAGCGCGGACTCGTCGGTCTCCAGGCTGCTGGACTCGATCAGGCGGGCGTCCGCGGGAACGGCGTCGCCGCCCTCGACGGCGATCACGTCGCCGGGGACGACCTCGGTGGAGTCGACGGTGTGGCGCTCGCCGTCCCTGATGACGGTCGCGTCCGGGGTCGAGAGGTCCTTCAGCGCCTCGATCGACTTCTCCGCCCGGTAGTCCTGGACGAACCCGAAGATCCCGTTCGCCAGCAGGATGAGTACGATGAGGATCGCGTCGGCGTATTCCGGTTCGTGGCCGGGGAACAGGCCGACGGCCAGGGAGATGATCGCGGCGAAGATCAACAGGTAGATCAGGAAGTCCCGGAACTGGTCGACGAAGATCTCGACCGGCGAGATCTCCTCCCCCTCGCGGATCTCGTTCGGGCCGTACTCCTCGAGGCGGCGGCCGGCTTCCGCGTCCGAGAGCCCCTCGGGGTCGCTGTCGACCGCCTCGAGGACTTCCTCGATGGATGTGTCGTGCCAGCCCATTCTCGTTCGAAAGTAGCGTCCCTCTCAGCATATACTTGGTGAAATAATCTACCACGAGTGACAAAGGGACGTGGTAGCGCCGCACACGACCGGTGCGACCGTTGCCGGCCGGTCCGGGTCGCGACGCCGCCGGATCCGGGCCCCCGGATTCCGGACGGTTACTCGGCTCTGACGGCCGTCCCGATGGCCTTCACGTTCATCATGCCGCCCTGGCCGCCGATGGTCTCGTCCTCGACGTGGAGGCCGAGGACGGCGTTCGCGCCGCGATCTCGGGCTTCGTCGATCAGTTCTCCCAGCGCCACCTGCTGGTTCTCCTCGAGGGTCTTCTCCCAGGACTTCGACCGGCCGCCGACCGCGTCGCGAAGCCCGGACGCGATGTCCTTCCCGAGATGGCGACCTGGCGTGACGTCGGCGACGACGATGCCCAGGTACTCGACGATCTCGTGCCCCTCGATCGAGTGTCCGGTGGTCAACACGACGTCGGCGTCTTCGAACGTGAACGCTGTCATGGCCGTCATAGGTCCCGAAAGCAATTGAACCTATACTGATACGTGATAGCCAGCCGCTCGGCCGAGTCGACGCCGTCGGAGCGGTCCGGACGCCCCCGAGAGCGGGCGATTTATGCACCGGGGGGCCCCACCGCCAGCCGATGGAGATCAAGTCCCGCCACCACCTCCGGAGCGACGACGTGCGCGAGATCGAGTCGGTCCTGGCCGACGAACTCGGCGTGGAACCGGACGGCGACCAGTACGAACTCGTCGAGTTCGAGGCGGACGAGTACGACCTCGTCCTCGTCGACGGCGACCCGCTCGTGCTGTACGTCGACGACGACCCCTTTCTGACGGTCCGCGGGGCGAACGAGTACGAACCGACGAGTCACGTCGTCACCGTCGACGCCGGCGCGGTCGAGTTCGTCAGCGACGGCGCGGACGTGATGCGCCCGGGCATCACCGAGGCCGACGAGACGATCGCCGAGGGCGACCTGGTCGTGATCGTCGAGGAGGCCCACGGCAAGGCCCTGGCCGTCGGCCGGGCCATGGTCGGCGGGGGCGACCTTCTAGGGGAGTCGGGCAAGGTGATCGAGTCCCTCCACCACGTCGGCGACGAGCTGTACGGGTTCGCGCCGTGAGCGACTCCCGAAGTTCGGACCGGTACGGCGCCGTGCTCGAAACGCTCCGTGCGGTCAACGCCGCCGTCGTCAGCCGGAGCGGCCGCGACGACGTCGAGCAGGCGGCCTGCGAGCGCCTGGCCGAGGGCGCCTACGACGGGGCGTGGCTGCTCACCCCGCCCGTCGGCGAGGACGGGACGACCGTCCGGGCGAGTGCCGGCGGGGATCTCCCCGGAGGCGTCCGGGACGCGGCGGAAACTCCTCGCACGAACGGTACCGCCCTCGACCGGTCGGACGGCGTCTACGCCGCCGTTCCCTGTTCGCACGACGGGTCGACCGAGGCCGTTCTGGTGGTCCGTGCCGCCAGGTTCGACGACGCCGAACGCGACCTGCTCGTCGAGGTCGGCGACACGATCGCCCACGGGCTGGCGGCGATCCGGCGCAAGACCGCGCTGATGAACGAAACCGCGGTCGAACTCGAGTTGCGGATCGCGGACGCGACCGATCCGATCTTCGACGATCCCGCCCCGGACGCCTCGGTCGAGTTCGTCCGCACGATCCCGATCGCCGACGACGCGGTCCTCCAGTACGTGGCCGTCGAGGGGATGGCACCCGAGGCGTTCGAGCGAGAAATGGCGACCTTCGACGACGTCGACCGCGTTCGACGCGTCGGAGGCGACGGCGAACCGACGATCTTCGAAACCCGGTATCGCGGGCCGTCGATCGTCGGCACCGTCGCCGCCGTCGGGGGACGGGTCGTCCGGTCGACGATCGAGGACGACGACCACTACCTGGTCGCCCGCGTTCCCAACGAGGACGCCGTCGACCGGGTGCTCGCGGCGGTCACCGAACGGTTCCCCGGGGCTCAGGTTCGGGCCCGACGGTCGCTGATCGAGGGGCCACGGCCGCATGAACTCGAAACGACGGCCTTCGATCGGCTCACCGATCGCCAGCGCGTGGTCCTCGAAACGGCGCACGCGGCCGGGTACTTCGAGCGGCCACGGCGGAGTTCGGGCGAGGACCTCGCGGCGTCCCTCGACATCTCGCCGTCGACGTTCTACCAGCACCTCCGCGCCGGACAGCGGAAGGTCTTCGATGCGCTGTTCGACGGGCACGGGTAATACCGCGATATTGGGGTATGACGATTAGGGTCCCGGCGGGCGTACTTCGACCGGGAGTCGGAACACGAGGGCCTCTGACACGCGACTCCCAACCCGACGCCGGTAAGGGGGAGGGGACCGGGGGCTCGAACTGCCGCCGACCCGCTTTTCGCCGGCTCAGGGGTCCGCGTTCCGATCGTCCGTATCCGTTTCCTCGTCGTCAGCGGCGCGCTCCCGCAGCGTCTCGAACCCCTCCTTCGCCAGTTCGTAGGTCTCCCGGAGGTCCTCGACGGGCGCCTCGCTGGCGTCCACCCGGAGGTCGTCGTACGACGGGTCGTGCTCGCGGTCCTCGGTGGTCTCGACCAGCAGGGCCGCGCTCTGGACGGTTAACTCCTCGCGCTTGTCGCCGCCCTCGGCCTGTCCCGCCGCGAGCGCGTCGATCAGGCGCTCGGCCAGTGGCCGGTCCTCGTCCCGGGTTTCCTCGTAGGTTTCGGCGGTGGCCTCGATCACCCGCTCGCCCGTCAGGAGGTTGCCGGCGACGGTGTAGCCGTCGCCCTCGACGTGCCCGTACCAGGGCTTGCAGTCCTCGCCCGAGAAGGCGAAGGTTCCGTCGGCGTCCACGCCGTGGAGTTGGCGATCGCTCGCGCCGTCGTCGGCGTTCAGCAGCGCGTCGAGGGCGTCCTCAACGGCCAGCCCGTCGTCGAGGTACCGGATCCCCTTCCGGCCGAGGTCGACGTTGACCAGGCTCTGGGTCGCCACCGCCCCGTTCTCGGAGGCGAAGGGACACAGCGTGCCCACGCCGGGGAGCCGCGTCGTGACGGCGACGCCGAACCGCGTCTGCTCGTTCCCCTCGTCGTCCTCGTAGCGCTCGCGGACGCAGATGCTGAACGTCATGAGCCATTCTGCGACCGGGGTCGGGAAAAACCCGCGCGTGCCGGCAGAGCGATGGGCGGAACTGCCGAACTGCCGAACTGCCGACGGCCGGTGCCGGCTCACTCGGCGTCGTCCTCGTCCGCGACCAGGCCGGCCACCCGCTTCGCGGCCTCCAGCGGAACGTCGCCGGGGCGAACGACGTACCGCTCCAGGACGAGCATGAGGCCGGCGACGGCGAGGAATCCGCCGCCGACGAGGAGTCGCCCCCCGACGAGGAAGTCGACCCCCAGGTAGACGACCGGGAGGACGATCGCCATGAGGGCGGCGAGTTGGATCGTTTCGACGACGCTCCGTGCCATCGCCTGGAGTTGGCCCGACGGACGCATAAGCGTCTCGACCCGGGACGGGCCAGGTCTTCGGCGGCGGCGGCCTGCCTCCAGGGACGCAACTCTTTCGGCCGGTCGGGCCAAGGGACGGGTATGTTCACCGGCATCGTCGAGGAGCGCGGCGAGGTCGTCGCCGCGACCGCGACCGAGGACGGCCGGCGCCTCCGGATCGCGGGGAACGCCGTCGTCGAGGACCTCCAGCACGGCCAGAGCGTCAGCGTCAGCGGTGCCTGCCTGACCGTCGAGCGGACGGAACCGGGCGAGTGGTTCGAGGTGTTCCTGGCCGCCGAGACGGTCGCCAAGACCTACCTCGGCGAACTGGACGAGGGCGACGCCGTCAACCTGGAACGCGCGGTCCGGGCCGACGCCCGACTCGACGGCCACTTCGTGCAGGGCCACGTCGACACCGTGACCCGGATCACCGACGTCCGGGAGGTCGGCGAGGACTGGGTCTTCGAGTTCGCGGTTCCCGAGGCGTACGACGGCTACGTGGTCGAGAAGGGATCGGTCGCCCTGGACGGGATCAGCCTCACCGTCGCCGAGCGCGACGCGGAGACGTTCGCGGTCGCGATCGTCCCGACCACGTACGACCTGACGACGCTCGGCGAGAAAGCCGTCGGGGACCCCGTCCACTTCGAGGCCGACGTCATCGCGAAGTACGTCGAATCGCTGGTCGGCGGCTACCGCTGACTCGCCGATTCCCGTAACCCCCGTCCTTTACTGTTGCTCCGGCGGCTCCCGGTCCCGGCGGGTTGGGGGGTCGAACTCGACCAGGTCGGCGTCGATCGCGCGCTCGACGCCCTCGCTGGCGCCGACCCGGCGGTAGATCCGCCGGTAGCGCCGGATCTTCCGGTAGAGGAAGTACCCGATGCTCCCGTCGTAGACGACGATGAACCCGACGAGCGCCATCGCCCGGGTGACCGACGGGACCGCGTCCGCCACGGCGCCGGGGACGATGCCGACGAGCAGGTTGTACGTCCCGTGGAAGAACGCGGCGATGAGGAGCCCCTTGACCACGATCGGCCCGGCGTTCTCCCGGTTGAACTTCGCCAGGCCGAGGTAGTACCCGGCGATTCCGGAGTAAATCACGTGTCCCGGTCCGGCCAGCGCCCTGGAGGCCACGATCCCGTCCCCGAACAGGTCCGCGGCCTGTCCGACCTGCTGGAACGCGTCCGTGATGTAGAGGGCGTTCTCGACGGTGGCGAACCCGAGGCCGGCGACGGCGCCGTAGACGGCGCCGTCGACGACCGCGTCGAAGGAGTCGGTCCGGTAGGCGTACACCCGGACGGCGAGGAGCTTGATCCCCTCCTCGACGGGACCGACCACCAGGTAGAAAAACAGCGCGAGGACGACGACCAGCACCGCGCCCTCGAGCTCGGGCATGTTTTGGAGGACGACTGGATCGAGCGTCCCCCCGACGTCGATCCGTGCGAGTTCCTCCGTCGGAACGGACCGCCCGATCGCGTCGAGGACCGTCAGGAGAACGGCGGCGATCAGCCCGAGGACCGCGAGCGGAACGAGCACGTTCAGGACGCCGGCGAACGGACCCAGGACGATCCCGAGGCCGAAAGTGATGAGCAGGCTGGCGAGCGGTTCGTTGGTGGTGATGTCGGAGAACCAGACGATCGCCGCGAGCAGGAACGCCGGCAGGATCGAGAGGACGACCAGCAGCCGGACGGTGTCGTTGACGACCGCCGACCCGAGACCGGCCGTGAGCTGGTAGTAGAGGAGCAGGACGGAGACGAGCACCGGCAACCAGCGGGTCCAGGTCTGGGCCCACCCGTAGACGACCGTGGCCAGGCGGTCCAGGGCGGATCGCGGCTCCCACGCGGTCACGTCGTAGAGGTCCGGCGACCGGTCGGTGGCCCGCTGGATCGGGTCGGTGGAATCCCCCATGTCCAAGGCGGAAGGACAGCGCCCCCGTAATTGTTTCCCCGGTGAAACGTCCTCACGGCCGTTCGTGGTTCGCTCCGTCCCGACACCCCGACAGCAGACGGTCACCCTGAAGAGCCCCGCCCTCGAACCGGGCGACATGAACCGCGAGGACCGGAGGAATCGAGTCGGCCACGGGTGCCGGCCGCCGACGCAGCGCCCGTTCGGGGGGTCGAACCGATGAACGTTCGCGTCCGGGGCATCTACGCGACCGCACTGACCCGGCGCCTGAACGAGAACGGCCACGACGTGGTGCAGGCGTCCGACCCGATCCGGAACCGGTTCGACGAGTCGTTCGGGACCGGCCCGAGCGACGCGACCGTCGAGACGACGACGGACCGCCTCGGCGTCGGCGTGACGGGCGAGACGGACGCGGTCGCTGACGTGGCCGACGCCATCGAGTCGGTCGGGGTCGACGCGCTGAGCTGGACCGACTCCGCGCCGAAGGACGCGGTCTTCGACGGGGTCGTCGAGGAGACGCTGGGGAGCGGCGCGCTGGTCGACCTCGGCGACCGCGTCGGGTTCCTCCCGTTCGACGCCGTCGACGGGTACGTCGACGAGGGGGATCGCCTCCGGGTGCAGGTCCACGAGGGAGCGCCGCCCTGGAGCGACCGGAACCCCGACCTCGGCGGCGAGATCCGCGTCGAGACCGACCTCGTGACCCTCTCGCGCGGCCGTGACGGCGTGACGGCGGCCGTCTCCGGGGAGCGCGCGACGGAACTCGTCCGGACGACGGAACTGCTCGGCCTGGACTGGCCGGACGGGTGGGGCGTTCGCTGGGCGCCGGCGGCGCTCGACGTCGACATGGACGTCATGGAGACGGCGCTCGAGGACGCCGCCGATCGGGCGCGCGACCTGGCCGCGGCGATCGACGGCACCCCGGAGGACGTCCCCGGGACCGCCGATACCCCGAACCGGATCGCCGCCCCCTCCGAAACCCGATGGATCTGGTTCGGTCGCGAGTCCCGATTCGCCCTCGACGGGATCCGTCGCGAGGTGACGACGACGATGACGGGGCACCACCGGATCAAGGCCGGGAGCGAGGCGGCGAGCGGCGCCGTCGACTTCGTCGAGGCGCTGTGCGACCCCGACGACGAGTTCCCCTTCGACGTCGTGACCCGGCAGTTCGGGCCCACGGAGGGCGACGGGGTGCTCGTCGCCCACGGCAAGCCCGAGGGCCAGACGATCGTCCTGGGGCGGGGCGAGGTCACCGACCGGGATCCCGAGGGGAAGATCACCCTCCGGCGCGAGGCGTCGGGCAGTGGCACCTACGACGCGCTCGGCACGCCACGCGAGCGCGGCGACGTCGCGATCACGAAGTTCACCGAGGGGCGCTGGTGGTACCCGACCGCCTACCGGGGCGCGGACGGCGAACGCAAGGGGACGTACGTCAACGTCTGTACGCCCGTCGAGATCTTCCCGGACGAGGTCCGGTACGTCGACCTCCACGTCGACGTGGTGAAGTACCCCGACGGCTCCACCGATCGGGTCGACGACGACGAACTCGACGAGGCGGTCGAGGCGGGCCACGTTTCCGAGGCCCTCGCGGAGAAGGCGCGCGAGGTGGCGTCCCGGGTGGAGAACGCGCTGGGATAGGCGGGCGGCCACTGGCCGTCTACTGCCGATTATCGCGTTTCCAGCACCGCACTCGCCAGTGCCCCCTTCACGACCACGTCCTCGCCCAGCGGCGTCGGGCGGATCTCGGGGACGGTCGTGATCACGTGGTCGTCGATCCGGTCGCGGATCGCGTCGATCACGGGCGACTCGTTCTCGAGGGCGACGCTCCCGCCGACGGAGACCACCTCGGGGGCGTAGGCGTGTGCGATCGTCGCGACCCCGAGCGCGTTCAGGTCGGCCGCGCGGTCGACCACTCGGGCGGCGAGGTCGTCCTCGGGAGCGTGGGCGAACACGTCGGGGGCGGCGAAGTCCTCATCCGAGAGCGGGAGGGCCGTTTCCGTCGGGTCCTCGTCGTGGAGCAGGCGGGCGAAATCCGGCAGGTTCTCCCCCGAGCAGTAGGCCTCCCAGTGGCCGTCCTTTCCGCAGCCGCAGGTCAGTCGGCCCTCGGCGTCCACGGTCACGTGCCCGATCTCGCCGGCGTTGCCCTTCCACCCCGAGAGCACGTGGCCGTCGACGCAGACGCCCGCCCCGATCCCGCTGGAGATCGTCAGGTAGACCGCGTTCCCGGGAGTGTCCGGCACGAGCGCCCGTTCGCCCGTTACGCCGGCGATCGTGTCGTTGTTGAGGACGACGCGATCGGCCGAGGAAACCCCGGCCAGGTCGCCGATCGGGTCGGCGAGGGAGACGCGTTCGACGCCGTCGGGGAGGTTCGGCGGGTGGACGACTGCCCCCGCGTCGCGGTCCAGGGGCCCGATCGAGCCGATCCCGACCCCCGCGAGGGCGGTCGGATCGAGTCCCGCGTCCGCGCAGGCGCCCCGCAGACAGTCGAGAACGCCCGCGGTCACCGCCTCGCCAGTCGGTCCCCGGGGCGTCGAACGCCGGGCCCTGCCGAGGACGGTCGGTTCGGCCCCGTCGAGCGTGCCTTCTCCCGTCGTCTCGGCGACCAGGGCCCGGACGTGGGTCGCGCCGAGATCGACCCCCGCGTAGTAGCCCATCGTCCAAACCCCCGAGTCGATCCGACTTAAGTTCCGGCGGATTCCGGGACGCGGGGCGATCCATCGACGTCGGATCCCAACAGACGAGGAAAAACACAATTATTTTCAAATGGGGTGACGTATCTCAATCTGCGCTAAATGCTATCGAGCGAGACGTCCGACAGCCGTACCGCTCGTCTCGATCGGCACCGACCGGTTCGAACGAGTCGCCGCCCAGTTGGTCGTTCCGTCCGTGGGCGTCGACAACGCGACGCCGGTCCCAGCACGGCGCTACGACACCCGCTCCGACCGGCGGATCCACGACTATCCGATCGGCGCTCCCGGACGCGTCCACCGTCGGCCGCGGAGTCGGGCAACGCCCGGACATCCGGGTGGTGATTCCCCTTGCGACTGTCAGCACTAATGAGTAGCCATCACTCGGTCGATCGGAAGGAGTGCTCGAGCGTGGATCGGGTCACGCAAACGCCCGTATTAATATCACCGGCAAACTCGGACCATGTCTGACGATCGAAACGGGATGGAAACACCGTGGTCAGTGGCAGTGACCGAGGTGCTGGACCACCACGACGTGTCGTCGAGTGAGGGATTGAGCGAACGGGAAGCCGCCGACAGGCTCGAGCGGTTCGGCCGCAACGAGTTGCGGGAATCCGAACGGAAACCCTGGTGGAAGATCCTGTACGAGCAGTTCACCGGGTTCATCATCATTCTGCTGGGCGCGGCCGCCCTCGGTGCACTCGCCATCGGCGAGACCATCGAGGGCTACTCCGTCATCGCCGTGCTCATCATCAACGGCATCATCGGGTTCGTCACCGAGATGCGGGCCATCAGCTCGATGGAGAGCTTACAGGAGCTGACGGAGATCGAAACCCGCGTCCGCCGCGACGGCGAGGATCACGAGATCCCGGCGGAGGAACTCGTTCCCGGCGACCTCGTGGTCCTTGAGGCCGGCGACGTGGTTCCGGCGGACCTGCGCGTGGTCGAAGCCAACAAACTGCAGGCCGACGAGTCCGCGCTCACCGGCGAGTCCGTTCCCGTCGGGAAAACCAGCGACGTCATCGACGCGGACGCGCCCCTCGCCGAGCGCGAGAACATGCTCTACAAGGGGACGTACGTGACGCGTGGCTCCGTCGAGGCGGTCGTCGTCTCGACGGGGATGGACACCGAACTCGGGAAGATCTCCGAGTCGCTCCAGGAGGCCGCCGAGGAGAAGACGCCGCTCCAGCAGCGCCTGGACGAACTCGGCATGAAGCTCGTCCCGCTCCTGGTGGTCGTGGCCACGATCGTCCTCCTGTCGGGCTGGCTCAGGGGCCACGACCTGCTCCTGATGGTCGAGGAGGCCATCGCGCTGGCCATCGCGACGGTCCCCGAGGGGCTGCCGATCGTCGCCACGCTCGTGCTCGCACGGGGCATGTGGCGGATGGCCGACCGCAACGCTCTGATCAGCAACCTCGCGTCCGTGGAGACGCTCGGCTCCACCAACATCATCGCCACGGACAAGACGGGGACGCTGACGGAAAACGAGATGACCGTCAGCGAGATCGAGCTGGCCAGCGGGACGGTCGAGGTCACCGGGACGGGCCTCGACACCGAGGGGACGTTCCACCGACCCGACGAATCCGGCGACGGTTCGGACGCGGCCATCGGCGACGGCGGATTGAAACTCGACGCGCCGGAGAACCGACCCCTCGACGAGGCCCTCGAGGTGGGCGTCCTCTGTAACAACGCCTCGGTGACCGAGACGGACGGCGAGACGGAGACCACCGGCGACCCGATGGAGGCGGCGCTCCTGATCGCCGGGCTCAAGGCCGATATCGATCGGGACGACCTCCTCGATTCGATGCCCGAGGCGCGGGAGGTCTCCTTCGACCCGTCCGTGAAGATGATGGCGACCTACCACGAGGTTGACGGCCGGTACAAGGTCGCCGTCAAGGGCGCGCCCCGGGCCGTCGTCGAAGCGGCGACCCGCCAGGTGACCGAGGACGGGACCGAGGACCTTTCCGACGGGGCCAAGGAGGACTGGATCGAGAGGAGCGACCGCATGGCCGAGGACGGGTTGCGCGTCCTCGCCCTCGCGCGGAAGACGGTCGACGACCCCGAAACCGAACCCTACGAGAACCTGGAACTGCTCGGGCTGGTCGGACTGATCGACCCGCCGCGCGAGGAGGTCAAGTCGACCATCGAGACGTGCAAGCAGGCCGGCATCCGCGTCGTCATGGTGACCGGCGACCACGCCGGGACCGCCAGGAACATCGCCAAGAGCGTCGGCATCGTGGACTCGGACGACGCCGAGGTCGTCGAGGGCAGCGAACTCGACGACCCCGAGAACCTCTCCGAGGACGAGAAGGAACGGTTCGCGAACGCCTCCATCTTCGCGCGGGTCAACCCCGAGAACAAACTCGATCTCATCGAACTCCACCAGGGCCTGGGATCGATCGTCGCCATGACCGGCGACGGGGTCAACGACTCGCCGGCGCTCAAGAGTGCCGACATCGGGGTGGCCATGGGCCAGCGCGGCACCCAGGTCGCCCAGGAAGCCTCGGACATGATCCTCCGGGACGACAACTTCACGAGCATCTACCACGCCGTCCGGGAGGGCCGGAACATCTTCCGGAACATCCGGAAGTTCGTGCTGTACCTCATGTCCTGCAACGTCAGCGAACTGACGAGCATCCTGCTCGCGACGCTGGTGGGCCTCCCGCTCCCCATCCTCCCGCTGCAGATCCTCTTCCTCAACGTCGTGAACGACATCTTCCCGGCGTTCGCGCTGGGGGCCTGCGACGCCGGCGACGACGTCATGAACCGACCGCCGCGCGATCCCGACGAGCCGATCATGACGCGCACGAACTGGACCGAGTTGGCGCTGTACGGCACCGCGCTCTCGGTCGCGACGGTCGGCGCGCTCGCCATCGCCGGCGGGCTGTACGGCCAGGGGAGTCGGGCGGCCGTCACCGTCTCGTTCCTGACGCTGGCGTTCGGGCAACTGTTCCACGTGTTCAACATGCGCGAGGTCACCTCGAACCTCCTGCGCAACGAGGTCACCGAGAACCTCTACGTGTGGGGCGCGGTCGCCCTGTCGGGGATCATCGTGGCGAGCACGCTCTACATCCCCGGCGTCTCGACGGCGCTGAAAACGACGCCCATCGGCGTCGAGGGCTGGACCGTGGTGTTCGGCATGAGCCTGATCCCGCTGGTTGTCGGGCAGATCGAACGCGAGACCCGTCGCCACTTCGGGACGCCCAAGCTCGGGACGATGATCGAGAACGCGCTCTCCGACTGATCGCCGCCCCGACTCCCCCGCGCGATCGTCGATCGCGTCGCAACTGCCGGTGGTTTGCCCTCACCCACGGCATCGGCTGGCGACCGTCCCCGGACCAGTTTCCCGATGTCGGTTTCCACGAAGAGCCCCGGAAACGAGTTCGGACCGACCATCGACGGGGGCCAAGGCCGGAGACGGCCACTCCAGACGTGACGACCGGCGGGCCCCGGTGCCCTCCGAAATCAAAGCTCGGAACGTCGCCGGTCGCGCTGATCGGCAGGATTTATGAGATGTCACGACTGGAAGCCGTGTATGGAGTTCGTCACCACCGAAACGGTCCCCGGACGCGAGATCCAGGAGTCGATCGGCATCGCCCGGGGCAACACCGTCAAGGCACGGAACGTCGGCCGGGACATCACCCAGAGCATCCGGAACATCACCGGCGGCGAACTGAAGGCGTACTCGGAACTGCTGACGGACGCCCGC
>Ga0207797_1000058_pt1 | contig 68069 bp, 58 predicted proteins | sample PRCRCaboRojoPR_6_FD_187275 | JGI IMG/M metagenome (GOLD analysis project Ga0207797, IMG submission 187275) | Marine sediment microbial community from Cabo Rojo, Puerto Rico - PR CR 10% Liquid 1 (SPAdes) | ecosystem: Environmental > Aquatic > Marine > Coastal > Sediment | place: Cabo Rojo, Puerto...
GCTCGGGTCTTCGAGGCTGGAGGTGTCGCCGAGGTCCTTGCCGAGGTAGGCCGCGCGGATGAGGCGGCGCATGATCTTGGCATTGCGCGTCTTCGGGAGCGCCTCAGCGAACAGGATCTCGCGCGGCTTCAGGGGCTTGCCCATCTCGTCGACCACGACCTGCATGAGTTCGTCGCGAAGGTCGTCAGAGGTCTGGTAGCCCGACTCCGCAACGACGAAGGCCACGACCTCCTGCCCCTTGACCTCGTGCGGAACGCCCACGGCGGCGCTTTCGGCCACGGCGGAGTGCGCGTTCAAGAGCGCTTCGATCTCGGCGGGGCCGAGGCGCTTGCCCGCGACGTTGATCGTGTCGTCCGATCGGCCCAGGATGTACCAGAGGCCGTCGGCGTCGATGGCTGCGAAGTCGCCGTGCACCCAGATGTCCTCGAAGCGGCGCCAGTACGCGTTGAGGTAGCGCTCGTCCTCGCCCCAGAAGCCGCGGGTCATGCCGATCCACGGCTGCCGGATCGCGAGTTCGCCGACGGCCTCGCGCACCGGCTCGCCGCTGTCGTCGAGCACGTCGGCGTCCATGCCGGGCACAGGGCCGGAGAATGCGGCAGGCTTCAGCGGCTCCAGAAAATTGCCGCACAGGATGCCACCGGAGATCTCCGTGCCGCCGGAGTAGTTGAGAATTGGCTTCTCGCCGTCGAGGACCGTCTCGAAGCACCAGGTCCACGACTCCGGGTCCCACGGGCTGCCCGTCGACCCGATGGCGCGCAGGCTCGAGCGGTCGGCGGCCTCTACGGGGCCGGCGCCGTGCGTTTTGAGCGCGCGGATGAGCGTCGGCGACACGCCGAGATGCGTGACCGCGTGGTCCTCGACGAGGCGCCAGAGGCGGCCGGGGTCGGGGTGGTCGGGTGCGCCATCGTACAGCACCATCGTCGCCCCAATCGTGAGCGTGCCGAAGACGAGCCAGGGCCCCATCATCCATCCCATGTCGCTCATCCAGTACATCACCTCGCCCGGCTTCAGGTCCATCGAATGGTACATGTCCTGCGCGCCCTTGAGGGGAAAGCCGCAGTGCGTGTGTACGGTGCCTTTCGGCGGACCGGTCGTGCCGCTTGTGTAGATGATCATCACGACGTCCTCGGCGGCGGTGCGCGTCGTCTCGGCCTCGGTGGACTGATGCGGGACGACGTCGCTCCAGAACACGTCGCGGCCCTCCGTCATGGGCACATCGTCGCGGCCCAGGTGGCGATGGACGATGACATGCTCCACGGTCGGGCACTCGGCGAGCGCCTCGTCGGCGGTCTCCTTCATGCGAATGGGCTTCTCACGACGGGCAAATCCGTCCGCGGTAAACAGCGCCGTCGCCTCGGCCCCCTGCAGGCGCGTGACGATAGCGCCCTTGCCGTAGCCACTAAAAAGAGGAAGAATGACACCGCCGATTTTGGCGATGGCCAGGAAGGCAATCACGATCTCGGGCGTCATCGGCATGTAGAGGCCGATGCGGTCGCCCGTCCCGAGGCCACGCTCGCGCAGCATGTTGGCGCACTGGCACACGCGATCGTGCAGCGCGCCATAGGTCAGCGTTTCCGTCGATCCGTCCTCGCCTTCCCAGCGCAGGGCGTCGCGCTCTTCAACGTCGGTGCCCTGCCACTTGTCGAGCAGGTTGTGGACGATGTTCATTTCGCCGCCCACGCACCACTCCGGAAACGGCATGCCGTCGGAGAGGTCGACAATCTGGTTGTAGTCGGTGTAAAACTCGATGCCCAGGTCCTCGAGCACCGCCTCCCAGAACCATCCCACGTCGTTCGCGGCCCGCGCGTGCAGCGCCGGGAGGTCGTCGATGCCGTGTGCGTCCATGAAGGCCCGCAGGTTCGACTGCGCAACGGTGTCGGGATCCGGTTCCCACACCATCTCCTGATCGAAAGGAAATGCGTCGGAGGCTTTGGAAGCGGTTTCAGACATGTAGACGGGCGCGTTCGTTCACCGGAGAAGCGAGGGCTGGCCGCAACACGGGGGAGGAGAGACCCGCGTGTAACGGTCCGCTAACGAACCCTCATAATACGTGGACCCGGGGGACAGGGACAAGCGAAGTGGGGTGAACAACAACCGAAAAAACCCTGTAATGCCCCGGCCTGCACGCCTGAAGACGGGGGAAGGAACGCAGGAGAAGACACAATCTCGCGTCCGGGGTGTACAAAGGGTGCTTTCGGATCAATTTCCCCCGGTCCGTTTGTACTGAACAGTCTCGGGTGGCGTCACATCCGAGGCCGACCGTCCTTTATCCAAGAAGTTCGATCAACGTGGCAGATTCCAACTCTCAGAAGCAGAACGGCGAGCGGTCTCCGATGCCGGGCAGCCAGAGCCCGGGTGGCGGGCGCGGCCGGATGATTGTGTGGATCGTTCTCGTCTCGCTCCTGGCCCTGTGGGCGTACAGCTACTGGGGCATGGGCCCGGCGGGCGGCGAACGCATTAGCTACAGCCAGTTTCGCCAGCAGTTGAAAAACGACAACGTACAGCGCGTGGTCGTGGAAGGCGACCAGGTGAACGGAACCCTCAAGTCGACCGCGACCCGGCAGACCGACAGCGGATCGACGGACTACCAGAACTTTGTCACCTACATTCCGTCCTTCGGCGACGACGAACTCATGGCGCTGTTGGAGTCCAAGAGCGTGGAGGTCGTGACGAAGCCGAAGAGCACGTTCCCCTGGGGGCTGGTTATCATGGGCCTGCTGCCCGTGGTGCTCCTCTTCGGGCTGGGCTATCTGTTCCTGCGGCGCATGCAGGCGCAGGGGCAGGGCCTGTTCTCCGTCCGCAAAAGCAAGGCCAAACTCTTCGATAAGGACGAAGAGGAGACGACGTTCGACGACGTTGCGGGCGCCGACAGTGCCAAGGAAGAGCTGGAGGAGATCATCACCTTCCTGAAGAGTCCAGAGCGCTTCGAGCGGTTGGGCGGAACGGTGCCGAAGGGCGTCCTTCTGGTCGGCCCGCCGGGCACCGGAAAGACGTTGATGGCGCGGGCCGTGGCCGGCGAGGCCGAGGTGCCGTTCTTCAGCGTCTCGGGGTCCGACTTCATGGAGATGTTCGTCGGTGTCGGGGCCTCCCGCGTTCGCGACATGTTCGAGGAGGCCAAGGAGACCGCGCCCTCCATCATCTTCATCGATGAGCTCGACTCCATCGGCCGTCAGCGCGGAGCCGGCCTCGGGGGCGGCCACGACGAGCGGGAGCAAACCCTGAATCAGCTCTTGTCCGAACTCGATGGGTTCGAGGAGAACGAGGGCGTCGTCGTCATGGCTGCTACGAACCGCCCGGACATTCTGGACCCGGCGCTGACACGGCCGGGACGCTTCGACCGCCAGATCACAGTCCCACTCCCCACCAAGGAAGCGCGCCACGAAATCCTCAAGATCCACGCCCGCAACAAGCCACTCGCCGACGACGTCAACCTGGAGAGCGTCGCCAGCGGCACGCCGGGCTTTAGCGGGGCGGACCTGGAGAACCTCCTTAACGAAGCGGCGCTTCTCGCCGGTCGCCACCAGCACACCCAGATTGAACACGACGACATCGAGGAGGCCCGCGACAAGGTGATGATGGGACTGGAGCGCAAAGGACTCGTCCTGGACGACGAGGAGAAGAAGCTGCTCGCCCATCACGAGGCGGGGCACGCGATTGTGGCTGCCGCCCTCACGCACGCCGACCCGATCCACAAGGTGACCATCGTACCCCGTGGACAGGCGATGGGCGTGACGCAGCAGCTTCCCGAGAAAGACAAGTACCTGTATCGCCGCGAGTACATCCTCGACCGCCTCGCCGTCATCATGGGCGGGCGCGCCGCCGAGGAACTCGTGTACGGCACGGCTACCTCCGGCGCCGAGAACGACCTGAAGCAGGTGCGCAAGATGGCCCGCAAGATGGTGCTCGACTGGGGCATGGGCGAGACCTTCAAACACATCGCCCTGGGCGAGGACCAGGGCAGCGTGTTCCTCGGCGAGGAGCTGGCGAAAGGGCGCGACTACAGCGATGAGACGGCGCGCCAGGTGGACGACGAGGTGCGCAAGATCTCGGAGAACGCCTTCCAGCGCGCCATCGACACCCTCCGCAAACACCGCGACGCGTTCGAGGGGCTGGCCGACCTGCTCATCGAGCGGGAAGAGGTGCCGGGCAAAGACGTGCTCAACCTCATCGACGGCCGCGCCGAGGACTACGAGGAAGTGGCCACCTCGAACGGCGAGCCGGCCGACAAGACCGAGGCTGTCACACCGTCGGCGTCCGGAGACGGAGAGGCCGCCGTCGAGGACGATGCCCCGTCGGACGAGTCGACTCCCGACGAAACCCCCGCCGACGAAACCTCCGACGAGCGCGACGCACCCTGACTGGCCGAGGACGCTTCCGCCCTCTTCGTTGCGACATGGACCCGACTCAACCCACCGCCGTGGCTGAACGAACCGAGAACGCCGACCGCTCCGACGAGCAAAACCTGCGACAGAAGCTCACCGAGGAGCAGTACCACGTGACCCAGGAAGCCGGCACCGAGCGGGCGTTCACCGGCAAATACTGGGACCACAAGGACGACGGTACATACGCCTGCGTGGTATGCGACACCGCGCTCTTCGACTCCGACACGAAGTTCGAGTCGGGCTCCGGATGGCCGAGTTTCTACGACGTCATCAACGAAGGAAACGTCGAGCTTCGCGCCGACCACAGCCTCGGCATGCGCCGCACGGAGGTCCTGTGCGCCCACTGCGGGGCCCACCTCGGCCACGTCTTCGACGACGGCCCTGCCCCGACGGGCAAGCGCTACTGCATCAACTCCGCCGCGCTGGACTTTGAGGAGGACGACGAATAGTGCGGCCTGGTGCTCGTTGCCGGAAGGGGCCTCGCCGTCGATCGGGATGCGAACCCGGGCTGCCGTCCTTCCAAGGACGGCGGCTCGTTTCTTCTCTGTACCGGCGCTTCGGGGTCCCCAAAAATCGGTTACAGCGACCAGCCGCCACGGTACTCGCGGCGCAGATGCCGATTCGCTTCGCGTGGTGAGGTCACCTCGTGCGCATCGCCGTCGTACTCGATCGGCGCGCCGGCGTGCAGCGCGACGATGCCGAGCAGGAGTGTTTCGGTGACGGGCACGGCGGTTTCGAGCGGGGACGTGAGCTCGGCCTCGCCCTTGCAGGCCTGCACCCAGTTCATCTCGTGGCTCGCCTCGACGCGGGGGAGCGACCGCGGCACCTCGCGCGCTTCGTCGCGCCGGTCGGCCGGGAAGACCTGTGGATTGTTGCCGTACGATTCGTGGAGCAGCACCCCGTCCTCGCCGACGTACAGCACCATGCCAATGGGCACCGTCTCCGTGTTGCGGGGAAGGTGCTTCGCGAGTGGCGGCTTGAGGCCGCCGTCATACCAGGTGAGTTCGAGCGGCCCGTCGTCGCGGTCGAACGTGTAGTGCGTCATCGACGCGTTCGGATAGCTCGCCCCGTTGAAGTCGGTCGAGCTGACCTCCACGCGGGAGGGCAGGGGCAACTCCAGCGCCCAGATGGCGTGGTCCACCAGGTGTGCCCCCATGTCGCCGAGGGCGCCCACACCGTAGTCCGTCCACCCGCGCCAGGAAAACGGATGATAGGCCGAATGGTACTGCCGGTACGGCGCGGGCCCCAGGAAGAGATCCCAGGCCACGTGGTCGGGGAGGTCTTCCGGAGCCGCGGGATGATCGATGCCCTGCGGCCAGATGGGACGGTTGGTCCACGCATGCACCTCGCGGACGGATCCGATGACTCCCGCGCGGATGAGTTCGTTCACACGCCGTCCCCCGTCACCCGAGCGGCCTTGATTCCCCATCTGCGCAGCGACGCCGGTTTGCTGCGCCGTCGCCAGAAGCGTACGGGCCTCGTTGACGGTCGTGGTCAGCGGCTTCTGGATGTAGACGTGCTTGTCCATCTGCATGCACGCCTGGGCTGCGACGGCGTGCGTGTGGTCGGGGGTGGCGATGATGACAGCATCGACGTCGTCGCCATCCTCCAGCATGACCCGGAAGTCGCGGTAGCGCCGTGCCTGAGGAAACTGCTCGAAGCTTTCCTTTGCCCGCTCCCAGTCGATGTCGCAGAGGGCCACGACATTCTCGCTCGTCACGGCTTGCAGATTATTGGCGCCCATGCCGCCCGCTCCGATGGCAGCAATGTTGAGGGTGTCGCTGGGGGCCTGGTAGCCGGGCCCGCCCAGCACGTGGCGCGGCACGACCATCGCCCCGAAGGCAGCGGTGGCAGAGGTGCGAAGGAAGTCGCGGCGAGTGGTGTCTGCGGTAGACATAGATCCAAGTCGGGTGGGAGAGACAAACGACCGTTCCAACGTAGCATCCAGCGGGGCGAAATGAAAAGCCCTTCCGTCCAACTGCCGGACACTTGTCGGGGATACCGCGCGATCAATCCAAAGGGGCAGCGGACGCGTGGGCTTCCGATTCTCGAGGCTGCGTCCTATACTGCTGATCGCCCCGCCACCCGGCGACGCGCGGACGTTGCGGTTTACAATTCCCGATTCCAGTATCATGGCCGAAGGAATGCATCCCTCCGACCCCGGATCGGCACGCCTCGTGCACGGCACGACGGTTCGAGGAATCGATGTCGGCATCGAGACGCGTTGTGCGCACTACGACGGCCCGCGCGACGTCCTTGCCGTACGGTTTGCGTGCTGCAACGATTGGTATCCCTGCGCGGGGTGTCACGCCGCCTGCACCGAGCACGAGGCGGCGGTCTGGCCCCGGTCGGCCTGGGAGACCGAAGCGGTGCTGTGCGGCGCATGTGGACATCGCTTCCCGATTCGGACGTACCTCCGCCGGGCTGCACAAGACCAACATGCGTGCCCGTCCTGCTCAGCATCATTCAACCCCGGGTGTGCGCAGCATCACGATCGGTATTTTGCGGTGTGACCCCGGTGTGCCGCAACTGGAGCCGAGACCGCCGCCGGATTCCTGCCCCACGTCGATGCGCCTCCGGATGATCCTGACTGTGTTCATTTACGATCTGTCTCGTATGTCGTATACTGCATTCGCATAGGCCGTCCGCTTGTGCCGCGGGCGGCACCGTTTCGGAACTGGGTCGGTGGACGCAGAACTGAAGCGGGGTGCATCCCCCAGTATCCACTCACTCATTCCGTAGCGCCATGCGTATCCATCCGCTATTGTGGGCCAGCCTGATTGCGGCCCTCCTCCTCACCGGCTGCAGCGCCCCGGGCCAAATGGCCGACTCGTCCTCCGCACCGACCGCCGCGGAATCGACCGACGAATCGAAGAGCGACTTCGACACGGCCATCGCCAAGAGCGACACGCTCGCGGGCCTGTTCACGATGTACCGCGACACGACCGACGGCTCGCTGCACCTCGCGCTCGACGAAGCGCAACTCGGAAAGGAGTACATCTACTTCACGCACACGGTGGACGGTGTGCTCGAAGCCGGGCACTTCCGCGGTGCCTACCGCGACAACGCCGTGTTCACCATCCGCCAGCACTACGACCGGATCGAGTTTGTGGAGGAGAATACCCGCTTCCACTTCAACGACGAGAGCGAGCTTGCAAATGCGGCGGACGCGAACATCAGTCCATCGGTGTTGCACGTCGAGAAGATCGTGGCGCGAGACACCACGGAGAACCGCATCCTGATTAAGGCGGACGATCTGTTCCTCACGGAGGCCTTCCATCAGGTCGCCCCGTCGCCGTCGCCGCGCCAGTCCCCCACGGCGTTCAAGCTTGGGCGGCAGAGCAAGGACAAGACGAAAGTGACGGCCGTCCACAACTACCCGGAGAACACGGACGTGGTGGTGGACTATGTCTTCGAGAACCCGCGGCCCATCAATCGCGGTAGCGGTGCGGTGACCGACGCGCGCAACGTGACGATCACGCTGCGGCACAGTCTCATTGCGATGCCGGAGAACGGCTACGAGCCGCGTTTCGACGATCCGCGCGTGGGCTACTTTACGCAGCAGAAGGACAACCTGACGTCGGCGAGCGCCACGCCGTACCACGACCTCATCAACCGGTGGCACCTCGTCAAGAAGAATCCGGATGCCGAGATGTCCGAGCCCGTGGAGCCCATCGTGTGGTGGATCGAGAACACGACCCCGGAGCGCATTCGCCCCGTCATCCGCGACGCGGTGCTGGCGTGGAACGACGCCTTCGAAGCGGCCGGCTTCCGCAACGCCATCCAGGTGAAGGTGCAGCCCGACACCGCCTCGTGGGATGCGGGCGACATCCGCTACAACGTGCTGCGGTGGACGTCCTCGCCGACTCCGCCGTTCGGCGGCTACGGGCCGAGCTTTGTCAACCCACGCACGGGCCAGATTTTGGGCGCCGACGTGATGCTGGAGTACGTCTTCCTCACGAACCGCGTGGCCTACAATCAGCTGTTCGAGGCGGCCGGGCTCTCATTTCTGGCGCCCGCGTCGCGGCCCGGCCAGCCGCCACACGCCTGCACGCTGGGGTCCTTCCTGCACATGAACACGATGTTCGGGCGCACGGCGCTCAAGGCGCCGGGCCCGGATGACGAGCAGAACGGTCCCTCGGATCTCGACGGCGAGCTCACGCAGCTCATGGAGGAGGCGATCTACTACCTCGCGCTCCACGAGGTGGGCCACACGCTCGGCCTGATGCACAACATGAAGTCGTCGCAGCTCCATCCCGCCGACGCCGTGCACGACGAAGAGCGCACGCGACAGATGGGCCTTACTGGGTCGGTGATGGACTACCCGGCCATCAACGTCGCGCCGCCGGAGACCGAGCAGGGCCAGTACTTCACGACGAAGCCGGGTCCGTACGACGTGTGGGCCGTGCAGTACGGCTACATGGACGCGACGGAGGGGGAGCTTGAGGCCTTGCTCGCCCGTTCGACGGAGCCGGAACTCGCCTTCGGCAACGACGCGGACGACATGCGGGCACCAGGCAAAGCCATCGATCCGCGCATCATGATTGGCGATATGTCCAGCGAAGCGCTCGACTATGCCGAGGGCCGCATGGCGCTCGTGCAGGACCTCATGGCCGACCTGCGGGAGAAGTATGAGGAACCGGGCCAGTCGTACGAGGAATTGCGCGACGCCTACTTCATCCTTACCGGCCAGCACGCGCAAATGGCGGCCGTGGCCTCGCGCTACGTCGGCGGCGTGTACGTCGATCGCGCATTTATCGGTCAGGAAGGCGCCACGGAGCCGTATCGGCCAGTGGCGCTGGAGGACCAGAAGCGCGCGATGTCGCTGCTGACGGACCACCTGTTTGCGCCGGATGCGTTCGATGCGCCGCGTGAGCTCTACCGCCACCTGCAGCCGCAGCGCCGCGGGTTCAACTTCTTCGGCGACTCCGAAGACCCGAAGATCCACGCTCGCGTGCTCGCCATCCAGCAGAGCGTGCTCGCACACTTGCTGCATCCGAACACGGTGGAACGCATCACGAACGCGCGCCTCTACGGCAACGCGTACCCGCTGGCCGACTACATGGCGGATCTGACGGACGCCATCTTCGCGGCGGATGCACGCGGCGACGTAAACACGTTCCGCCAGAACCTGCAACTGGCCTACACGACGGCGCTCGCGGGAGTTCTCAGCGAGGAGGGCAAGAAGCAGTACGACTTCGTCGCGCAGTCGGCCGCGCTGCAGAGCCTGCAGCAGATCGAGGACATGATCGACAGCAAGCGGGGCACGAACGCAGAGACCCGGGCGCACACCGCCCACGTGCTGCACCTGATCGAGACGGCGACGTCGGCGGACTGACGTCCGGCTCGAACACTGCCGCCCAACGACAAAGGGGGACGCCGTCCTGCGAGGGATGGCGCCCCCCTTTGGGTTTGTGCTGGAAGCGAAGGAGACTCAGGAGGTCATACATTCCTCCAATCGATGTCGTTGTCTCGAAGAACGCTCCGTATTTCGCATGGCATCATGAATGGACGAGAGGAGGAACGGACGTGCTCTTCAGAGGCGACAGGCATGGCTCGGGATTCCAGCGATACCGCTTTCTCGCCTCCTTTTGCCTTTTCTTCCATTCCTCCAGAGCATCCATCGGAGCGACCGAACTGGACGTGCCGCTTGTCGGGGACCTGGGCCCCGGCGTGTGTAATAGGGCATTGGCGTGGATCAACGGGCGCGTGTCGAGGAGGGGGCGTCTGGAAGGACGACGCGGGAAGGGCGATGCGGTCGCCGGGTTAGAGGTTGCCGCGCTTCTCCTGTTCGCGCTCGATGGCTTCGAAGAGGGCCTTGAAGTTTCCGGCGCCGAAGGTGCGTGCGCCTTTCCGCTGAATGATCTCGTAGAAGACCGTCGGGCGGTCCTGCACCGGCTTGGTGAAAATCTGCAACAGATAGCCTTCGGGGTCGCGGTCGACGAGGATGCTGAGCTCCTGCAGCGCATCGACTTCTTCGTCGATGGTGCCGACACGCTTCTTGAGGATGTCCGGATCGTAGTACGTCTCGGGCACCTCGAGGAAGTCGACGCCGCGCTCCCGCAGCTCCCGTACGGTTTCGATAATGTTATCGGTGGCCATGGCCACGTGCTGCACGCCCGGTCCGCGGTAGTACTCCAGGTATTCCTCGATTTGGCTTTTCTTCTTGCCCTCGGCCGGCTCGTTGATCGGGAATTTGATGCGCTCGTTGCCGTTAGACATCACCTTGGACATGAGCGCCGAGTACTCCGTTGAGATGTCTTCATCGGTGAAGGCCAGCATGTTCTTGAAGCCCATCACCTTCGAATAATAGTCCACGAAGCGGTCCATGTCTCCTTCGTGGACGTTCCCCACGCAGTGGTCGACGTGCTTGAGACCGACGGGGGCGGGCGCGTGCCAGTTCGGATTGTCCCAGGACTCGAAGCCGGGAAAGAAAAGGCCGTCGTACTCGGAGCGATCGACGAAGGTGTGGATCGTGTCGCCGTACGTGCCGATGGCGGCGGTAACGATTTGGCCGTCCTCATCCTCGTGGACGGTCGGCTCCTGGATGGGCTCGGCGCCGCGGGCCGTCGTTTCTCTGAACGAGGTGTCGGCGTCGTCCACCCACAGCGCGATGTCTTTCACGCCGTCGCCGTGTTCGTGGACGTGCGCGGCGATGGGAGAGTCGGGCGTGAGCGCGGTCGTCAGCACAAAGCGGATTTTGTTCTGCGTCAGCAGGTAACTGGCGGCTTCGCGGTGGCCGGTTTCCGGGCCGCGATAGCCTTCAATCTGAAAGCCAAACAGATGGGCGTAGTACATTGCAGCCTGCTTGGCGTTGCCCACGTAAAACTCGACGTAGTCCGTCCCGTTGATCGGCAGAAAGTCCTCCGCCGTTTCGGTATCGGTGTGGGGAGTCGCAGTGGTTTCGGCCATGAGTCTGAGGGGATCGTTCCGATGGAGAGCTCGCGGAGGTGAAAGCGCTTCCAAATAGTGCGCATCATACGGCGGACGATGCCGGAAGGCACGGCGACACTGCATGGGAGCCGGCCAGCGAGAGACGCATGCTTCGAACCGCACCGTCGCGTCTCGTTACACGATGCCACCGGTGCCGCGTTCCTGTCCGACCGCCCTCGTCCGGCACGCCGCGCGTTTCGAGAATCGAGAAAGGGGCTACCCGGAGGCGCTGGACGCCTTCAAGCTGGGAAGCAGTCGGAACCGGATCGGGAGACGCATGCGGACCGGCACTGGATCGCCGTTCTGCGTGCCGGGCACGAACTTCGCGGTGCGAACGGCGTCGACCGCCGCCGAGTCGCAGGCGGGATGCAGTGATTTCAGCACGAGAATGTCTCGCGCATCGCCGTCCGGGGTGACGGTAAAGCCCAGAATCAACCGTCCCTCAATCCCTTCGCGGCGGGCTCGATCCGGATAGCGAATGTTGAGATAGAGCGACCCCTTTCCGCCGACCAGTTCGGGGCGCTCGTCTTGCGCCAAGCGGGCCATCTGCAGCGGCTCATGCGCGGACTCGTTGGACGAGGACGGTGGGGGAGGGGCCCCCCGACCTGTGTCCGTGCCGCTGCTCTCAGCATTGCCGGAGGGAGTGGCGTCCACCCCTGACGCGTGGCGCGTGGGTTGCGGGGCCGTCTCGGGGGCGGGCCGGGCCGATTCGTTGCGCTCGGGTTCCTCCTCCAGGGGCTGAACGGCGCTCAGCGGGATCGGGTCGTGGTTCGGCGGGTACCCCCACCCGACGCGCGGTTCTGGCACCAGCACGGGGAGATTCACGAGCACGGCAATCAGCCCCACGCTGGCGATCAACGCAGCGGACAGTCGTAGTTCGTACGTCTCAAGCGTTGTGCGAACGGCACGGCGGAGCCAGGGCGGTATCGGCATGGACCGAGCGGGTTGATGGTTGGCTCGATGTTCATGCGTTCTACGGAGGTATTTCGCAGAAGTGCCATCGAGGTCCGGCACGTCGCGGTGTGCCGCCTGCTAGCGGTGTCCCCCAGCGCGTGGTACAGACCCGGACCGTCCTTCCGGCAACGACGCACAGGTCGGCTTTCGAGCACCCGCCTCGTTGTTTGTTCGCCGCGAACCAGCTATGTTCAGTGGAGCCCGATCCCTCTGCCATGCAGTGTCTCGACCATGATGCGACTTCTCCTGCGCCCCTCCCGTGCCCCCTTCGTTTGGTTGCTGACGGCGGTCCTCCTTCTCAGCTTGGGAGGACCCCAGCTCGGCCACGCCCAGGATCGCCCCCAGGTGTTCCGTGGGGCCACGCTCCACCCCATTTCTGGGCCGCGCATTGCTGACGGCGTGCTCGTCGTGCAGAACGGAACGATCCAGGCGATGGGCGCGGCCGGCGAGGTGGACGTGCCGGCGGATGCCGTGGAACACGACGTAACCGGCAAGGTGCTGATGCCCGGACTCGTCGACACGCACTCTCACATCGGCGATGGAGGAGGCGGCGACGGCTCGGCGGCGCTTCATCCGTCGGTGCGCACCCTCGATGCCATCGACGTGCGCGATGCCTCCCTCGACCGTGCGCGGGCAGGAGGCATCACGACGGTCAACGTGCTTCCGGGCTCCGGCCACCTCCTGAGCGGACAGACGACGCACCTGAAGCTGCGCAACGGCGACACGATCGACGAACTCTTGACCTGCAGCGATCCGCTGACGCAGATCTGCGGAGGGATGAAGATGGCCAACGGCACCAATCCGCAGCGCGACAGCGGGCCGTTCCCCGGCACTCGCGCCAAGTCGGCCGCCATGGCGCGCACGCTATTTGTGCAGGCGCAGGAATACCGCCAAAAGGTGCAAGCCGCAGACGATCCGTCGGAGGCGCCGCCGCGTAACCTTCGCATGGAGGCGCTCGTGGAGGTGCTGAACGGCGAACGCATCGTTCACTTTCACACGCACCGCCATGACGACGTGCTAACCGCGATTCGGCTGAGCGAAGAATTCGGCTTCCGCCTCGTGCTGCATCACGTGAGCGAGGGCTGGAAGGTGGCCGACGAGATCGCCGAGGCGGACGTCCCGGCCTCGATCATCCTCATCGACTCGCCCGGCGGCAAGCACGAGGCCGACGAAGTGGCGTACAAGACCGGTGCGGTCCTCGAAGAGGCCGGCGCCGACGTGGCCTACCATACCGACGACCTGATCACCGACTCCCGCGTCTTTCTGCGATCACCGGCCTTCGGAGTGCGCGCCGGGATGTCGCGCGAGGCGGCGCTCGAATCGGTGACGCTGGCCGGCGCCCGCATGCTGGGCATGGAGGACCGGATCGGCTCGCTGGAGGCCGGCAAGGACGCCGACTTTATCGTCCTCTCGGGCGACCCGCTGAGTGTCTACACCAAGGTGGAGCAAACCTGGGTGGAGGGGCAGAAGGTGTTCGACCGCTCCGATCCGGAAGACCGCAAGTTCTCGACGGGCGGCTACGGGGTCTACGACAGCGCGGCCTCGCATGTGCACCACCGCTGAGGTCCGAGTTGCGCCCATGCCAATCCAGAGCCCGTCCGTCCGACAGCCACCGGCAGAACGCTGCGGGAACTGCGGCGCGCTGCGTCGAGGGCGGTTCTGCCACGCCTGTGGCCAGCGCCATCGCGACCATCCCCTACGGATGCGCGACGTGTTTCGCCGCGTTGGACGCGTGTTCTTCGAACTGGAACGCGGCCTGCCGTACACGGCGTGGCGGATGCTCCGTTGCCCTGGCACCGTGGCGCGCCGCGATCTCGACGGGGAAGCCCGCCGCTTTATGGGGCCGGTCGGGTACTTTCTCATCGCGGCCACGCTGCTCTTCCTGGTGCTCGGTAGGATGGAGGAGGAACTCCTGCAGTTCGCGGCTCTCTACGACACTGGGTCGAGGACCGACGTGGAGGTGCAGCTCATGGCCGCCCTCGGCGCCGACTCGCAGCAAGAGCTCTCACGCCTGACGTTCCGCTTCCAGCAAAACTACTTCACGTATCTTGAACTCCTGGGCGCGCTCCCCATTGCGGCAGGACTGCGTCTTTTGTTTTCCGGGCGCACCCTTGCGGAATGGATGGTCGTCGAGCTGTACACCAAAGCACAGGTTATGATCTACACGAGCGTTCTTCTGACGCTCCTGCTGGTCGCCGAGAGTCCGGAAACGGTGGGGATCATTGGCGGGATGGGCGGCCTGGTGCAGCTGGGGATGCACGTGTGGGTTGTCTGTGACTTCGCGGGGGCATCGTGGAGCACCGCAGTCCGGTCGGTTGGAGCCTATCTCGTCGGCTCCGCCGCGTGGGCGGGAGGCATCTTGGGGCTCCTCTGGCTCGTTCTCATTCTCGCATAACCCCGATCTCCCGATGCCGACCTCTACCCACACATCGGACTCGGATGCCGCCTTCGCGCCGCGGGATTCCGAGGAGGAGCTCTGCCGCAACTGTGGCGCTCCGCTCCAGGGACCCTACTGCAGTGCGTGCGGTCAGCGCCACGTCGACCGCCTGCACGTCTCGTTCCTGTGGCGCAAACTTGCCGAGCTCTTGTTCGACGCCGAGCAAGGACTGCTTCTCACCCTTCGGCGCACCGTCCGCAATCCGGGTCGCGTGGCCCGGCGGTACGTGGATGGCGAGCGCCGCTCGTTCGTGGGCCCCCTGGCGTTCTTCCTCCTCATCACCACGGCCATGTACCTCGTCTACTTCGTGTTCAAAGACGAGTACGTCACGTTCATGATTGATCTGCAAACCTCCATGTGGGCCCAGATGGGGACGTCGCCGGACGAGCTCTTTACAGCCGACTCCCCGTTTGCATGGTTCGGCGTCCAATCGCTGGAGGACTACGCCGGATTCATCTTCGACCTGGAGCAGTATTTTCAGACGTACGTGGGGCTCTTCATCGTCGTCCCCGCTGCGTACCTCCAGCACTGGCTCATCGGACGCCGCTCGGTGCTCGAATGCGGCGTCTTTGAGCTGTACACGCTGGCCGGAGGCAACTTGATCACCGCCGTCCTTGCGCCGATTTTCTTCCTGACCTACACGCCGGCGCTGATTGTGACCGGAGTCATCGTGCAGGTGGGCCTGCGCGTTCATGCGGCCGGAGCCTTTTTCGAGCGAACGCCCCGGGCCCGCATTCTCGCCCCGCTCGCGTACGTGGCCGGAATGATTGCGTTTGTTGCCCTGTCTCTGTTCTTTGGATTTCTGTTCGGGGTCGTCAATGCGGCCACGACCGGCTAGCCCTCTCCTTTCCCTATCGTGTCCCTGTCTCAATCTGCTATGTTCATGACGACCTTCGCACGGTGGACCCTCCTCGCCCTGCTTCTCGTGGCGACGGCGGGGCTTCCCGCACACGCCCAGATGGCCGTCCGCGCCGACACCGTATACACGATGGCCGGCGCGCCCGTCCTCGACGGGGTGGTGCTGGTGAACGGCACCACGATCGAAGCCGTGGGCGCGGCCGGCGACGTGGCTATTCCCGACGGCTACCAAACGCTCGACGCCACCGTCGTTACGCCCGGCCTCATCGATGCCCGCGGCACCGTGGGCGTGAGCGGCCTTTACAACGTGCCCGCCGATCAGGACCAGCTCGACACCTCGGCCCCCATGCAGCCCGAGTTGCGTGCCATCGACGCATACAACCCGCAGGAAGAACTGGTGTCGTTCGTGCGGGGGCTGGGCGTCACGACCGTGCACACCGGACACGCGCCGGGCGCACTCGTGAGCGGGCAGACGGCCACCTTCGCGACGCACGGACGCACGGTGGAAGACGCCCTGCGCGACTCGGTAACGGCCGTGGCGATGACGCTGGGCCCGCAGGCCGGCCAGCGGTTTGAGAGCCCCGGCACACGGGCCAAGAGCGTCGCGATGCTCCGGGCCACGCTGCTCGACGCTCAGGCGTACGTCGACAAACAGGACGCCGGGGAGGACGTAGAGCGCGACCTCGCCATGGAGACGCTGGCGCAGGTGCTGCGCGGCGAGGTGCCGGCGCTCATCACCGCGCACCGGGCGCACGACATCCAGGCCGCCCTGCGCCTCCAGGAGGAGTTCGGCTTCCGGCTGATACTGGACGGCGCCGCCGAGGCCTATCTCCTGACCGACGAGATCAAGGCGGCCGGCGTCCCGGTGATTCTCCATCCCACGATGATGCGTCCGTACGGCCCGGCCCAAAACGCGGCCTTCACGACCGCCGGCGTCCTGCACGAGGCCGGCATTCCGGTCGCCATCCAGAGCGGATGGGAGCCGTACGTGCCCAAAACGCGGATCGTGCTCTTCGAAGCCGCCGTCGCCGCTGCGAACGGGATGCCGCGCGAGGCCGCTCTCGCCAGCATCACCCGCGCCCCGGCCTCCATCCTGGGCTTCGACAATCTCGGAACCCTCGAAGCCGGTGCCACCGCCGACCTGGTTCTGTTCGACGGCGATCCGTTCGAGTATACCACGCACGCGTGCACCGTCATCGCCGCGGGCGAGATCGTGGACGAGACCTGCAAATAGACCTGCAAATAGGGGGTTCGAGTTTCGCGGGTTGGTGATCGGGGCCTGACGGTCATACCGCGCAACCCTCAACGCCGCACCCAAAGCACACAATCATAACCCACACCCCACACCCGCTGTGTTTGACGCCCTTGTTCTCGATCGACATGATGGCGAGCAGGTCGTAGAGATCCGTACCCTCGAGGAGACGGATCTCCCGGCGGTAGACGGCGACGAAACGCTCGTCGACGTGCTGTATTCCAGCCTGAACTACAAAGACGCCCTGGCCGTAACCGGGGAGGGAAAAATCATCCGGGGCGACGTTCCGATCACGCCGGGCATCGACCTTGTCGGCCGCGTCGTGTCGACCGAAAGCGACCGGTTTGAGGCGGGCGACTTCGTGATTGGCACCGGCTGGCAGCTCGGCGAGGTCGTGTGGGGCGGCTACACACAGCGCCTCCGGGTAGATGCCGCCAAGCTCGTCCCGCTTCCCGACGCCATGACCCCGCACCAAGCCATGATCGTTGGCACCGCTGGCTTTACAGCCATGCTCGCGGTCATGGCGCTCGAAGACCACAGCACCACGCCCGCCGACGGCGACATTGTGGTGACCGGCGCCTCGGGCGGGGCCGGAAGCATCGCAGTGGCACTCCTGGACGCGCTCGACTTTTCCGCGGTTGCCTCCACGGGCAGCGAGGACGCCCACGCTTACTTGCAGGCGCTGGGCGCCTCCGAGATCGTCGACCGCAGCGCGTTCGAAGACGGTCCCGAACGTCCCATGGAACGCGGCCGGTGGGCCGGGGCCATCGACGCTGTGGGCGGCAACACGCTCGCCGCCATCATCGCGCAGTTGCAGCGGCACGCCAGCGTCGCCGCCTTCGGCAACGCGGGCGGTCACGAGGTGCACACGACGGTGTTTCCGTTCATTCTGCGCGGCGTCAACCTGCTGGGCATCGACTCCAACACCTGCCCGAACGACCGCCGCGTCACGGCCTGGACGCGCCTCGCCGATCTGCTTGCCGACGACGTGCTCGACCGCATCACCGCCCGGACCATTCCCCTCGCGGCGGTGCCCGAGGCCAGCCGCGACGTGCTCGACGGGGCCGTCCGCGGCCGCATTGTGGTAGAGGTGAATGGGTGAGCCCCCGCCGCAGTCACAGGTTGACGTTCAGGCCCGGAAGCAGGCGCAGGAAGAGCGGGTTGTTGTCCGCGTAGTTCAGAACACCCACCTGCACGCCGTTGAGGCGGCTCGCAAAGTTGAACACCCCGATGGCGAGGCCGCGCTGCTCCCCACGGATGTGGTTGAACGCGCTCACCGAGACGCCCGTGTAGGCCGCGTCGCTTCCCGTGCGGAAGTAGGCAGGAGCCGCCGTGAGTCCGGTGCCTTCCTCCGTGACGACCACGCCGGCAGCGGAAAGACCTCGCACTGCAGATCCCAGCAGCGCCAGTCCGGCGGCCTGGATGCCGCGCACCTCCTCGCCGGCTCGTGCAAACAGCCCGCCCACCGTCACGCCCGTGATGCGACCGCCGCTGCCCACGCCGAGGGGCCCGATGGACAGGCCGCCGATGGCGTCTGCCGCACCGACGCCCAGACCGCCGACCTGCACGCCGTAGAGGTCGTCCTGCCAGCTGAACACGCTGAGCCCGCCGAGGCTGATGCCGCGAATGCTCTGGCCGGCCCCTACCCCGAGCCCCCCGATCTGCAGGCCCGTCATGCGCTCCCCGGCCCCCACCCCCACCGGACCCAAACTGATGCCGGTGAGGGAGGCGGCTGTTCCCACGCCGAGGCCGCCCGCCATCAGTCCGCGCATCGAGCCTGCGCCGCCGGCGGCCAGTCCGTTCAGGCTGATGCCCGTGAACCGGTCGTTGACGTACAGGCCCAGTCCGCCCACCATGATCCCGGCCGAGCGGTCGGCCGTGAGGGCCGCCGCCCCAACACCAACGCCATGCATGGCGTGGGCCGCATCGGCGAAGAGTCCCAGCGTGACACCATGGATGCGCGTCGCGCCGGTCAGCGGGAGACCGAGTGCGAGGCCGTTCACCCGCCCGTCCCGAGCATCGGCGTTGCGAGGGCGCCACACGGTCATATTCAGCCCGTTCACGCGCTCGAAGCCGTCGTCGCGGTAGGTCAGCCGGAAGCCGTTGGCGCCCACCGACGCGTCCGGCGGAATCTGACGGTTCGACACACGTGCATTCACGTCCTGGCGCACCAGCGAGACAAAGAGTGAGTACGATGGCGGGTCGGTCACCGGACTCGGGCCGTACGTCGGGTCGATCGCGAGGATGTTGCCCACAGCCTGGCGGGCCTGCTGCAGGGCGTTTTGGCGCAGGAACGCCAGGCTCATGAGCCGATACGCCCGGACGCGCATCGAATCCGCGGCGGCGCTTTGATTGGCGCACTCCGAGGCCTGCGTGATCGCCTCCTGATAACTGCGGTTGCGGTAGGCCGCGTCGGCCGCCTCCAGAAGACCGGTGCACGTGCCCGGCGCTTCCTGGGCGCGGACGCTCTGGAGCGAAACCCCGACCAGCATCCCGGCCATCAAAAGTCCGAGCATGCGGCGAAGCAGGGAGAAAGGCGGCCGGGCGGACACCGGGGCGAAACGCGAAGAAAAGGGCATGGACGGAAACGGGCGAACTGGGAGCGAAGAACACGGAAGGCCTCGCGGCACCCTCCGAGGAGCGGGGGCGGCTCGGAGCGACCCCGGGGAGGACACGGAAGCGGACAGACCTGCAACGAACGGTGCCAACGAACGGTGCGAAGGCTCTCTACCAAATACAATCAATTCTCCCGCAAGTCAAAGACCACCGACTCGGTCGTGCCCGGCGTCACGCGGACCGTGCGCGTCTGTTCGCCGAGCGCGGGATGCTGGGCCGACACGCGGTAGCGGCCGGCCGGGAGTTCGGTGTCGTACCAGACGTCCAGATCCTGGGCGCGCACCTCGCCGCCGATGGAAATGGAGCCCCAGGGGCGGACGAGCACGCGAAGACGACCCGTGCGGGCCTCCAGCGAAACGTTGAGCGTGGTTTCCTGGCCCGCCCGCACGCGGATTTCTCGGCGCACCGGTGCGTATCCAGGTCGAGAGAAGGCCACCTCATGCGAGTCGGCCGGGACGCGGTCGAGCGTCAGCGGTGTCGCCCCGACCGAGGTGCCGTTCAGGGCAACCCGGGTGCTCTCGGGGGTTGCCCGCAGCACCAGCGTGCCCACCTGCCGGTCCGCCGCCGCGTCGCTCGACGGGGCAGCGTTCGGCTCGGGATCCGGCCGGGCCTGCGATGCGCGATCAGGGCCAGGGCTGGACCGTCGGGCGGCCGGCGGCTGCGACGCCGCGTAGCGAGCATTCAATTGCGGCGTGTACATCACCGACTGCTCGTCGCGGAGTACCATCACGGTGTCGCGGGCGAAGTAGTCCGCCTTGGCCACCGAAACGATGTAGATGCCCGAGCGCAGCCGATGGCCCTCCAGCGGCGTGGTGCCTACCGTGTCGCCTTCGATAACAACGGAGGCGTCGGACGGAACGGAGTTGACCGTGAGGGTGGCGTAGCCGGTGCCCAGCTCCCCGGCCGTCTCGCCCTGCGCCGTGCGGTTCGCCGAGGCATTCTGCGGACTCGGCCCCGCCGTTTCCACGTGCGAACCCGGACCCGGAGCAAAGTACAGGAGGAGACCAAAGCCCAGGACGGCCAGGACCAGCACGATCGAAAAGCTGTACCGCCGGAGCCGCTCCATCACCCCCACGTTTGAAGGAGGATGGGGCGGTTGATACGCCTCCCACTGACGCTGCTCGGCGTCGACGAGATCGTCCAACGACCCCTTCTGATGAGGTGAATTCGGGGCAGAACCAGTCGGACCTTGGTCGCTCATGGCAGTGGCGGAGACAGCATGGCAACGGCCATGCACCGGAGAAAGGTGAAGTGACTCTCACGATACGCGAAACGCCCTCTCGAGTCGCAGTGTTCTCGGGACCCCCGAAAAAGACAGGCCCGGCGCCGATCCGTGATCGGACGGCCGCCGACGAAGGAGTTACAGCGACGTCGAAACACCTTCTGGACTGTCAGGTGCGATGCGCTGGACGAGTTCAAATCGACCGCCGGACGATCCGCCGCGCCGACGTCCGTTCCTCAACGACGTGCATCACGTTCCGCAATCCCCATGGGCGACACTTTCGACCGCGTAGACGTGCTTCGCGAAGATCCACGCGATGACATCCCCCGTGCGCATCGCGTGCAGCGCTTTGTGGAGGCCCTCCAAATGCGGATCACGACGCGGCTCGAAAAGCTGGATGGCAGCACGTCATTCACGCTCGACCGCTGGGATCGGGATGGGGGAGGCGGGGGCCTCACAGCTGTCATCGAGGGCGGCGACGTGTTCGAGAAGGGCGGCGTGAACACGTCGGCCGTGCACGGCGAGCTTCCGGCCCGCATGGCCGAGGTGCTGGAGGTCGAGCAAAAGCCGTTTTTCGCGACCGGCCTTTCGCTGGTCGTCCATCCGCGCTCGCCGCACGTGCCCACCGTGCACGCCAACTTCCGCTACTTCGCGCTCGGCGACGATCTGTTTGATCCAGACGACGAGTGGTTCGGCGGCGGCGCCGACCTGACGCCCTACTACCCGCGCCTGGAAGACGCCCAGCACTTCCACGAGGTCTGGAAGCAGGTCTGCGACGAGCATGCACCGGTGGCGGACTACGAAGCCTTCAAGGCGGAGTGCGACGACTACTTTTACCTTCCCCACCGGGAGGAGGCTCGCGGTGTCGGTGGCATCTTCTACGACTACCTCCGCGAGGACCCGGAGGGCACGTTCTTCTTCACGCGAGAGGCCGGACGGGCGTTTTTGTCGTCGTACATTCCGATCGTCGAGCGACGGATGGACGAGCCCTATGGCGAGCGCGAGCGCGCTTTCCAGGCCGTTCGCCGCGGGCGCTACGTGGAGTTCAATCTGCTTTACGACCGTGGAACCAAGTTCGGCATCGAAACGCGCGGCCGTACAGAAAGCATTCTGATGAGCCTGCCGCCGAAGGTTGAGTGGCACTACGACTTTGCTCCTGAGTCCGACACCCCAGAGGGACGGGCGCAGTGGTACTTTACGGATCGGGACTGGCTCGCCTTGACCCCCGACGACGTGCCGGAGGGAACGGCTTGAGCCTGCCTCAGCCGCTGCCCGCGCGGTCCGCAGGGGAGGTCGTCGTTGCGGGACGGTTGCTTTTGCGGGAAAGTTCAACCCGGGGGAGGAACGGAACGGCCCCATTTGCGGGTGAAATACGATGTTGGTTCTCTCCGGCCCGGCATCGATCAGGCCCCGCACTCCATGACGCCCCGCGAATTCCTCCGGACCTACCGCTTTGATCGTCGCGTTGTCGACGGTGGCTACTACCCGTCGGCGCCGCTCGACGTGGAGGAGGGGGAAACGGTGGGGGTGGTCATGATGAACCTGGGCGGGCCGCGATCGCTGGAGGAAGTGCGGCCGTTCCTGTACAATCTCTACATGGATCCGGCAGCCGTTGAACTGCCCGTGGGCGGTCGGGTGCGCGACTGGCTGTGCCGGGCTGCCGCACGGATTCGGGCCCGCTCGGCCCGCACGGATTACGAGCTCATCGGCGGCAGCTCGCCGATCAACCGGCTCACGCGCGAACAGGCTCGGGCCCTGGAAGATCACCTCTGCGAAACGTACGGCGTGCAGACCGGGGTCACCTTCCGCACCTACACGGCAATGCGGTACTGGCACCCGTCGAGCGAGCAGGCCGCCGCCGCGATGACGAAGGACGGAGTCGACAAGGTGGTGCTCCTTCCGCTGTATCCGCACTACTCGAAGACAACCACCGGGTCGTCGATGGCCTACTGGAACGCGCTCGATACCCGCGGCGCGATTCCGTCCTGGCCCACCACCTTCGTCAAGGAGTACGCCGCCAACCCGAAGTACGTGCAGGCCCTGTCGGAGCGCATCGACGAAGGGCTGCAGCGGTTTCCGCGCGACGTGCGCAGCGACGTTCGGCTCATCTTCAGTGCGCACGGTGCGCCCCTCCGCGACGCCACCGACCGGCGCGATCCGTACTGCTGCCTCGTGCATGCAACCGTGGACCAGGTCATGCATCAGCGAGATGACGATCGGCCGTTCCACACGGCCTTCCGGAGCCGCGTCGGATGGGCCGAGCGCCTTTCGCCTTCGACGTCCGACATTCTCGAGTCGGTCGCGGGCGACGGAGTTCGTGCCGTGCTCGTCGTCCCTGTCGCGTTCCTGACCGATCACCTCAAAACCAGCTACGAGCTGGATGTGGAGGTTCGCGAAGAGGCCGAGGCGATGGGCATCCGCCACTACGAGGTGACATCGGGCCTCAACGCACACCCGTTGCTGATTGAGGCGCTCGGCGAAGCCACGGCGTCGCAGCTCCGGCTTCCCATCGACGTCAACCAGCTGCGCCATGGCGGCGACGGGCTCAGGCACGACTATCCGCTCCGTCCGCTGGACACGCTGCCCCGCTACGCCTCTGAGGTTCGCTCGGTGCGGTGCGCGCATTGTCCGTGTGTGGCGGAGGCCCGGTGCTGGCACTCCGAGACGGATCGTCCGGTTGTGGAGGCCTCCGACCAGCATGCATCCCAGCCTGAAGACCGGTCGCCGTCCTCCAAGGAGCGGTCTGGAGGCTGAGGTCGCGGGCAACCAGAGTCGCCTTGCTCATTTCTGGAAAATAGTGCCTATGTCCACCGCCGATTCGTCGCGTGCGCTGCGCCCCCCGTCCGATCGCCTGCTCCGCACCATGGCCGCCGTGCCGGTATCGAGCCCGGTGCTGTTGCTGGGCAGCCCGGCTGGTCAGCACGCCCACCCCCTGCTTCGTCTCGGCTTTCCGGTTCACGCCTGCGACCCGCGGCCCGCGGCGGTCGAGGCGTCGCGCCACCACGTGGCGGACTTGCTCGGCGAGAAGGAGGCAGCCAACTGCGTACGGACCGCGGAGCTGCCGGCCCTCGACTACCCCGACGACGCGTTCGATTGGGTTATCATCTACCGGGCAGAGGTATGGGGAGACGACGCGGACACCTTCCGCGCCCTTCTGGACGAGGCGCGTCGCCTGCTCAAGCCTGGAGGCTGGTGCTACGTGACGGTTCCGGCTCAGCCCATCGACACGGAGGCGGAGACCCGCTCGTCGGGCGACGGGGCGCCGGAGCCCGACCCGGACGACGCCCCGCTTTTTTCGATGGCGCATCTGGAGGCGCAGCGCGCGGCCGTGGACCTGGCTGAGGCCGAGGCGCCGACTCTCGTTCGCGAGCACGACGGTCCTCGGGTGCACGCCATCTATCGCCGGGTGGAGCGCCGCTGAGCGGCGAGGCACGGGCGCGGTCCGACGGGCCGTCTGGACCGGAAAATTACCCGATCGGCAACCGCCGGACGCAGCGGGCAGGAATCCTCTCTCTGCCGGCGTCCGTACATCGTGTCCACATAGAGTTGAACCATTTCGGATCTGCAAGCCCATGGACGTTGCACCGCAGGCGTTGGACCTCCGCAAGAGCGCGCAGCATTACGACCAGGCCAAGCACAGCATTCCGGGCGGCGTCAACTCGCCCGCGCGGGCCTTCAACAGCGTCGGCGGCGCGCCGCTCTTCATCGACGAGGCAGACGGCGCCTACTTGACCGATATCGACGGCAATCGCTACATCGACTACGTCGGCTCCTGGGGGCCGATGCTTTTCGGGCACGCCCACCCCGAGGTGGTAGCGGCCGTGCAGGATCAGGCCACGCGCTCGACCTCGTTCGGAGCGCCGACGGAGATTGAGATCGACGTGGCCGAGTTGGTCTGCGCCCTCGTGCCCTCCGTCGAGAAGGTGCGCATGGTCAATTCGGGCACCGAGGCGACGATGAGTGCCGCCCGCCTGGCACGCGGCTACACCGGGCGCGACAAGATCATCAAGTTCGACGGCAACTACCACGGGCACGGCGACTTCTTTCTCATCGGAGCCGGAAGCGGGCCGCTCACGCACGGCCAGCCCGACTCGCCCGGCGTCACCGAAGGCAATGCGCAGGACACCCTGCTGGCTCGCTACAATGACGTGGAACATGTGCGCAAGCTCGTCGAGGCGCATCCGGGCGACGTGGCGTGCATCATTGTGGAGCCTATCGCGGGCAACATGGGATGCATCCCACCGGAGCCCGGCTTTCTGGAAGGTCTCCGCGAGATCTGCGATGCGCACGACATCGTGCTCATCTTCGACGAGGTGATGACAGGCTTTCGTGTGGCCCCCGGCGGAGCCCAGGAGCGCTTCGGCGTCATCCCCGACCTCACGTGCCTGGGCAAGATCATCGGCGGCGGGCTGCCCGTCGGGGCCTACGGCGGCAAGCAGGAGATCATGGATTACGTCTCGCCCGTGGGGCCTGTCTACCAGGCAGGTACGCTTAGTGGCAATCCGCTGGCCATGCGCGCTGGACACGCGGTCCTCTCCAAAATCAAGGAGGAGCAGGCGTCCCTCTACCCGCAATTGGAGGACTACAGCGAGGCGCTGGCACAGGGCACACAGCACAACCTCGAGGCCCTCGATCTCGACTACTACCACACGCGCGTCGGCGCCATGGGCAGTCTTTTCTTTACCGACCAGCGGGTCGTGGACCAAGACACGGCGAAGACCACCGACACCGACGCCTACGCGGCGTACTTCCACGCCATGCTGGAGGAGGGGGTGTACCTCGCACCGTCGCAGTTCGAGGCCTTCTTCTTCGGCACGTGCCACGGAGAGGACGAGCTGGACGCTACGCTCAGGGCCCAACGACGGGCACTGGAGCGCATCCACGAGTAGCGCCTCCAACATCGACCCATAAATCCAACATCGAGCCATAAAAATGCCCCGACGGGGAGACACCGTCGGGGCATTTTCTGGTGGAATACGGGCGCCGGTACACTCACGCACTGGAAAGCGTCGCGTCGAGCGAGATGTCGGGGCCGGCCAGGGCTTTGGAGACCGGGCAGCCGTCTTTGGCCTCGGTGGCATGCTCCTGGAAGGTCGCGTCGTCAAGGTCCGGCACGGTCGCCTCGGTCGTGAGGTGGATCTTCGTGATGGTCGGCCCGTCGTCGGGCAGCATCTGCAGCGTCACCTCGGCGGTTGTATGCACGGAGGTCGGGTCGTACCCGGCATCGGCGAGGATGTTGGAGAGCGCCATCGAGTAGCACCCGGCATGGGCGGCCGCAATGAGCTCTTCGGGGTTGGAGCCCTCGTCGTCCTCAAAGCGGGATCCGAACGAGTAGGTGCCGGCATACGCGCCGCTTTCCACCGACATGTTGCCGGATCCGGAGGGCAGATCGCCGTTCCAAGTCGCTTCGGCTGTTCGTGTAGGCATGAGCGAAAGGGGTTTGTGAGCAGAATGGATACGCGATGAGGGTTTCCGATTCGTAGCCCCCGCGCGCCGCTGCGTTCCACGTCCTGCCGACCTTTCCGAAACCGACACACTCTGACGACTCTGGCGGGGCGGGCTCAGGAGCGAGAGTCCTGCGAGGTGCGGATCACCACCGTGCGGGCGATGCGGTCGTGAATGCCCTGCCGGTTCGGATCCCAGTACAGCTGTGCAAATCCGAGAAAGCCGGTGATCACGCCGGCCGCGTAGCCTCCGAAGCGCTCCAGCGCGAACCACAACGAGATGGGCTCGCCATCCAGGCGTACCACCTTGCAGTCGACCAGCCGCTTGCCGGGCGTCTGGCCGTCCCACCACGCCCAGAAGAGCGTGAAGTAAACGGCGATCCACCCGAAGGTGAGCCCGAGATCGTTTGCTGTCGCCCGTGCGATGTAGAAGAAGGAAGGTTCTTCCACGAGGGCCTCCAGTCGCTGGTTTTCGTCTTCAAGCTGATGGCTGCGCGTTTCCGTCTCGTTGATCCGCGATCGCAGAGACTCCAGACGGGGCCCGGCGGTGATGGCTGCGGCTGCCGGCTGCAGCGAATCGACGGCGGCCGTGTCGCGGGCGGCGACAGCATCGGCGAAGCGGCGAAGCGTCTGCACCATGTCTGCGCGTGCCGCTGGGGCCATGGAGTCGAGGGGGCTCTCGGCGGCGCTGATGGCTTCGAGCGTCAGCGGCGAGAGGCCCGGCAGGCGGTCGAGGCGCTGGGGGTTTACGTCGTACCGTTGCAACAGCTGCGCCACCGTGTCGGCCACAGCCTTGGACTCGGGGGACGGAGCTGTGGCCGACTCCGGAGGGGCGTCTTCGCGCGTCATCATGGAGGCGACGCTTAAGGGGGAAGGCTCGCTCTCGTCCTCGCCGGTATCCACGAGGGCAACCGCCGTGATGAAGAGGACCAACGCTCCCAAAAATGCCAGGGTCGAGCGTGCCCAGCGCTTGAGCGGATTCTTGACCTGCCGGCGTGTGGCCACGCGGAAGAAGATGAACGCCACGGCGAGGCCGACCCACGCTCCGCCGACGTTTGCCAGCAGGCCGGCAATGATAAAGTCGATGACGACGGCCACGAGGCGCCGCCATGGGGCTGCCAGCGGGATGCCCAGGAGGTCCTCGTGCACCTCGAACACGTCGGGCGTAATCGTGTAGCGCGGATCGAACGACGGATCTTCCATCGCCGCTTCGTACGCCTCCCGACGTCCGTCTTCCTCGGCTCCCGAAGTGTCGCCGCGCGCAGTGTCGCCGTGCGCAGTGTCGCCGTGCGCAGTGTCACCGTGCGCGGTGTCGCCGTGCGATGCCTCGCCGGGGGCATCCGGGTCGGAAGCAGAGGGGCGGTCGTCGTCCGCGGGCATGGCAGCGGTACGGTTGCGGAAGGAGGGGGCGAGCAGCGGCTGGACTGCGCAGCTGCGTCTGTGTACGCCCGTCTACGCAAATGCTTCCAGCCCTGCGGTGCCTTCCCCTGCAAGCGGACCCTTGGGACCAACGGTGCGCTACGCCGTGCCATTGAGCTTATCCATGTGAACGTCCATCTGCGGATACGGAATGCCGATGTCCGCCTCGTCGAGCTCGTACTTCACGGCGCGCGTGAGCTCCTGCTTCAGGCGGAAGTAGTCGTCCGGTTCTGCCCAGATGCGCACCTGCCAGGAGATGGCCGAGTCGCCGAGCCCCTTGAGCGCCGCCTGCACGCCCTCGTCTTCAACGCGGTCGTCGACGGTGCGGGCGGCCCGGAGCAGCACCTCGCGGGTCGCGTCGATATCAGCCGGATAGTCGGTGCCAACGTCGCAATCGACGCGCACGACATCGTAGTGGAAGATGTTTTCAATGGTCGATCCGAAGATGTCGCCGTTCGGAATGATGACCAGACGGTTGTCGCGGGTGTCGAGCTTGGTGAAGAAGAGCTGGATGTCGCGCACGGTCCCGGTTTCGCCCCCGACCTCCACGAAGTCACCCACGTTGAACGGACGGAAGATCAGCAGCATGATGCCGGCCGCAAAGTTCGCCAGTGTCCCTTGCAGGGCCAGCCCGACCGCAAACCCGGCGGCCGCCAGCACGGCAACGAAGCTTGCGGTTTGGACGCCAGCCGTATTCAGGGCGGCCAGAAGGGCGAGGATGAAGATGGCGTAATACGCAAAGTTCCCCGCAAACTTGACCAGGGTCTTGTCGAAGCTAGGGCGGTCCAGTCCGCCACGGATCAGGTTGCGAACCCAGCCGGCAACGAATCGGCCGACGACCAAGATCGCGATGAACTTGAGGATGTTGATCGTGTAGCCCATCACGAGCCCCATTGTCTCCGGGGTGAAGAAACGTTGCAGGTCTTCCATTGGGACAGGTCGGTGCTCTTCGCGAAGAGGGGGCGAAAATGCTTGGCCCAACAATGCCATCGCGGTGCGGACATTCAAGGCGACCGCGATCCGCAAACGAGATCATTCTGTGACGAGGGCCGAGAGCATGCGAAGGCTCTACCGATCGGACGGCGAACGCGGGATGGGCAACGCCTGCACCTGCTCGACGCTGCCCTCGACGCCGCGGATTCGCGCCAGAAATCGGCGGAGCAGCTCGGTGTCGGCCTGCACCTGCGGGTCCATCCGACGCCAGCCGACGACCTGATCCTGCTCGTTACGGTGGAGGCGGAAGGTGAAGATGTAGCGACCCGTGCGGGTTAGGCCCAGGTCGCTGCGGCCGAAGCGCAGGTCGTGCACGCGCAGCGTTCCATCGTCGCCGCGACTCACGGTGAAGTAACCGCGCGAAAATCGGCGTAGCTCCTGCACCGGGCGGCTGCTCCAGGCGTCACCCAGCAGATCGTGGTTCTTCGGCACGTATCGGAAGGTCACGCGCGTGTCGTCGTCCAAGAGCGAGTAGAACCCCACGTAGAAGCCGTCGTCGGCCTCCGCGATGGCCGTCCACAGCACGTTGTTGAAGGCGGTGGGTTTGGTAAAGACGTGCTCGTGCGGCAGCTGCTGCGCCCGGAGGGAGTCCGCGAAGACGTCCTCCACGTACACCTTGTTGCCGATCGTCAGTAGAAGATAGGCGGTGCTCAGCCCCAGCCCGATTGCGTTGGCCCGGCGGCGCCAGCGGGCGGTGGGCGACGCGGTAAGGCCGATGAGCAGCCCCAGCGCCAGCGGAACGGTGTAGAGCGGATCGATAATGAAGACCGTCCCGAAGATGACCGGATAGTCGGAAACCGGCCAGAAGACCTGCGTGCCGTAGGTTGTCAGGCAGTCGAGCAGCACGTGCGTAAACAAGACGGCAAAGGCCATCCATCCCCAGCGGGTCCACGGCACCGACGCACGGCGGTGCAGCCGGTGGAAGGCAAGCCCCAGAAGGGGCGCCAGGACCCCCATAAAAAGCAGCGAATGCGTCATGCTGCGGTGGAACGCCAGTGCGCCGACTTCAGAAAGAAAGGGGTTGGCCAGCACATCGAGGTCGGGAAGGGTGCCGAGCACAGCGCCCCACAAGGGCGCTTTTTTGCCCACCTGCCGGCCGAGCGTGGCCTCGCCCACAGCGGCACCGAGGGTGAGTTGGGTCAGAGAGTCCATCGACAGCGTTGCAAACCTAGAGGATCGGAGCAGGGCACGAGCGCCTCCGTTCGGCAGGGAAAGCACCCCCACGCACAATGGCGGCAGACGAAAGGGGTTCCTCGACCGGCCGCCCCGTTCGGCCGGGCCGCTGCCTGCCGCCCAGCGCAGCGTCTGTCGGGCCATGCACCACGGGGCTCCGGAACGCGCCCACGCGAAACAGGTACGGCGGACGCACTCGAATGAGCCCGGCTGCGGCGGACGTTTCCAGTTCGATTCATTTGAGCCGCGGGACCTGCACGACGGCCCGGACGAAACCATGAGCCCCTCTGCAACCGACTTCCCGATGCGTTGCCACGTAGAAAGCGCCACCGCCCGCCCTGATCGTCGGGACGACCTCGACGATTTGATCCGGCAGATGTTTAACCGGCGGAACCACGCCTACGTCGGTGGACAGGAAAAGATGTGGCTCAAGGTGGAGCTCGTGCAGTCGCTTCGTACGCAGAGTCGCATCTACCGGGACGCCCTGAGCAACAAGATGGAGGGACCGCTCCCATTTGCCCTGGGATTCTTCCGCCTCCGGGGATCCACGCTAGAGGCCGTCAGCGACACGCTCCCCCAGACGGTGCCGCCCGAGACGCTGGTTCGGATCCTCAGCGAGTTTGTGGAGCCCGGCGCTCGCTTCTGGTTCGCGCAAGAGGGCGAAGTGCGCGGGTGGGAGGTTGCGGGAGAGGATGCCCTTCAGGCGCTCGAAGAGCCGCCTCCCGACGCGCTCTCGGCGTGAGGAGGGGCGTTTTGGGCTAGCGCAGGCGCTCTGCCAGCTGGCGGACGGCGTCGGCGGCAGACATCGGATCGCTGGATGCGCCCTCTTTCGAGAGGAGCACGACCGAGCGATAGGTGCCGTCGTCCTCCCCGAGGTGCTCGCGGACCCGCGCCGCGACGCATGCACCGTCGTAGGCAATCAGGCCGGTACCCTCGTTGGGGCGGTTCGGATACGGCGTCCCGCTCGGCAGGGCCTCGGCGATGGTTTCCAGGGCATCGCGGATGGCGGAGAGGGAGTGGGCGTCGAGGCGAACGAACACGTCGATCGAGGCCTCCCAGCCGAAGTCGATGTACAAGCGGCTGAAGCTCGGCGAGAGTGGACGCCAGTGCAGGTCGACGCGCCCGCATCCCTCGGTCAGGTCGCGCACGGCCTTCATGAGGTTCGGGAAGCGAGCGGGAAGCGTATCGACCATGTACATGTAGCCCATGCCCTGAGCCATCGAACCCGAGGTTTGGGCCACGTCCTGCGCCGCCTCGAAGGACGCCTCGTGCAGCCAAGACTGCACAGGCGGCGGTTTCGTCATCGCTTCGCTCGTTTCACGCAGCGATGTGGCCAGCGTGGGAGCCAGACGATCTTTCCATTCGGCGGTTGAAAGGTCCGTATTGGAGTGCGTCATGGGAGGGCAGCCGAGAAGCCGGGGAGAGCATTCGAGCGCGGGGGCAGAGGAACAAAATGAACGGTTTTGCGTGACAGTAGACCTCTACTTAATCCATTCACTTCACAGCACCACTCACTGTGGCAAACCGCTCAACGACATCGCGCAAGCGCAAGACCTTCGAGCTGGACGAGTTGTCGGAGCGTCTGCAACTCTCGAAGCAAACGATCGTTCGCTGGGTCGATCGGCATCTCATTGACGCCGACCTGTATTGGACTCTTTCGGACGACAACCGGGAGGTCCGGATGATCGAGATGACCGACGATACGCTGGACTTCGTGGAGGACTTCGCCAGCGACTACCGCGAAGACGTCGTCAGCCGGACCGAAGCGCGTCGGATTCTCAAGCAGATTGACCGCAAGAAGATCAAGAAGCTGATCCGCGCCGGCGATGTGAAAGATGTCGAGGTGGACGAGGAGACTCGCATCGTCGTCGGCAGCCTCGAAGATTATTTGATGGAGCGAGAGCGGGTGGACGAAGACGAAGAATAACCGCTCGCTGATTCGTTTTCGGTGGTTCCGGAACGGAGTGCCCCTGCGACTGCGGACCGTTCCCGATCTAGCTGCACCGCAACGGCCCCGGCACGGCAATGCCCAACAGGCGTTCCGACGCCGGGGCTGCGCTATGCAGATGCCGGCTCGGTGTCTTAATCCGACCCGCGCTCGGCGATCTTGACCGATCCGGCCCCGGAGGTCTGCCGCGAGACCTCTGGACTTCCGTGATAGGTAATGTCGCCGGCGCCGCTGGCACTGGCGTCGAGGCGACCGGTCACGTGCACGCGAATGGAGCCGGCTCCACTTGCGTCGGCTGTGGCCGTCTCCACCGTCAGCGAGTCGGCGTGGACCGAACCGGCGCCGCTTGCATGGATCTCGGCGCGCCGGGCGGTGCCGCGAACCCGCGCGTCTCCCGCGCCCGACGCTTTCAGGGTGAGCGTCCCCACGGCTGCGTCTAGGGTCAACTCCGACGCCCCGCTGGCGTGCAGCCGCAACGTTTCCCCTTCGATGGTCTGCTCGGAGGTGAGGAGGGTCGACCCCCCTGCATCGAGCGCTTGAATCTGGGGAAGGGTCACGTGCACCGTTACGGCATCGTCCTCGTCGAAGTCGCGCGAGCCGCCGAAGAGCCGCTCCAGCAGTCCGCGGTCCTGGTAGGCAACCCGCAGCGTCCCGCCACGATCGGAAACCTCGATCTCGTCGAGAATCTCCTGCGGGCCTTCGATGCGCAGAGCTGCCGGCGTTCCCTGCTCGACGGTGGCCCTGCCCTGTACCGAGACGGACACGGCGGAGGCGCCGGCAGAAACCGCGTAGGTTTGAGTCTCCTGCGCCTGCGTGGTCGGGACGGCGAGCAGCAGCAGAACAGCGGCGGTGGTGAACAGAAGAAGCGTTCGGGACATGGCGGTTGGCAGCAGAGGGAGAGAAGGAAGAGAGGGTGGCATCGTCCGGCGTCTGGATGCGCCGTCGAGTCTCTCCACGTGCGTCCCGAAATGAATGTTACTGCCGCTCAGAGGGGCGGAGACTTCGTCGGCTCGGCTGCGGGGCAGGACGTCAGGTTTCCGACCGCTCCAGCATGGCTTCCAGCTTCGGGCGCATCTCGTCGGTGGGGAAGAGGCCGATGATGCGGCGCGTGATCGTGCCGTCGGTATTCACGACCAGCGTCGTGGGCAGCGCCTGCAGCGGGCCGAGCTCCGACTCCAACTCTGCATCGGGGTCCAGGACGATCGGGTAGTTGATGCCGTGCTTGTCGGCGAACGGCTTCACGACCGAGGCGCCCTCGCGATCAAGCGAGACGCCGATGACGGTCAGTCCTTTCTCGCCCAACTCGTTCTGCAGATCGACCAGGTCCGGAATTTCCTCGCGGCAGGGCGCACACCACGTCGCCCAGAAATTGATAAGCAGAACGTTTCCGTCTTGCTCGTTGAGCGCAATCGACGCGCCGTCGAGCGTTTCGAGCGTCACGTCCGGCACCGGGGTGTCATCCGCGGAGGACATGGCACCGCCCACCGCGCCGGTAGTGGACGAGGCGGCTTGCGGCGTTGACGGCGAAGAGGATTCAGGAGCGTCGCCGGTGCAGGCCCCGAGGGAGGCCAGCAGCATCAGGCCAGCGAGAAGACGGGCGGCGGAAGACACGAGGGCGGAGGGCATAGAAGCAGGGTCGGCGATGAAGCGGGGGCGGGGATGACCGTTACGTCTCGCGGACAACGTCACGGATCGACTCGGCGGTGATCGAGTAGTGCGAGGCATCGAACACCGGTTCTCCGTCCTTCAGCAGGATGGCCTGGGGGGTCTCGTGCTGGATGCCGAGCCGGGCAGCGATCGCAGACGACACGTCGCGGGCCTCCTGTACGATCACGCGATAGACCGGCGGGTCGCCGTCTTCCGCCAGCTTGTTCATCTGCCGGTTGGCCCGGCTGCTCACGGGGCAGGCGCTGCTGTGCTTGAAAATGAGGACAGGGGCCTCGTGCGATCGCTCCACGGCCGCCTCCCAGTCGGCATCGGAGGTGAGATCGTGAACCGAAGAGGACGTCGGCATGGGTTCGAACAGAGAACGGAGAAAATCGATCATAAACTCAGGCATCAATGACGTACCTCGCACGCGCGACCGTGATACATAAGAGCTGGTGAATCGTCCATAAAGACGGGTGTTGTAGGGGGCTCATTGTTACGCCCGCGGTCCATCAATTCTCCGTGCGGATTCGGGGCCGCAGAGCAGGAACGCAACGAGGTTCCCCTCGTGAAACGATCCGCTGATTTCCGCTCGCATCTGTCAGACTCTCCGCCACTATGGAATCCACCAACGCCGGTGCCGAAAACGTTCGCTGGTCGCTCGACGCGTTGCACGAAAGCCGCGACGAGCTGGAGGCCAGCCTGAGCACGGCCGACGAACAGGCGCAGGCCTTCGCCGAACGCTATCGCGGCGAGGTCGCAACCCTCGACGCCGAGGCGCTGGCCGACGCCCTGCACGAATTGGAACGCATCCAGGACCGCCTCGGGCGCGCCTACGCCCACGCCTACCTGTCGTGGTCCACAAACACGAACGACGAGGAACTGGGCGCGCTCCTGCAGCACGTTCGGGAGGCCTACAACCGCATTCATCAGCAGCTGCTCTTTTTCGAGGTCGAATGGGCGGAGGTCGACCGGGAGCGGGCCGACGCGCTGCTGGCAGACGACGCGCTCGACGACGTCCGGCATTACCTGGAGCTGGAGCAGGAAAAGAAAGAGCATGTGCTCTCGGAGCCGGAGGAGAAAATCCTCTCCGAAAAGAGTGTGACCGGTTCCGGGGCCTGGACGCGCTACTTCGACGAAACGATGGGTGCCGCCCGGTTTGAGCTGGAGGACGAATCCCTCACGCAGCAGGAGATCCTGTCGAAGCTGTACGAGCCCGACCGCGATCTGCGACGCGCGGCCGCCCTGGCCTTCACCGATGGCCTCACCGAGCACCAGCGGACGCTGACCTTCGTCTTCAACACGCTGCTCGCCGACAAGGCCTCCAACGATCGCCTCCGCGGCTATGACCACTGGCTGGAGAGCCGCAACGAAAGCAACGAGGTCGACGACGAGACCGTCGAGGCGCTGATCACTGCCGTCACCGATCGCTACGATCTGGTTGCGCGCTTCTACCGCCTCAAGCAGCAACTGCTTGGGCTCGACGACCTGTACGACTACGACCGCTACGCGCCAGTCGGGGAGGCCGACGTGACGTACGAATGGGAGGAGGCGCGCGATCTGGTGCTCGACGCCTACAGCGACTTTCATCCAACCCTGGCCGACACGGCCCGCCCATTTTTCGCTGACGACCACATCGACGCGGCCCTGGCACCCGGAAAGCGGAGCGGAGCGTTCAGCCACGGCACCGTGCCCAGCGCCCATCCGTACGTGCTGCTCAACTACACGGGCAAGCCGCGCGACGTCCAGACCCTCGCGCACGAGCTCGGCCACGGGGTGCACCAGTCCCTCTCGCGCGAGCAAACGATCTTCCACCACGGCACCCCCCTGACCACAGCCGAGACGGCCTCGGTGTTCGGCGAGATGCTTGTCTTCCAGCGCCTGCTCCGCCGCGAGGACGACCCCGCGAATCAACTGGCGATGCTGGTGAGCAAGATCGACGATACGCTTGCCACCGTCTTCCGCCAGGTCGCGATGAACCGGTTTGAGGAACGCATGCACACGGCCCGGCGTGAACAGGGCGAGCTACCGGCCGACTGGTTCTGCGAGGCGTGGATGGACACGCAGCGCGACATGTTTCAGGGAAGCGTCACGCTCGGCGAGCACTACCGCCACTGGTGGAGCTACATCCCACACTTCCTGCACACTCCCGGCTACGTGTACGCCTATGCCTTCGGCGAGCTGCTCGTGCTGGCTCTGTACGCGCGCTATCAGGACGCCGGCGACGGGTTTGCCGACGCCTACCTCGATCTGCTTCGTGCCGGCGGCTCCGACTGGCCGCACCACCTCGTGGCTCCACTGGGGGTGGACCTGACCGACACGTCGTTCTGGCAGCGGGGCCTAGAGGAGATTGAAGGCCTCATCGAGCAGGCCGAATCGCTCGCCACTGAAACCTCGATGGGCCGCGTCACCTCCAACGGCGACGCGTAGACCGTCCCCGCCGAACGTCCCAACGTCCGCTCGTTAGAAGCCTACCGTTCCGTGTCGGAATCCTCTCGCCCGAGCAGTCAGCCGGTATTTTGGGACGAGCGCTACGCGGCGCATGACCACCTCTTTGGCACCCGGCCGAGCGCGTTCGTGGAGCGGGAGGCCGCACGCCTGGAACGCGAGAGCGCCGTGGTCGAACTCGGAGCGGGAGAAGCCCGCACGCTCTGCCACCTGGCGCAATCGGCGGGGCACCGCGTCACGGCCGTCGACTTCTCCGCGGTGGCGCTGCAAGGGGCCGCCGCCCTCGCGGAGGCGCAGGGCGTCGATCTCGAAACCATCGAGGCCGACGTGCGCACGTGGTCGCCGTCCCGACAATGGGACGCCGTCGTGGTCGCCTTCCTGCAGCTTCTGCCCGATGAGCGCTCGGCCCTGTACCGATGCATCCGTCGCATCCTCCGGCCCGGTGGCCTCGTTTTCGGTGAGTGGTTCCGCCCGGCCCACCTCAACGGCGCCTACGCCCGGGTTGGGCCGAGCCGTCCCGATCGCATGGTTCCGCCCCGCGAGTTGCGCGATGCTTTTGCCGACGACGAGGTGCTGCGCTGCGATGCGGTGGAGGGTCGCCTGGACGGAAGCGGGCGCCTGCATGGCAAGGCCGCCCTCGTGCACTTCGTGGCCCGCCGCCGATCGGCGTAAAGTGGGTTCAGCGTGCAGCGTGTGGTGGAGCGTCCTACAACGGAATCAGGGAATGACCAGAATCCCTCCCGCAGTCTCCCGGGTTTCTTCTGGCGAAACTGTGCCTTACTCTAACAGCGCATTCGTTCCCCGCGTACGCCACCGACCGCTATTGGCTCATGCTCCAGATTGACAACATCCTTCTTGCGCGCGACTTTTCGCAGGTTTCCGACCAGGCTCTTCGGTATGCGCTGGATTTTGCCCGGCGCACCGGCAGCACCTTGCACGTCTTTTACGCGCAGGTGCTCCACGAGGACCCGTTTTCGGCCGGTGAGCGCCCCGAGCCCGCGGCAGACCTGGAGGCGATCCGGGATCGTCTGTCGGTGGGCGACAACGGCAAGCCGCTCAGCGACGGCCAAGGAAAGGGGATCGAGATTGTGGAAGCGGTCGAACGCGATGTCGCGGCGGCGCCGGCCATCTTGAACTACGCCGACGTGCATGACATCGACGTCATCGTGCTCGGCACACACGGACGCCGGGGCATCCGGCGGCTGCTGCTGGGCAGTGTGGCCGAAGAGGTGGTCCGGCGTGCCGATCAGCCCGTGCTAACGGTGCGGGGCATCGTCGACGAACAGCCAATGCCCGACCTGCAGATTGGACGCATCCTGGTTCCGGTTGACTTTTCCGACTTCTCGCGGGAAGCCCTTCGCTACGCCCGAGAGCTATCGGCTCTGTACGAGGCCGCTATCGACGTGCTGCACGTGGTCGAGGAGAAGCTGCACCCGGCGTTCTACGTGGGCGGAGTGCAGTCGATCTACGATGTGGAGCCCGAGATCGAGGCCAAGGCCGCGAACAAACTTGAGGAGTTCGTGAGCAACACGGCGGGTCCGAAGACCACCGTGCACCGGCACGTGTCGTTCGGCCGGCCCGCACACGCGATCGCCGAGTTTGCCGAAAACGAAGAAACCGACCTGGTCACCATGTCAACGCACGGACAGACGGGACTGGAGCGCTTCCTTCTCGGCAGCGTTACCGAAAAGGTGGTCCGCCACGTCGAGTGTCCCGTCCTCACCGTGAAGGCGTTCGGCCACTCGCTCCTTCCGGCCCACGAGCTTCGCGCCACAGGGGAGCACGAGTAGGCGCGTCCCGCTTCCCTCCCGCCCCGACCGCCACAACCCCGCTCCGCCATGTTCCAGCCCGACGTCATTCTGCACCCGACCGATTTCTCTGAGTCTGCCGCAGCTGCGTTTCGGTACGCGCTTCAACTGGCGGATCGTCTGGATAGCAGCCTGCACCTGCTCAACGTCGCGCCAGCCTTTGGCGACGATCCGATTCGGGGGGCGTACGAAGTCAAACTGGACGAGGACTCCTTCTACCAGCAAATCCGCGAGCGGGCCGACGAACAGGTGGCCCCGTTCCTGAAGGAGGCTGACGCGCACGACGTGCCGGTCACGTATGTGCACAGGCACGACGGCGCGCCCGGGGGACAGATCGTGGAGTACGTCGACGCGGAGCACGTCGACCTCGTGGTCATGGGCACGCACGGACGGGGCCGAATCCGGCGGGCGCTGCTGGGAAGCGTGGCGCAGGAGGTGGTGCGGCATGCCTCCTGCTCGGTGCTCACGGTGCGGCACGACGTCCAAACCGATCCGCGAGACTGGTCGCGCCTGCTGGTTCCGGTCGATCTGTCCGAATTCTCTGCGCCGCTGCTTCACACGGCCAAAGACATGGCCGCCGCGTTCCAGGCGAGCATCGACCTGCTGCACGTCGTGGAGCCCCTTCCGTTTCCCGTTCCGCTCGTCGGCGCCGTCACGATTCACGACTTGATCCCGGATCCAACGGAGCAGATTGAAAAGCAGTTCGACGCCCTGCAAAAGCGCGTCGATGGGTTGCCCGTCACCGTTCGCACGCACGTGAGCGAAGGGCATGCCGCGACCACCATCTTGGACGCCGCCCACGAACTCGAGTCCGACATGATCGTGATCGCTTCCCACGGCCTCTCGGGATTGGAGCGGGCCCTGCTGGGCAGTGTGACCGCGCGCGTCGTCCGGCGCGCAGAGTGTCCCGTGTTTGTAGCCCGCGTCGAGCCGGAAGCCGCAGAGGAGGAAGAGCCCGCCGAGTGATCCGGCATGGCATCGGGATGCGAAGGCTGTCCTCCGCCGGACGCTGTGGGGCCCGCGGGCGCACGGGGAGTTCGAACGGACGGGCGCAACGGCTTCGGGCATCTCTCTTGCGGGAACGGCGCGATGCGGCGTCGACCCCTCCTTGATCAAAATGAAAAAACCGACGGAACGATCAGGTATCGATACCGGAGAATGTCCCCGTCCATTTCTGATTGGGCCAGGAGGACTCGTGCAAAAGCCAACGCTAGGACGGGGAGTTGAACTCTCCGGGAAGAGAAGCCCTTTCAGCGGCGGAGCGTCGCATTTTCCACTCCGAGAGTCGTATTGTGTAATCGGGCGTTGCGCTTTGAGGGCTTAGCGTTCCCCTTTCGGCTCCTAGCGTTGCACTTTCAGCGGCGAGCGTTGCGTTTGGGGGAGGACACGAGGCGTGGAGAGAGCGGGGTGCGAGCCAACAGTGCGGGCACAGCGGCCCGTCCCGATTGGGGCTTCACGCTGCCCTTGCACGACGTGCCTTTCCCGAACCGTGCGCCGATTTCTGCTCTTGCATAAAAACTTTCATAAAAGTAGACACAGGAAAATGATTAAAAAAGTAAATAAGAGAGGGAGCGACAAGGTGAAGGTCACGTTTGTTCTCCCGGACGGTCATCCCTACGGTGAGAATGTTCACGTCGTGGGAGACTTCAACGACTGGTCGCCGGGAGAAAACCGGTTCGTGCGTCGCAGCAACAAGACGTACAGCACGAACGTGATGCTCGACGAAGGCGAGCAGTATGCCTTCCGGTACTTCAGCGAGGACAACGATCAGTGGATCAACGAGGAGGAGGCCGACGCCTTTATCCCCAACGAGTTTGGCGAGACGAACTGCATCGTCCAAACCTGATCGGCCCGCTGCGTTCGATTCTCACCCATCGCCAGACATGTGTTCCGCAGGCCCTCTGAACTGTGCATTCAGGGGGCCTGTTGTATGGAACGGGGATCTCGCCTGCTGGGGAGGCATTGACATTTCCCTGGTGGGGGTGTAACGATCCTCGGTATCCAGAGACTCTCTGCACGGAGGTCTGCACGGGTCTGCACGGTTCGTGGACGCATCAGCGCACAAGCAGGGGCACGGCCCCTGAACCCCGTGCTTCGACCGTATTCGCCGCGCGGCCCCTGCCCGCACCTTCCGAATGGCACGCATGGCTCCCCGAATTTATGCTTGAACGCATCCGCAAGGAGTTCTTCGACATTCGGACCGGGGAATGGCCGAAGGCGATCAGTCTGTCGCTCTACTTCTTCCTGGTGATCGCCGTCTTCTGGATTCTCAAACCCATGAAGCGCGGCATTCTCCTGAATTACTTCGGCGATCAGCCGATCAACATTGCCGGGTGGGTGCTGTCGGGGGCCCAGGCCGAGCAATTGGGGAAAACGCTCAACATGGTGATCGCCTTCGGGGTCGTCGCGGTGTTCACGTGGCTGGTCCGCCGAATGGCCCGCCATCACCTCATCCTGCTGTTTTGCGGCGTGTTCGGCCTCATCTTCGCCTTCTTCGGCGTCTTCATCGACCGCCTGCAACTGCTGGGCCAAGCCGGCGTCTGGTCGTTTTACGTGATCGGCGACATCTGGACGACCGTCATGGTCGCCACGTTCTGGGCATTCGCCAATGACCTAAACACCGGAGACGAGGCCGAGCGTTTGTATGGACTCGTGGGACTCGGCGGCGTCATTGGAGGATTTGTCGGCTCCTCGGTCGTCGCCGGATTTGTAACCGAGGTGGGGCGTGCGCCTCTTCTGTTTGGCTGCCTTGTGCCCCTCGCTGTCATCGGGGGCCTGGTGGTGTGGATTCACAGGTACGAGACGGAAGAGAACGAGCCGGATCCGTGCTGTCCCGACGAGAAAACCGTGACCGACGAGAAGGGCAGTGCGCTGTTTGAGGGGGCCCGCATCGTCATGGCCTCAAAGTACCTTTTGGGTATTGCCGCAGTGCTGGGAATCTACGAGATGGTGTCGAACATCGTCGACTTCCAACTCGCCTCGATTGTGGAGCAGCAGATCACCGACTCGACGCAGCGCGACGCCTTTTTCGGCATCGTCGGGCAGGCAACGGGCCTCGTCTCCATCTTCGTCCAGTTGGTGCTGACATCCTTCGTCATGAAGCGGTTCGGGGTGAAGGTGGCTCTCATGTTCCTCCCGGTGGCCATCCTGGGAGGAAGCGTCGGGTTCATTGCTCTTCCAACCGTCGCGTTGGCGGGCATGATGTCGGTGAGTGACAACGCCCTGAACTATTCGATCAACCAGTCGGCCAAGGAGGCGCTCTACACGCCGACGTCCCAGGACGCGAAGTACAAGGCCAAGTCGTTCATCGACATGTTCGTGCAGCGGGCGGCCAAGGTGGCCGCGGTCGTTCTTAACCTGAGCCTTACCGCACTCGTCATTACCGACGTGCGGTGGCTCTCGATCGCTGTCGGACTCCTGACGATTGCCTGGATTGGCGTCGTTCGGTTCCTGGGCCACCGCTTCGACGAGCGAAAAGGGGAGGGCGAAGAGGCGCAGCCCGCCCCGGCCGCCTGATTCTGGCGCGGTCCGCCAGGTGCGGGTCTTCGGGCGGCTCAGTTGGCGGTCGATTGGCGGCCGTACTCGATCCATACTTCCACCGCCCGGGTGGAAGCGCCAAAGGGCTGTCCGGCGTTTTCATAGGCAGCCACAGCTCGCCGCCATTTCCGGTGCAACGCCTCCCGGCGGTCGCGCTTCGAATCCGAGCAGGGCTTGTCGTGAAGGAACGAGAACGCGTCGGGCATGGGGCGAGGGATCGGGTGTGAAACAGCGTGAGCGACACTCAACAATTCAAGCAAAGATCATACCCGCAAAGCGTCGGCGACGGAGGCGGCGTCCTTCTGTGGGGCGAACGCGTCGCGCGACACGTTCTCTTTGAGCACCACGCACGTGCCCCGGGGAGAGACCACAAGATGCCGCGTCTCGCCGTCTGCGTTGGGGTAGCGGACAACCACATCGGCGCCGGCCTCCTGGGCTTCGTCGCGATAGGATGCAATGGCGTCAGCCTGAGGGGGAGCATCCAGGTCGTGCTGCGGCTTTAGGTCGGGCATGGCAATTATACAGGGTGGATCGATTCGAGGTACACTTGTACACACGCAGCCTCACGGAAGGAAGCCGCGAGAGGTCCAGCAAAACGTAACACGAAGGGGATCCTCGGAGGGGTTCTGCATGAAGACCGGTCGTGGGAGGGCCGCCCGGGTTCGTAACAGGCTCGGCCAGGCACCGAACAGACGGTGCTGCCAAGCGGAGACGCTTCCGCGGATGCAGTCCCGTTAGCCCTGCGAATGAACGCCCTCTCTGGCTATGAAATGGTTGAAAGCTGCACTTATCGGCGCGATCGGCAGCCTCGTCATGTTTGCATTCCTGTTTGTGGGAATCCACGTCACCGGCGTGGCTCCGTTTAACATCCCTCCGAGCGCAGCATTTCTGCAGATGCTTGGACTGAACATCGGTCCGCTGCCGCTCCTTGCCCACTTCGGCTACGGAGCGACGTGGTCGGCGCTGCTGGTGGCCTTGTACGGCAGCTCGGTCACCACCCAGCGAGGCATTGGCCTGGCGCTGGCCCTGTGGGGATTCATGATGCTGGTGTACTCGCCCCTCATCGGCTGGGGGGTCTTCGGCTTTGGAGGCGCGAACCACGGCCTGGATCCGAGCCACCCGCTGTATCTTGGCAGCGGAATGAAGTACCTGGTGGCAACTCTCGTCCTGCACCTGATCTACGGCGGCATCATTGGCTGGGGCAACGCCGCCTGGACCGTCGCCGAGGACACCGAGACGGCCCGCGGCAGCGTCCAGCAGGTCATGAGCAATTAGCCTCAGCCTCCCCGATTGAACGGCCGAATCGGCGCTCTTTTTCGCGACCATCCCCTAGAGTCCCATAGGGAACGCCCGCCGGCACCCGATTTTCCCTCGGGCCAGCGGGCGTTTTGGGTTGGGGTTCACACTCCATCACAGCGCGTCAGCTGCCGTCATCGGCGGGCTTGCGCAGTGAGGTCGGGAGGACAAAGCCGTCCGGCGTGCGCACCATGAGGCGGAAGGCCTGGCCCGACTCGATCCGGGCGTAGAGCTCTTGGAAGGTCTCTACATCCGGGACGTCCTGCCCGGCCATCTGCACGATGACCATGTTCGGACGCAGGCCCGAGTCCGCGATCATTGGGTTGGATTCGTCGACCTCGGTAATGACCACGCCCTCGGCCGTGTCGAGGCCCATCTGTCGGGCGATCTGCGGCGTGAGATTGCGGAGGGCCATTCCGAGCTCGCTCATCATCTCATCCTTGGACGGTGCGTCGCTCTGGCTTGCGGTTTGCATCTCCGCCTCGCGGGCGCCGAGCGTGACCGTCACCTCCCGTGTTTCGCCGTTGCGGTTGATGGTGAGCGTCACCGAGTCGCCGGGCTGCTTGCTGGCGATGATGTTGCTAAGCTGCAGGTCCTCGGTCAGCGGCTGGCCGTCGACCGACACGAGGACGTCGCCAGGCTCAAGATCGGCTTCCTCCGCGGCCGAGTTGTCCATCACTTCCATCACGACCGCTGCCCCGTTCGGTAGGCCTTCGTTGTCGATCAGCGACTGCGGGGCGCGCCGGTAGGAGATGCCGAGTCGGGCTCGCTGCACCTGTCCGCTTTCGATCAGCTGAGAAGCGACGCGCCGCACCGTGTTGGCCGGGATCGCAAAGCCGATGCCCTGATAGCCGCCGGTGCGCGACGCGATGGCGGTGTTGATGCCGACGAGCCGCCCGTTGAGGTCCACGAGCGGACCGCCCGAATTGCCGGGGTTGATCGCGGCGTCCGTCTGAATGAAGTCCTGAACGCCTTCGCCGCTGGTCGGCTGGAGGCGGCCCACGGCACTGATGATGCCGGCGGTAACGCTGTTGCTCAGCTCCTGCGACAGCGGCGACCCGAAGGCCAGCACCCACTGGCCGGTCTTTACGGTGTCGGAGTTGCCGAAGCTAATGGCCGGCATGTCCTCCGCCTCGACCTTGATCACGGCCAGATCGCTGAAGCCATCGGTGCCCACAATTTCAGCCTCGTACTCCGTGCCGTTGAACGTGCGCACGCTCAGGTCGTCGGCATTCTCGACGACATGGTTGTTCGTCACGATGTACCCGTTGGAGCGGATGAAGACGCCCGATCCCAGGCCTTGCCGTCGGAACTCGCGTTCCCGTGGGCTGCGCCCAAAGAACTCCTCGAAGGGCGTACCTTCAAAGGGCGAGCGGAAGCGGCGCTCCACCACCTGCTCCGCCCGGATCTGTACGACGGCCGGATTTACGGTCTCAGACACCTGCGTGAACGCATCCTGAAGCGAGGTGGCCGGGGTGCTTTGCGAGGTGGACTGCGAAATCGCCGTCGTGCCGGGGCCGAGCGTGGCGGTGCTCTCCGACGAGGCGTACGTCGGCGTCGCTGTGCTGTCGCCGAAGTCCAACAAGTTGGCGCCAGCCGTTGAGAAGAGAACGCCTGCGATGAACGCTGCGCCAACGATGACGGCAAGTGAAACTTTTCCTTTCGCGCTCATGGATGGAGGAGTCGTTGTGACGAAGAATCACGGTGCCGAACACACGAAACGGTCGCCCGCATCGTTACTGTACCGCATCGTTGCCGTACCGCGTCCGGTGAGGCGACCGCGTCATGTGCTCAGCCCTTCCCGAAGCACCTCGGAGTCTCTATAACGAACGCGACCGCCGGTTTCGTATAGCCCCCAGGAGGGGTCAGGATGTTACGGCAACGGCAGGGAAGGGGAAGAATAATTCGTTGGGACACGAGACGGGGGCTCCATTGTCCCCGGTCGGTTCTCCCCCTCGATGCCTCGTGCTGCTCCACGTTTGCGGGGGCAGAAGACACGAGACCGCCGTTTCACCTGGGGACGGAAAATCGCGGCGCTATTCGCCCGGGATGCCTGGCTCGGTCATCTCCCGAACGTCGAGGTACTCGTCCAGTTCGTCCTCGGTTAGCAGGTCCATCTCTTTCACCACCTCGCGAACGGATTTGCGCTCCTTCGCGGCTTTCTTCGCCACCTCGCTGGCTTTGTCGTACCCGATGGCGGTATTGAGGGCCGTGGCGATGGAGGGGTTCAGTTCCAGCAGTTCCTGGCAGCGCTCGCGGTCGGCCTCGATGCCCTCCACGCACTTGGTGCGGAATGCCTCTACGCTCCCGACGAGGATGTCGAGGCTTTCGAGCATGGCGTGTGTCATCACCGGCATCATCACGTTGAGCTCGAAGTTGCCGTGGGTGTTCGCCACCGAGATCGTCTGCTGGTTGCCCATGACGCGGGCGGCGACCATCATCACCTGCTCGCTCTGGACGGGGTTTACCTTGCCGGGCATGATCGACGAGCCGGGCTGGATGACCGGCAGCTTGATCTCGCCGATGCCGCTCGTCGGGCCGCTGGAGAGGAGACGCAGGTCGTTGGCGATCTTGAGCAGCGCCGTAGCGAGCGTGTTCAACGCCCCGTGGGCGCTAACGTAACTCTCCTTGCCGGCCTGCTGCGCGAAGTGGTTGTCCGTCTCGTAGAAGTCCAGGCCGGTGGCCTCGCTCAGGTGCTCGAGTGCAATCTCGGGGAACGCCGTGGGCCGGTTCACGCCCGAGCCGGTTGCCGTCCCGCCCAGCGTCACTTCCGCGAGCTCCTCGGACGCCTGTTCGATGCGCGTGATGCAGTCGGCGATCTGCGAGGCGTAGCCACCGAACTCCTGCCCGAGACGGATCGGCGTGGCATCCATCAGATGCGTGCGCCCGCTCTTGACGATGTCGTCGAAGGCCTCGGCCTTCTGCTGGAGCGCGTCATGGAGCGCATCGAGCGCCGGAATCAGCTCCGCTTCGATGACGAGGCGAGCCGCGACGTGCATCGTCGTGGGAATCGTGTCGTTCGACGACTGCGACATGTTGACGTCGTCGTTCGGATGCACGGCCTTGCTGCCCCGCTCGGCCCCGACAATCTCGGAGGCGCGGTTGGCCAGCACCTCATTCGCGTTCATGTTGGTCGACGTGCCGCTGCCCGTCTGGAAGATGTCGAGCACGAACTCGTCGTCGAGTGTCCCGTCGATCATCTCGCGCGTGGCGGCCACGATGGCCTCCATGGTCTCGTCCGGCAGCAGGTCCAGATCATTGTTGGCCCGAGCGGCCGCCTGCTTCACGTGGCCGAGCGCCTCGATGAAGCGGCGGGAGAAGCGAAGGTCGCTCACGGGAAAGTTGTCTCTGGCGCGCTGCGTCTGGGCGCCGTACAGAGCGTCGGCCGGAACGTTCACCTCGCCGAGGGAATCCTTCTCAGTGCGGTAGTCGGTCATAGGGGGCAATGTCGAAGTGCAGGAAAAGGCGGTCGAATCTTCTCACCTCTGAACATACGCGAACGGCGGGAGCCTGTCAGGGGGACGCGTCTCAATGTGCGGGAAATTCGGCGTCATCGGCATAGTGATCGCGACACTCGCGTTCACGGCCGCGCACCACACGCTGGCCCTCGAGCGGGCCGGAGGTTTCGGTGACGACGGTCCACTGCGCCTCCTCGTCGTTTTCCAGGTAGATCACCACCCAATCGTCCGTCTTGTCGAGGTCATGGGCCCGCGCGGTATTGGAGTAGAGCGCGGTGTAGTGCCGGTCGTCGCGCTCGGTGTGCAGGATGGGCAGCCAGGCCTCACGGTCGGGATTGAACCGGCGCGGGGCGATGCGGCGTAACTCGTCCTGCTCGGCCTTGCGGCGATACTCGCGGTCGATGTCCAGCAGTTCGCCCACTGGCACGGCCGAGCCGCTGGGCTGGCGCCGACGCAGCCGGGAGTCCAGCGATTCGCGCACGGCCTGCACGCGCCGCTCCCCGAACCCGTCGACCGCCTCCAGGCGTCCGTCATGGGCCGCCCGCTCCAGCGCCTCGAGCGTCTCGATCCCGAGCTCGTCATGCACGCGCTCGGCCAGCTCCGGCCCGATGCCGGCAATGGACTGAAAGACGGACTCGGGCGTGACGGCACCACGCAGACGCTCCAGGTAGCGCCATCGGCCCGTCTGTAAAATCTCGACGATGGCATCCGTAAGCGATGCACCGATGTTCGCAATCGCCTGAAGGCCTTCGCGTCCATCCTCGGCGTGCAGCGACTCCACCGAGCGGTCGAGCTGCGTGAGGGTCGAGGCTGCCTGTCGGTAGGCCCGCACCCGGAACGGACTGGCCTCCTGGGCCTCCAGCAGGTCCGCAGCCTCGCGGAAACGCTCCGCAATGTCCACATTTATATCGGGGATCGCGGGCGGTTGGGATTCAGTCATGGGGAGAGAAACAGTGTTGGCGAGTTGCGAACGATCCGCTTCGGCACGAAATTACGGCCACGATTGCCCTGCAATTTCGCGCATCAAGAGTCTACGTTTCGAACGCACTTCCATCATGCTACGATCCATGCTGTATGGCCTCGGGGCGCTCCTCCTTGTGGCTGCGGTGCTCTACTTTACGGTGGCTGCACCGCTGGCCGATGGGTGGATGAATCAGACGACCGAGGAGCCGCTCGACCCGGTGCCCGACTCCGTCCAGGCGCTTCACGATTCTCTCGTCGTGGCCGATCTGCACAACGACCTCCTGCTATGGCCGCGCGATCCGCTGGTGCGCCACGACCGCGGCCACACCGACGTGCCCCGGCTGCTGGACGGCGGCGTGGGGCTGCAGGTGTTTGCGGCCGTCACGCAAGTCCCAAGCGGACGCAGCTACGCCGGGACCGACGCCGACGCCCTCGACCAGATCCCTTTCTTGGTGGCGGGACAGCGGTGGCCCGTTCGTACGTGGACGAGCCGGCTGGAGCGGGCGCTGTACCAGGCGCGAAAGCTGCGCCGAGCCGTCGACCGGTCCGACGGACAGGTGACTCTGATCCAGTCGGTCGGCGACCTGGACCGCTTTCTGCAGGCCCGGGCATCCACCCCCAGACGCCTGGGGGCGCTGCTCGCCGTCGAGGGCCTCCACGCGCTGGAGGGGGAGATCGCCCATCTCGACACTCTGATCGCGGCGGGCTACCGCATGATGAGCCCGACTCATCTGCACGACAACGCCCTCGGCGGTTCCTCAACCGGCCTCGCGAAGGACGGTCTTACCGACTTCGGACGGCATGTGGTGCGCAGGATGAACGATCGCCAGGTGATCATCGATCTGGCCCACGCGTCCGACACCGTCATTCGCGACATCCTGGCTCTGACGGAGCGTCCGGTCGTTGTTTCGCACACCGGCGTGCGGGCGACCTGCCCGAGCCCGCGTAACCTGTCGGATGCGCAGATTCGCGCCATCGCGGCGCAGGGCGGGGTCATCGGCGTCGGATTCTGGGAGCGAGCCGTGTGCGGAACCCATCCGCGCGCCATCGCCCGCGCCATGCGCCACGTGGCGGACCTGGTCGGGGTGGAGCACGTGGCGCTCGGGTCCGATTTCGACGGGACCGTCACCGTGCCGTTCGATGCTACCGGCCTGCCACACCTTACCGCCGCCCTCCTCGAGTTCGGATTTACCCGCGAAGAAGTACACAAGATCATGAAGGGAAATGTTGTTCGATTGCTTCATGAGACGCTTCCGTCTGCACGTTAACTTCGTCAGTCCTTCACCCTGAATTGACTCTGTACGTTGCGTTTTGTAGCGTGGAAGCGGTCATGCCAGACACCCCCGACTGCCGTTGTGGACGGTGAAGGAAGCGCTTTCATGGATCTGAGGCGGCGTCTCTGGCGCTCTTCTTCGTGGAATTACCGACCAAACTGGAACTGCCATGCGTAGTGCAAAAATTTGGATCTGGACCTGCAGTGTCGGAGCGATCATGCTTTTGATGGCCGGGATCCCTCTGTCGGTGCAGGCTCAGGGACAGGCAACGCTCACCGGCACCGTCCTCGACGCTGAAAACCAATCCCCGCTCGCCGGAGCGAACGTCACGCTGCGCGAGATGGACTCGCCGGACGTGGTCAAGGGGACGGCGACGGAGCCCAACGGGACCTTTCGCATGACGGACATTCGCCCGGGCCAGTACGTCGTGGAGGTGCGGTTCGTGGGCTTCCAGAGTCAACAGCGCCCGATCACGCTGGAGGCCGGCGAAAGTCGGGACATTACCGTCGAGTTGGCCTTCGAGACATCCAGCCTGCAGACGGTCGTGGTTTCGGCCTCGCGCCGCCAAGAGAAGATTCTCGACGCGCCGGCTTCTATTTCCGTGCTGGAGCCCGAAGATCTGCAGCGAGAGGTGGTAACCTCCTCGATCGAGGCCCTGCGGTCGGTGCCGGGCGTCGACATGGCGCAGACCGGGATCGATCGGCGCGAGGTGGTGCTCCGTGGCTTTAACGAGGCCTTCAGCGGCGCCACCTACGTGCTGACCGACTATCGGGAGGCCGCCGTTCCGTCGCTTGCGGTCAACATCCACAGCATCATGCCGAACATGCCCATCGACATTGAGCGCGTCGAGGTGGTGCGTGGTCCAGGCTCGGCCTTGTACGGGCCGGGCGTCTCGAACGGCGTCATCCATTACTTCACGAAAGACCCGTTCCGGCACCCCGGCACGTCGCTCTCCGTCTCGGGCGGGTCGCGCGCCTACTTCAGTGGTCAGTTCCGGCAGGCGGGCGTCGTGGGCGACAATTGGGGCTACAAAATTACCGGCCAGTTTGCCCGTGCCGAGGAGTGGGAGCTCGACCCGAACGATCCGCAGGACGCCCGAGAAATCGGGCGGTATCGCATCTACGATTCGCGGAGCCAGATTCCGGGCGGCCGCACCTTCGCCAGCGGCGACTTCGACGACGACGGGGAGACCGAATTCCAGCTTCGTCGCGAAGACGAATACCGCAAGTTCAACGTCAACGGCTTGCTGCAGTACCAGGCCGGAGACGAGACCACCCTCTCACTGAACGGCGGCTACTCGTCTCTGAAGGGCACCGTGCAGTCGGGCATTGGAACGACGCAGGCCGATGGGTTCGGCTACAGCTACGGGCAGGTGCGGCTGGAGTCCGGCGGGCTCTTCGCGCAGGTGTACCTGAACGCCAATGATGCCGGCGATAACACCTACGTGTACGGCTCGGGCGATCGGATTATCGACAAAGGGCTGCAATGGAACGCGCAGGTGCAGTACGACTTCGCGGTGCCGTCGATCGGCACGCAGGTGATTGCGGGCGGCGATGCCGACCTCGTAACGCCCCGCACCGAAGGCCGCATTGTAGGCCGCAACGAGGGGGACGACCAGATCAACGAATACGGGGGCTACGTGCAAACGTCGACCGACCTGACGTCGAAGCTGGCGCTGACGCTCGCCGCGCGCGGCGATTACAACAATGTGGAGGAGGAATTTCGGGTCTCGCCGCGTACGGCGCTCGTGTTCAAGGCCTCGCCCAACCACACCTTCCGCGGCAGCTTCAACCAGTCGGTTTCGTCGCCGGGGACGAACTCCAACTTCCTCGATATTGAAGCCTTCCGGCAGCCGTTGGGCAACGATCGGTCTCTCGTCTTCCGCGGTCTCGGCGCCGCCGATGGGTTCTCGTTCAACCAATTCCGCAACACGGGCCAGGTCACGTTCTCGCTTCCGGTGCCGGGATTCTTCGGCTCTGACCAGTTCACGCTGGACGCCCTGCCCGTCGTCCCGATGTATGGAGCGGTCGCCAGCCAGGCCCTTGTGCCAACGCAGAGCGGCGTCCGATTTAGCGATGCGGTGGCGTCGCAACTCAGCGGCCTTTCGGGGCAGCAGCAGGCCCTCCTTGCGCAATTGTTTGGCTACATGGCCCAGCAGGAGAACGGGAACATCTTCCGGTTCTTCGGCAGCGCCACGACCGATGCGGCCCAGCTCGGCATCCCCAACGACAGTCCCCAAGGCTTCCGGGAGGTCGGCCCGCCCCCCGACATTTCGCCGTTGGAGCAGACCACGACCCAGACGTTCGAGGTGGGCTACAAGGGCGCCATCGCAGACCGGGTGCTCCTGCAGATCGACGGCTATTACGAGCAGAAAGAAGACTTCATCAGCCCACTTACGACCGAATCGCCGCTGGTCTACCTGCAGGGGCAGGGACTGGCGCAGGACGTGGGCGGCCGTCTCGGCCAGATTTTCCAGCAGGCCCTGTCGGGGCAGGGAGATCCCACCGTGGCGGCGCTCATTCAAAACGCGAATCTTCCACCCGACCAGGTCGCGCAAATTTTGGCCGGGATCATCGGCAACGGTCTCAACAACACCCCCACTGCCGTCGTCCAGCCGGACCAAGAGGTGCTCACCGGGGACAACCCGAACGCTGTGGGGGGCTTCCTCAGCTACCGCAACTTCGGACAGGTCGAGTACTGGGGCATCGATGCGTCGTTGCAGGTGCAGGCCACCGACCAGCTCGATCTCTTCGCTAACACCTCGATTGTGAGCGACGACTTTTTTGACAACGAAGATCTGGACGAAGCAAACGAGTCGCTGAGCGTTGCTCTAAACGCGCCGTCGTTTAAAGCCAAAGGCGGGTTTGACTACCAGATGCAGAACGGCTTCTCGTTCGGAGCCACCGGCAACTACGTCGATGGCTTTCCGGTCGAGACCGGCCCGTACGTCGGCGACGTGGACGACTACTTCCTGCTCGATCTCCGGGCCGGGTACCAGGTGCCGTCGGTGTCGGGGCTCCGGCTGGACGTGACCGCCAAGAACGTGCTGAACAACGAGCACCGAGAATTTGTCGGAGCGCCGGAGCTGGGGGCCGTCTTCTTTGCTCGTCTCACGTACTCCCTTCCGTAGAACGCCTGGTGAAGGAGGGGGCCACTTGCAGCGACCTCGAGAGCTCGATGGGTATTCAGCAGAGACACGTTGATGCCTCTCGCCCTTAGAGACGAAGAGGCGGAGAGCGGGGCTTCCGGGGGCGTGCGCGTCTTCACGTTGCCGCTGGACATCCACGTAAGGGCAATCCCCTCCGGAATGGTCCTCTCGACCGAGCCGACCGGCGAGCAGGGAGCCCCCCTCGCCGGGTGAAGGGGACCCCGAGAAACGTTCTCGACGCAGCGTCGCTACGCTCGAAATGACAAGCCCGAAGTCCTGGATGAGGCGCACGTCGGAACGAAGGATCGACTGCTCCCAAAGGGCATCATCAGTTTCACCTGGACTTCGGAATGGGACCCAGACGGTCCGTTGCATCCGGCGGGGACGCTTCGTAGCCTGATCATCCCTCCCGTTGGGCGAGCGAGGACGGTGCGCCCGGCGGCCTCCCCGAGTTTGTTTCCTCAGGTTTGGCCCCTTCCTCCATGTTTGGCGATTTCGTGCCGTTATTCATCATGATTGCGCTGGCTCTGGGGCTGGCGCTCACGCTTTTGAAAGCGGCCGAAATCCTTGGCCCCAAGCGGCCCAACCGCTCGAAGGTGGCGCCGTACGAGAGCGGCATGGATCCGGTGGGGAGCGCCCGGCAGCGCTACTCCGTCAAGTTTTACCTCGTCGCGATGATCTTCATTGTCTTCGACGTCGAGGTCGTGTTCATGTATCCGTGGGCCGTTAGCTTCCGTGACTTCGTCGAGGCCGGCGCGGGGCTCGGCGTCATGGTCGTTGTTGTTCTCTTCTCCATCATCCTGCTCGTCGGGCTGCTGTACGACGTCAAGAAAGGCGGGTTGGACTTCGAGAAGTAGCCGGCCCCTTCGAGAAGGAGGGACTCGGACCGAGAAGGAGGGACCTGGACCGAGAAGGAGGGACCTGAAGCGGGAACGGCTCTCGCCCTGGAAGCCCCTGGCTCGTGGCCGTGTGGACGAAGGTCGTTCCGGAAAATTTGCGGTCCGGAGAGACGGAAGGCGAAACAGGGGCGCGAGATGAGCCATATGAGCCTGTGCAAAACTGCCCGTGGCTCTCCGTCCCGTTCGGATGCCGAGCGCCGGAGAGCCCTCGATCCCGATCACCCAACCGTATCTTCGTCATGGCTGCCCCAACCCCCCAAGGTGGAGAGGGCTTCTTCACCACGCGTCTCGATGCGGTGCTGAACTGGGCCCGCTCCAATTCGCTGATGCCCATGCCCATGGGTTTGGCCTGTTGTGCCATCGAGATGATGGCGTTCGCCGGTCCGAAGTACGATGCGGCCCGGTTCGGCAGCGAGGCCATGCGCTTTTCGCCCCGCCAGGCCGACCTCATGATCGTGGCGGGCTGGTGCTCCTACAAGATGAGCCACGCCATCCGCCGCGTGTGGGACCAGATGGCCGACCCCAAGTGGTGCATCGCCATGGGGGCCTGCGCCTCGACCGGCGGCATGCACCGCTGCTACGGCGTGGTGCAGGGCGTCGACAATTTCCTGCCCGTGGACGTGTACATTCCCGGCTGCCCGCCGCGCCCGGAATCCGTCCTCCACGCGCTGATGGACATCCAAGAGAAGGTGCGCAACGAGTACAGCGTGGTGCAGGACTACGCCGAGGGGCCGCTCGTGGAGCGCAAGACCATTCCGGTTGAGAACACCACCGCGTTCCCGGGCCAGCTGGAGAAGCCGAAAGAGGCCGCCTTTGAGGTCGAAGTCCCGAACGAGCCGACGACGGATTCATCGGCCAGCGGCCAGGAGATCCCGACGCCGGCGTGACGCCCAAACGGTGCACCCGGTGCACTCGTTTTCGGATTGCTTTGCCGCACACAGATAATCACCCATCCGGGTCAGCGGCGGCACGCTGACGCCACAACGCGATCCCCCATTGCTCCATGCCTGAGGACGACCGTTCCCCCGATCAGCGCGAGGACGAAGCGCTCAAGTTTCACTATACCCCTGCGGCCGAGGCGCGGCCCGATCAGAAGCAAGACAATCCACACGCCAAGGGCACGACCCACGTTCCGGAGGTCATCGACGCCCTGAAAGGCGAATTCGGGGAGGCCATCGGCCCGGTCGAGTCGTACGCGAACGAGGATACCGTCTTCGTCGAGAAGGCGCGCCTTCGCGAGGTGTGCCGATTCTTGAAGGAGGAACAGAACTTCGCCTACTTCTCCGACGCCGGGGGCATCGATCGCTTCACCGACGAGGAGCGGTACGAGATGTTCTACAACCTCGTCAACCTCGACGACCAGAAGCGCATCCGCCTGAAGGTGCGCATCGATGAGGCAGACATGCACGTGCCCAGCGTGACGGACGTGTACCGGGCCGCCAACTGGAACGAGCGCGAGGCCTACGACATGTTCGGCTTCACGTTCGACGGCCATCCGGATCTCCGGCGCATGTACATGCCGGAGGACTTCGAGTACCATCCGCTGCGCAAGGAATTCCCGCTGCTGGGGGTGCCGGGCTCGCTGCCGCTTCCGCCGCAGACGCCCGAAGGAGAGCTCACCATGGATCCGTTCGCCGCCGCCCATGGATCCAAGCCGGCCAAGAGCTACGAAGAGCCTCGCTCAGTCGATGAAGAGTAGACGTTGACGCCCCGTTCAACGTTGTTTCGTTTCACGCTCCAACGCAACGCGCATTATGGCGACCGCACCGGAATTTCCAGGCCTTGACCTCGGCGACAAGTTCCGCTTCTGGCCGAAGCACAACGAAAAGATCTATGAGCGGCTGGAAAGCAAGCACGCCTGGATCGAAGAGCGCCGCGCCGAACAGCGCGGAGATGGAATGCCCGTCACCGACATGACGGAGACGGACCCCCTCGATCATGAAATGGTCCTCAACATCGGGCCGCAGCATCCAGCTACGCACGGCGTGCTGCGTTGCGTCGTAAAGCTCGACGGCGAGACCATCGAGAAGACGGTCCTCGACATCGGCTACCTGCACCGCGGGATCGAGAAGCTGGCCGAGTCGAAGACCTACCAGGAGTTCATGCCGTACACCGACCGCATGGACTACCTGTCGCCCTACTCGAACAACGTGGCGTGGTGCCTGGCCGTTGAGAAGCTGGCCGGCATCGACGTGCCGGACCGCGCGCAGTGGATCCGGCAGATTATGTGCGAACTGGCGCGCATCTCGTCGCACTGCCTGTGGTTGGGCGTGGGCCTGATGGATGCTGGCGCCATGTCCGCTTTCCTGTGGACCTTTCAGATGCGCGAGGACATCTACTCGATCTTCGACGAGGTGTGCGGCGCGCGGTTCACCGTCAGCCACAGCCGCATCGGCGGGATTGCATCGGACATCTCCCCGCGATCCATCTCTATGATTCGCGAGTTCATCGAGACGATCCAGGAAGAGATCGACGGCTGGGAGCGTCTCCTGAACCGCAACCGCATTTGGGTGGAGCGGAACAAGGACGTGGGCCGCATCACGAAAGAGGAGGCCATCGAGCTGGGCCTCACCGGCCCGAACCTGCGCGGATCGGGCGTGGAATACGATCTGCGTCGGTTCGAACCGTATCTGAAGTACGACGAGGTCGACTTCACCATTCCGATTCGCGAAGACGGCGACTGCCTTGCGCGCTACTTCCTTCGTCTGGAGGAGATGAAGCAAAGTGTTCGCATCATCGAGCAAAGCCTCGACCGCATGTCGGAGGGACCGATCCGCGCGGACGATGCCAAGCAGGCGTACCCGTCGAAGGACGAGGTGTATTACTCGATGGAAGGCATGATCCACGACTTCATGTACACCGACGTGGGCACGCAGGCGCCGAAGGGGGCGCACGCCTACCATGCGGTCGAGGGACCGAAGGGCGAACTCGGCTTCTACCTGACGTCCGACGGCACCGGGCGCCCGTTCCGTGTGCGCATCAACGCGCCGTCGTTTGCCAACCTGCAGGCCATGGAGTACATCATGGAAGGCTCGCTCGTGGCCGACACCGTCGTCATCATCGGCTCGCTCGATCCCGTCATGGGCGAAGCGGACAAGTAAGCGCGTGCGTATGGGTGTTTGAGGGGATGGGCGTGGCCAACGTGTCCAATCCCGCGACGCCCACACGCCCCATTCCCACACTCCTACACGAAAAGCATGAGTAGTTTCGACGTACGCAAGCCCATTGTCGAGCTTCCGGAGCAGAATCCGGAGCCTCAAGTTCCGGACGATGAGCTCGTCTGGACCGAGGAGGAGGAAGCAAAGATCGAGCAATGGCGCGACCAGTATCCCGACGACGCGTCGGCGATCATGCACGTGCTGTGGCTCGCGCAGAAGAAGTTCGACTTCCTCCCGCCCGAGGTGATCACGTTCTGCGCCGAGACGCTCGGCATGGATCCGGCACGGGCGTACGGCGTCGCCACGTTTTACACCCAGTACTACAAGAAGAAGCAGGGCACCTTCGTGCTGGACGTGTGCACGTGCTTTACGTGTCAGGTGTGCGGCGGCTACGACATTCTCCACTACCTGGAGGACAAGCTCGACATCCACGCCGGCGAGACGACCGACGACGGAATGTTCACGCTGAAGGAGGTCGAGTGCCTGGGGTGCTGCGGCTCGGCCCCCATGATGCAGATCACGAACGGCGTGTACTGCCACAACCTGACGAAAGAGAAGGTCGACGCCATCATCGACGGTCTGCGCGACGGCGAGATCCCCGAGTTCACGTCCGTCACGCTGCCGCAAGATGAGGACGAAATGGGCGGCAACCGCCGCACCGACGTCTCAAAGACGGAGCCCTACCAGACGCAGCCGCGCGCAGAGGCGGTCGAGTGATCCGGGTACGTGGGGCACGCTATTTCCGAAGTCCAGTCTTCCCCTTTCGACTCGCTGTCATGAGTGCTGTCCGACCCCATCGATGGACGCGCGAGGCGTATGAGCGGCTCGGCGAACGGGGCGTGATTGCCCCCGACGAACGCGTCGAACTCATCGACGGCGACCTGGTCGATGTGAGCCCGCAAAGCAGCCTCCACGCAACCGCCATTCGCAAAACCGAGGAAGCCCTGCGTCGAGGTTTTAGTCGCGGATTCGATCTGCGCGTTCAGTTGCCCCTCGCTCTTAGCGAGATCGACGAGCCGGAACCGGATGTGGCCGTGGTCGAGGGAAGCATCGACGACCATCGCGACGCGCATCCGACGACCGCGGTTCTCGTCGTGGAAGTCGCGGATTCGTCCCTCGAGTTCGACCGCACAAAAAGGGCCGCCGTTTACGCTCGCGCCGGGATTCCGGACTACTGGATCGTCAACCTCGTCGACGATCAGGTGGAGGTCTATCGCGACTCGGACGGCGAGCTGTTCGGCTGGAAGCGGACGCGACGCGCCGGCGACTCCGTCTCGCCACAAATCCAGGAAGAGCCCTCGACTGCCGTGGACGACCTCCTTCCGTAACTACGTGCTTTACTGATTCTGACATCCATCATGGAAGCAACAAACGGCACTCCTCAGAGCAAGGCCGGCGACTGGCGCAACTACGACCGCGTCCTCCTTCCGCCCATTCAAGACCTGCACAAACTGGAGGTCTACCAGGATCACGGTGGATACGAGCAGCTGCGCACGGTTCTCGAAGACGCCGACATGGGGCCGGGCGACGTCACCACCATGGTGAAAGAATCGGGTCTGCGCGGACGCGGCGGCGCCGGGTTTTCCACGGGCATGAAGTGGAGCTTTATGCCGGAGCCCGACGACCGTCCGCGCTACCTCGCCTGCAACGCGGACGAGAGCGAGCCGGGCACGTTCAAGGACCGGCAGCTCATGGAGTACAACCCGCACCTCATGTTTGAGGGCATTCTGATCGCGGGCTACGCCATGTCGATCGACGCGTGCTACATCTATATTCGCGGCGAGTACGTCGACTGGCTCGACCACATGCAGCGCGAGCTCGACAAGCTCTACGACGCCGGACTCGCGGGCGACAATATCCTGGGGAGCGACTTCTCCATGGACATCATCTTCCACAAAGGCGCGGGTGCGTACATCTGCGGCGAGGAGACGAGCCTGCTCGATTCGCTGGAGGGCAAGCGGGGCTATCCGCGGTACAAGCCGCCCTTTCCGGCACAGAAAGGCGCGTGGAGCCAGCCGACGACCGTCAACAACGTCGAGACGCTCGCCTGCGTCCCGCTCATCATCGAGAAGGGGGCCGACTGGTTTGCCGATCTCGGCGCCGAGGCGCATCCAGGACCGGTGCTGTACGGCATCTCGGGGCACGTGAAGCGACCGGGCGTCTACGAATTTCCGACCGGCATGCTCATCTCCGACTTGATCGAGGAGGTCGCCGGGGGCATGGCGCGGGGCAAAGCTTTCAAGGCGCTCATCCCCGGCGGAAGCTCGACGCCGCCGCTCTCCGCGGAGATGTGCGAGGGCGTGACGATGGACGCCGAAAGCCTCCGCGAGGCCGGGTCGATGATGGGCACCGCGGGCATGCTCGTGCTCGACGAGGACACCGACATGGTGTCGTGGCTGCGGCGCGTGTGCCACTTCTACCAGCACGAGAGCTGCGGCCAGTGCACCCCGTGCCGCGAAGGCACCGGCTGGCTGGAGCAGATCGTGACCCGCATCGACGAGGGCAACGGAAACCTCCGCGACCTCGACCTGCTTCTCGACCTCTGTGACCAGATGGAGGGCGGCCGCACCATCTGCGCCTTCGCCGACGCCGCCGCGTGGCCCGTCCGCTACACCATTCAGCGCTTCCGCGACGAGTTCGAGGCGAAGTGCACCGGCAGTCTGCACCCGGTCAGCGCGAAGATTTCGTCGGGCGCCGAAACGGCGGCGACCGCCACGGAGTAGCCCGGCGCGGGGCGGGTTGTGCGTTGTGGAGGATGCGTTGTCGGGGGGCGTTCCGAGACGTGGGGCGCGATTTCTTACAAGCTGACTGGATGTCATGTCCAACGCGGATCACATTCACCGTCGTCTAACCGACGAGTTGCGCGCGCTCGACGAGTTCAAGGATCCGCTGCTTTCAGCCACGCAGACGAGCGTCTATGAGCGCAAGCAGGCACTGAACGATGGAATGCCGGCCTCGTTTGTCGAGAAGCGGCGAGAGGAGCTCGCCGGAGAATACTGGCCGCGTTTGCTGAGTGCAATCACGTCCCCGCTGCTCATCGGTTGCTTGCCGTTCTTGTTCGATGCCAGCCGCTGGATGTCGGAGGGCCTCCTCGCCGTGACGTCCGTCGCCCTGGCGTTGTTGATTGCGCTTCACCGAGCGCGGGACTGGGCGTCGTACCAGAAGCGAGTTCTGCTGTACGATCTGTTGGCAACTGCTTCTGGCGGTTCGTCCTCCAATCCCGACGAACGCCCCGAGCGCGCATCCATGCCCCAGCATCCTGCGTGAGTCGGGGCAACAGGTGCGCGTCTCCGTACACTTGCGCGATAGTTTTAGATGCTCCTTGCCAGTCCATGCCAGATCTGCCGCGTTATGCTCTCGAAGGCGCTCTGGAAGAGATTGAAACGTTCACGACTCCGACCCGGGAGGAGCGCCGTCCCGGAGACGAAGATCGTGCAGAGGTCCTTGCCGGACGCCTACGGCAGGTGCGGCGCAAGCGGCGGGTTGCCGTCGGGGCGCTGGCTGTCTGGATCCTGATGGCAACAGCACTTCTGGCCGGTCCCGTCTACGAGTGGTGGCAGATCACAGAAGGGTGGCTGATTGGATTTGTGGTCGGGAGTGGGGCAGGGCTCGGGTTCGGCCTCCCGAAGCTAGTTGCCATGGTCCGTGCCGAGCAGCTTTACGAGCTTCTTCAGCAGACGGAAAAGCCAGCCGACCCGGTTGCTTCGGCATGAGTAGAGGAATATACGGGTCGTTCGTTTTGTGCGCTCGCTTCTGAAACCCTTCAACAGCCCCCCAATCACATGTCCGTCTTGCTTCGCCTCTTCCAGATTTCTGCGCTCCTCTGCATTGCCGTGACTGTCGGCGCCTGCCAATCGGAGACGTCGTCGGCTCCTGAACCGAACGTCCAGACGTACGGAGCATCCGTCGATGTGGAGTCGGCGCGGGCGGCGTCGGAGGTGGCGTCGGAGCCGTCAATCCTAGAAGGAACGACCGTGACCGTCGAAGGGCGCATCTCGACAGTGTGCCAGAAGAAAGGCTGCTGGCTCGCTCTCGACACCGGGTCGGACATGCCGATCCGCGTTCTGGTGCCGCGGACCAACGACGGCTACGAATTCACCGTCCCGACGACGCTGGCCGGATGGGCTACGGTCACCGGCACGCTCCAAACCGTGGATCTCGACGACGCCACGCAGCAGCACCTCGCCGAGGACGGGGCTGCGCCCGTGAGCGCGCAGGAGGTGCAGATCACGGCGACCGGCATTCGCGTTGTGCCCAACGCGTGATCGTTTATCGGGCGCAACGCTGCGGCGAAACGGGCGTATACTTGTCCGCCGAAGGCAAGCCATCGGGTCCATGGATACCGCAACCCGACCGGCTCCGCCTCCGTCCGTCGCGCACCGCGTCGTGAACGACGAACCGATCTCTCCGGAGGAAGACCTGCGGCGGGAGCGCGAAAGAGAAACCAACGAACGTTACGAATACCTCGACGGATGGGCTCTTGCGATGCACGAACCTCCGTACGAGGAGACGACGATGATCGGACCCACGCTTGAGCACAGCGTCCTCGTCGCGCAAGATCGTCCGTACGTTGAGCAGTACGTGCGCCACGAGGAGGGAAGTTGCATCTTTACGGAAACCGACGGACTCGACGCCACGATCACACTTCCCCCTGTCGACGCCGAGCTCCCCCTCACCGAAATCAACCTCGACGTCTTCGACGCGGGGTCGGACGAGGAGGAGAACGCCCAACGCACAACGCCTAACGCCCAACGCCCAACGCACACCCCGCTCCGGAACCCCTCCGAACGCGACGGCTACAGAATATCCGGTTGTGGCCAGCCGTCGTTGCCCACACCGCCAGGCGCTCATTGAGCCAGGCCCCATCGAAACGCCGGGTCCACCGGGCCCGGAACTGCGAATCAACCGTACCGACCATGCCGACAGTCACGATCGACGGAACCGAATACGAATTCGAGGGCGATCAGAAGCTGCTGCAGTTCTGTCTCAACCAAGACATTGAGATTCCGCACTTCTGTTATCACCCGGCCATGAGCATTCCGGCGAATTGCCGGCAGTGCCTGCTGAAGGTCGGCATGCCCAAGAAGAACCGCGAGACCGGCGAGATCGTCACCGACGACAGTGGCGAGCCCGTCATCCAGTTCTTCCCGGAAATGCAGGCGAGCTGCACGGTCGATCTGCAGGACGGGATGGTCGTCAAGACGCAGAACGCGAGCGAGGAGGTGCGCCGCGCACAGCGAGACACGCTGGAGTTTCTGCTCATCAACCACCCCCTCGACTGTCCGATTTGCGACCAGGCCGGGCACTGCCCGCTTCAGATTCAGGCGTACAAGTACGGGCCGGAAGGGTCGCGCTTCGAGTTCCGCAAGGTGCACAAGCCGAAGCGCGTCAAGCTCGGCCCGCGCGTGACGCTCGACGCCGAGCGCTGCATCAACTGCACCCGCTGTACCCGCTTTACCGACGAGGTCTCCGGCAGCGGACAGCTTACGATCAGCAACCGGGGCGTTGAGAACTATCCAATCACGGCGCCGGGCGAAGACTTTGACGAAGCCTACTCGATGAACACGATCGACATCTGCCCGGTCGGGGCGCTGACGTCGTCGGACTTCCGATTCAAGGCGCGAATCTGGGAAATGAGCTCCACGCCGTCGATCGTGACGACGAACGCCACGGGTGCGAACTGCGACTACTGGGTGCGCGACAACCAGGTGCTGCGCATCACACCGCGCCAGAACATGGAGGTGAACGAGTACTGGCTGCCGGATGAAGATCGGCTGGTTTACGATCAGTTCAACGAAAATCGCCCGGCGGGTCCCCAGATCCGCCGCGATGGCGACCGGGTGGACGTGGGATGGACGCAGGCCTTTGCGCAGGCGAGCACGCTGCTGAGCCAGGCCGAGCCGGAGCGCATGCTGTTCCTGGGCTCGGCCAAGGCCACAGTCGAAGACAACTACCTGCTTACGCAGATGGCCGACGCCCTCGGCGCCGACGCCCCGCAGTACATCCCGCACATCGAGCCGGGGGCGGGCGACGACTGGCTCATCACCGACGACAAAACGCCGAACGCCACCGGCTGCGAGCGCCTCGGCATCCTTCCGATCGACGAGGGGATGCTCCAGGCGAAGCTCGCGGATGGGGACTACGACCTCGTCTATGTGCTGGAGGATGATCTTGTCGGCTCCGGCGTGTGCTCCGTGGACGATCTGGACGGCGTCGATGTCATCCTGCACCACTACAACACGACGAACGAAACCCTGCCGGCGACCGACGTGGCCTTGCCCGCCGCCATGGTCGTCGAGACGGTCGGCACGTACGTGAACCAAGACGGCCGCGCCCAGCGGGTGCGTCCGGCGAAGGAGATTCAGGGCGTGAACCGCACGCTCATGATGGAGATGGGCAAGAACCGCGAGGACGAGCACGGCACGCCGTTCGACCGCTGGCACAACGAGTCGAACCGCGTCAACTGCAAGCCGAGCTGGGACGTGCTGCCCGAGATTGCCGATCGGCTGAGCGCGGACGTCGCGTTCCACTATCCGAAGGGACCCAAGCAGATCATGCACGAAATCCAGGAGACCCTGCCGGTCTTCGAAGGCGCGACGTACGAGGCCATGGGGCTGAAAGGCGTGCAGCTTGAGGAGGTCGAGGCCGGAGAGACGGCGTAGCCTCGGATGCGTCAGCACTATGAATGCAGCACAGCAGCGCCCGCCTTGTCCGATGCGACGGGGCGGGCGTTCGTGTACACAGGCGACGATCGTCGCGCTGATCCTCGCTTTCCATATCCATTGAGCGGCCTGCCCGATGCTTTTGCCCAAGCTGGAGGACAATGCGTGGTCCACCCTCGCTATCGAGAGCGTGCTAATTGTGCTGAGCGTGGTGCTGGGGTTTGCGGTTACGGAGTGGCGGCAGGCACGCGAGAACGCCGCGCTTGCGCAGACGGCCAAACAAAACGTGCTTTCCGAAATCGAGCGCAACCGCGCACAGGTTATCGAGGCGCAGGCCTACCACGAGGCGCTACGCGACACCCTGGCCGACCTCAACGATCCGTCCGCTGAAACCGTCGCTCGCCTGATTCGAGAGGGGTTCGTGTTTTCGAACGGAAGCCGCAGAGCCGGTATTGTGAGTCCGGCACACGTGGTGTCCACCGCCTGGTCCACCGCGCAAACCACCGGGGCGATTCGCCACCTCGACCTGGAGGCGATCCAGATGCTGTCGTCGGTGTACGAGACGCAGGGCGCCTATCGGGGGCATCGAGACTGGTTCGGCCAAAGTTTTATGTCGACGGCTCTGCAGGAAGGGGCGGGCACGTTTTTCCAGAACGACCAGAATCTGGAACTCATTCTGGCGCAGTTCGCGTCGCAGGAACGCCAGCTCTTGCGGACATACGACCGTGCCCTTCGGCGCTTTGACCGCTCGCCGCCGACGGACTCCATTGTCGTCACTGGCGTGCCCGCGTCGGACGCGACCGCTCCCGGCACGCGCCCGTGATCGCTCGACGATCTGTGCTGCGTTCCGCCAGGCGCCTGTGCGAGACGAGCGGACCTCCACCGAATCGTACCGGTCGCGTCACGCCTCCTGGTTGCATCGCAGCGTACGGTCCTGCTTCTTGGAGGTAGTCTGCCCGCTCGGGCTTCGAATGATTCTGTCTCTTCATCCATCCATCGTTGACGTATGAGTTCGCGCGAGACCAAATACTTTCTTCCCGAGTCGGAGCTGCCGACCCACTGGTACAACATCAACGCCGACATGCAGGCGCTGGGAGCCGAACTGGCCCCCGTGCTGAATCCACAGACCCACGAGCCCGTCACGCCGGACGATCTGGCGCCGCTCTTTCCGGAGGCGCTCATCAGGCAGGAGATGAGTCCGGAGCGGCACATCCCGATTCCCGAGGCCGTGCGCGACGTGTATCGCCTGTGGCGCCCCACGCCGCTGTACCGCGCCCACCGCTGGGAAGAGGTGCTGGACACGCCCGCGAAGATCTTTTACAAGTACGAAGGCGTGAGTCCGACGGGCAGTCACAAGCCAAATACGTCCGTTCCGCAGGCGTATTACAACAAGGAGGCGGGCGTAACACGCCTCACTACAGAAACCGGCGCCGGACAGTGGGGCAGCGCGCTCAGCTTCGCCGCACAGATGTACGACATGGATCTGGAAGTCTACATGGTGCGCGTGAGCTTCGAGCAGAAGCCGTATCGCCGCGTCATGATGCAGACGTGGGGCGCCACCGTCACCCCAAGCCCGAGCGAGAAGACCCAGGCCGGGCGCGACGTGCTGGCCAAGGACCCCGACACGACCGGCAGCCTCGGCATCGCGATCAGCGAGGCGGTCGAGCGGGCCGCGCAGGACGACGACACCAAGTACGCGCTCGGCAGTGTGCTCAACCACGTGCTGCTGCACCAGACGGTCATCGGCCAGGAGGTGTTGAAGCAGCTGGAGAGGGCCGATGCCGGGTGGCCCGACGTGCTCGTGGGGTGCACGGGGGGCGGCAGCAACTTCGCCGGGTTCGTGTATCCGTTCCTCGAACAGCACGTGGACGGGCGCGAGAAGCCGCGCATCGTGGCCGTCGAGCCGTCCGCCACGCCGACCCTCACGAAGGGACAGTACACGTACGACTACGGCGACACCGGCAAGATGACGCCGATGGTGCGCATGCATACGCTGGGCCACGACTTCGTCCCGCCGCCCATCCACTCCGGCGGCCTGCGCTACCACGGCATGAGCCCGCAGATCAGCGCCTTGCTGGAGGCGGGTCTCATCGAGGCAACAAGTACGCCGCAGCTTCCCATGTTCGAGTCGTGCGAGGAGTTCGTCCGCTGCGAAGGCATTCTGCCCGCCCCCGAGGCCGGACACGCCGTGTGGGGGGCGCGTCATGAAGCACTCAAGTGCAAGGAGGAGGGCGAGGAAAGGACGATTGTCTTTAACCTGTGCGGCCACGGCCACTTTGATTTAAGCGCCTACGAAGACTTCCAGGCCGGCAAGCTGGAAGACTACGCCTACCCCGAGTCCGAAATCGACGAGAGCCTATCCACGCTGCCGACCGTCGAGGCATAGTTGCGTTGGACGTTGGGCGATGGACGTTGGGCGTTGGACGTTGGGCGTTGGACGTTGGGCGTTGGACGTTGGGCGTTGGGCGTCGGGTTTGGAATTCTGAATGCGGAACGCCAACCTCGAACCCCGAAACGACCCCCCGAAACCGTGCGACGCGCCGGACGTGTCGCATATGCTTGCTCTGCTCACTCGTTGCTCGGATGCACGGATGAAAATTGCTCTCGCTCAGATCAACCCGACTGTCGGCGATCTCGACGGCAATCGGCAGAAGATTATCGACTTCGCCCGCCGCGCGCACCGGCACGGGGCCGATCTCGCCGTTTTCCCAGAGCTGTCTGTGACAGGCTATCCGCCGCAAGATCTGCTGGAGAACCCGTTCTTCGTGGAGGCCGTCCAGCGCGCCGTGGCGCACATTGCCGACCACGTGCCGCCGGAGTTGGGCATCCTCATCGGCGCGCCGGTTCCCAACGAAGAGACGGTCGGCAACCACCTTTTCAACGCCGCGCTGCTCTACGAAAACGGCGAGCGGCAGGCCGAGGTGCACAAGACCCTGCTTCCGACCTACGACATCTTCGACGAGCACCGCTACTTCGAGCCGGCCGAAGAGCGCCGGGTGATCGAGTGGCGCGGCGTGCGAATCGGTCTGCACGTGTGCGAGGACATGTGGAACGTGCAGCAGCAAGCCGTGCATCATCTGTACGAGACCGATCCGGTGTGCGAGCTGGCCGACCAGGGCGTGGACCTCTTTCTGAACATCAGCGCCTCGCCGTTCTCCATCGGGAAGCATCACGTTCGCAACGGGCTCATCGAGAGCATTTGTGACGACCACGGACGGCCGTTTCTGCTCTGCAACCAGGTTGGCGCCAACACCGAGATCGTTTTTGACGGCGACAGCCGCATCCACGCCGCCGACGGAACGCGACTGGACTGCGCGTCCTCGTTCGAGGAGGATCTGCTGGTCTGGGACACCGACGCCGAAGTGCCGCCCTGCACGATGCAGCGCAACGACGTCGCCGATCTGCACGATGCGCTTACGCTGGGCATCCGCGACTACGTTGAGAAGACCGGCATCTTCACCAAGGCGCTCGTGGGGCTCTCGGGGGGCATCGACTCGGCCGTCACCTGCGCGCTGGCGGCCGATGCCCTCGGGCCGGAGCGCGTCGTTGGGGTCACGATGCCGTCCGAGATTTCGTCGGAGGGCTCGGTGAGCGATTCGCAGGCGCTGGCCCAGAACCTCGGGATCGAGTTCAAGGAAATCCCCATCAAGCAGGCCGTCGATGCGTTCAACGCCATGCTCGCACCGCACTTTGCGGGCACCGAACCGGGCGTCGCGGAGGAGAACATCCAGTCGCGGGCGCGGGGCGTGACGCTGATGGCCCTGTCGAATAAGTTCGGCCACCTGCTGCTGTCCACGGGCAACAAGAGCGAAATGGCGGTCGGCTACGTGACGCTCTACGGCGACACGAACGGGGGCGTGGCGGTCCTCTCCGACGTGCTCAAGACCCGCGTGTACGAGCTGGCCCGCCACATCAACGAGCGCGCTGGACAGACGGTCATTCCTCAAAACACGATCGACAAGCCGCCCTCGGCCGAGCTGCGCGAGGATCAGCAAGACACCGACTCGCTGCCGCCGTACGACGTTCTCGATCCCATCCTGAAGCGCTACGTCGAGGAGAAGAAGGAATTTGAAACGATCGTCGAGGAAACCGGCGCCGAGGAAGGGCTGGTGCGCGAGGTGCTACGCATGGTCGACCGGAATGAATACAAGCGCCGCCAGGCGCCGCCGGGATTGCGTGTGAGCGACAAGGCCTTTGGAATGGGGCGGCGGATGCCCATCGTCATGGGCTGGGACCGGACAGCCGCGGAAGAGATGGCCCGTGCCCGCAAGACGCAGGCCATTGCGCACGAGTGACCTCTCGTCCCGTGGGCGTTCCCCCCGGACACGCGTGCGACCGTCCCGTCCTTGCCTCAAGGATGCTTCTCGAGGACGCCCCTCCGTCCACGCGTCCATCGTTCCCCACCCGCAACTTCTCTACGCAATTGATGATTGCCTACATCAGCGGCGAACTCGCCAAGAAGGGGACCGACACGGTGATTGTCGACGTCAACGGCATTGGGTACCGGGTGCACATCCCCACCTCGACGTACGAGCGGCTGCCGGAAACCGGCAAATCGGTCACGCTTCACACGTACCACTATCTTCGGGAGGACAAGGAGGCGCTCTACGGGTTTGCCAGCACTGCCGAGCAAGCCGTGTTCGAGACGATGCTGAACGTGTCGCGCGTCGGGCCGAAGCTGGCGCTGTCGGCTCTCTCAGCCATGACGCCGACGGAGTTGCGCGACCACGTGATGGACGGAGACACGAGCCGCTTGACGGACATTTCGGGCGTGGGAAAGAAGACGGCCGACCGGCTCGTCGTCGAATTGCGCGACCGGCTGACCGATCTGGACGTGTTCGAGGGAAGTGCTCCGCTGAGCGGCGGCTCGAAGGCCCGCGCCGAGGCCCGGAAAGATGCCCTCAAGGCCCTCACCGAAATGGGCATGAGCCAGGCCGACGCCGAGCGGGCCCTCCGCCGGGTGCTGCGGTCGGACGCCGGCATCCAGTCGGCCGATGAGCTCGTGCGTCGGGTCTTCGCCCAGAAGGACTGAAGCCCGCTGCACGGCACGCGAGCGCCATCATCCATTTTCCACACGCGGCCGCTTCCATCTGCAGGCGTCGGTTCGTAGGCTGTTTTCCACGGCCTTTTTCGACCGGAATCGGAGCCTATGCCCGACGATCTCTGCCTGTTTGCCCTCAGCGAAAGCCGAGCGTTCGGCCAGTCCATCGCAGACGCTCTCGACCAGCCGCTGCGCGAGCACATCGAGCGCGACTTTCATGACGGCGAGCACAAGACGCGTCCGGCGGTCAACGTACGCGGTCGAGACGTCTACGTCATTCAGTCGCTGTACGGCGACGATGAGCGCAGCGTGAACGACAAACTGTGTCGGCTGCTGTTCTTCCTGGGGGCGCTCCGCGATGCGGCGGCGGCCCGTATCACGGCCGTGGTGCCGTATCTTTGCTACCAGCGCAAAGACCGCAAGACCCAGCCCCGGGATCCGGTGACAACCCGCTACCTGGCCGGGCTTCTGGAGTCGGTCGGCATCGATCGTGTGCTGGCGATGGACGTGCACAACCTTGCGGCTTTTCAAAACGCCTTTCGATGCCGCAACGACCACCTGGAGGCGCGGCCGCTGTTTGTTGACCACCTGCACACGCACATCGGGGCGGAAGACGTCGTCGTTCTGTCGCCCGACGAGGGCGGCATGAAGCGCGTAAACCGGTTTGCCGAGGGGCTCCGGGCCGTGCTCGACCGCGAGGTGCCCACCGCCTTCGTCGAGAAGCTGCGCGCCAAGGACCGCGTGACGGGCGGCACGCTCGTGGGGGACGTGGAAGGGCGGGTTGCCATCATCATTGACGACCTGATCGGCACAGGAACGACCATCAAGCAGGCGGTGGAGGCGTGCGACGCGAACGGCGCCCGCTCCGTCTATGCCGCGGCGACCCACGGTGTCTTCGTGGGCGATGCGGCACAGAAGATTGCCACGCCCGCGCTCACATCCGTGCTGGTCACCAATACCATTCCGCCGTTTCGACTCGCCGGGACCGAGGCGCTCGAAAAGGTGACGGTGTGCGACGCGGCCCCGCGCTTTGCGGATGCCATCCGGGCGATCCACGAGGGGGGGTCGGTCACGAGCCTGAACGAAATGGCGGGGGGGG
>Ga0207797_1000059_pt1 | contig 67605 bp, 50 predicted proteins | sample PRCRCaboRojoPR_6_FD_187275 | JGI IMG/M metagenome (GOLD analysis project Ga0207797, IMG submission 187275) | Marine sediment microbial community from Cabo Rojo, Puerto Rico - PR CR 10% Liquid 1 (SPAdes) | ecosystem: Environmental > Aquatic > Marine > Coastal > Sediment | place: Cabo Rojo, Puerto...
GATCGAACAGCTGAACCTCCGGGAAGACCGGGCCGACGTCATCCTGCCCGCAGCCATGGTGTACCATCACCTGGCCCGCCTGGCGGAAGTGGAGGAGATCCTCGTCCCGGGCGTGGGGGTCAAGGAGGGAATTCTCCTTGACCTGGTGGACGACCTCATCGCTCACCCCGGGCACGAGATTCGCCAGGAGGAGCAACTCACCAAGGCCGCCATCTCCCTGGGCCGGCGCTTCATGTTCGACGAGGCCCACGGAGTGCAGGTGGCCCAGCTCGCCCTCTCTCTCTTCGACCAGCTCCAGGAGGTCCACGGATTGGGGAAGGCCGAGCGTCGCCTCCTCCTGGCCGCCTCCATCCTCCACGACATCGGCACCTTCATCTCCCACAAGAAGCACCACAAGCACTCCCTCTATCTCATCTCCCGCTCCGAGCTGCCCGGCCTCTCCCCCACCGAGATGCTCATGGTGGCGAATATCGCCCGCTACCACCGAAAGAATATTCCTCGCCAGCGACATCACGACTTCATGCGCCTGTCCGAAGAAGACCGGGAGACCACCACTCGCCTCGCCGCCCTCCTCAGAGTGGCGGACGCCATGGATCGGAGCCATATCCAACAGGTGGACGAAGTGGACGTCATCCTCCGGGACGGGGAGCTCCGCCTCCGGCTCCGGGGAGAGGGGGATTTTCTGCTGGAGAAGTGGGCCATGGGGAGGAAGTCGAACCTCTTCGAGAAGGTCTTCCATCGATCCGTGGTCCTGGAGGCCTGACCTCAGGGTCCCTGTTTCCCGGGGAAACAGGAGTATCAATATCTCAGGGACCGGACAGTATTGACTTTCCCTCACTTTTCTTCATTATTGACGATATTTCCTAGTATTGGGGAAATGACTCAGACCCTGAGCGGAAAGGGGAAGTCTCGTGGCAGAAGTCGACGAGAAGGTCATGGATTACGTGGAGAAGGCTCTGGGAGAGAATCCCGACAAGGACCTGGACGAGCTCATGGAGGGTGCGAAGAAGGTGAGTCCCTCCGTGGGGAAGCTCAGCCGGCGTCAGTTCAACGCGCGCTATCCCCTGCAGGTCAAGCGCCGTAAGGCCCAGGCCGAGGGGACCCCCCGGAAGAAGGGAAAGAAGGCCACCCCCAGCCGGCCGAGGAAGAAGACGACAGAAGCCGCTCTCTCCGCCGGCCAGCGGGATGCCGTCCGAGACGTCTTCCTGGACTTCGCCACGGAGCTTTCCGGTGCCGAGGAGCGAAAGGACCTGGTGAAGGTGTTGGCCAATGTGGACAAGTACGTGGAGAAGGCGGTGAAGGGCATGGGGAAGGCTTGACGAGCCCCCTCTCCCTCCGATAGACCGGACCCGGGGCGACTCCGCCCCGGGTCTTCTTTTCCGTCTGCCCTGGCCCTCCCCCGGATTCCCTGTCCCACTCGCCCCTGGCCACGCCCGGCGGCGAGCCTCTAGCTTCAGGGAACCTTCACCCGACCCCCTCGGGGACTGATGCGCTTCCTTCACCTGGCCGACCTGCATCTGGACGCTCCCTTCGCCACCCGCTCTCCCCGGGTCCGGAACCGGTTGCGTGCCGCCTCCCGTGAGGCTCTCCGGGGAGCCGTGGAGCTGGCTCTCCGGGAAGAGGTGGACGCTCTGCTGGTCGCCGGCGATCTCTTCGACGGAGAGGCCGTGTCCTTCCAGACGGAACGGCTCCTCCTGGAGGAGATGATCCGTCTGGACCAGGCAGGGATCCAGGTCGTCTATGCCACCGGCAACCACGATCCGGAGGCGGGCGCCCGGGGTGGCCAGCCCCTTCCCTGGCCCGGGAACGTGACAGTCCTGGACTCCGCCGAGCCCCGCACGGTGGAGATCCGGGACCGTCAAGACAGGCCCGTGGGTAGCGTCACGGGGGCGGGCCACTCCTCCCGTAGGGTCACCACCGATCTTTCGGCTGCCCTTTCCCGGCCTGGGGCGGACGGCCCCCACGTCGCCCTCCTGCACACCCAGGTCATGGGCTCCCCAAGCGCCGAGGAGCACCACCCCTACGCTCCCTCCGTCCTGGCCCGGCTCCAGGAAGCCGGCTTTCACTACTGGGCCCTGGGCCACGTCCACCTCCGCCAGGAGCTCTCCCGGGATCCGCCCATCCACTACCCTGGGTGCCTCATGGGCCTGGATCCCACGGAGACGGGTCCCAAGGGCGGCCTCCTGGTGGACCTCTCCACCCCCTCCGCCCCGGCGGTGGAGTTCCGGGAGCTGGCCCCCGTCCGCTGGGAAGTCCTGGACATCTCCGACCTGGAGGGGGCGGCGACGCTGAGCGACCTCCTGGACACCATCCGGACCGCGTGGGAGGCCGCGGCCCAGGAGTCCTCCGGGGCTGCGTCCCCGGACTGCCTCCTCCGGATCCTCCTCTCGGGTTCCACCCCTCTGTGGCGGGAGCTCCGGTCCCGGGAAAGCCTGGAGGAGTTGGAGGAGATGCTCCAGGAGGACCTGGGAGTCCTACAGGCCCAGATCCGTGCTTCCCCGAGGGCCCCCACCCCCCCTCCGGAGACGTTCCAGGATCGCCAGGACGTTCTGGGAGAGGCTCTTAGACTCCTCCACGGGCTCCGCAGCGGGGACGTGCCCCTGCCGGAGAATTGGCGACAGGACCTGCTCCTGGGTGAGGTCCTGGGGAAGGATGGGGAGGATGGAGAGGGCGTCCGGGAAGAAACCCTGGACTCGGTCCTGGAGGGTGCGGACCGGGAGCTCGTGGCCCGGATGCTGGCCCGTGAGACTCCATGAGGGTTCGGGAGCTCCGGGTCCGGCGTTTCGGCCCTCTCCGGGACCTCGGCATGGGCGGCCAGGACGACCCCCTGGGGTCCCTGGTCGTTCTCGTGGGCCCCAACGAAGGGGGGAAGAGCACCCTCTTCACTCTCATCACCACCCTCCTCTACGGATTCACCCCGGCGACACGGGAGAGTCATCCCTACGCCCCCTGGAGCGGGGAAGAGAACCTGGAGGCGTGGGCCCGTCTCGCCCGGGATCGGGAGCCCGGGGAGGTGTGGGAGGTTCGGCGACGGCTCCTCTCCCGCCCCGACGGATACCTCCGGGGGCCCTCGGGCCGGGAGGAGCTGGCCAATCGCCCCCTCCCCTGGGTTCCTTCCGCCGTGCCGGAGAAGGTCTATCGCCAGGTCTTCGCTCTCACCCTCCCTGAGATGGCGGCTCTGGGCGACGAGGGGTGGGAGGCAGTCCAGGACCGTCTCCTCGCCGGCATGGGAGTCAGGGACCTCCGGCCACCCCGAGCCGTGATCCAGGAGCTGGAGGCGGAATTCGGCAGCCTCTGGCGCCCGAACCGCCGGGGCAATCAGGAGATCCGAGCCCTGGACCGAGACCTTCGGGAAGCCAGGAGGCGGCGAAGAGACCTGGAGGAGCGGGATCGAGAGCTGCGCCTCCGGACCGAGGAGCTGGCGAGGACCCGGGAGGACCTGGCCCGGCTCCGTCGAGAACGGGAAGCTCTCCTCCTCCGCCTGGAGCGTATCCAGGAGCTCCGGCCCCTTCGCCTCCAGCTCCTCCGGATCCGGGAGCTGGAGGAGACGGCAACGGACCCGGGAGCCCTGGAGGGGCTTCCCCCGGATCCCGAGGCCCGCCTGGTGGAGCTGGAGGAGGAGCGGCTGGAGGGCGCCACCCGAAGGGAAGAGCTGGAGGAGCGGGCGATCCGGCTCCGTGAACGCTGTCGTGCCCTGAGCCCCGACGTGGAAGAGCTGCTCACATCCGAGGCCACCATCCTGTCCCTCTCGGAGCGCGCCGCCTCCCAGAGCGCCCGCCTCCCCCTCATGGGCTCCCTGGAGCAGGAGATCCGGGACCTGGAGAGACGCTGCGAAAACCGGGCCCGTGAGATCTTCCACGGACCCTGGGACGATCTTCCCCGGGACCCCCTGCGCCAGCTCTCTCTCCGGGAGGTGGGGGAGGCGGTGAGGGGGATCCGGGAGGCGCGGGACGCACGGAGAATCCGTCGGGAGGCCCGGTCTCTGGCCCAACAGCAGCGAGCCGCCCTTCCCCCGGTGGATCTCTGGAGCGGAGTGGCTCTCCTGGCCCTGGGGGCCGTCCTTCTTCTCCTGGGCCTTCTGCAGACCGAGGCCCTTCTCCTGGTTCTGGGTCCCGTGACCATCATCCTGGGCGGTGCGCTTCTTCTGGCCCGGAAGCGGGCCCGGCCCGACGACCAGGAGGAGGAGGGGGAATCGGATCCGGGCCCTACGGAAGAGGAGAAGGGCCGGCACGCGCTGGCCCGGGTCCTGGGTGAGCTCCCGGTCCGGGAAGGCATCCTCCAGGATCCCCCCGTCGACCTGGCGGAACGCCTGGGAAGCCTGCAGCAGTACCTCCAGGACCTGGGGGAACGCAGGGAACGCCTCCAGGAGCTGGCCCGTGAGCGGGAGGACCTGGAGCGGGGCTTGGCGGAGTTGGCCCACAGCCATGGCCTGACCCCGGGCGCCGACCCAGGCACCACGGCTCTGCGGCTCCGGGAAACCCTGGACGAGGCCCGGGCCATTCGGGAGAAGGCTCTGGCGGCCCGGGAGGAGCTGGAAACCGTGGAGGAGGACGTGGAATCCCTGGCCCGGGAGCTGGTGGAGACCCGGGAGGAAGACCGGGAGCTACGGAAGCGGCTGGAGCACCTGGGCCATGGATCCCTGGAGGCCGGACTCCACCGGGTGACCCGTGAGCGGACGGCCCTGGAGGAAGCCCGTCTGCTCCGCAGGGAGCTGGAGCGCCGCCACCCGGACCTGGAGGAACGCATCGCCCGCATTCGAGAAGCGGAGCGGGAGGGAGCGAGCTGGACCCGGGACGAGGAAGCCATGGTCCGGGACCGGGCCCGGGACAAGGAGCTGGAGGCTTGGATCCAGGACCTGTACCGGGAGGAGGGGACCCTGGCCGGCGAGGTCCGTCGCCTGGAGGCCATGGAGTCCTCCGCCGATGCCGGAGGCGAGATCCTTGCTCTCCAGGAAGCTCGAGCCCGGGCCGCCCGAAAGCGGGACCGCCTCTACCTCCTCTCCCGGATTCTACTGGAAGCGGACCGGAGGATCCGGGAGGAGCACCAGCCCGGAGTGCTGAAACGGGCCGGCCAGTACCTGGACCGGATCACAGGTGGTCGCTACGGCCTCATCCTGCCGGGAGACGACGACCTCTTCTACCTCCGGGACCCGGGAACCGGAAGGGAGATCGCCGTCCGGGAGCCCCTTTCCCAGGGCACCCGTGAGCAGGTCTACCTGGCCCTCCGTCTCTCGGTGCTGGACCAGATGGACCAGGGGGGAGAGCGCCTTCCCCTCTGTGTGGACGAGGCCCTGGTGAACTGGGACCGCCTGCGATTGGAGCGGGGCCTGGAGCTGCTGGAAGAGGTGAGTCGGACCCGGCAGATCTTCGTCTTCACCTGCCAACCCCACATTGCCGAAGCCCTGGACCGGAGGGGCGGTCAACTCTTTCAGCTCCAGGAGCCCTCGTCGTGACCACCGGCTCCCTGGAGTTGCCCCTCCACTGGGAAGCCCACGGTGAGGCGGGCCCTCCCGTCCTCCTCCTCCACGGTTTCGGTACCAACGGGCACACCTGGAACCACTGGGTGGGACCTCTGGCCCGGAGGCACCGGGTCCTGGTGGTGGAGATGAAGGGCTTCGGAGACGCCCCCAAGCCCCGGGACGGAGCCTACGCCCCCACGGACCAGGCCGCCCTCCTCTACAATTTCATCCTCCAGAAGAGACTGGACCGCCTGACCCTGGTGGGCCATTCCCTGGGGGGCACCGTGGTCCTCCTCACGGCCCTCCGGCTCATGGAAGAGGACCGGGTTCGTCTCTCCCGACTGGTGGTGGTGGCGGGGGCGGCGTATCCCCAGCCCATCTCCCCCTTCATCCGCCTGGCCGGAACGCCCATCCTGGGTCCCCTGGCCCTTCGTCTCCTCCCCTCTCGCTTCGTGGTGCGGAAGGCCCTCCGCCTGGCCTACCGGCGCCCGGAGGACGTGAGGGAGACCCGGGTGGAGGCCTACGCCGAGCCCCTCCGACAGCCCGGGGGACAGTACGCTCTGAGTCGCACGGCCCGCGGGCTACGGATCCCCGAGCCGGAGGAGATCATGGCGGGCTACGCCCGGCTCCGGGTCCCGACTCTTCTCCTCTGGGGTGATCAGGACCCCATCGTGCCCCTCTGGGTGGGGGAGCGGCTGTCCCGGGATCTCCCGGACGCCCGCCTGGAGATCCTGGATGAGTGCGGCCACATGCCCCAGGAAGAACACCCCCGGAACAGCCTGGAGAAGGTCCTGGCGTTCCTGGAGGGCTGACCGCCCCCTCCTCACCCTCTTTCTCCGTCTCGGATCCCCAGGAAGGCCAGCTGACGCTCCGAATCCCCCGCCCTGTGGGAGAAGAAGGGCGAATCGCCGCAGAGGGTGCACCAGGCGGACCGGGAGACCTTCTCATGGGAGATACCGGCCCTCCGGGCCCGGGCCGCCAGAATCCGGCGCAGGTCCACCGGCTCCGGCGCCGGGGGAACGGGGAGGCCCAGGGCCCGGTGCACCTCCGGGCCCACCTCGTAGCACGCTCCGCAAATGGAGGGCCCCAGGTGGAGGTGGATCCGGGAGGCGGAGCTTCCGAACCGCCTGGCCAGGACGGCCAGCCCCTCCTCCAGGATGCCGGCTGCGATCCCCCGCCATCCGGCATGGAGGAGTGCCACGGCCCGGATCTCAGGGTCCACCAGGAACACCGGCACGCAATCCGCCACCGTGATGCCCAACAGGAGCCCGGCATCGGCGGTCACGTGCCCGTCCCCCTCCCCCTCCCCATGCACTCCCCGGGGAACGGACGCCCGGACCATCACCTCCCCGCCGTGAACCTGCCGGGACAGGACCAGCCGGTTGAGCCCCAGGCTCTCCAGGAGCTCCCGCCAGGGAGCCGGGACCGAAAGGACCGGGCTGAAGTCCCGAATCGCCGGGCCTCCCAGGGTTGCCAGGGCGAAGTCTTGGGAGGTCTCTCGCCCCTCTCCTCCCGTCACGCCCTGAGCGAGCCAGGGAAAGCGGTTTCGCCAGGTGGGATTCACCCACGCCGGCCCCTGGGCCAGGAAGACCTCCCTCGTGGTCTGGACCTTCTTCACGCCGGCTCCTTCCCCCCTCGCCGTCCGTCTCTTGAACCCATCCCGGGCTTCCGGGGTCCTTCACCACCAGACCCCTCCCAATTCGGGGGAAATAGGATAGTTTGACCATCGTTCCCTCTCAAGACGCGAGGGCGGTGAGGCATAGACCATGAGCGACATTCCTTTCGACCAGCAGAACGCTGGCTACGTTCAGCTCCTCTACCAGGAGTTCGCGAAGAATCCGGACGCGGTTCCGGAATCCTGGAGAGAGTTCTTCCGACAGGGCCCGGAGGCCCTGTCCCGGGCCGGCCTCCTCCCCCCGGAGGGCGTCGCCCAACCGTCCCCACCACCCCCACGTCCCCGGCCTCCCCACCCCCGGGAGGAAGAGCCGGAACGGACCCGGGAGGAAGCCCCGGAGGAACCGGGGAAGGACGCCGAGGAGACCCGCCGTCTCCTGCAACGGGTCGGGCGGGCCGCTTCCCTGGTTCAGGCCTTCCGGGAGCACGGGCACCAGTTGGCCCGCCTGGATCCTCTGGGAAGCGATCCCCCGGGGCATCCCCAGCTGGACCCCTCTTTCTTCGGCACCACCATGGAGGAGCTGGAGGAGATCCCCGCCGACGTTCTGGACAGCCGATGGGGGAAAGAGCCCCTGTCCCGGGTTCTCCAACGCCTGGAGGAGGCCTACTGCGGGTCCATCGGCTACGAGTACGAGCACCTGGAGGATCCGGAGAAGGTCCGGTGGATCTGGGAGCAGGTGGAATCCGGGGTCCACACCCGGGAGCTGAGGGAGGAGGAGAAGAAGCGGTTGCTCCGACGCCTCTCCCAGGTGGAGGGCCTGGAGCATTTCCTCCACCGGACCTACCTGGGCCAGAAACGCTTCTCCATCGAGGGGACGGACATGATGGTCCCCATGCTGGACCAGGCCATGGAGGAAAGCGCAGAGACCGGAGGGCGGGAGGCCATCCTGGGAATGGCGCACCGGGGCCGCCTCAACGTCCTGGCTCACCTGGTGGGCGTCCCCTACCGGGAGATCCTGGCTGGCTTCGAGGGGACACCCGTGCGGCAGACGGCCCTGAGCATTCCTCCACAGGGAACCGGGGACGTGAAGTATCACCATGGCGCCCGGGGAACCCTCTCCCTTCCCGACGGGGCGGAATTCCAGTTGTACCTGACCCCGAATCCCTCCCACCTGGAATTCGTGAATCCCGTGGTGGAGGGAATGACCCGAGCCCGCCAGTTCGGTGGACCCGAGAGGGAGGAGAGCCAGAAGATCGACGAGGTGATCCCCATCCTCATCCACGGAGACGCCGCCTTCGCGGCGGAGGGGGTCGTGGCCGAGACCCTCAACCTGGCCCGGTTGGAGGGATACTCCACCGGCGGCACCCTCCACATCATCGCCAATAATCAGATGGGGTTCACCACCGAGCCCGTGGAGGGCCGCTCCACCCGCTACGCCAGCGACCTGGCCAAGGGCTACGACATCCCGGTGATCCATGTGAACGCCGACGATCCACCAGCCTGTCTCGCCGCCGTGCGTCTGGCCATGGCCTACCGGGCCCGGTTCCACGACGACGTGGTCATCGACCTCATCGGATACCGGCGGCACGGACACAACGAGGGCGACGAGCCCGCCTACACCCAGCCCCAGGAATACACCCTCATCGACAACCACCCCACGGTGAGGAGCCTCTGGGCCCGTCGGCTCCAGGAAGAAGGGGTGGTGACGGAGGAGGAGGCCCAGGCCATCCAGGACGAGCTGGCCGAGACTCTCCGGAATGCCCAGGAGGAGGCCCGGGACGTTCCGGAGGAAGAGCCCCGGGAAGAGGAGGAGGAGCCGGAGGACTGCTCTTCCCCTTCGGTGGATACCCGGGTATCCATGGACGACCTGGCCCGTTTGAACGACGCCGCCCTGGCTAATCCGGAGGGATTCCAGGTCCATCCCAAGCTGGCACGACAGTTCCAGCGACGCCGGGAGGGCTTCGGCCCCGACTTCGAGCTGGAGTGGGCCCACGCCGAGACCCTTGCGTTCGCAAGCCTCCTGGAAGACGGAGTCCCCATCCGCCTCAGCGGCCAGGACTCGGAGCGGGGCACTTTCAGCCAGAGGCACCTGGTACTCCACGACGTGGAATCGGGGACGGAGGACATCCCCCTCTCCCGGGTGGGCTCCGCCCGGTTCGAGGCCCGGAATTCCCCCCTCACCGAGACCGCCGTCCTGGGGTTCGAATACGGCTACGACGTAGGCACGGAACCCGGTATGGTCCTCTGGGAGGCCCAGTTCGGGGACTTCGTGAACGTGGCCCAGGTCATCATCGACCAGTTCATCGCCTCGGGCCGGACCAAGTGGGGGCAGCTCACCCGCCTGACCCTCCTGCTGCCCCACGGCCACGAGGGCCAGGGCCCGGAACACACCTCAGCTCGCCTGGAGCGATTCCTCCAGCTGGCGGCGGAGGACAACATGCGGGTCGTGTACCCCACGACCCCCGCCCAGTACTTCCATCTCCTCCGGCGGCAGGCCCGTTGCCAGCGGGCCAGGCCCCTGGTGGTCATGACCCCCAAGAGCCTGCTCAGGCACCCGAAGGCCTCCTCCCCGGCGGTGGATCTGGCGGAGGGCGCCTTTCGCCCTGTGCTGGACGACCCTTCGGTCCGGGACCGGACCGAAGAGATCACCCGACTGGTTCTCTGTTCCGGAAAGGTCTACTACGACATGGCCTACCACCCCCGGCGGGAGGAGCGGCCCCACATCGCCGTCGGCCGGGTGGAGGAGCTCCATCCCTTCCCTACCGAGGATCTGGAGGCCCTGGTGGGCTCCTATCCCGACCTGAAGGAAATCGTCTGGGTCCAGGAGGAGCCCATGAACATGGGCGCCCTGTTCTACATCGGGCCCCGGCTGCGCTCCGTCGTACCCCGGACCATCCCCCTCCGTCACGTGGCCAGGCCGGAACGGGCCAGTCCCGCCGAGGGAAGCAGCTCGGACCACAAGAAGGCCCAGGCCCACCTGGTGGCACAGGCTCTGGACCTGGAAGAAGACTGACGGGGCTTGGACGAGCCGGGGGGCAGCCCTTCCGGTCCCCGGCGAGGCACCTCACGGAAGAAAGCCGTCGGCAGGGTTCGGTGAACCCCGACGACGGCTTTTCTCCAGCTGTTCCAGGAGCTGTTCGTCAGCCCTGCTTCAACCAGACCTGCAGCATCCAGCGATCGTCCTCCAGCCCGTCCCGGACGTCGTCCAGCATATTCGCCGTCGTCCGGTCACCCTCGTCCTCGGCGGACTCGATGACGTCGTCGATGGCCCCCCGGAGGGCCTCCAGGTCGGCGATGATCCGGTTCACCATCTCCCTCCCGTTGGGAATCTCCTCGTCCTCCTTCAGGGTGGCATGCTTCAGCATGGCATCCAGAGTGTGATGGGGCACCGTGTCCAGGGCGATGATGCGCTCGGCGATCTCGTCGATGAAGAGGACCCACTTGTTGTAGATCTCCTCGAACTTCTCGTGGAGATCGAAGAACTCCCGACCCTGCACGTTCCAGTGGTAGTGGCGAAGCTTCTGGTAGAAGAGTGTCGTGTCCGCAAGAAGGGTGTTCAGGGATCCGGCCACCGATGCACTCATGGGCTTCCTCCAATCAAGCAATAGGGGATTGGTTGTCGGTGCGCTCGTCTCTGCTCCGTCGCAGCCCCGGGCGAGCCCGAAGCCGCGGGCCTTGCTACCCCCCCTTCCCCGTCCGGTTTCAGCTTCCTCGCCCCGGAGTACTCAGTCCCACAAGAGGAGGATCTTGCCGAAGTTCTCGTTGTTCTCCATCACCTGGTGAGCTCGAGAGGCCTGGGCCGCAGGGAGGGTCCGGTCCACTACGGGCACGATCTTCCTGGCGTCGAAGAGGGGACAGACCCTCCGTTCGAACGCCCGGGCCAGGGCGATCTTCTCTTCCAGGGGCCGGGCCCGCAGGACCGTGCCCTTGATGAGGCCTCGCTTCTTCATGAGATGCCTCAGGTCCACCTGACCTCGCGGACCCGAGGGCACCCCCACCACCACCTGGCGGGCGCCGGTGGCCATCACCTCCAGGTTTCCGGCCAGGTATTCGGCGCCCACCAGATCCAGGATGACGTCCACCCCCGCTCGTTCGGTGGCGGCCAGGACCCGTTCCGGCCACTGATCGTCGGCGAGAATCCCCACATCCAGACCCAACCGGAGGGCCCTGTCCACCTTCTCCCGGGTGCGGGACGTCCCCAGGGCCCTGGCCCCGCATGACCGGGCCAATTGAACCGCCGCTGTTCCCACTCCGCTGCCCACGGCGTGGATGAGAAGGGTCTCTCCTTCCGCCAGGTCCATCTGGAGGATGAGGGCATCGAAAGCCGTCATGAAGACCTCGGGGATGGCCCCGGCATCCTCCAGGCTCAAGCCCCGGGGCACCCGAACGGCGGTGCGCTCGTGGACCACCACGGTCTCGGCGTATCCTCCCCCACCGGTGATCCCCATGACCTTGTCCCCCTCCTTCCAGAGGGACACCCCTGGTCCCAGGGCCTCCACCTCACCGGCGAACTCCAGGCCGGGAACGTCCTCCGGAGCTCCAGGGGGAGCCGGGTAGTGACCCAGACGCTGGATCAGGTCCGCCCGGTTCACGCCCGAGGACCGCACCCGGACCCTGATCTCCCCGGTGCCGGGGCGGGGTCGCTCCATCTCCCGGATCCGAAGCACGTCCGGTCCGCCAAACTCGGTGATGGTCACAGCGCGCATGGAATCGGTCATGGCGTCCGGATGTCCTCCCTCCCTTCGTGGAGTGGTTCTCCCGGGAGCCCGGGGCCCCTGGGGGTGGCTCTCGGGGGTTCGGAGCCCGGAGCCCTCCGGCCCCAGGCTCCCCTGAGAATGGTATAGCCCCCGGACCCATTCAATGGTTCGGTTCCATGGCTCGGCGCCATGGTCCAATTCCATGGTCCAATTCCATGGCTCGATTCCATGGCTCGGCCCGGATCTCCCCAACTCCGGAGCCCGGGCTGGACCCGGGCCGTGGCGCCGAGAGACGCTGTGGCCCATGTTCGTCCCTGTTCTACCCAGAGCATCCGAAACCGGCCGATCATGAAGCTCCCATTCCAACTGGAACGACCCCTGGCCTTCCTGGACCTGGAAACCACAGGCCTCAGCACGGTGTCCGACCGGATCGTCGAGCTGGCCGTCATCCGCGTGTCTCCCCAGGGCGACGTCCTGGAGCGGGTCCGGCGGTTCAATCCCGGCATCCCCATCTCCCCCGAGGCCACCGAGGTCCACGGCATCACCGATGCCGACGTGGCCCACGAGCCGTCCTTCGCCGCCAGAGCCCGCAGCCTGGCCGCCCTCCTGGACCCCTGCGACCTGGCCGGCTTCAACCTCCGCCGTTTCGACCTTCCCCTGCTGTTGGCCGAGTTCAAGCGGGCCGGCGTCCCCTTCTCTCCCCGGGAGCGACGCCTCATCGACGCCCAGACCATCTTCCACCGGGAAGAGCCCCGGGACCTTTCCGCCGCCGCCCGCTTCTACCTGGGCCGTGAGCACACGGAGGCCCATTCCGCCCTGGGCGACATCCGCACCACGGCGGCGGTCCTGGCCTCCCAGCTGGAGCGCTATCCCCACCTCCCCCGAACCCTGGACGGCCTGAACGCCTACTGCGACGAGGTGGCTCCCTACCAGACGGAGCTGGATCGGTGGTTCTCCCGGCAGGAGGGGGAGCTCATCTTCCGGAGGGGGAAGCACAGGGGGATGCCGCTCCGGCAGGTAGCCCTCAGCTCCCCGGACTACCTCCATTGGATGCTGGGAGCCGACGACATGGATCCGGAAGTCCTGGAGGTCGTCCGGGCGGCCCTGGAGGGCGGTTGACCGGGGGAAGCAAGCCGCGTTCCCAGAGCCACGGCATCGGATGCCAGGTGGGAAACGGAGCCCGAGGGGGCCTTCCGCCGCCTCCCTCCGCCTTGCTCACCCCCGACCTCTTCCGGTACCATTTCCGGGTCGTCGGAGACGCTCATCCTCTCAGGAGATCCTCCCCATGGTCCCGGTTCCCCGTTTCCTCCGTCTCGTCGTCCTCTCCGCTCTCGGGCTCGCTCTCGCCGGCCCGGGATTCCCGCTGACAGCTCAGGACACAGCCCCCGTCCCCTCCGAGCACCTGGCGGCCCTTCAACCCCGGCCCATCGGTCCTGCTGTCACCGGAGGGCGGATCCACGACGTGGAGGCCATCCCCTCCGACCCTTCCGTCATCTTCGCCGCCACGGCTTCCGGAGGCCTGTGGAAGAGCACGAACCGGGGCATCACCTGGCGAAACGTGTTCGACACCATGGCCGTGAGCACCTTCGGCGACGTGGCCGTCGCCCCCTCGGACCACCAAATCCTCTATGCGGGAACCGGAGAGCAGAACAACCGGCAAAGCACCTCCTGGGGCAACGGCGTCTACCGTTCCGACGACGGGGGAGAGAGCTGGCAACACCTGGGGCTCACCGAGACCCGCCACATCGGGAAGGTGAGGGTCCATCCCTCGAATCCGGACGTGGTCTACGTGGCGGCCCTGGGGAACCTCTGGGCTCCCAGCCAGGAGCGGGGGGTCTTCCGGAGCAGAGACGGAGGAGAGAGCTGGGAGAAGATCCTCTTCGTGGACGAGCACACGGGCGCCGTGGACCTGGTCATGAACCCACGTGACCCGGACGTCCTCTACGCCGCCACCTACCAGCGTCTCCGGCGCGCCTGGGGCTTCAACGGCGGGGGCCCCGGGAGCGGGATCTACAAGACCACGGACGGAGGTGAGACCTGGACGGAGCTCACAAACGGCATTCCCCAGGGAGACAAGGGGCGCATCGGCCTGGCCCTGGCCTACTCCAATCCCCAGGTGCTGAACGCCGTCATCCAGCACGCCGACGAGGATCAGGAGGGCACGTACCGATCCCAGGACGGCGGGGAGAGCTGGGAGCGGGTGAACCCCCTGAACCCCCGGCCCATGTACTACTCCCACATCTTCATCGACCCCACGAACGAGGACCGGGTCTACGTTCTGGGCACCTCGTCCTACAAGTCGGAGGATGGGGGCAGGACCTTCGACGGTATCGCGGTGAGACCCACCTACGATGTGGGTGTCCACGCGGACCACCATACCCTCTGGATCGATCCCAACGACCCGGACCACCTCTACCTGGCCGGGGACGCCGGCTTCCACGAGAGCTACGATCGGGGAGACACCTTCCGAAAGATCAACAACTTCGTCATTGGCCAGTTCTACGGCATCGGGGTGGACATGCGGGAGCCGTACTACGTGTACGGGGGAATGCAGGACAACCACTCCTGGCTGGGTCCCTCCCGGACCCGCCGGTGGGTGGGGATCGTGAACGATGACTGGAAGCAGATCGGGTTCGGGGACGGGATGTACTGGCAGATCGATCCCACCAGCGCCCGCTACGCCTACGGCAACTCCCAGAACGGCAATTACACCCGCGTGGATGCCTATACAGGCGACATTCTGGATATCAGCCCGGTGGAGCCTGCCGGAGAGGATGACTACCGCTTCGACTGGGTCTCCCCCAGCCTCGTATCCGCCCACGATCCCAGCACGGTATACGTCGGGGGGAATCGGCTCTTCACCTCCCGGGACCGGGGGCTGAGCTGGGAGCGGACCCGGGACCTCACCCGTCAGGTGGACCGTGACACCCTGGAGCTCATGGGGGTGGAGGGTGCCGACATCACCCTCTCCCGGAACGACGGCACCTCGTCCTACGGAGAGATCGTCACCATCGCCGAATCGCCCCTGGACGCCGAGATCCTCTGGGTGGGCACCGACGACGGCAACCTCCAGGTCTCCCGGGACGGCGGGGAAACCTGGACGGAAGTCGGCAGAAACGTCCAGGGAGTGCCGGACGGGACCTACGTCAGTCGTGTCACGGCCTCGGTGGCGGGGGAGGGGGTGGCCTACGCCACCTTCGACGCCCACAGGGACGGCGATTTCGCTCCCTACGTCTTCCGAACCGAGGACTTCGGCGCTAGCTGGGAGCCCCTCATGGAGGATCTTCCCTCCGGCTCCGTGAACGACATCGTGGAGCACCCCGACGCGCCCCACGTGCTCTTCCTGGGAACCGAGCATCACCTCTTCGCCAGCACCGACGCCGGCGCCAACTGGGCCCGGTGGGAGGGTATGCCCACGACCCACTACGACGACATTCTCATCCATCCCAGGGAGAAGGACCTGGTCCTGGGCACCCACGGCCGCAGCATCTGGATCCTGGACGACACCCGGCCCCTTGCGGAGTGGACCGGGTCCGTGGCCGCCTCTGCCGCCCACATCTTCAGCGTGAGGGACGCCATCATCTTCCAGTATTGGAAGGACACCTCCTACCGGGGACAGGCGGAGTACGCCGGGGAGAACCCCCTCTACGGAGCCCTCATCACCTACAAGCTGGGGTCCGGCTCCGGGAGCGCCTTCCTCACCATCCGGGGGCCCAACGGTGAGGTCATCCGCCGCTACGAGGTTCCAGGGGAAGAGGGCCTCCACCGGGTGAACTGGGACCTGCGCTACCCCGCCGATCCGGGAGGGGGACCCGAACGATGGACCCACTTCCAGCACGAAGAGCTGCCCAGGAGCGTCGGACCCCAGGGCTACCTGGTCTCTCCCGGACGATACACGGCGACCCTGGAAGCCCGTGGAACGACGGTCTCCACCGAGATTCGGGTTCTGCCCGACCCTGAGATGCCCTTGGAAACGACTCAGTACCAGGAGCGGGAAGCCTTCCTCAAGGGGCTGACGGAGCTCGAGGAACAGATCACCGAGGCCTCCGCCGAGGCGGGTCGGATCCGGGAGGACACACCGGTGCGGGACGAGGAGATGGCGGAGATCCAGGGTGAGCTCCGGGAGCTCCAGGGCACGGTCCGGGGGGTCGGCCGTAGTCTCATGGGCGGCGGCGTCCGTCCCGGGACCCTCTATCCACCCACGGAAACCCACCGGACCCTGATCCAAAGGGTCCGGGACCGACTCAGGGAGATCCAGGCCCTCATCGAGGGCTAGGAGGCTGAGACATGGACGAACGACAGCATGACTCCCCTTCCGGGGCTTCCGACCCGGGGGGACGCAGCCCGACCGGGAGACTCGGCAGGTTTGTGCCCTCCATCATCCTCTCCGTCCTGGCCCTGGTCTCTCTATCCCCGGTTGGGACGCTGCCGGCCCAGGAGCTTCCGGCCCCGGCATCGGCTCCGGGCCCCGGCCTCTGGGCCGATGCCGTGGAGGCGGCCCGGGTCCTGGTGGTGGAAGGAATGGAGGAGCAGGGCGTTCCGGGACTCAGCGTGGCCGTGGGCGTGGGGGGTGAGATCGTGTGGGCCCAGGGCTTCGGGTTCGCCGATATGGAGAATCGGGTGCCGGTGTGGCCGTCCACGAAGTTCCGCATCGCCTCCATTTCCAAGGCCGTCACCGCTGGAGCCGTGGGCAAGCTGGTGGAGGAAGGACGACTGGACCTGGACGCCCCGGTCCAGGAGTACGTCCCCGAGTTCCCGGAGAAGCGATGGACCGTGACCACACGGCAGCTGGCCGGCCACATCGCCGGGGTACGCCACTACCGGGGAGAGGAGTTCGCCAGCCGCACCCATTACGACGACGTGGTGGAGGCCCTGGAGATCTTCGCCCAGGACACCCTCCTTTTCGAACCCGGAACGGACTACTCCTACTCCACCTACGGCTGGAACCTGGTCTCTGCCGTGGTCCAGAGGGCCGCGGAAGAACCCTTCCTGGACTACATGCGCCGGGAGATCTTCGAGCCCCTGGGGATGGACGACACCGTGGCCGAGCACGTGGATTCTCTCATCTACCATCGCTCCCGGGCCTACCTCCACGCCGGTGAGGAGGAGGACCGGATCGTGAACGCGCCCTATGTGGACAACTCGAACAAGTGGGCCGGGGGAGGGTTTCTCTCCACCGCCGAAGACCTGGTCCGTTACGGGTCCGCCCACCTGGGAGGGGACTTCCTGGCTCCCGAGACCGTGGATCTCCTCTGGACCTCCCAGGAGACCACGAACGGCGAACCCACAGGATACGGCATCGGCTGGCGGGTAGGCCAGGAAGATGGTCGCACCGTGGTGTCCCACACCGGAGGGGCCATGGGAGGAACCACCATCCTCCTGGTCTATCCGGAAGAAGAGGTCGTGGTGGCCATCCTGACCAACGTGCAGGGAGCCGGACAAAACGAGACGTCCCGGGCCATAGCCGACCTGTTCGTGGGTGCGCCCCGGTGATGTACGACCTTCATTCCTGGCTCCGGTACGCCGTTTACCTCCTGGGGCTGGCCACCTTCGGCTACGCCCTCTGGGGCATGGTGGGCCGGAGGCCCTACCGGAAGCTCATGTGGGACCTGGCCAGCGCCTTCACCGTGAGCCTCTACCTGCAGATCGTCCTGGGCTTTCTCCTCATCTTCACCTACCGGTTCTTCAGCGGCCCCCTGGGCCTCCACATGGTCCTCTCCATGGCGGCGGCGGCCCTGGCACAGATGACCTACTCGGCCAACCGCCGCCGTCCTCGGGAGGAACGGACGTACGCCATCCACGTCTGGGGAGCCGGAGTCGCCCTGGCCCTGGTGGTGGCGGGAGTCCTGACCCTCCGGGGCTCGCCCTTCGCCTGACGGCCACTCCAGGCCCCTGGACATGGGCGGCCCGACGAGAGAGCGGGCTTGTCCGGACCAGAGTTCCTGTAACAAGAATTGTAACAATGTGGAGAGAATGGCCTCCTGCCCGGGAACACCGGGAGGTTACCCCGGTAATCATGGCCACGTCCGACGCTGACTGTCCCACAACGCCCGGAGGAAAAGCATGAGCGAGGAGAAGACGAAGGTCCATTTCGGAAAGGGCATCCTCAAGCCCGGAACCCGTCCCATCAAGGTGTACGTGGACTCCAATGGGGAGTACTGGATCTGCGACAAGGACGTGGATCCCACCACGGACGACTTCCAGAAGGAAGGCTGCGCGGCCCACAGCGAGGTCCACCTGGTCAAGTAACCCTTCGAGTCTCGAGGGCCTCCTCCCCGCCCCGGCGGCGCAGCCGACGGCGGCCGTTGGGGAGGGGCCACTCCGGCCAACCGGCGGGAGAGGGGAGCAGAGGGAATCACCTGCTCCCCTCTCTCTCCGTGTCTTGCGATCCATGGCTATCCACGACATCACCACCGAAGACGACCTGGAGCGGGTCCTCGATTCCCACGAGACCGCCGTCATCGATTTCTGGGCTCCCTGGTGTCCCCCCTGCAAGGAGTTCGCGCCTCTCTTCGAGGAGGCTGCCCGTGAGCATCCGACCATGGCCTTCTGTCGGGTCAACACCGAGGAGGAGGAGGCGCTGGCGGAGGCCTTCGACGTGGAGTCCATCCCCACCCTGGTGGTGATCCGGGACCGGATCATGCTGGCCTCCCAACCCGGCTACCTTCCCAGAGAGAAGCTGGACGACCTCCTTGCCCAGGTGGAATCCCTGGACATGGATGCTCTCCGAAGAGAGATGGCGGAGGAAGGGGGGGAGTCGAGCCCATGAACCATCTCATCCGGCAACAGGCACCGGAGTTTTCCGCCACCGCCGTCATGCCCGACGACAGTATCCGGGAAGGCTTCTCCCTCTCGGAGCTCCGAGGCGACTACGTGGTCCTGTTCTTCTACCCCCTGGATTTCTCCTTCGTGTGCCCCTCGGAGATCCTGGCCTTCCACAAGAGGCTGGAGGATTTCCGGGAGCGAGAGTGCCGGATTGTGGGCGTGTCCGTGGACTCCCACTTCACGCACCTGGCCTGGCGGAAGACCCCCCGGGAGGAAGGGGGCATCGGTCCCATCGGTTTCCCCCTGGTCTCGGACCTGACCAAGGAGATCAGCGAAAGCTACGGTATCCTGGACGCGGGAGCCGTGAGCCTCCGGGCCACCTTCCTCCTGGACCGGGAAGGCCGGGTTCGCCACCAGGTGGTGAACGACCCGGATCTGGGCCGGAGCGTGGACGAGACCCTCAGGACCCTGGACGCCCTTCGCCACGTGGAGGAGACCGGGGAGGTCTGTCCCGCCAACTGGAAGAAGGGGGAGGGGGGTATGCAGCAGACTCCCGCCGGCGTGAAGAAGTACCTCAAGGACTTCTCCCTGTGAGCTCCCGGCCCTCCACCGTCCGCGACACCCGAAGGACCCGAAGCCTCACATTCAGCCTTTCCCTCCCTCCCTGAGCCGGACACGAGCCGGCGGCCGGACCCTCCCACCGGGCCCCGACTGGCCGGACCGGGACTTTTCCTGCACTTTCCCCGGGGAAGGGGGCCCGAAGCGCGTGTCGTCCGGGCCCCCGACGAGACTCCGAATCAGCCCTTTCGGCTCGATCACGGAATCATGAACGGGACTCAAGAACGGAGGTCTGCATGACTGTTCGCTCCTTCCTGGCACCTCCTGGCCGGGCCTTCCTCCTGTCTCTCTCCCTGGTCCTCCTCCTGGCCCTGCCGGCCAGCCGGGTCTCCGGACAGAGCACGGACACCGACGAGGTCCTCCAGGCCGAGGGATACATCACGCCCCCCCAGGAGATCGCCGATGCCGTCCTGGCTCCCTGGTACCGGAACGTGACCCTCTCCGACGTGAACGCGGAGAAGACCTGGTTCCTGAACGAGATGGGGGATGGTCCCATTCCCGTCGCCCTCCTGGCCAAACCCTACGAGGAGCTGGGTGGGCTCTTCGTGGACTTCGCTGCCAACCGCAACCGGAGACTTACCACCCGTGGTGACGCCGGACTCCGGCTCACTTCTCTGGAGGGCCGCACGGTAGAGGTGGACATCCCCCAGGGAGCCAGGGTGTCCAACGCAACCTGGTCGCCCACCGGGGACCGACTGGCGTTTTTCGCTCACTTCGAGGATGCCACCCACATCTACGTGGCCGAGCTCCCGGGCGGGGATTCACGCCGCCTGACCCGGCAACCGGTTCTGGCCACGGCGGTCATGGGCTTCGAGTGGACCGAGGACGGCGAGCACATCGCCACGGTCCTGGTCCCGGAAGATCGGGGCCCTCGTCCCCAGCCCCCCGTCGTCCCCGAAGGTCCCCAGAGAAAGGTCACCCGGGAGGGGGAGAACATCCTCCGAACCTACCCTAGCCTTCTGGCCACCCCTCACGACAAGGACATGGTGGAGTGGCACACCACAGGCCAGCTCGCCCTGATCCGGGTGGAGGACCGGAACGTGCAAGAGGTGGGGGAGCCGGCCATGTTCGAGGGCATGGATCCCTCCCACGACGGCTCCTACCTCCGGATCACCCGCATGGTGAGGCCCTTCTACTACATCGTTCCCGTAAGCCGTTTCGGCACCGTGGAGGAGATCTGGGACGCCGACGGAAACGTGCTGGCCACCGTCCGGGAAGACCCGGCGAACCTCGGGGTGGACGAGGACGACGAGGACGAGGAGCCCCAGCCCCGGGACATGGGATGGAGTCCGGACGGGAACGGACTCACCTTCCTCCTGCAGGAGCCCGCCCCGGACAGCGCCGAGGCCGAGGAGCAGGAGGGGGAGGAGGAGTCGGAAGGGAATGGAAGGAAAGACCAGGTGATCCGATGGACCCCGCCCTTCGGTGAGGACGACCGGACGGTCCTCTACGAGGCGGACCGGCGGATGTCCTGGCACCGCTTCAGCCCGGACATGGGCGTCCTTTTCGCCGGGGAGCGCAGAGGGGACACGTCCCACACCTTCGCCGTCTTCCTGGATGACCCGGAGGAGCGGTTCACGATCTACCGGGACGACACCGAGGACATCTACGACGATCCCGGCAGCCTGATCACCACGGATCCCTCTCTCGCCGGCGGAGGCTGGTGGAGCGGGAGTCCTGGCGGATCCGGCACCACCATCCAGCTTTCGGAGGACGGTGAGGCCGTCTTCCTCCTGGGGACCCGCTACGCGGAGGACCCCCTGGAGACCGCCCCCTTCGCCTTCGTGGACCGGGTCCAGATCCGGAGCGGGGAGACCGAGCGAATCTACGAGAGCGACAACGAAGGGGTGTCCGAGCGTCCCCTGGTGGCCCTGAGCCTGGAGGAGGGGCAGTTCGTCGTGACCCGGGAAAGTCCCACGGACGTGCCCCAGTCCTATCTGCGGAACGGGGACGAGCTCACCCAGATCACGGACAACCGGAACTACGCACCCGACCTGGTGAATGCCGAGCGGCACCTGTTCACCGTGCGCCGTCCCGACGGCATCGAGTTCCGGGTGGAGGTCACGTTGCCCCCGGACTACCGTCCCGGGACCCGGCTTCCGGCCATGTTCTGGTTCTACCCCCGTGAGTACACGGGCCAGGAGGACTACGACGAGACCCTGGCTCGCTTCAACAAGAACGACTTCCCGAGCTTCCGCACCCGGTCCATCGAATACCTCATCCGCCTGGGATACGTGGTGGTCCAGCCCGACGCTCCCATCATCGGGGAGCGGGGCAGGATGAACGACAACTACGTCCGGGATCTCCGGAACACCCTCTACGCCGTTATCGATTCCGTGGACGCCAAGGGGTGGGTGGACCGGGACCGGATGGGCATCGGGGGTCATAGCTACGGTGCCTTCTCCACGGCCAACGCCATGGTGAACACCCCCTTCTTCAAGGCTGGGATCGCCGGAGACGGGAACTACAACCGGACCCTGACCCCGCTCCACTTCCAGAGCGAGCGGCGGATCTACTGGGACGCGCCCCACGTGTATACGGACATGTCCCCCTTCTTCCGGGCCGACGATCTCACCGGCGCTCTCCTCATGTACCACGGGATGGCCGATCAGAACGTGGGCACCTTCCCCGTCCACACCCCTCGGATGTTCCACGCCCTGAACGGGCTGGGGAAGGACGCCGCCATGTACTTCTATCCCCACGAGGGCCACGGCCCCATCGCCGAGGAGAGTCTCCTGGATCTCTGGGCCCGGTGGGTGGCCTGGCTGGACAAGTGGGTCATGAACCCGGAGTCGGAAGGGGAGGAGGGCATGAACTGACCTCGGACTCCTGTGCCGGGTGAGGTCTCCCGGCGCCCACGCAAGGAGGGGGTGAGGCCGGCTCCGGCCTCACCCCCTTTTTCCTGCCATTCGGTTGACCGCCGTCCGGCCTTCCGGCGGCACGGCGCCCCCACACCGCTGGCTCCTCACCCGGGATATCGGAAACCCGTCCCTCCCGGCCCTATCCGGTGGTTTCTATCGGAACCGGATGACGCCCACGTCGTCCCGGATCTCCACGGTGGTCCCCATGGCCTCCGAGAGGCGCTGCACGTCGCCCAGGATCTTGGCCGCCAGCTCTCCCCGTGCCAGAAGGGGACGCCCCCGCCGGGGACGGGGCAAGCCATGCCCCAGGGTGATGGGGTGAAGCTGGATCTCCGCCACCTCCCCGTCCAGATAACGGATTTGGGCCACCACGCTCTCCCAGATCAGGGGGTTGGCGGGAAAGCCTCCGCCGGACTGCCGGGCATCGTAGAAATCCGCCACCAGGGCCTCGGGCTCCAGGTCGTAGCGCTGGTAGTTGTCCGCCGGCTGGAAGGGGACGGTCTCGTTCTGGAAGATGAAGTCCCCCAGGGAATAGAAGATGGGTTTTCCCTTGTAGACCTCGATACCCCGTAGCACGTGGGGGCCGTGTCCCACGAAGACGTCGGCGCCGGCGTCGATGACGGCGTGGGCCAGGGTCCGGAGGAAGCCCGCCGGCTCCGTGTTGGACTCCCCTCGCTCATGGGAATGGCTGGCGAAGATGACGAGCTCCGCCTGCCGGTCCGCCGCAGCCACCGAAGCCACGATCTCCTCCAGGTCGCCCTCGTGGGGCACGGTGACGGAACGGAAGCTCTCTCCCTCCTGGAAGGTCTCACCGAAGAGGCGCAGCCGGTCCCCGGAGCCCCTTCCCCACCCCATGGACTCCCGGAACGACCGCAATGCGTCCATCTGTTCCGGAGTGACCTGGTAGGTCCGACGGTAGCGGATGGGATTCAGGCCCGGACGACCACGGAGGTCCTTCCTCTGGGGACCGGCCCGCATGGGATCGGCGAAGGTGGAAGCAGCCGAGATCAGGGCCACCCGGGCCCCCGGGGTCTCCAGGTAGGCCGGGGCCCGGGCGAAGGCCAGATTCTCTCCGGTCCCGGCGTGCACCAGGCCGGCCACCTCCACGGCCCTGTCCGTGCGCCTCAGGCCCCCCACACCGTAATCCATGGTGTGGTTGTTGGCCCGGCTCACCAGGTCGAATCCCATCCAGGTCAGCTCCTTGGCCATCCCCGGATCTGCACGCATGTAGGTGCCTCCGCTGGTGGCCGCCGGAATCACGTCCTCCTCGAAGTCGTGGAAGAGGATCTCCAGGTTCACGAACGCCGCCGTGGACCCCTGGATGATCTCCCGGAGGCGGAGGAACTCGGGCTCGTCGTAGACCGAAAGTCGCCGGGTGATGATGGCATCCCCGGCCAGGGCCAGGGTCATCTCCCCCCGACCCTCCCCGTGGGGCATGGCCTCCTGTTCCTGGGCCCGGAGCCCGAAGGGGAGGAGAACCAGGACCGGGATCAGGCCAGCGGATCGCAGGAATCGGGACAGGCTGCGCATGGAGGGACCTCCCATCGAACGCCTAGAAGGAAAGGAGCTTCGTCCCCTTCACGGCCAGGCTCCGTTCCAGGAGGAGATCCGACTCCACGTTCCTCCGTTCGGAGTAGACCAGGAAGAGGTCACTCAGGGGCGAGTGGATCACGTTCAGACGCACGTTCGTCACCGCTTCCTCGGAGGCGGTGTTGTACTGCAGATATACACTGGCGAAGCAGCGCGTGGAATAGGCGTAGTCCAGCCGAGCCCCCAGGACGTCGGCGGTGAAGGACTCTCCGGGAAGGGTGATCTCGTTCCGTTGGGCCTGGAGATCCAGGGCGACGTGCTTGCTGGGCCGCCAGTTTCCTCCCAGGGTCAGGGACCGCCGGTCTCCGTGGAAGAACCCCCCTCCGGCGAGACGAATCTCCCCCGCCAGGGGCCGGGCGGCGCTGGATGAATAGGAGAGGGATCCCTCACGGAATCGGTAGCGACCTGCCGGGACTTCTCCCTGACCCGCCACCTGGAAGGCCTCCTCCACGGCCTCCAGTCGATGGGAGACGCTGGCGTTGAGCCTTCCTCCATCCAGGAAGAGAACCCCTGTCCCTCCAGTGACCGTGCGGGTCTCCAGGGCCCAGGAGAGGTCGGTGATGTAGTGGATCTCCGTGTAGGGGTTCACCTCGTTGATCCAGGACACCTCCGGCCGGGGATGGACGCCCACGGTTCCGTAGCTGTGACGAATCCCCTTCCGGGCCACGAAGCCCATCCCGGGCCGGAAGGCGCCGCCCACCTCCCGGAAGAGGGCCGAGACATTCCAGAAGGGGTCCCGCCAGGCCGCGGAGATCCGGGCAGCCCGGTTGTTGCCCTCCCGTTCCGGATACTCCGTGGCCGCCAGGTAGGAGTGCACCAGGAGTCGGTCCCAGAGGGCCAGGTTCGCATCCACCCCGTAGCTGGTGTTCCGCTCCGGTGAGGCCGAGCCCAGGGTGTTTCTCCGGGTCATGAGAGCCCCGAGCTGCAGGGCACCCCCCAGAGTCCGGCGGATCCGGGCCACGGAAAAGGTCTCGGCGGGAAGACCCCGTCCCGATTCCGTCTGCATGTTCAGCAAACCGATGTCGAACCCTCCGGCTCGTCCCGTGAGGCGCCCTCCCCCCACGATGGGAACCGGCTGCCCCTCCGCCAGCCCGATACGCCGGGAGTGGAAGAGGGTGAAGTCCCGGGGCGAAGCCCCCAGGCGGTAGTTCCGCTCCGAGAGATCCCCGAAGGCGAAGATCCCGGAGTTCTCCATGAAGAACTCCCGTTTCTCCGGGAAAAAAAGGGAGAACCGGGTGAGGTTCACCTGCTCCCGGTCCACCTCCACCTGGGAGAAATCCGTGTTGTAGGTCAGGTCCAGGGTCAGGCGGGGGGTGAGGCCGTACTTCAGGTCCAGTCCCAGGTCCGTGGCACCCCCGGCCTGTCCGGCATCCAGAACGTGGCCGGAGGCCGTGGAGCTCTTCAGGTAGGGCTTCACGGACAGGTTCCGGGGCCGAGGGAGTCCCCGGAGACCGGTGAGGGTCCCGCCGAAGGCCATGGAGTGCACGCGGGAGCGGCGATCCACCGGAGCCCAGTAGGAGTCCTCGTTCTTCCTCCTCACCCTCCGGAGGAACTGGAGACCCCAGGCCTGTTCCCGGCGGCTCGGATCAAACCGGAGGGTGGTGAAGGGGATGGCCATCTCCACGGTCCAGCCCCTATCGTGTACCGAGGTTTCCACTCGGATGACACCCTCCCAGGCCAGGTTCAGGGTCCGGGAGTTGTCGAAGGTCTGCCCGTCCTTCACGGCCCCGTTGGGGTTGATGAGAAACATGAAGGAGTTCCGCCGGTCCAGGAAGGTGTCCAGGGTGACGGCGAAGACGTCGTCGTCGTGGGTCTGGAAGTCCTGGTTCAGGTACTGGGCGATGATGCCCTCCGGCTCGGAATCCAGCAGGAGGGCCCCGATGTAGAGGTTCTTGTCGTCGTAGAGGACCCGGACCACCGTGGGTTCCGTGGCTGGATAGCCGGCGTCGGGCACCGCCTGGATGAAGTCCGTGATGGGGTTCGCCTGCTGCCAGGCCTCTTCCCGGAGTACACCGTCCAGCTCCACGGGTAGTCGGGTCCGGGTGGCCCGGGCCGAAGGGCGGGGGGTCGTTTCCGGATCCAGGGGATAGGAGATGGTGGTGTCATCCGGCCCGTCTCCACCCCCGGCGACCTGAGGGGCCACCGGGCCCGGGACGATGATGGAGACCAGAACGAACCCGGCCAGCAGGTGGCCTCTCCCCATGGCCCTCACCCCCCTCGGTTCACGAACTCCCGGAAGAGCCTGTCATGCTTGTTGTCCCGGGGATCCACCTCCACCCCCCCGATGAACATCCGCTCGATGGTGGTGAGCATCTGCAGGGGGTCTCCGTCCGTCACCAGAATATCCGCACGTTTCCCCGGCTCCAGGCTCCCGGTGAGCTGAGCCATCCCGAGGATTTCCGCCGTGTTCAGCGTCACGGCCTTCAGCCCCTCCTCCGGGGGAAGACCGAAGGCGATGGAGTGGGCCGCATGGTAGGGGAGGTTCCGGACGTCCGCCGTGCTCCCGGTCCCGAAGGCCATCCTGACCCCCGCCTCCTGCAGGAGGGCGGCGTTACGGTAGGAAGCCGTGATGGATTCGTCCCGGCTCGGGGTGGGGGAGTAGGCGGACGTGATGACAACGGGTAGATCCCGCTCCGCCAGCTCCTCGGCCACCTTGAAGGCCTCGGTTCCTCCCACCACAACGCCCCGGAGCTCCGGGAACTCCTCCAGGAAGGTGAAGAGAGTGCGGATCTGCCACTCCGAGTCGGCCCGGAAGAAGACGGGCATGTCCCCCTCCACAGCCGGGACCATGGCCTCCAGAATCACCCGGTCGCCACCCCACACATTGGGCTCGAAGGGGCGGGTGGCATCCTGGGCCACGGAAGGGCGGCGGGCATACTGCCGAACTCGCCGGAAGAGGGTCGCCAACTCCTCCATGGCCTCCCCGGACAGGTCCGGTTCCGCAGAGTCGTCCGGCGCTTCCGCCGGTGCGGGGAAGTCCACCATGAGGGCCGCCCGGTCCTCCACGGTCATGCTCTCGTAGGTGTCTCCCCGGAGCTGGATCACCCCCGCCGTGCCCTGGATGGTTCCGCCGGTCTGGGTCACCAGGGCCGTGGTGATCCCGTTGGCCCGGGCCACGTTGATGGCGGCGCTGTAGGGCACCACGGCGGGAATGGCCCGGATATGAGGATTGTAGCGCCCCGTCTCCTCCTGGTCCGAGGCCTGGGTCACCGCCCCGAACTCATAGATGCCCAGGCTCGTGAGGGGATCGATCATCCCCGGGTAGACGTGCTTGCCGGTGGCGTCCACCGTGGTGAGCTCCGAAGAGACCGTGACCTGGCCCGAGGATCCCACTGCCGTGATGCGACCTCCCCGAACGATGACCACGCCGTCGGAGATGGCCGGACCCGAGACGGGGTGGACCGTTCCTCCCACCAGAGCGAAGGAGCCATCCCGGAGGAGGTCGTCTGCCAGGCTCGCGTCATACTCCCCGGCGGCCCAGGTCACGTCCGGTGCCATGACGGTGGTGTCGGGGAGGGGGGAAAGGGAGTGGAAGGGCTCCTTCCGGGTCTCGACCTCGTCGGAGAGGTCGTAGTAGACGATCCCGTCCACGATGGTCTTTTCCACCCTGACGTAGGTGTTGAAGGGGTCTCCGTTCAACAGGGTCACGTCTCCGTGCTTTCCCACCTCCAGGCTCCCCACCTTGTCCTCGACGTGCATCATCTGGGCGGGGTAGAGGGTGAGCATCTTCAGGGCTTCATCCTTGGCCACGGCCCCGTACTTGGAAGCCTTGGGAAACTCGTAGATCATGAAGCTCTGGAGCCACGGGATGTCGGAGTTGATGGCCGTGAGCACCCCCTGCCTGTGCATGATGGCGGCGTTGTGGGGGATAGCGTCGTAGGCTTCCAGCTTGTACTGCCACCAGTCGGAGAAGGTGGAGCCGGCGGCTCCGTGCTCCGCCATCTCCCGGGCCACCCGGAACCCCTCCAGGACGTGGGTCATGACGTCGATGGTGAACCCGAAGCGCTCGGCGACCCTCATGAGCATGAGGATCTCGTCGGCCCGGTAGGAGTGGGCATGGACCCGGATGCGGCCCTCCAGGACCCCCACCAGGGTCTCCAGGCGCAGATCCCGGCGGGGCGGCACCCGGAAGGCGTCAGGGTTCTCCCGATAGGCGTCCCAGGCGGCCTCGTACTCCCGGGCTGCGGTGAAGGCCTCCACGTAGAGGGCCTCCACTCCCTGGCGGGAGGCCGGAAAACGAAGGGTTCGCCCGGGCATGCGGAAGCCCTTCTGGGTCACGTTCTCCCCCAGGGCGAACTTGATGAACATGGGAGCCCCCGGGAGGAGAAGCTGCTCGGACCGGTCCATTCCCCAGCGCATCTTCAGGGTGGCGCTGGTCCCACCGATGGGGTTGGCGCTTCCATGCATGGTCCGGGCCGTGGTGATCCCGCCGGAGAGGGCCCGGTAGATGTTGAAGTCCTCCGGGTTCAGGACGTCCAGGATCCGGACCTCCGCGGAGATGGGTACCGTCCCCTCGTTGGTGGAGAGGATTCCCGTGTGGGTATGCTCGTCCACCAGTCCGGGAATGGCCGTGAGGCCTTCACCCTCCAGGACCTCCACGCCTTCCGGCGGGGCGAGATCCGCCCCCACACCCCGGATGATCCCGTCCCGGATGAGGAGGGAGCCTCCTTCCAGGACCTCCCCGGCCGCCGTCCAGATGGCGTCCAGATTCCGGATGAAGAGGTCGCCGGTGGGGTAGAGGACGGAATCCTCCGGGAGCTGCACGTCCCACCCCTGGGCTTCGAGACCTGCGGGTGGAGCAGCGACCAGGAGGAAAGCCAGGGTGCAGACACTGAGGACCTTGCTCATCGCTCGCCTTTTCATGGGGTCCCTCCTTCCCGCCCGGGTCCCCGGGTTGCCGTGAAGGTGAAGCTTCCCATCTCTCCGCTCCCGGTTCCGGAGATTCGGTCCCCCTCCACCGTGCCCCGGGCCCGTGCTTCCATGCTCTGGGGCCCCGACAGGACCAGGGTGAAGGTGATCCGGTTCCCGGAGACGGAACCGTTCCGGATTCGGGCCTCACCCATCTCGGCGCTCCTCATGGTCCCGGAGAAGGCATCCCCTTCCTGTTCCACAGACATGGAGAAGGGGATCGTCATCCCCTGGGCACTGACCTCCACCTCCCACTCTCCCGTGATGTCCACCGTCGGGGCCTCGTCCCCGGCTTCCGGGCCGTCGGAGCTACCCTCCTCCAACGCTCCCTCCACGAAGGTGTACCGGACGCCGGTCTCCTCCTGGAAGAGGGGTCCGTCGGTGACGATGAAATTCGCCGCCAATCCCTCCTCGAGCCTGCTGATATGAGGAAGGCCCAGCAGGGTGGCAGGAACAGAGGTCACAGCACGCAGGCCGTCGGCCTCCGACAGGCCGTACTCCATGGCCTTCCTCGTTCCTTCCCGGAGGTCGGACCCGCTTCCCCCGCTGGTGAGAGCCACGGTCACCCCGGCCTCCACCAGGCGGGCCGGGTTGGCGTAGGCGTTCTCCAACCGCTCCTTCTCCCTGGCCGCCGCCGGCTCCAACTCGTCCTCCCCGGATCCTCCCCCTCCCTCCTCCCCTTCCTCCTGGGGCTCCCACTCCTGGGGAGCGGGGAAGTCCACCGACACCAGGACCGGGACATCCCGGCTCCTCAGCTCCCGGGCCACCTCCCATGCTTCTTCCCCACCCAGAATGATGGGCCGGAACCCGATCTCCTCCGCCAGGCCCAGGACCCTGCGAATGTCCCCGGCGGAGTTGGCCTGGAAGAACACGGGAGCCTCCCCCGAAGCCGCGTCCCGGAGAGCTTCGTAGTCCGGATCCCAGCCCGGGGGAACGATTCCCCGGGGATCCCGTTCGTACTCGGCCAGAAGCAACCCCTCCCGGCCAGCGTCCTCGAAGCTCTGCCGGAAATGGGCCATGACGGCGAAGAGGGTGGACGGATAGACACCCCGAGCTCCCTGGAAGGTGAAGTGGAGACCCATGTCGGGCCTGGCCACCAGGTCCCGGGGAGCTTCCACGTCCTTGCGGAAGAGGATGGCGGCGCTCCGCCCCGGAGCCATGCCCCCCTCCGGGTGAATCCCGGCCCCGATCACCCCGGCTCGTCGAGGCTCCCGCCCGTCGGGCCCCGTGGCCACCAGGTACTCGACCACCATTCGGTGGGGCGTGAACCCCTGCATGTCCCTGGGAGGATCCCAGGACAGGACCTCCTCCCCCCTCTCCGGCTCCGGAAGCTCCACGGGAGCCCGGCCGTGGGCGTCCACCATCCCGGGGTAGATCCGGAGGGAATCACCCTCCAGAACCATGGCATCCGGCGGGATCTCGACTCCCGGCCCCATGGCCGCGATGAGACCGCCGCGAACGATCACGTTCAACCCGGCCTCTTGCCGGCCATCGACGTGGATCACCGTGACGTCCTCCAGGGCGTAGGCCGCCGGTGGAGGCGCCTCTTCATGCTGCCCTCTCCCCGGTCCGGGGAGGGCGAACAGGGCCGTGGCCACCAGGACCAGGCTCCGGACTCTCAGGCATGTTCGTTCCATCATGGAGGGGGAATCCTTGAAGGGGGATCCGTCGCCGTGCCATTCAATCTGGTGAAGGTCGGCGGAGGGGAAGACGGGTGTCAAGCCTCGCCACCGCGCCCGTGGGGCGGGGGCCCTGCGAAAAGAAGCCTGGGTGAGCCCCCGCCTCAGAAAGGTGATCATCACCTTGTTCGCAGCCATGGGCGGCGTCGGGGGCATCGATGGCTGCAAAGCCTCGCCCCCCGGATTCCGGGGCCGGATCGGCCATCCGTCAGAGCCAACCCTTCCTCCGGAAGTACACGATCAACCCCCCGGCCACCAGGACCATGAGAACCAGGAGGGCAGGGTAGCCCCAGGGCTCCTGGAGCTCCGGCATGTACCGGAAGTTCATCCCGTAGATGCCGGCCAGGAAGGTGAGGGGGATGAAGATGGAGGCCATGATGGTTAAGACCTTCATGACCTCGTTCGTCTTCTGGCCCAGGGTGGAGAGGTACAGGTCCATCATCCCCGATGCCACGTCCCTTAGGGTCTCCACCGTGTCGATGACCTGGACGGCGTGGTCGTGGACGTCCCGGAGGAAGAGTCGAGTGGGCTCCGTCACCAGGTCGGACTCGGTCCGAATCACCGAGCCCAGGGCCTCCCTGAGGGGCCAGACGGCTTTCCGCAACAGGAGGAGCTCCCGCTTCAGGTGACTGATCCGGTGCATGGCCGCCGGGGCCGGATCGTCCGCCACCTCCTGGTCCAGCTCCTCCGCCACGTCCGCCAGACGCTCCAGGATCACGAAGTACCGGTCCACCACCGCATCGGTCAGGGCGTAGGCCAGGTAGTCGGCTTTCCGATGCCGGATTCTTCCGTAGGCCTTCCGGAGCCGCTCCCTCACGGGCTCGAAGACGTCTCCGGACCATTCCTGGAAGGTCAACACCCAGCTGGGTCCCAGGACCAGGCTCACCTGCTCCACATCCACGCTCCCAGTCTCCTCCCGGAAGGAGAGCATGGGAAGGACCAGGAAGAGGAAGTCCTGGTACTCCTCCACCTTCGCCCTCTGCCCCACGTTCATGACGTCTTCCATCACCAGGGGATGAAGGCGGAAATGGTCACGGATCTCCTCCATGACCCCGGAATCGTGGAGACCGTCCACGTTCAGCCAGGCCACGGATGGGGCGTCCCGTGCCGGGACGGCCTCCGATACGCTGGAGAGGACCTCTTCCCGGAACTCGTCACCATCGTAGGCCAGGAGGCGGAGGCCTACCTTCTCCATCCTCCGGTCGCCGGTGTGCAGCAGGGTTCCGGGGGGAGTCCCGGGCGCGCCCCCCCTCCCGCGGATGAGTCGCCCCATGAAGCGGGCGGCTTTCTTGGGGGACAGGGCGCCGACCACGGCACCCCGGGTGGCCTGGGACAGGTTGGACCGAAGCTCCGACAGATGGTTGGTCATGAAGGGACCTTCCTGAAAGACGGACGGAACCGATAGAGATCAGGGCCCGGCGCCCACCTCCCGGGTGGAGGCCAGAGCGTCGTCGAACTGGCGCTGATAGAGGCGCTGGTAAACAGGGCTCCTGTCCAGAAGCTCCGCATGGGTGCCCTCATCCACGATGGTCCCGTCAGCCAGCACCAGGATGCGATCCGCCCGAATCACGGTGGACAAACGATGAGCGATGACCAGGGTGGTACGGCCGGCCATGAGTCGATCCAGGGCGTCCTGCACCAGAGCCTCGCTTTCGGCGTCCAGACTCGAGGAGGCCTCGTCCAGGATCAGGACGGCGGGCCGTCTCAGCATCACCCGGGCGATGGCCATGCGCTGCCGTTGCCCGGCGCTCAGGGTCAGGCCCCGCTCTCCGATCTCCTGCTCATATCCTTCCGGAAAGGTGGAGATGAAGTCGTGGGCATGGGCCTGGCGAGCCGCCTCCTCCACCTCCTCGTCCGTGGCCTCGGGACGGCCGTAGGTCAGGTTCTCCCGGACCGTGCCGGCGAACAACATGGGCTCCTGGGGAACCAATCCAAGGTGACCTCGGAGCTCCTGGAGGTCCAGCTCCCGAACGTCCACCCCATCCAGGGTCACCCTCCCGTCCTCCACGTCGTAGAAGCGGGGTATGAGAGATGCCATGGTGCTCTTCCCCGCTCCGGAGCTCCCCACCAGAGCCACCCGCTCACCTGCCTGCAGAGTCACGTCGATGCCGGTCAGTACCAGGGGCAGGTCCGGGCCGTACCGGAAGGTCACGCCCTCATAGATCACCTTCCCTCGCACAGGAGAGGGAAGCCGTCGGGGCTGGACGGGCTCCTCCAGCTCCCTGGGATGATCCATGAGATCGAAGATCCGGTGGGCGGCGCCGGCCGCCTCCTGGAAGTTGCTCCAGAATCCCGCCAGGGAGGTGATGGCCCCGGCGATGGTCACGGCATAGAGGAGAAAGGCCACCAGGGTTCCGGGGGTGAGCGCCCCGGCCAGGACCAGGCGCCCTCCCTCCCACAGGACCAGGACGATGGCGCCGAAAGCCGAGAAGGTCACGGCTCCCGTGAGCCCCGCCCGGGCCACCGCCCGTTTCAGGCCCAGGTCCCGGACCTCGGTGACCTCCTGCGTGAAGCGATCCTTCTCCCATCCTTCCCGGGTGAAAACCTGCACTGTCTGGATCTGGGTGAAGACCTGTTCCGCCCGGGACACGGCCCCGGCCAGACCGTCCTGGATGGCGGTACTCAACCGTCGGACACGCCGCCCGAAGAACCAGCCCACCACGGCGGCAAAGGGGATGGCCACCAGGGTCACAAGGGTAAGGCGGGGGTGGGTGATGGTCACCAGAACCAGGGCACCCACCAGGAACAGACCCTGCCGGAGAAGCTCCGGAACACCGAAACGGACCACGGACTGGAGCAAACCCGTATCCGAAGAGATCCGGGACGTGAGCTCTCCTACCCGGCGCCGGTCGAAGAACCCCGGAGACTGGAAGACCAGGGCCCGGAACAGATCCGTCCGCAGGTTGGCGATCACGCGCTCCGAGACCGAGGCCGTGAGGTAGCTCTGGCCGAAGTTCATGATGGCCTGGACAGCGAAGAGGCCCAGGAGCCCCAGGGCGATGAGATCCAGGAGGGAGCCGTCATCGGCCAGGAAGGCCGCATCCAGAAGCTCTCGGACCACCAGGGGGAAGGCCAGACCCACACCGGTGCTCAAGAGGAGCAGGACGCCGGCTCCGGCCAGGGAGCGGCGATACGGGAGGACCCGGGGAGTCAGGAGGCTGAGGAAGCCCACCGTCTCACGAGGGCTCAGTCGGGTCTTGGCCATGCGGGACAGACCGGGTTCAGAGAGGAGGTCCATGGGGGCGACCGACGGTCGCCGAGATGACAGTGGAAGATACCGGAAGGGCCGGATCCATTCCACAGCGGGCGGGGTAGTCGGTGCCTGTACCCAGGACCCGCGGGCCCTGGGAGGCCGATGGGAAGGGAGGGTGGGCCGGCTCGCCCCCCTTTCCCGTTCATCCCCCCGGCCGGGGTTTGAAGGGCGGGGGACAAGGGGGAAGCCCGAGGGGTACCAGGGCCGCGAGAGCTACTCCCGGACGATGCCATGAACAGAACTCAGCACTACAGGGCCTTCGCCATCACCGTGGTCTGGACCCTGGGACTCCTCTGGCTGGGGAGCGTGGTCCACGCCACGGAGTCCAGCCTGGCCTGTCCCGACTGGCCCACCTGCTACGGGAGCTGGGTGCCGGAGATGACCGGGGGCGTATTCTGGGAGCATCTCCACCGACTGGTGGCCGGGGGGCTCATCCTCTTCTTCCTGGGCGCTACCTACCTGGTCTGGAAGGAGGGGCCACGCTTCCCCTGGGTTCTGACGGCTTCGGTCCTGGGGGTTCTCCTCCTCCTGGTGCAGGCCGTCTTCGGGGGCCTCACGGTCATCTTTCGGCTCCCGGACGCTCTCTCCACCACCCACCTGGGGCTGGCCTTCCTCTTTCTGGGCCTGGCCACGGCCCTGGCCCTGGTCTCGGCACCCTGGTGGGACCGTGGGGTGGGTCCCGCTCCCGGGGCACGGCGTCTACTCCGCCAGGGAGCTCTTGTGGCCACGGCGCTGGCGTTCCTCCAGTCGGTCCTGGGCGCCGGGGTGCGGCACACGGACGCAGGCGTGGCCTGCCCGGACGTGCCCCTGTGTCTGGGACAGTGGATCCCTCCCCTCCAGAATCCCCTGGTGCTCCTCCACTTCACCCATCGGGTGGTGGGCGTGGCTCTCCTGGTCCTGGTCCTCTGGCTGGGGCATCAGGCCTTCTGGAAGAGTGGCACCTCTCTGCTTCGCCGACTTGGCGTGGCCGCAGCCGTCGTGGTGGTGGCCCAGGTTCTCCTGGGGTTCTTCTCCGTCTACTTCCGTCTGGCGGTCACGCCCGTCTCCCTTCATACCCTCCTGGGGGCCCTCCTCCTGACCCTCCTGGTGGCTATGACCGGCCTCACCTGGGCTCCGGCTCCGGCTGAAGGACGGTCCCGGGGGGCGGAAGAGGCCGGGTCTGCCTCCCGGGAGTCCGTGGCGCCGGGAGCAAGAGTCCCCGGGCAGGGAGGATCCGGGTGAGGATGGAAGCCACGGAGGAAATCGGGTGAGGACTGAGAGCTCCGGAGGACCCACGTGAGCGCCCAGGCGCTGGGGAATCTCCTGGCACCGGTGAACGCCGGCCTGAACCTCACCAGCACCCTGTGTCTCCTGGCCGGGTTCTGGTTCATCAGGAAGCGGGACCTCCACAGGCACCGGGGAGCCATGGTGGGAGCGGTGGCGGCCTCGGGGCTCTTCCTGGTGTTCTACCTCCTCCGCTTCTCTCTCACCGGGACCCACCGGTTCGCCGGCGAGGGTCTGGCCAGGACCGTGTACCTGTCCATTCTCTTCAGCCACATGATCCTGGCGGTGATCATCGTCCCCCTGGTCCTCCGGCTCCTCTACCTCGTCTGGAAGCGACGGTTTGGAGCCCATGCCCGCCTGGCCCGCTGGACCTTCCCCCTCTGGCTCTACGTCTCCGTGACGGGCCTGGTGGTGTATGTCCTCCTCTACCACGTGTACGGTTACATCTGAATCGGAAGGCGGTTGGACAGGAGGGGTGCGGTCCGGTGCGGGGATCGGCAGCTCCCCGGCAGTCGCGCCTTCAGCGTCCCGAGGGCAGGGAGACCTCCACCTCTCCCCCTCCATCCCGGGAATTCCTCAGGGCCACCCGTCCCCCCTGGACCTTCATGGCGGTCAAGGCATGGGGAATGCCCAGCCCGAGACCCTCGGGCGAGGTGCTGTAGAACGGCTTGTGGGCCATGTCCAGGGCCTCGTCGGTGAATCCCGGTCCCTGGTCCCGGATCCGGACCCGCCCTTCTTCCTCTTCCTGGTGGATGGTCACCTCCACCGGCTCTCCCCCCCCGAACTCCCCGGCGTTGTGGAGCAGAAGGAAGAGCCCGTCCTTCGTCAGCTCCGGGTCGGCCTGCACCCGGACGGGTCCCGCCGGAAGGGTGAGCTTCACCAGCACCTCGGACTGGTCCGTGAACTCCCGGGTCACCTGCTGGACGATCTCCACCAGATTGCATGGCTGCACCTTCGGCTCCGGGTCCGGGACGTCCAGGAAGAACCCCAGGTCCTCCACGGCCTCCAGGACCGCCTCCGCCCTTTCCCTGGAGCTCTCCTCCCCTTCTTCCGCGATCCGGGTCACGGGTTCTTCCACCCGGTTCTCCAGGTAGCTCGCCACGCGACGGAGGGCCCGCTGGACCACCGCGCTCAACTCCGCTTCCAGGGACGCCTGGCCCGCCTCCAGGGCCTCCCGCTCTCTCTGCAGAGCCTCCCGGTCCGCTTCCAGGGAGGCCCGCTCCCCCTGGATGGCCGAGCGCTCCTCTTCCCTGGATTCTCGCTCCCGGGCCAGGGCATCCCGGAGCTCCCCAAGGACCGGGGACTGCAGGGCAGGCTCCCTTCCCCGGATCAGGGGGCCGGAACGGAGGCCCTCCAGAAGTGCCGTCACCTGGAGGTGAAGGGCCCGTCGTCCCCGGCGAGCGCCGAGGATCCAGCCCACCACCCCCACCACGACCAAAGCTGCGACCCAAAGAACAACATCACTCATGGACGTCCCTCGTGTAGATTCCTTGCCGGGTTCCCGCCGGGACCGGCGGAGCGCCGGAGATCCCGGAACCGGCGGGGCCCCGGAGATCCCGGAACCCCTTCCTGCAAGGGACGTTGGGCCAGGGAAGCCTGGAGGGCAATAGCTCGCCGGATCCTCTCCGGTGAGACAGCGTATCAGGCAGGTGCCTGGAAGTGTATCATTGGAGTCGGACCGGGGGGGGCGGGCCGGCCGGACCACGGCTTCCTGGCGGTGCCCCCTCAGGGAAGCCAGAACCACCAGAACCCGAGGTACGGACAATGGCAGATATGGAGAGGCTGCAGGAGATCCTGGACGAGAGCTCCGACCCGGAGAACCCGGGGCCGCAGGAGATCAAGGACATCATGGAGCGGGTCAAGACCATCGCCGTTGTCGGGATGTCCCGCAGCCCGGACAAGGAGGCCCGGCGAGTGCCTTCCTATCTGAAGGCCAAGGGATACGACATCATCCCGGTGAATCCCTTCGTGGACGCCATCATCGGGAAGGAGGCCAAGGACTCCCTGGCCGACATCGAGGGTCCGGTGGACATGGTCCTGGTCTTCCGCCCCTCCGAGGAAGCGGCACAGGTGGCCCGTGTCGCCATGAACCGGGAGGAGAGGCCCGTGATCTGGCTGCAGGAGGGGATCACGGCCGACCAGGAGGCCCGGGAGGCCCGGGAGAAGGGCATTCCCTTCGTGCAGGACCTGTGCAGCTACCAGGTCCACAAGGCCCTCTGAGGGCCCTTGAACAAGGGTGGGCGGCCGGCCCGTATCGGCCGTCGCCCGCACGCCTCCGCCTGCAACCTGGTTTCCCCCAGCCGAGCCCGGCCTCCCCGGGCCTCCCGGAATCTCTCAGGTGGAGGACGCTTCCAGAGCCTCCTGCACCTTCTCAGCGTGGCCCTTGGGTCGGACCCGGCGCCACGCCTCCTGGATGACTCCGTCCTCATCCAGGATGAAGGTGCTCCGCTCCACCCCCCAGTACTTCTTACCGTACATGGACTTCTCCTTCCAGACTCCGTAGGCCTCGCTCACGGCGTGGTCCTCGTCGGACAGGAGAGGGAAGTTGAGATCGTACTTGTCCCGGAACTTCTCGTGGGAGCTCAAGGGGTCGGGAGACACTCCAAGGACCACGGCCCCCCGGGCGTCGATGGCGGGATGGGCATCCCGAAGGTCGCAGGCCTGGGTCGTGCAGCCGGAGGTGTTGTCCTTGGGATAGAAGTACAGGACCACCTTGGTTCCCCGGTAGTCCTTCAGGCTCACCTGGGAGCCGTCGTCGGCGGGAAGGGTGAAATCCGGCGCCTGGTCGCCCACATCTACCATGGTGTCTCTCCTGTCGCAGACTCGTGATTCCGTGCCTCGGGGCTTCGATTGAGACGACGGATTACCCGGGAGAAGACGCCACGGTCCACTGACAGAGATCGGCTTTCCGGCCCTGGCACGAGCGGTGAACCACCCTCAACGATCCCTGGAGGTATCGCCGGAGGAGGGTCTGACTCAGACCCGTGATCAGAGCACAGGCATCCCCGCCGGGATCCATGTCCAGGAGGAAGTGCCCCCGGGCTTCCAGAACGAAAGGACCCTTCCCGAAGCCTCCCACGGAACGCCCGAACAGCGTGTGGATCCGCCGCCGGAACTGGCGACGGGCCAGGGCGAAGAGAATCCCCCGGGGATAGATCCGCTTGAGACCCCGGAGGCTCACGTCCTTCCCCGCCAGGAGCTCCCCGGCCTGGAAGAACACCTCCTCAGCGTCGGGCCGCCGGAGAACGAGCCGGAAGAGGTCCCGGGCCTGTTCGTCCGTGATCTTCCGCCGTCTCTTCACGTCCTTTCTGAGCTGGCGGATTTGCAACTCCACGGCCTCGGTAAGCCCCAGGCGCCGGGGCATGGTCTGAGCCGGGTCCTCGGCATCCAGGATCTCCGAGGGGAGGTCCCGAGCCCGGATCACCTCCAGCAGAGCCAGACCCACGAAGGCGGCCACCCGGGCCTCACCCCCAGAGGAGTCGAGATCTCCACCGGGTGCATTCCCGGAGCCCCGGGGAGATCCATGGTCGGAAGATGATCGGGTGTCGGGCACGGCTCCCATCCCTGATGAGCGAGGGAAGGGTAATCTCAAGGCTCGGCCCACGGCACGCAATGAGGAGCTACGAATTGCGAAAACGTACCGAAATGACAGTGACACCCCGCACCGGACCTGTTCCTTTTCAGTTGGAATGAGTGGGAAGCATGCAGGGACTCCCGTGTGGCTATGGGGGGGTTGGTTCGTGCCCCGGGAGCTCCACTTGCTTCCCGCTTTTTCTTTCCGGGGAGCCGTGGCACCCATGACGGGACTCGGCCCCTTGTTCAACAGCCCTCCTTCCGCCCCGTAAGGTCCGATCCCGGAGGTGGCTCCCCCTCGCCGTCCGCTGTCTGAAAGGCCGCCAATCACCTCCGGGATGGGTGAGAAACCTCTCCCTGTTGCATCTGTAACAGGAATTATTATTATTAGCAGCACGCCCCTTGATCCAGCCCCCTCAGGCTGACATATTTCAAACTCGAAATGACGGGGGCGCCACGGAACCCGAGGCTTTCCACCACCGGCACGAGGGCCTGCGGGGGCGTTGGGGGAATGAAGACGAGGCTCCCCCGAACCAGGCTGAAGCAGCAATCCAGGGACTTGACGATAAAGGAAAGCGACATGGCTCAGCTCAAGGTAGCCGAGCAGGATCAGCGAAGAGATCTCCGTCCCCTCGACGAACTCACCGACGAGGAGCTGGTCACCGCCCATCTCGACGGGCGCCCGGGTGCCTTCCAGCGTCTCTACGATCGATATCGGGATCGTCTGATCCACTTCATCATCCGGAAGACCGGGGATCAGGATCGGGCCCAGGACCTGGTACAGGAGGCGTTCATCCGGGTTACCCGGCACCTCCACCGGTTCGACACGACAAAGAAGTTCTCGACCTGGATCTACACCATCGCCAGCAACCTCTCGAAGAACGAGTTGAGAAACCGGTCCCGGAGCCCTCTGGTCCTGTTTCAGAAGTTGGAGAGCAACTGGGACGAAGATCACCGGCCTCTCCAGTTCGAGGACTCCCGGATGACCCCGGACACCATGTACCGCAAGCGGTACCTGGAGCAGGTGGTGGAGGACACGGTGGAGACCCTTCCCGAGCATCACCGCCTGGTCTTCCGGCTCCGGGAGCTGGAGGGCAAGAGCTACGAGGAGATCGCGGAGATCACCGGGGTGAACCTGGGAACCGTGAAGAGCCGTCTTCACCGAGCCCGGAATTCCTTCGCTCAGCGCATCGAGCCCCACCTGAACTAGCAACGGCACGAAGGAGGGCTCGCCCCTCCCGTTGTTGAGAGCCCGGATCCCAGCGGATCCGGGCTTTCTTTGTGGAGAGGACCGTCGGACGGAGGACGACCTGCGCCTGCCCCTTCTGCAACCGGGTCTCTCTCGCTACCGTGCAGGGTGGGAAGCATCTCCCCTTCCCCGGCAGGACATCGACCATCATCACCGGATCAGAAGGACCGCACGACCATGTTCGACAATCTCCGCCAGGCCTTCCGAGAGGCCGTGGACAACTTCAAAGAGGAACTCAACCGGGACGAGGTTCCAGAGGTGGTGGATGGCCTTCTGCGACAGATGGAGGAGGAAGTGGTGGATGCCAAGGCCCAGCTCCACACCCTGGAGGAGCAGATCAGGAAGGCCCTCCAGCTGGCCGAGAAGGAAGAGAAGGAGGTGGCCACCTGCCGTCGGCGACAGAGCATGGCCGAGGGCATCGGAGATGAGGAGACGGCCAGGATCGCCGTGGAGTTCGCCGAGAAGCACGAGAAGCGAAAGACTGTTCAGGAACGGAAGGCCCTGGCTCTGAAGGAAGAGCTGGAGATGAAGATGCGGGAGATCGAGGAGATGATGGTCCAGCTCAAGGAAGCCCGTTCCAAGCGGGAATCCCTGACCGCCACCCGGGGTCGGGCTTCCGCCAGGGACTCCCTGGGCCAGGCCGATGACCTGTTCGCCGAGTTGGATCGGATGGCGGAGAAGATCGACGACGGAGATCGGCGACGGGAGGCGGAGGAAGACCTGGCTGCGGACCTGGGGGAGGAGGAGTGGCGCTCCTCATCAGACAGGACTGGAGACGGCAGGCCCTCCCAGGAGGAGACGGCAGAGGAGCGACTCAGGGAGTTGAAACGGAGAATGGGCCGGGAGTAGGACCGGACTCAGGAAGCCCGGCCAGCGGCCTGGCGAAGGACCGGACTCACGGAGTCTCTTCGGCGAAGTCCCGGTAGAAGAGGAGACCCGCGCACTCTCCGGCCAGGAAGAGGAGAGTCTCCCTGGGCTTTCCCTCCGGCGGACCGGGAGACCGCAGTCCCTCCACCTGCAGATACCACCGTTTCTTCGCCTGGAACCCCAGAAACACGAACGCCCCCCCACTTCCCGTGTCTCCCAGACTGGGAGGCGGCACCTCCCCCTCCCGTCCCCCCTGCGGGGCGGGAAAGGACAGCCGGGCCGGATCCCGCCCCAGGTCCAGGACGAAGAGAGGGGACGGGCCCTTCTCCCCGGGAGGGTCCGGCAACCAGGTGATGGCTCCCCGATCCCCGCCCAGGATGTAGATGGCACGCCAGAGGGGCAGGGCAAAACGGGTTCTCTCCCCGTCTCCTCCCCACACGGCAAACGTCCCCTCCTCCTCTTCCCCCTCCTCGGATCGTTTCCGGTACTCCTCCAGATCGATGATCCCGTCTTCCACGGGCGTCTCCCTTCTGTTGGCGGCGACCCCGAGCTCCGGGGCATCCGCGACGCCGGGCCCCCTGAAAAAGAACATGCGGGGGTGGTCGTCTGCAACGGAATCCCCTAGATTTTGGCGAATCTCTCCCCAGCAATACCCACACTGTGGATCCAATGGAAAACTGGATTGGAATCGCCATCTGGATCGTCATGGGAGGCCTCATCGGCCTCGCCGTGAAGGCCCTCGTTCCCCGTCCGGAGGAAACCTCCGGCCACTCGGCCATCCTCGTGGTCCTGGGAGCGTTCGCCGGCGTGATCGGTGGAATGCTGGGAGTGGGCATCTTCGAGTTCCACGACCCGACAGCCATCAGTCTGGGGGGCATGGCCGGAGCCCTGGTTCTCTCGGTCCTCTTCACCTACATCTACCGCTGGGGCATTCGGGGCCTCATCTGAGCCGCTCCTCCTCCCTGCACCGTTGTTGGGCATCGGTGGGACAGCCGGCCCACATCCACGGTATGGGGCAACAAAGAGACGGCGACCCGGAAGGGACCGCCGCCTCTGTCTTGTTCCCCACGGAGGCACCCCGCGGAGTTGGGAAGGAGAGGTGACCAAGCCCCTCCTGTAACCTGATGAGACGGACGTGGGCACCGGATGGTTGCCCGGGCGCGCACGATCCGGGGAAGGATCGGTTCGATCCCGCCCGGTGGTCCCTACGGGCACGCCGGGGAAAAGGTTCAGTCGGGGGGCTTTGCCGGGTGGGGAAATCCCTCGTGGCGCTTTCAGGGCCCTGCACCCATCTTGGCTGTGGAAAACCCGTCCGATCCCCGATCCCCGGATCGCCCCGTACCCCCTGTTCTCGGCAGAAACCTCGGAGGGCCATCCCATGACAGACGTGCAGGCGTACATCGACGAGGAGATGGACCGTTTTCAGGAAGAGCTCTTCGCGTTCCTGAGGATCCCGTCCATCAGCGCCCGAAGCGAGCACACCCCCGACGTCCACGAGGCGGCATCCTGGTTGGCGGATCGGATGGAGGCCGCCGGCCTGGGAGGGACCGTGGTGGAGACCCCGGGCCACCCGGTGGTCCTGGGAGAGTGGAGAGGCGCCGGCCCCCAGGCGCCCACGGTCCTGATCTACGGTCACTACGATGTGCAGCCGGCGGAGCCCCTGGAGGAGTGGGAGTCGCCGGCCTTCGAGCCCACGGTCCGGGACGGCGACATCTTCGCTCGAGGCGCCTCGGACAACAAAGGCCAGCTCATGGTCCACCTCAAGGCCCTGGAGTCTCACCTCCAGGGCCGGGGGGGGCTTCCCGTCAACGTGGTGGTTGTGGCGGAGGGAGAAGAGGAGGTGGGCTCCCCGAACCTCGTCCCCTTCGTGAAGAACCACCGGGAACGCCTGGCCTGCGACGCCGTGCTCATCTCCGATTCGTCCATGTTCGCCCAGGGCTCGCCCTCCCTCCTGTTCAGCCTCCGAGGGCTGGCCTACTTCGAGATCCACGTGCAGGGTCCGGCAGGGGATCTCCATTCCGGGACCTATGGGGGCGCCGTGGTGAACCCGGGCAATGTCCTGGCCCGAATCGTGGCCTCTCTCCTCGACGAGAAGGGGAGGATCGCCATCCCAGGGTTCTACGACGACGTGGTGGAATGGGATGAGGAGACCCGGGCCGCCATCCGTGACCTGCCCTTCGACCGGGAGGAGTTCGGCCGGGAGGTCAGAGCCCCGGGGCTGAACGGAGAAGAGGGCTTCAGCATCCTGGAACGCCTCTGGATCCGCCCCACCTGCGACGTGAACGGGATTCTCTGTGGCTACACCGGGGAGGGGGCGAAGACGGTCCTGCCGGCCCGGGCCATGGCGAAGGTAAGCTTCCGGCTGGTCCCGGATCAGCATCCCGCCCGGGTCCGGGAGCTCCTGGAGGCCCACGTCCGGGAGCTGGCCCCTCCGGAGGTGGCCGTTCGGATCGTGGAGCTCCACGGGGGCCGCCCCTGGAGAGCGAGCCTCAGCGGTCCCTTCTTCGAAGCCGCAAGGAGGGCTTTGTCCCGGGCCTTCGGTGTGGAGCCGGTTCTCACCGGGGAAGGAGGCTCCATACCCATCGTGGTGGATTTCCAGGAAGTCCTCCAGGCCCCGGTCCTCCTCATGGGACTGGCCCCCCCGGGAGCGAACATGCACGCCCCCAACGAGTGGATCCCCGTGGAGAACTTCCAGAAGGGGATCCGGGCCGCGGCCCACTTCTATGAGGAGTTGGGAGGCTGAACCGCCGGGAAGGCCCCGCTTCTCAGGGCGGGACCATGGAGCCGGCCTGAAGAAGAGCCCGGGCCTTGTTCAGGGTCTCCTGGAACTCCCGGGCGGGATCGGAATCCGCCACGATCCCGGCGCCGGCCTGGACGAAGGCCCTCCCCCCGGTTACCACCACGGTCCGGATGGTGATGGCGGTGTCCATGGCCATGCCGCCGTAGGAGAAGTATCCCACGGCTCCGGCGTAGGGCCCTCTCTTCACCGGCTCCAGCTCGTCGATGATCTCCATGGCCCGGATTTTCGGCGCACCCGAGACCGTGCCCGCCGGGAAGCAGGCCCGGAACACGTCCATGGCCGTGAGGCCCTCCTGGAGCTCCCCCTCCACCTGGCTCACCAGGTGCATCACGTGGGAGTAGCGTTCCACCACCATCAGATCCGGCACACGGATGGAGCCGTAACGGGCGACCCGGCCCACGTCGTTCCTGCCCAGGTCCACGAGCATTCGGTGCTCCGCCAGCTCCTTCTCGTCGGCCAGGAGATCGCTGGCCAGAGTCCTATCCTCCCGGGGGGTCTGGCCCCGTGGCCGGGTTCCGGCGATGGGCCGCACCGTCACCGTTCCCTCCTCCAGCCGCACCAGGACCTCCGGGGAAGCACCCACCAGGGTCACGCCGTCCAGCTCCAGGAAGTAGAGATAGGGGGAGGGATTCACGGTCCTCAGGACCCGGTACAGGTCGAAGGGCCGCCCCCGGAAGGGCATGTCCAGACGCTGGCTCAGGACCACCTGGAAGGCGTCCCCGGCCTGGATGTAGCTCCGGATTCGCTCCACCCCCTCCTGGAACGCCTCCCGGGTCATGCTGCCGGCCGGGGTCGGCGTTTCCTCCGGACCCGGAGCCAGGTCCAGGGGCGAAAGGGACGATCCTTCCCCGAGACGCCGGACCAGCCCCTCGGCTCTCCGGGCCCCCTCCCGATACCGAGCCTCCAGCTCTCCCTCGGTGAGGCCCTCCTCGGTGGGAACGGAGGCCACCGCCATCCCCCGACCCAGCAGGTTGTCGATGATCAAGACCACATCCGTGAAGAGGAAGAGGCCGTCGGGAACCTCCAGGTCGTCCTCCGGCGGGTGGGGAAGGTCCTCGATGTGGCGCACCACGTCGTAGCCGAAGTATCCCACGGCCCCTCCCCAGAACCGGGGCAGAGCCGGAACCCGGGCGGGTCTCCACTCCCTGAGGCGCCGATCCAGGTCCCGGAGGGGATCCTTGACCCCGGTCTCCCGCCACCCCGTCTCCGGGGTCCAGGTGCTCACCCCTCCCCCCTGCAGACGCCACGCTTCCCGGGGCTGGCTTCCCAGGAAGGAGTATCGTGCCCATTGTTCTCCCCCGACCACCGACTCCAGGAGGAAGCCGAAGGGGGGTCGGGCCAGCTTCTCATAGGCGGTGACGGCCGTGTGGGTGTCGAAGAGAAACTCGTACCAGACCGGAACCACTCCCGCATTCCGGGCCAACGCCTTGAAATCGCCGAAGGAAGGATGAATCTGCATGTTTCGAGCACGGGCGAGAGTCGTTCTATTCCGGAGGTCCCATGGACCGCCAGGTCCTCGCCCTGGAAGAGAACCCTGTCGGACGGAGCGTTGATGAATGTCCCCGGGCGTTGAAGCCACGTCAACCACGATCCTCGCCGTGGACACGGGAGGCACTTTCACCGATCTCCTCCTCCTGGTGGGAGGGCGCCTGCACAGCCTGAAGGTGCCCTCCACCCCGGAAGATCCGGCGGCGGCAGTCCTGGAGGGTAGCCGCATCATTCGAGACGCCCACGGAGGGGACCCGGAAGGCATGGAAGGAGCCCACCGACTTCTCCATGGCTCCACCGTGGCCACGAACAGCCTCCTGGAGCGAAAGGGAGCCCGAGTGGTCCTGGTGACGAACCGGGGATTCGAGGATGTCCTGGAGATCGGACGCCAGAACCGCCCCCACCTCTATGCCCTTCAGGGCCACCGCCCCCCACCCCTGGTCTCCCGGGACGATCGCCTGGGGATCCGGGGACGCCTGGGGCCGGAGGGGGAGGAGATCGAACCCCTGGCTCCCGAACAGGTCCGGGGGCTCCCGGACAGGGTCCGAGGGGCCCAGGCCCTGGCCCTGGTTCTCCTCCACTCCTACGCCGATCCGGCCCACGAGGAAGCCGTGGCCCGGGTCCTGGAAGAGACCGGGATCCCCCTGTCCGTCTCCTCCCGCCTTCTCCCGGAGTACCGGGAGTACGAGCGCACCTCCACCACGGTGGTGAACGCCTACGTCGCCCCCACCATGTCCCGGTACCTGGGACGCCTGGACCGGGAAGCCGGATCCGACTCCGTCCAGATCATGAGCTCCAGCGGCGGTGCCGTACCCGTGGCCCGGGCCATCCGGGAACCCGTCCACACCGTCCTCTCCGGGCCCGCCGGGGGCGTGGTGGGGGCCCTGGCATGGGCCCGGCGTTCAGGCTACGAACGGATCATCACCTTCGACATGGGGGGCACCTCCACCGACGTGTCCCTCTGCCCGGGCCGACCCCTCCACACACGGGAGTTCGAGATCGCCTCCCAGCCCGTGGCCGTCCCCGTCATCGACATCCACACGGTGGGGGCCGGGGGCGGGTCCCTGGCCCGGATCGATGCCGGGGGAGCACTCCGGGTGGGGCCGGAGAGCGCCGGGGCCGATCCCGGACCCATCTGCTACGGTAAGGGAGGAGAAGAGCCCACGGTCACCGACGCGCACGTGTGGCTCGGGCGGCTTCCGGCCGACGCCTTTCTCGGCGGGTCCGGATCCCTGGACCGGGACCGGATCTCCGGTCCCCTGAAGGCGCTGGCCCGAGGCCTTGCCGTGTCCACCGAGGAGGCCGCCGAGGGAATCCTCTCCGTGGCCAACACGGCCATGGAGCGGGCCCTCCGGGTCATCTCCGTGGAACGGGGATTCGATCCGGCGGAGTTCGTCCTCACCGCCTTCGGGGGTGCCGGCGCTCTCCACGTGGCGGAGCTGGTGGAGCGTCTGGGGGCCGCCCGGGCCCTGGTTCCCCCGGATCCGGGCCTGTTGTCCGCCTACGGGATGCTGGCGGCCCCACCCAGCAGAGAGACCTCCAGGACTCTCCTTCTTTCCTCCGGAGAGCCCGGAATCGAGGCGATCCTGGAGGAGGCCTTCGACTCCCTGGAGAAGGAAGCGGTAGAGGAGATGGTGGCGGAAGGGAACGCCCCGGAGACCCTCACCCTGGCCCACTGGGTGGACGCCCGCTACCAGGGCCAGAGCTTCGAGCTCCGGGTACCCCGGGAGACCTGGACCCGGGCCTTCCACCAGGCCCACGGGGAACGCTACGGCTACGCCCGGGAGGAGACCCCCGTGGAGGCCGTGACCCTCCGTGTGGTTGCGGAAGCCCCACCCCCTCCCCTCACCCACCAGACCCTTCCCGAGGCATCCGCCCCTCCTCCCCTGGAGGCGACCCGACTGTTCCACCAGGGGAACGAGATCCAGGCCGGGAGAGTATGGCGTAGCGACCTCCGGGCGGGCCACACCCTCCAGGGCCCAACCCTGGTCCTGGAGTACAGCTCCACGACCTGGCTTCCCCCCGGATGGCGAATGGACGTGGACAGGTGGGGAAGTCTTCACCTCATGAAGGAGTGACGAGACGTGGAAGCCGGTATGGATCCCTCACCCCGGGAACGGAGCGGTCCCCCCTACGGATGGGCCCTGGTGGCCACCCTGGCCGTGGCCACCCTCTACATCGTCACCCTGGCCCCCACCACGGCTTTCTGGGACGCCAGCGAATACATCGCCACGGCCCACATCCTGGGGATCCCCCATCCCCCGGGGAATCCTCTGTTCGTGGTTCTGGCCCGGGCCTGGGAGGTCCTCCTGGCCCCCCTGGGTCTGTCCGTGGCCGTGCGGATCAACCTCTTTTCCACCGTCATGGGCGCCGTGGCCCACGGCTTCTGGTTCCTGGTCATCCACCACATTCTCCGCCACTTCACCCGGCACCGGACCCTGCCCCTGGTGGGAGCCTTCGTGGCCGTCCTGGTGAGTGCCACCGCCTTCACGGTCTGGAACCAGTCGAACGTGAACGAGAAGGTCTACACCGTCTCCCTCTTCACCATCGCCCTCCTCTCCTGGCTGGCCTTCCACTGGAGGGAGAACCTGGGGAAGGGAAAGGACGACAATCTCCTCATCCTCATGGTGTTCATCCTCGCCCTGTCGGTGGGAAATCACCTCATGGCGTTCCTGGCGGCCCCGGCCCTGGGCCTCTTCATCCTCCTGGTCCACCCCCGGACCCTGCTGAACTGGAAGCTGTACGTCGCCGGGGTGGTGGCCACGTTCCTGGGGTTGTCCATCCACCTCTTCCTGCCCCTCCGGGCCGCCCTGGATCCCGTCATCAACGAGGCCTCCCCCACCTGCGGAAGCCTGGGGGGCGCCCTGGTGAGCATCCTCACCTGGGGACAGGCCGGCTGCCAGAACCTCTCCGAAGCCCTGAGTCGGACCCAGTACGTGAAGCCGCCCCTCATCCCCCGCCTGGCTCCACTCCACATGCAGTTCGCCAACTACCTCCAGTACTTCGATTGGCAGTGGGCCAGAACCCTCCAGGCGACCCAGTCCGTCTTCGCGCCGGCCCGCCTGCCCCTCACCCTCCTCTTCGGAGGTCTGGGCCTCTACGGTGCCTGGGAGCACTTCCGCCGGGACCGGAAGAGCTGGTGGTACGTCATGACCCTCTTCGCCACTCTCTCGGTGGCCCTGGTCTTCTACCTGAACTTCAAGTACGGCTACTCCCTGGAGAGCCCCACGAACGATCCCTCCGCCCACGAGGTCCGTGAGCGGGACTACTTCTTCATCGTGAGCTTTTCGGTCTGGGGACTCTGGGCCGGCGTGGGCATCGTCACCCTCTGGCGCAATCTGGCGGAGGGGGTGGCCCGGGGATATGCCAGGGCCGCTCCTGTCCTCCTCCTGGCCCTGGTGCCCCTGGTCCTCAACTGGAGCTGGGCCAGCCGGTCAGGGGACTATGCCGCCCGGGACTGGGCCTACAACCTCCTCATGAGCGTGGAGCCCTACGGGGTCCTCTTCACCAACGGCGACAATGACACCTTCCCCCTCTGGTATCTCCAGGAAGTGGAGGGAATCCGGAAGGATGTCACGGTCATCGTCACGTCCTACCTGAACATCGACTGGTACGCCCGGCAGCTCCGGGGGCTGACCCAACCCTGTCCTCCCGGGGTGGATCCCATGGACGATCCCACCCGGATCATCTGCCAGCGACCCTACGACCCCACCCTTCCGGGGAAGGCGGAGTACGGCGCCGACGCCGAGGCCATCCGGGCCCGGGGCAGGGTCCCCCTGATCCTGGACCAACCCCTGAGCCCGCCCGGACGCTCCATCCTGGCCCTGGACGACGCCACCATCCATCGGGTGGCCCAGACCGTCGTTCCCCTCCGGGAGGCGCGCCAGGTGGACCTGGGACTGGGGGTCACGGCCACTCTCTCCCAGGGGATGTCCCTGTACCCCTGGCACCAGTTCGCCCTGGCCGTCATCAGCAACAGCCTGGGGGACCGGCCGGTGTACTTCGCCTCCAGCGGAAACGCCGGGGATGTCCTGGGTCTCACCCCGTACCTGGTCCGCCAGGGCCTGGCCTACAAGCTCAATCCGGGGGTTCCGGACCCTGAGGCCCAGGAGGGAGTGGTGGAGCTCACGCCGACCCCCCTGAGCGGAGTCACCGGGGTCTGGCTGGATGAGGCCAGGACCCGGACCCTGGCCTGGGACGTGTTCACCCACCAGGGCGGTCTCCCGGAGGCCTGGGACGTGTGGCCCCACCGGGCCGTCCTGGGAGTGCCGAGCTACTACGCCTGGGTGCACTACTCCCTCTACCAGGCAGCGGCCCAGGAGGAGGTCACGGAGAGGGCGGAGCGGAATCTCCAGGAAGCCGAGGAGTGGGCCCGGCTGGGAAGCTGACCATCACCGGAGATTGAGGATACCCACACCGGCAGGGAGGGCCTGGAGGGACGGGGTCTCCCCCTCTCCGTCCCCCCGGAACTCGTAGAGCCCGTCGAAGAACTCCGAGGCCCGCTCCACCACGGCCCCCCGGGTCAGGAGGAAGACCTGGGGAATCCGGGACAGGATCCTCCGGAGGAGAGCCAGGGCCCGGAGCTGGTCCTCCTCCCCCATCCGGTCGAAGGGATCGCCCAGAATGAAGGAGCCCAGAGGACTCCAGTCCTCAGCCAGGAGCTCCACCAGAGCCATGCGCAGGGCCACGGTGGCCGCGGCCCGGTCCTCGTCCGCCTCCACCCCCGAGGAGCCCCTGCCGTCCACCACCTGGACCACCACCTCGTCTCCCCCACCCAGGTCCAGACCCAGGATCCTCCCTCCGGTGAGCCGGTTCAACCGACGTCCTCCCCGGTGGAGGAGCCGGGTCCGGCACTCCACGAGGATCTCCTCCCGGAGACCTCCGGCCAGATCCATGAGGCTCCGGGCCGGCTCCGGAGTCCCCTCATCCCGGGGCTCCCTCCCTTCCCCGGTCCGGTGAAGCTCCAACCGGGTTTCCACGTCCCGGGACCGGTGTCGGAGCTCGTCCATCTCCCGGAGGTCGGAGCGGGCTCGCTCCAGGCGCTCCGTAGAGTCTTCCACCCTGGCGTTCAGCCGGAGGAACCGGCCTTCCATCTCCCGGAGCTCCCGAGGCTTCGCCTCCAGCTGCTCCCATCGCCGTCGCCACCAGCGCCCGTCCTGGACCAGTCGCTCCCATTCCTCTTCCAGCTCCTCCAACACCTCGCCGGCGGTATCCCCCAGCAACCGCCCACAGGTGGGACACGCACTCTCCGGCCCCAGGGTCTTCAGCTTCTCGATCCGATCCCGGACCTCCCGTCCCCGATCCCGGTACGTCTGGAGATTCGTCTGGGCGTCCTGGCGCTCCCTGTGCCATTCCATGCTGGCGGCCTCCAGGTCTCCCCGGAGCTCGGCAGCCCGTTCTCTGAGATCCCTGAGCTCCCCCTCCAGCCGGTTCACCTCCCCGGGGACCTCCGAAAGGCTCCGGAGCTGGGCCTCCAGGTCTTCCAGCTCCGACTCCAGGCGGAGACGGTTCAGATCCCGGGTCGAGAGGTCCCCCTCTTCATCCTCGGCCAGGGAGGGGAAACGCCGGGCCAGCTCCGCCCGCAGGTCGTCCAGAGCGTCCACACCCCGTGCCTCGGCCAACAGGTCGGCGCCCCCCCTCAAGAGATCCTCCGCCCTCTCTCCTCCGACCCCGGCCCAGGCCAGGGCCAGGCCCTCCGGAGGTAGACGCCAGCGGGAACCGTCCCGTCCACTCTCGCCCCCGGTCCCCTCTTCCCCTTCCCCCTCCACCCCAAGCCACACATCGTCTTCTCCTCCTCCCAGGCGCAACGACAGGGAAGGTTGTTCCGGAACGCCTCCCCCGGAGACTCCCTGGCGTGGCTCCGGGGCCTCCCGAGAGAGACCCAGTCCCCAGAGCAGGGAGGAGACGAAAGCGCCCAGGGTGCGCCCATCGGCCCCCACCCACGCCTGGAGGCCCTCCCCGGCCTCCATGCGGATCCTCTCCAGGACGGGCAGAGCGGAGCCCCGGAGCTCCCGGAGCAGGAGACGCTCCTCCAACCCGGCCTCCTCACCCTCCGGCTCCCGGGCCCGTCCGGCCTCCCCACCCTCGGCCCTCCCTGTCTCCTCCAGGAGCCGGAGGATCTCCTCCGCCCGTTCTTCCTCCTTGCGGATCCGGCTGCCCAGAGCCCTCAGGGCGAAGCCCCGGTCCCTGGAGGTGAAGGGGAGGGGGTTCTCCTCCAGGAGGTCCTGGAAGTCGTCCACCTCGATGGCCAGGTGCAGCGCCTTCTCCCTGAGAGAGGCGAAGAGACCCCGATCCTCGCGCTGCACCTCTCCCGGAGAGAGACCCTCGATGCGGAGACGGACAATCTTGCCCTCGATACCGCCGGGAACCTCCCCCAGGACTTCCGGGATCTTCTCCGGTAGGAGCTCGGATCGCCCGGGAGGGATGCGAATGGGCGCCAGGGACACCACGGGTCGGACGGGAATGGAGTGGAACCGGGAACGCCCCCCCTCCAGGTCGAAGGTGAGGAACCCCTTCTCCTCCGCCGCCTCCCGCCAGGGTTCGGGCCCCACCCGCTCCAGGGACCCGGGATAGAAGGCCCGGGGAGCCACCTGCTGGTGCAGATGCAGGTAGCCCAGGGCCACGTAATCCCAGGGCCCGGTATCCAGGGGAAGCCCGGGACCCGCCTCGGGCCCCACGCCGGCGTGGGCAAGGAGAACGTTCCACCGGGCCTCCGGATGACCTCGGAGCTGAGGATAGGGACGTCGGACCACGGCCCGGTGGGGAACCAGGTAGAGATGGACCCCCATCTCCCGGAGGAAGACCGAGCGGGCCGCCTCCGCCACCGCCTCCACCTGGGGAAAGGGATCCATGGCGGCCAGGGCTCCCGGGTCTCCCGCACGTCGGGGGGTGTCCCGGGCCCCGGCCACCATGAACACCTGAGTGTCGGGAAGGGCGGTCCGAAACGCTTCCAGACCCCTGGCCAGGGCCACGAGAGCTCCCGGGGGCGGGTCCGGCCGGTCGAAGATGTCGCCCACCATGAGGATCAGGTCGGGCTTCAGCCGGATGATCTCCTGGACCGCCCGCTGGAACGCGGCCGCTACGTCCCCCTCCCGGACGTTCCGGCCCCTCTCGGCTCGTCCGAAGGCCCGATGCCCCAGATGGAGGTCCGACAGGTGGGCCAGGAGCATGGATCAGACCCCGTCACCGGCCCGGAGACGAAAGGGGGGAAGAGCCGGGGACCAGGGGGGCGCTTCCGGCCCCTGGAAGAGGAGGAACACCTCCTGGTCCCACTCGTACAGGGCCACCCGGGAGAACCACCGGCTTCCCCTGGCCTGCAGGCGCTTCAGCGGCAGATCTCCCCTTCCCGCCGGCCCGGGGATCCCGCCCATCACCAGGGTGCCACGGTCGTCGAGTGCCCCCCGGAGAAGACGCCACTCCTCCTCGGCCAGCACGGGCACGGGGCCGAGCCATGGGAGGATTCCCGCATCCACCAGGCCAATGGCATACTCCTCCTTCAGGCCCTGGAGAAGAGTTCCGGGGTCTCCCGTCTGGAGGCGGACCGATTGCCACCCTTCCCAGGGGTGGAGGTGCTCCCGGGCCATCTCCGGAAGGGCCGGATTCCGCTCCAGGAGGTGGATATCCACTCCCGGGAGATCTCCCTGGAGATGCCGGGCCAGGGTCCCGCTCCCTCCTCCCAGGTAGAAGACCGGACTCAGGTGGGGAGCCCTCCCCCGGGTCGCTCCCCGAAGGGCGGCCAGGACGGAGCGCTCCCAAGCCCTTTCCAGCTCCCCTCTGGGCCCCTCCAACCCCCGGAGACGATCGTTCTCCAGGAGGGCTCGTATCTTCTCCCCTCCCCGTCCCACCGTCCGGTCCTCGACCCGGACCTCTCCCTGGGGGGTCCGAGCCCGAGCCTGTACCTCCCGAATCTCCCCCCGGTCCAGAGCCTGGCCCTGGAGGAGGGCCCCGGCGGAGAGGATCACCATCCACAGCAGATAGACGGACGCCGGCGCCAGTCGGGGAGCCAGGACGATTCCGGTGAGGAGAAATCCCACGGCCAGGCCCACGAGAGCCGGCGTACCCACTCCCTGGACGGCTCCCCCCATCTCCTCCCGACTTCGGGCCGTGAACCCCAGGAGGGATCCCAGGGCGAACAGGGGAAGGCTCCCCAGGAGGCCCAGGCCCAGCCCCTGGCCCAGGGCAGACCCGGCCAGCCCCTCCAGGAACTCCAGGCCGGCGGAGTAGGCAGCGGCCACGGTGAAGCACACCAGGGAGAAGAGCCAGCGGCGACGAAGCCCCTCCACCAGGCTGTCCTCCGGGGACCCCCCTCCCAGCCAGAGGCCCAGGGCCAGAGCCAGCGTCTCCACGGTGAGGATCAAGGTGAGAGCGCCGATGAGCCCCTCCTCCGAGTAGAGAAGAAGCCCCGCCGAGACGCTGACGGCGGCGGCCACTCCGCTCCCCACCAGGAAAGGGGGAGCCCAGGTGAGAACAGCCCGGAGCCTTCTCACGATCCCACCCCCCTCAGCCGTCCCCGGAAGAAGAGCAGGGGGTCGCCCTCCCGGGCGTGGCACGCCAGGACCCGGCCCACGATGATGCTGTGATCCCCTCCCCGGTGGGTCTCGTGGATCTCACAGTCCACCCAGGCCAGGGCCCCCTCCAGGAGGGGACTTCCCGAGGGGCCGGCTCCGACGTTCAGGCCCCGGAAGCGGGTCCTGGGGTCCCCGGTTGCGAAGCGTTGGGCCAGATCCTCCTGCTCCCGCCCCAGGACATTGACGGCGAAGGCCCCGGAGGCCAGGAGCTCGTCGTGGGAGAACCCGCCCCGGTTGATGCATACCAGGATCAACAGAGGATCCAGGGACACGGAGGTGAAGGCGTTCACGGTGAGCCCCAGGAACCCTCCTTCGGGCCTCCGGGCCGTCACCACCGTGACCCCGGTGGCGAAATGGCCCATGACCCTCCGAAACGTTTCCTGGTCGAGCATCCTGTTCCCGGCTGTTGAGGTGGGGAACCCCCGGACCCCCCCTCCCTCCACCTCCCTTCATTCCAGGGCTCCTTTGCTTCCATCCCGCCGTCATCCTAGCTTTTCGGGGCCTTCCCTGGAACCACCCGGGTGGCAGGGCTCATCCGGGCGCTCCCATGGAAACCGGGCTCCCCGAATGCCGGAGGAATCAAAGGGCTGAGATGAGCGGAAGAACTCCTCGCTGGCTCCTGCTGGCTGGCATTGTAACCGCCGCAACTGGTTGCGACAACGTGGACTGGGGCGGTCTGGAGATCAGCCTCAAGGGGCCGCCCGCCGACACCGTCGCCCCCGTGGGCGATTCCCTGGGCACCGAGGAGGTGGCCCCCTCCGACCCGGATCTGGGCCCCCTCCTCTACGCGGCATTCCGCCAGGGCGACACGGCCCTGGTCTATCCGGTGGCGGAGCTCGGTGAAGGGGGACTGCACCCCCTGTCCTCCCATGACACCGAGGCCCTGGCGGAGGGAATCCTCCGGGCCCGCCTGGCCGCCGGTGGCACCCTGGTGCTCTTTCACGAAGGCGTCCGGGTGGGCACCCTGCTGCTCCGGGGAGAGGGGGAGGTGGACATCGGGTTCTGTCCACCACGCCCCCGGGCGTCCGGCCCCATCCAGCTGATTCCCGACGCCATCCAGGTGGAGCACTTCCTGGCCCTGGAGGAAGACCCGGGCGCCGGCTATCCCTTCCGGGAGTATCGATCCCCGGAGAGCACCTACGACCAGCGGGTGGCTTCCCTGAACCTGGCGTCCCGAGCCATCACCAGCATGGGGATCTCCTGGCCTCCCTCCCTCCTGGAGGCCCGCCGGGACCTCCAGATCCTCTCCCTCTCCGGCCCCGAGAACCCCTCGGTCCTGGCCACGTTCCTCTACGACGACCAGCTCCAGGTGGCGCCGGCGCCGGAATCCGGCTACAGCCTCCTTGTCCTGGGCACGCCACGGAACGGTCGATTCGACCTGGCCTTCTCATGGCATCGGCCCGTGGGAGAGGAGGGAAAGGGGGCTCCCCGCTACTTCTCCCGCCTGGACTGGGACCGGGACGGACAGGAGGAGATCCTCCTGGAGGTACTGGGAGCCGGAGAGCGTTGGTTCGCGGCCCTGGACCGTGAGGAGGAGTCGTGGCGAATGAACTTCCAGGACGCCTGTCCCCCGGCTCCCGACGCCCCCCCTCCCTCCCCACCCCTGCCCTGAGGGGACCTCATGGCCCCGGCCCCGAAACGGGCTCTCGTCCCGACTCTTCTTCTCCTCTTCCTGGGAGCCTGCGCTCAGGAAGAGGGGGACACCGGGGCCCCGCCCCCCCAGGAGGACTCCCTGGCCGGGACTTCCCCTCCCGTGGTCCTGGAAGACGCATCGGGAAGAGTGCACCGGTTCCAGGACCCGCCCCGACGGCTCGTCTCCCTGGTGCCCTCCGTTTCCAGGACCCTCCACGCCCTGGGGGCCTCGGGCCGTCTCGTGGGCCGAACGGACTTCGACACCGCCTCCTTCCTGGCCCACCTTCCCAGCGTCGGGGGTGGCCTGGATCCGAGCCTGGAGGCTCTGGTGGCCCTGGATCCGGATCTGGTCATCCGTTTCGCCGGGGAATCGGACACCAGCATCCCCAGGCGCCTGAACGAACTGGGCATCCCCCATTTCTCGGTGCGTCCCGACGGGGTGGAGGATGTCCGCAGGATGATCCGGCGGTTGGGGATGATCACGGGCCGGGGCCAGGAGGCCGACTCCCTGCTGCAGGCCATGGAGCGTGAGCTGGCCGACATCCGGCGTCGGGTACGGAACCGGGACCGGGTCCGGGTGGCCTACCTCCTGGGAGGCCGTCCTCCCTGGGTGGCGGGCCCCGGAACCTTCATCGACGAGCTCATCATCGTGGCCGGGGGCCAGAACGTCTTCCAGGACCTGGAGACCCTGTACGGACCGGTGAGCGTGGAAGAGATCCTGGCCCGCGACATCGACCTCCTCCTGGCTCCCCGGGGGAGCGAGCTCGACCTCTCCCCCTCCTCGGTGCCCCTCCACAGGGTGTCCCCGAACCTGGAGCTGCCGGGCCCCGACCTGGCTCACTCCGCCCGGGCGTTGGCCCGGATCCTCCATCCCCAGGCCTTTCAAGGGCTGCTGAACAAGGCGGGTGGGGCCGCCCCCCCTGTTCCCCAGTCCTTCAGAGGGCCATGAGCCGGTCTCTCCTCGCCCTCCTTCTCCTGGGCCTGGCTCTCCTGGCCGTTCTCCTGAGCGTTCGCCTGGGCAGCGTGTCCCTGAGCACGCCGGAGGTCCTGGCGGTCTTCCTGGGCAGGGGCGATCCGGTGCACCGGACCATTTTGCTGGAGCTGCGACTCCCACGCTCCCTCCTGGGTCTATTCGTGGGAGGGGGGCTGGCCCTGGCCGGGGCCGTGTTCCAGGCCCTTCTCCGTAACCCCCTGGCGGAGCCCTACATTCTGGGGATCTCCGGGGGAGCCGGGGCGGGTGCCGTGCTGGTCCTGGCCCTGGGCCTGGCCTCGGCCGGTTCCGGAGCGCTCCCGGTAGCCGCCTTCGCCGGGGCCCTGGTAGCCATCCTCCTGGTCTTCCGTGTAGCAGCCTCCGCGGACCGGAGCATGGACGTCCGGGTCCTCCTCCTGGCCGGGGTCGTGGTGGGAGCCTTCTTCAGTGCCGTCATCGCACTGGTGCTCTCCCTCTCGGAGGCCCGGGCGGTGAGGAGCGCCATCCTCTGGATGATGGGGAGCCTCTCCGGCGCCCACTGGGGTAGCGTGGGGGTGGTGGCCGCCTACACCCTTCCCGGAGCCCTGGTGCTCCTGGCCCTGGCCCGGTCCCTGAACCTCATGGCCATCGGGGAAGAGACCGCCAGCTACCTGGGCACGGAGGTGGAGCGGGTCAAGAAGGTGGCCTACGGCGTGGCTTCCCTCATCACCGCTGCAGGGGTCTCCATGGCCGGCATCATCGGGTTCGTCGGACTCATCGTTCCCCACGGCATCCGCCTCCTGGTGGGATCGGATCTTCGGCTGCTCCTCCCCCTCTCCTTCCTGGCCGGAGCGTCCTTCCTCACCCTGGCCGACCTGGCGGCCAGACTGCTGCTGGCCCCCACGGAGATTCCCATCGGGGTCATCACCGCCTTCCTGGGGGTTCCCCTCTTCCTGGTCCTGTTGCGCCGGAGCATGGGCGAATGACCTTCCGGACCCGGGATCTGGTCGTGCAGTACAGGGGGACCCGGGTCCCGGCCCTGGATGGGGTGTCCATGGAGGTCCCGGAGGGGAGCCTCTACACCGTCATCGGCCCGAATGGATCCGGCAAGTCCACCCTCATGCGAGCCATCATGGGCCTTCTACCCCCCAGCCGGGGGTCGGTCCGGATCCAGGGACGGGAGACGGGAGCGTGGACCCGGAAGGCCCTGGCCCAGGCGGTGGGGGCGGTACCTCAGGCCGAGCACCTGGCCTTTCCCCTGTCCGTCCGGGACTTCGTGGCCATGGGACGGTATCCCCATCTCGGACCCCTTCGGGCGGAGGGGGAGACGGACCGGCAAGCGGTGGGGGACGCCATGAGCCGCTGCGATGTGGCCCATCTGGCGCCCCGGAACGTGACGACCCTCTCCGGAGGGGAGCTTCAACGGGTGCGGATCGCCCGGGCCCTGGCCCAGGAGCCCCGAGCCCTGATCCTGGACGAGCCCACTGCCAGCTTGGACATCCGCCACGAGATGTCCATTCTCCAGCTTCTCCGGGAGTCGGCGGGCCAGGGGATGACCGTCCTCCTCATCACCCATCATCTCAACCTGGCCGCACGCTTCTCCGACCGGCTCCTCCTGTTGAACCGGGGGCGGGTGGCGGCGGAGGGAACAGTGGACGACGTCTTCCGGGAAGAGACCCTGGCCCGGGTCTACCAGTGGCCCGTGGAGGTCCGGGCCGATCCGGTGACGGGAATTCCCTACGTCACTCCCATGCAGGACCCGGGGTGACCCCTACCAGGCCTCTCCTTCCTTGACCTCCTCCACCAGCGCCTGGTAGCTCCGGAAGCGCTCCGGGTGGATGAGCCCCTCCTCCAGGGCGCCCCGGACCCCGCAGCCCGGCTCGTGGAGATGGCTGCATCCCCGGAAACGGCAGGCCTCCCGGTGATCCCGGAATTCCGGAAAGCACGACTCCAGGTCACGGGGCTCGGCTCCCCAGACCCCCGCATCCGAGAAGCCCGGGGTATCCACCACCAGACCGCCGCATTCCAGGTGGATGAGTCGTCCGCTCACCGTCGTGTGACGACCTCTCCCCTTCCGGCCACTCAGGGCCCCGGTCCTCAGGTTCAGGCCGGGCTGCAGGGCGTTCAGGAGGCTGGACTTCCCCGCCCCGGACGGCCCCACCAGGGCCGAGGTGCCCGAGCAGAGAACCGCCTTCAGCCGATCCAGGCCTTCCCCCGTGACGGCGCTGGTCTCCAGCACCGGGTAGCCGATCTCCCGGTAGAGGGCCACGATGGCGTCGGCCTTTCCGTTTCCCAGGTCCATCTTGTTCATGACCAGGAGGGTCTCCAGGTCGTTCACCTCCCCCACTACCAGGAGCCGGTCCAGGAGTCGGGGCCGTGGATCGGGTCGGGCCGCCGCCACTACGGCCAACAGGCGGTCCACGTTGGCGGCCACCACCTTCGGATGTCGCCCCCCCGGGCCCCGACGCACCACCCGGGAGTGCCGTGGCTCCACCTCCTCGATGGTCCCGGTACCCTCACCTCCCTGGTCGCTCTTCACCCGGACCCAGTCTCCCACCACCACCTTTCCCTCCGCCTTGGCCTCCTGCTTCAGCCGTCCCCGGAGGGATGCCTCCAACTCCTCCCCGGAGGCCGTAACCACCCGGTACACGCCACCAACGACCCCATGCACCCGGCCCCTCACCACCCTACCCCCCGGAAACGAGAAACGCCTCCCGAGGTCGCCCCGTCCAGGGGGCCTCGGGAGGCGATCCTACCCGACCGTCCAGGAGACGGTTTCCGGCAAGTCATCAGGCGGCGAAGGACTCCAGTGCGATTCCCTTGTCCCCCTCCCGGAGTCGACGCAGGGCCCGATCGCGGAGCTGCCGGATCCGCTCCCGGGTCACACCCAGCATGTTGCCGATCTCTTCCAGGGTGTGCTCCCGCTCCCCCTCCAGGCCGAAGTAGAGTCGCAGCACCTTGGCGTCCCGGGGCTCCAGGGTGCTCAGGGCCTCGGAGATGGACTCGGAGAGCAACCGGCCCTCCACCTCCACCTCGGGCTCCGTGGCCTCCTCGGTGATGAACCTCTCCACGAGCTGGGAGTCCTCGCTGTCGCCGATGGGGGCGTCCAGGCGGATCTCGGCGGCGTTCAGCGTCTGGAGGGACTCCACCAGCTCCGGGGTCAGGTCCGTGGCCTCGCTGAGCTCCTCCGCCGTGGGATCTCGACGGAGCTCCTGCTTCAGCCGCTCCTTCTCCCGGAAGATCCGGGCCAGGTCCGAGGCCCGGTTCAGGGGCACCCGCACCGCCCGACCGTGGTTGGCCAGGGAAGCCAGGATGGCCTGGCGGATCCACCACACGGCGTAGCTGATGAACTTCACGCCCTGGTCCGGATCGAATTTCCGGGCCGCCGTCACCAGCCCCACGTTCCCCTCCTGGATCAGGTCCGTAAGGGAGACGCCCCGGTTCTGGTACTTCTTGGCCACGCTGATAACGAAGCGGAGATTGGCTCGTGCCAGCTCCTGGACCGCATCCTCGTCCCCTTCCTGGGCCCGAGCACCCAGCTCCTTCTCCCGCTCCGGAGTGATGAGCTCGTGACGACTCACGTCCCGCAGGTACTGGTCCAGGGCCGACTGCTCCTCCACGGTCCCCGAGAAGCCCGCCAGGAGGTTCTTCCGGTCCTTTCCGTTCTTCTTCTTCCCGTTGGTACGGGTCTGTGTGGTCGCCGTATTCATCGTCTCTATCTCCCGAGGGGGTCTTCCCCCTCGTGGTACATTCGCTCTCCAAAAACGTTCAGCCCACTGCCCAGGGTAGGCAGCGGGCAACGGAGCATCGACTCGACGAACCTCGAATCGATGGGTAACCAGCCCTTTAAGCTATCAGCAGCCAACGCCCCTGTCCAGGTTCTTCTGAAACACACTACACGCTGCCGGCCGAAAAGGATCCCCTCTCCGAGCCCACCTTGTTCAACAGCCCTCTAACCCATTCTCCGGACAGGGTTCCTGCCTCTTTCTCCCCCGCCCACCGCTACTCTCCAGGGTCCGGGGTGAGCTTGTCCAGAAACGCGTCCGTGGAGAGATGGCGCCGCTCCATGGTGAACACCCGCAGGACCCTGGCCGTCCGGTACAGCTCCTGGGCCACCCGGGGGAGATCGATGACCCCGGGAAGACCCTCCGGGCCTACTCGGATCACCTCGCCCCCCCTCCGCTCCAGGAGGAGATCGAGCTGGAACATGGCGCTCTTGGCCGGATAGTCCACCACCACTTCCCCTTCGGCCAACTCCAGCTCCCGAGCCAGGTCGTTCTCCACCGTCCGCTTGGCCGGGGAGTCGGACCCGAGCCAGTCCGGGAGGGGAACCCCCGCCAGATCCGCGGCGGTGAGCTCCAGGGCCCGCTTGGGGAGACGACGGTTCCGGAGAGCCGGTAGCCATCGGTCCCGGAGGCGCCTCACCCCCTCCGTCTCCTCCTCCCCGGCTCGCCTCTGGATCCGGTAGAGGAGCTCCTCGTCCGTGGGCCCCACCAGCTCCTGGGGGGTGACCAGGCCTTCCGTCACCGCCTCCTCCACGATCCGCTTGTAGAGGGCCGTGGCGGCCCGGACTCCGTGGTGCCAGTAGACGTTTCGGAACATCTGGTACTTGGCGAAGAGGAGGGACTCCAGGGAGGCCACGGCTTTCTCGTGGACCCCCACCTCGAAGGCATCCGTCTCCGGATCCCGGAGGAGGGCGAGTCCCTGGAGGAGGCGATCCACGTCCACTTCCCCGTAGGGCACGCCGCAGAATCGTGCGTCCCTTCGGAGATACTCCATCTTGTCCAGGTCCAGGCTGCCGCTCACCAGCCCAACCAGAGGCAGGGACTCTGAGCCCCGGATCAGGCCGTAGATCCGGTCCGCGGCCCCGACCCCCAGCTCCGCCAGGATCCCCTTGATCTCCGGAGAGTCGAAGAAATGCGCACTCACCGCCTCGTGATCTCCCGGCAGCCGGTCTCCTTCCAGCTCCTCCAGTGCGTGGGAGAAGGCGTAGTGTCCGATGTCGTGGAGAAGGGCGGCGTAGGGGATCAGCTCTCTTCCCTCCCATACCTCCGAAGGGAGGCCCCCCCGCTCCTGGAGGAACCGGAGAGCTGTCCGGGCCAGGTGGTAGACCCCCAGGGCATGATCGAAGCGGGTGTGGGTGGCCCCGGGGTAGACCAGGTGGGCGAAGCCGAGCTGCCGGATGTAGCGGAGCCGTTGGAAGGCCGCCGTATCCATGATCCGGACGGCGATGGGATCCACCCGGATGGTGCTCCAGAGGGGATCCCGGATGACCCTGACGTGATGGGACTCGGTCATGTCCGACAGTAGCCCCTGGCCCGGGGCGGAGCAATGACTCTCCGAGCCGGGACGGACCGACGGCTTCCCCACTGGCTCCGTCCCTCCTCTCTGCCTATCTTCCCCCCTTCCCCGAACCCGAAGGAAAGACGAAAGTCTCCCCGTGCACCTGAATCCCGCCCTCCGAGCCTACGTCCGCCAACACGCCGAGGATCGTCCCGGTGTGTATCGGATGCTCGGGCCCGGCCAGGAGATCCTCTACGTGGGGAAGTCGGTGAGGGTGAAGACCCGTCTCCTCTCCTACTTCCGTGCCGAGCCCGGGGAGAAGGCCGCCAAGCTCATCCGGGAGACCCACGATGTGGCCTGGGAGTACCTTCCCAACGAATTCGCCAGCCTGGTCAGGGAGATGCGCCTCATCAAGCGCTGGCGCCCCCGGTTCAACGTGGAACACCGGAGGAAGCGGGCCTTCGCCTTCCTGAAGATCACCCGGGAGCCGGCCCCCCGCCTCGTCCCCGTCTCCCGGGTCCGCCCCGACGGCGCCATCTACTTCGGGCCCTTCCCCCGCCCCCGTTGTCTGGCCCTGACGGTCCGGGACCTGGCCCACCTCCTGGGACTCCGGGACTGCAGGGAAGGCGTCCCCATCCTCTTTGCCGACCAGCTGGAGATGTTCAACAGGGCCGGCAAGCCCCACTGCATCCGGGCCGAGACCGGAAGCTGTCTGGCTCCCTGTTCCGGTGCCTGCACCACGGCGGACTATCACCAGCAGGTGGAGGAGGCTCGCCGGTTCCTGGAGGGGCGGAGTCGGACCCCCCTCCGGCGACTCCGGGAGGAGATGGAGCGGTCGTCGGAGGCCCTGGAGTACGAGTACGCGGCCTGCTGCCGTGACCGCCTCCAGCGACTGGAGGATTTCCAGGAGCAGGTGGTAGCGTTCCGGGGTCGGGTGGAGGGGCTCTCCTTCGTCTACCGGGTCCCCGGATTCCGGGGCGCCGACCGCCTGTACCTCATCCGGAAGGGGATGGTGGAGGAGGAGATTCCTCTCCCCCGGACCCGGAAGGCCCGGAAGGCCGTCACCCGCACCATCCGGACCGTCTACCGGCGTCCGGCTCCGGAGCCCGGATCCCTGAGCCCCGAGGCAGCCTCGGAGATCCTCCTGGTGGCCCGGTGGTTCCGCCTCCGTCATGAGGAGATGAGCCGTACCCTGTCCCCGGACCGGTGGATCTCTCGCTATGGCCGGGACACCCTTACCGCTTCCGTCCCATCTCCCGGATGATGCGGAACTCCTCCGGCTCGACAGGCTGCACCGACAGTCGGGCCCGCTTCACCAGGACCATGTCCTCCAGCTCCGGCCGATCCTTGATCTCCTGCAGGGGGACCACCTCGTCGAAGGCCTCCACGAATTCCACGTCCACCATGTGCCAGCGAGGATCCTGGGGATCCGACTTGGGATCGAAGTAGTCGCTGTCCGGGATGAAGGCGAAATAGTCCGGGTAGGCTTCCTTCACCACCCGGGCCAGACCCGCCACGCCCGGGGGATTGGCGTTGCTGTGGTAGAAGAGGACCTGGTCGCCCACCTTCATCTCGTCCCGCATGATGTTCCGGGCCTCGTAGTTCCGGACCCCCTCCCAGAACGTAGTTCCGTCCCGCTCCAGATCCCGGATGGAGTAGACGTCCTCCTCACTCTTCATGAGCCAGTATCGCTCGGGCATGAACCTCTCCCTTTCCCTTGGGTCTCCTCTGGCATCTCTGTCATCGGCAAGGCCGTTGGCCGGGGCCGCATGCCCCTTCTCCCCCCTTCTCCCAGGGACCTCAGGGCCTGCCGGCATGAACGGAAGTGCCGCTACTTTCCGGGCTCCAGGAGGAGCCGGCTACCGGTGACACCTTCCACCTTGTCCCGGGAGAAGAAGACGGGATGGAAGCCGTCCCGGGCCCAGAGGGGGAAGAGGTCCCGGTAGTGGGGGTGGTCCGGGTGTCCGCCCTGGCCCGGGTTGTTCATGCCAACGCTTCGGTCCCAGTCCCCGGTGTCCACGATGATCCGGAAGGAGGCCCCGGAGGTCTGGTTGTCTCCCATCCCCGTCTGGTTCAGGGTGTAGCCGTACCCTCCCCGGGGGGCCGGACCCACCTCCAGCCGCCGGCGCCACTCCCGGTTCACCGCCGAACTCAGGGGATGCCGAAGGAGGATGTGCTTGTAGGCCTCCTGGCCGTACACCCACTGCTCCGGATCCGGGCCCAGCTTCCCGGTAAGCTCCTCCACCGCGGCTTCCAGGCTCCGGAGGAGAAGGGCGTCCCGGGCCGCCACCGGATTCTCGCCGAAGGCTCCCGGCGGGGCCAGGATCCAGTCCACCTGCCGATCCAGGGGCACCGACCGGACGTAGGAGCGAAGCTCTTCGGGGATCATCACGTCGTCCACCTCATCCCGGAGCTCCTCCTCCCAGGCGGCGTAGATCCCCGCCGCCACCGAGGTCTTTTCCATGACGTGATCCCAGGCCAGGAGCCGCCTGCGGGCCTCCTCCGTCCGGGCTCCGTCCGCCTCCAGGTCCTCCAGGAGGGGGACCAGGGTCCGAGCCGGAATGGAGAGCTCGTCGGTCTGGAAACGCATCATGTCCATGAGGGTGAATCGCCGGCCGCTGCCCAGGAGCTCCACCGCCCGGAGCCAACGGTAGGGAGCGGACCACTCGTATCCCACCGCATCCTTGAAGGGATAATCCGGAGGAATCAGGTAGTTGTTGGCGGTGGCGAAGTAGCCCTCCGGCGGGTCCACCACGTGGGGCTTGGCCTGGATGGGAAGGTACCCGCTCCACTCGTAGCGCCCGTCCCCGGGCACGGGCACCAGCCCGCTCCAGTGGGAACGGATGGGAGCGATTCCCACGGCCTGCCACCCGATGACCCCATCCCGCCCGGCCCACACCATGTTCTCCCCGGGGATATGGGAGTACGTGCAGGCCTCCCGGAACTCTTCCCAGCTCCGGGCCTGGTCCATCCGCAGAGAGGCCAGGTAGGGAGCGCCCCCAGGCTCCAGCCAAGCCGCCCGGACGGCGTAGGCCACCCCCTGGTCGCTGTCCCGGTAGACCACGGGGCCGTGCCGGGTGTAGCGGTGCTCCACCACCTCCGCCTCCCGGCCCTTCACCGGGATGGTGTCCACCATCACCCTCATTCGCTCCCACCCGTCCTGATACCGGTAGAGGTCCGGATCCTCGGGGTGGAGCTCGTACACGTAGAGGTCTTCGGAGTCCGTCCGGAAGACCGTGAGTCCCCAGGCGCCGTGCTCGTTGTGCCCGATGGAGACTCCCGGGAGGACCGGCTCCCCCCCGCCTATGACATTCCATCCCGGTCCCACAAGGTGCACCCAGTATCGGAGGGACGGAGCCGCCTGGACCCGGTGGGGATCGTTGGCCATGAGGGGATGGCCGCTGGCCGAGAGGCGTCCCGACACCACCCAGTTGTTGCTTCCCAGGGCCCCTGCCGCCTCAAGGGCCGGCGAGACCGCTTCCGGAGCCGCCGGGGAGCCGCCGTCCCGGGCCCGGTACTCCCCTCCCACGTCCCGGGGCCGGAAGCGGATGGAGCCACGGAACGCGTTGTAGAGGTGCAGGATGTCGTGGTCCAGGAGGTGCTCCGTGTCCAGGGCTGGATCCAGCTCCAGCTCCGGATCCGGTGGCTGGAAGCCGGCCAGCTCCCGGACCCTTTCCTCTCCTCCCACGGCCACGGCCCGGCCGTAGCGGAGCTCCTGGTTGATGTTGGACAACAGACCCTGGTGCCGGGAGATCACCACCGCCGGGGTCCAGTGGCCGGGCTCGATTCCCAGCATCCGGAACTCGACGGAGAGGAGGTCCGGATCGGCCAGGGCCCGATCCACGTAGGCGTTGATGCCCTCCACGAAGGCATCCACGATCTCCACCCCCCGGGGGTGGTAGGTCCGGAGCTCCTGCTCCAGGTCGCCCCGGTAGCGGAAGAGGCGAGCCCCCCGGTCCCGGTCCAGCTCACGCTCTCCCAGGATTTCCGCCACGGTTCCCGTGGCCTGGCGTCGCCAGATCTCCAGTTGGAAGAGCCGGTCCCGGGCCGCGCTCCAGCCCTGAGCGAAGAAGAGGTCGTGCTCGGTCTCGGCGTAGATGTGGGAGATGCCCCAGCGGTCCACGAGGATCTCCACGGGCCGGTCCAATCCGGCGGTCCGGAGGACCTCCGGTTCCGGCAGCCGTTCCTGCGCCCCCAGAAGGGAGCTCCCCGGCCAGGGCAACGTGGCCTCCACTCCTGGAAGAGTCCCCGGAGCGGAACCGGGGAAGACGGAAGCCATCAGCACGAGTAGGGTGACCGCGGCGGGGAAAACGGAGCCGCGCCCCCCGGGGAGAAGCCCCCGGCGCACCGAAGATCCGGGCCGGCTCGTATCCTGTTTTCTGAGAAGGTCCTTCATGGCTCCCCCCTACCAGACCAGGTGGAAGCGGGTCTGACGGCGGTAGGCCCAGTCCACCTCACCCTCCCGGGAGACGAAGGCGTCTTCCTCCTGCCGGCACGACACCTCCTGGTTCCCCCACTCCGGCACCGGGTAGCGGGCCTGGAGCTCGATGGCGTGCCAGGTGAAGGGACGGAGGGGGATGTCTCCACGGACAGGGACCCCTTCCTGGGCGTCCCAGCGCCCGATGAGGGGCCCGGCTCCGTGGCCGTGGTCTCCGATGGGGTGGGTGTAGATGGTGCCGTTGATCCCCTCGGAACGCATCTGGTCCAGGGCGGCCGCCAGGATCTCGTTGCCGGTCCGCCCCACCACCATGTTCTCCAGGAGGATGTCCTGGAGCCGGTTGGAGGTGTGCAGGCACCGCTTCAGGCCCTCGGGCACGTCCCTCTCCCCCTCCCGGAGGACGTAGCCCATGTGCTGGGTATCGGTGTGGAGGTTCAGGGCCACCGTTCCCAGGTCCGTCCAGAGGAGATCCCCGGGCTGGATGACCACGGGTCCCTCCGCCGGCACCTCCCCGGCTCGCTGCACGTCCACGGAGGGATGGAACCAGGGAGTCATGCCCAGGTCCTGGATCTTCTCACGGATCCACCACTTCACATCCTCCGTGGTGGTGACCCCCGGAGTGATGACGGCTGAGGAGAAGGCGTGGGAGACAATGGCGTGAACCGTCTCCTGGCGCTCCCGGTACATGGGCATCATCTCGGGAATCCGGTGGGCGATGAACTCCACGGCCAGGCGGGGCACCCGCTTCACCCGCTCCAGGTACTCCGGACCCAGGGCACGCTGGAGGGCCTCCCACTCCCCGGCTCCCAGGCCATCGGCGAAGGCCCAGGTTTCGTCGATGTTCACGGCGATGGTTTCCGGATCCCGGTCCTCTACCACCTCCCTGAGGAGACGCCACTGCTCGCCTCCCACCAGCTCCGCCTCCTCCCCGGGGCGTGGAGAAGACCGGGCGGAGCGGTACGCCTCGTAGAGCCCTCCCTGGGTACCGCCGCCCAGGGCGAGACGCTCCACCTCCTGCCCCGGACCCCGGTCGAAGAAGACGTAGATGGAGCGTCGCCGGGCCGCCATGGTGGTGGGGGCCTTGATGGCCCAGAACACCGGGTCCTCCCCGTACTCCCGCATGGAGAGGATCCACATCTCCACGCCGTGCTCTCGCATGAGGGCCGGCAGGACCTCCGTCACCCGGATGTTCGCCCACGCCTGCTGGATTCTCGCCTGTTCCCGCAGAGGGGGAAGGGGATGGAATCGGGGTGCCGCCTCCGAGGGCACGGTCACGGCCTCCTGGGCCCTTGCCGGGTCCGGGACCAGGATTGCGGTAAGGAGGGCGGCCAGAAGGAAAAGGAAGAAGAGAGGAGAGCGAGGGGACGAACCAGGCATTGTCGAGAGCTCCTGACGAGGAATCGCTACCGGGAAGGGCTCCCGACCAAGGTGGGACACCGGCGCCTCGAACGCCACAAGTCCCAGCGGAGGCGGCCCCTCCCGGGGCAGCCCCGGCGGCTCACCCCCCTGCTCAACCGTTGCCTCGCGAAGCTGTTGACCAAGGGGTGCCGGCCCCCCCTTGTTCAACAGCCTTCTAGTACTACTCTGTTAGATGAGGCCCGTCTCTGGCCTGGACCACCGTGTTGATGACTTGGACGAACAACTCTTCAAGGACTCTGCGCCGGAGCGCGGCCACGCTGCTTCGACCCGCTGGGGGGAAAACCCCGAGCGGGCGGGGTGGAGGTGGCGAAGCCTGCCGAGGCTTCGCCGCCCGGTGGCCCTGGGCCTCCGATCTCGGGCCCATAGCTCTGGCGGAGCGTGAGAAAGGAGTGGGCCAGCATGACCAAGGCGACGTGCCGGTGAAGGCCGGTCCACAGTCGTCCTTCGTAGTCGTCTAGGCCAAGCTCCCCCTTGGCGTCCTGGTAGAACCGTTCGATGACCCACCGGACGTGGGCGACCTCGATGAGGTCGGCCAGGGTGAGTTCGTCCAGGGCCCAGGCGAAGTACTGCTTCCCGTCCCCAACGTGCCCGGGCAAAGGCCGTTCGCCAACGAGCCAACCGTTGGTGGGGAGG
>Ga0207797_1000060_pt1 | contig 67525 bp, 69 predicted proteins | sample PRCRCaboRojoPR_6_FD_187275 | JGI IMG/M metagenome (GOLD analysis project Ga0207797, IMG submission 187275) | Marine sediment microbial community from Cabo Rojo, Puerto Rico - PR CR 10% Liquid 1 (SPAdes) | ecosystem: Environmental > Aquatic > Marine > Coastal > Sediment | place: Cabo Rojo, Puerto...
ACCCCCGCGTCCGGAGGTCGCTCCCGTACACGCCGATCCCCTTCAGGAACGCCTTCAGGACCCGGGCGTCCCCGGCGAGGTCGGGCGTGAGACGGTCCTCGAGGTACTGGTTGTGAAACGGCGTTCGGTCGACCGCCGAGGCGATGGCGGTCGCGGACTCGACGGCGTAGCAGGGCACGAGGTCGACGTCGAACCCGTCGTAGGCGCCCGTGACGTAGGGGTGTTCGGCATATTCCTCGTGGCCCTCGGGCAGGACCTCGTGGCCGACCTCCAGGCCGTACTCTTCGAGGTCCTCCCGGGGGAGGTCCGGCGGGAACCGCACGAAGAGGTCGATGTCGCGGTCGCCGGCGATCCAGGTCCCCCTGGCGGTCGACCCGACCTGGACGACGTCGGCCTCGACCGGGACGGACTGGAGGGCGTCCTCGACCCTGGCGATGAGGGTGTCGACGGCCCCGTGCAGGCGCTCGCGCTCCTCCGGATCGGGATCGATTCGCTCGCGAACCGCGTCGACGACCGCCTCGAAGCCCTCGTCGCTCATCGGCGCGGGGCTACTCGACGGGTGCGTGAAAGGCTATCGATGCCCTGCCGTCGGCGGAAAGCGAAAGCCCTAATAAATCGCTGCCTCGTAGCATCGACCGCGAAGTCCCGTGCCGTCATAGCTCAGTTGGTAGAGCGCCACGCTGTTAACGTGGTGGTCCCAGGTTCGAGTCCTGGTGACGGCGCCTTCTCCGTCGCCTCAATCTTGATGCTTAGAGTGGAACGCGGGTCGGGGACGGTCGTGCAAGACGACAACTGTTAATTGCGGAGGCGTTCGTAGTGGTTTCACACCGGGCCCTTAGCTTAGTCCGGTTAGAGCGCCGAGCTCATAACTCGGTGGTCGGTGGTTCAAATCCGCCAGGGCCCATCGCTTCTGCTCCGAACGAACGTGAGGAGCGAAGCGATTATGCCCGCGGATTCGAATGAGGGAGTGGAACGACTGGGGTTCAAATCCGCCAGGGCCCATCCAGTTCCTGCCGGTTTCGTGGGCGACGCCGATTTTCCGTAGAAGCACGGCAGGGGACCGAAATCGGCCGTATCGCGAAGTGTCAAATCGCGGTGTTGGATCGGAGTTCAGGTACTCGGTAGGCGTGGCTCCGTCCCGTCGTACGAGTGGCGTAGCCGAGGTGGGGCGGACGTCTAACGATGAGCGCGTGATGGATCCGGAGCGTATATTCGTCGCCGAATCGCTCCCGGCGTCAGGTGATCGAATCGACCGATGGACGTCGAATATGACACATAAGTATCGACAAACTTTTTATCGGGCTGACCTATTGCCGTTTATGGAATTTACCTTCGGCCAAGCGGTGGCCCCGCTCGTTCTCATCGTGGCCGTCGCAACGGTGGCGCTCACGTCCGTCATGACGACGTCGACCGTGTTCATGATGGTCCTCCCGTCGATGATCGTCTTCGCCGTCGTCGCGTTCTTCTTCGGCATGCGGTTCGGCGAATCCCGGGCGTAGCGTCCGTTCTCACCAACTGATCGGTGCTCGGAGGACAACAGGGAGAAGTCATCCAGGAGCCCCGGGAACCCCGTTTCCCGATCCGTATTGGGAGAAGTACAGCCAACGGGAATCAACGTCGAGTCTCCCGATATCGGAGCCACGGCCAGCTTCCGTTCGAAGACGACGGTTAGTCCGCGACTCCGGCGAGGTTGGCCGCGAGCCCGCTGAACAGCAACAGGACCGTCACGGCGAGGTTCGCCGTGGAATTGGCGAAGATGACCGGCACGTAGGCGATGTCCTCCGCGAACCCATTGAGGACGCCGCCGACGATGAGCATGATACCGACCAGACCAAGGACGAGGCTGCCGACCGTTCCGAGTCGGCTTTCCCCGTCGTCGATACCGCTCACGGCGCTGGCGACGGCGTCCTCGACGGCCTCGCGAACGTTATCACCGACGTACTCCTGCAGCGTTTGCTCCTTCCGGTCGAGTTCGGCGGCGCGTTCTGAGAGTTCGCCTTCGCGTTCTTCGATGGCGACCTCCCTGTCGTCGAGTTCGCCCTCGCGTTCCTCGATCCCGGCTTCCCGTTGATCGAGGGCCTCCTCCCGCTCGTCTAGGTGCTTGCGTCGCTCGCGGAGGTCGGCGTCGCGCTGATCGAGCTGCGCTTCCCGTTCGTCGAGTTCTTCGGCGAAGTCGTCGAGCCCGCGTTCGCGTTGTTCGAGTTCTTTCCGTCTCTTTTCGAGGCGCTCCTCCTCCGTCGAATCGGAGACACCGGTATCGGGTGTCGATTCGTCTTCGTTGCTCATGGTCACATGTTTCAGCATGCTAATCGTAAACACAATACTCTTTGGGCGCAGCTCCTGGGTCGGAGTTGTGACGTCGACGGCCCGACGCGCTCATACAATCGTCCGGCCGACCCAACAACCTGGGCGGGCTCGCCATGGTCCCGGTGCTCGTTCCGCAGCCCCGATCCGGAGGGACAAACGATTCTGTACCCACCCCCGAACGTTATTATCGGTCCTCCAAGTAGTGTGAGGCATGACAGCGCTGTTCCAACGCCTCCGGAGCCCCCGGACTCGGTTTCGACTCCGGGATCTCGTCACCCGGCCGGTCATATACGGCTCCGTCGTCCAGGCGGGGTCGCTGCTGGTCTACTACTGGGTGCAGGGCGCGATGACGAAGGATGTGTTCCTCGTCGGGTTGATCGGGCCGATCGTCACCAGCATCCTCGCGGAGCACGACGAGGAGGTCGTCGGGGCACCGACGGCGGGCGTGCTCGGCGTCCTCCTGTTCTTCGTCGTGTACCTCGGGTACGGGGCGGTGTTCGCTTCCGGGTACGAATACGTGGTGGCGACGTGGGTGTTCGCCGGGTTCGTCGCCAAGACCATCACCTGGTCGTTCCTCCTGCTGGGCGGCGTCTTCCTGTTCGGGATGATCGTCGGCTGGCTGATCTGGCACCTCAAACGGTACGTCGGGCAGACGGGGCGGGCCGGGACGGGCGGGGAGTGACGGACGGACCTGACGGGCGGACCCCGGCCGTGTCGGGGGCCGTCGTCGTTGCCGGACACCGCACGCACCGCCGACCCGACTCCTGATACTCCCGTCCGACGCACGCGTCGAGAAGACCGAACGAACCGAACCGGAACGGTCGAAAACCCTCGAACCCTCACGGATTCGGCGTCCGGAAGGTCCAAATCGCACGCGGCCGTACCCCCGACGGGCGGCAGTGACGAGGGTTACCCCCACCGAGCCCCGTGTGACGACGGTTTCAACCCGAGCCGCCCGCCATTCGTGCGACGGGTGACTCCGGAGCGACGCGACCGAGGTCCGCGGGTGCGAGCGCCGACGAATCGGGACCGCAACCGCCACCCCGGCCCTGCACCCCACGGAACGCGGCGCCGATTCCCTCGGGTCCGTCCGTGGCCTCGTCGTCAACCACCGACTGGCGGAAAGGCACTGCCCGGCGGGAGAGCGACGGACCGGCCGACCTGACGGCGAACCGGCACCCGTCGCGGACCCCGCCGGCCCTCGCCGGAAGAACCAGTGCGTCGGGGGTCCCTGGGGAGATCACCCCTCGAGGACACGGGGGAAACGGACCCCCGTCGGCAAACAGGATTATGGGCCCCCGGCGAGAGCAGCGGACATGGGCAATTTCCACAATATCACTGACGAGAGCGATCTGGAATCGCTCGTCGCGTCCAACGACGCGGTGATCGTGGACTTCCACGCCGACTGGTGTGGGCCGTGCATCGCCATGGAGGCGTTCCTCGAGGAGGTCGAGGACGACACCGAGGCGGTCATCGCGACGGTCGACACCGAGGAACGGGAGGCACTCCCGGCGGCGTTCGACGTCTCCACGCTCCCGACGCTGTTGTTCTACCGGGAGGGCGAACTCGTCCACCGACACGCCGGGTTGCCGGAGCGGCACGAGTTTCGCGAGATGGTCGACGAGTACACCTGACCGTGGCGACCGATCGTTTAGGAACCTCGGGCGTATAGTGGTTCCCCACATGGACTCGCCCGTTCCTGTCCGCCCGATCGCGAGTCGCTCTCGACGATCCACGAAGGGGGGACCGACGTGATCGTCCTGTCGCGGGACGTTCGGGACACGATCGTCGACCACGCCCGCGAAGGAGCGCCGCTGGAGGTCTGTGGGGTTCTCGGGGGGACCCATGGGACGGACGGGAGTCGCGTCGAGCGCGCGTATCGAACCGCGAACGTCGCCCCCTCGCCCCGGGTCACCTACGAGATCGATCCCGAGGCGCTGTTCGAGGCGATCGAGACGCTCCAGGCCGCCGGGCGCGAGGTCGCCGGGTTCTACCACTCGCACCCGAGCGGGCCCCGACGACCGAGTCCGACCGACGCGGCGCAGGCGACCTGGGAGGGCCACTCCTACGTGATCGTCGAACCGGGCGACGACCCGTTCCTGGGATCGTGGCGCTGGACCGGCGAGGCTTTCCAGGAAGAAGCGCTCGAGATCGAGTGAGGGCGGTCGCGGCGTCGGAGTTCTGGTTCCGCCCGCCGCGTTTCAATCCGCCTCGATCGCGCACCGGTCCGCGTACTCCACCTCGCGGACGGACTCGATGGCGGGGTCGTCGCCACAGACCGGGCAGTCGGGGTCCTTCCGGACCGGGACCTCCTCGAAGGTCACGTCCATGGCGTCGAACAGCAGCAGGCGGCCCGACAGTCGCTCGCCGACGTCCATGATCGACTTGACCGTCTCGGTCGCCTGCAGGGTGCCCACGGTGCCCGGGAGCGAACCCAGGATGCCGGTCTCGGCGCAGCTCGGGACCTCGCCCTCCCCGGGCGCCTCCGGGAACAGACACCGGTAGCAGGGGCCGGCCTCGCCCGCGTCGAAGGTGGTCACCTGCCCCTCGAACTTGTAGACGGCGCCGTGGGCGAACGGCGTCCCGGCCAGCGTGCAGGCGTCGTTGATCAGGTAGCGCGTCCGGAAGTTGTCGCTGCCGTCGACGACGAAGTCGTACTCGGCGAGCAACGGCTCGACGTTCTCCCGCGTGACGCGCGTCTCGTGCGTCCGGACGTCGACGTCGGGGTTCAACCCCTCGACGAACGCGGCCGCGCTCTCGACCTTCGGGCGGCCCACGTCCGCGTCCCGGTGGATCACCTGGCGCTGGAGGTTCGACCGCTCGACGACGTCGTCGTCCGCGATCCCGAGCGTCCCGACGCCCGCGGCCGCGAGGTACTGGACGATCGGCGACCCGAGCCCGCCCGCGCCGACACAGAGGACGCTGGCGTCGAGCAACGCGGCCTGGCCGTCCGGACCGATCTCGTCCATGATGACGTGCCGGGAGTAGCGATCCAGCTGCGTCGCGTCGAGGCTGAGGTCGGTCATCGGCGGACGTTGGGCCGGCGCCGATGAAAAGGGCGCGGGTCCGCCCCCGTTTCGCGGCCGGGGACCACGGGAAGGCGAAGCTCCGAATGCTGATATATGCCAACAAATGACAAACCATGTCAACAGTTGTCGAACCACAACGATTAATGCGTGAGCGCGTGTTACTGTCACCCATGTCGTCCGCACCCGACGACGGCAATGACGTTTTCGACCAGTTCCTGTCCCAGCGCGGCCACCGGACGGAAACGGTACGATGGGAACGCGACTATAACAAGAAGCAGTGTCCGGAATGCAGTGCCCTCCACGACCTCTCGGCCGCGGAATGTAGCGTGTGCGGGTGGCAGCCGGCCGACTGAGGCACTCCCCTTCTCGACTCACCCCGAAAGATCCCCGGCAGCGATAGAATTATGTCGGATAATTTCCCAACGTTACATCGGAGATACGAATGCCGGAATGTCAGAACTGTGGTGCGTTCGTCACTGAGGCGTACGCGCGGGTTTTCGCACCGCGCGGGATGAACAATCCGCGAGTGTGTCCGGAGTGCGAGGACAAGATCCGTGACGGCGCCGAGATCCGGGAAGCACGATCTCCGCGAAACAACTAGAATTGTCTGCGAACTACCTCCTCGTTCCGCGGTGAGCTCGCCCCGCCGGCTCGACTTCCCCCGTCGACGCCCGACCGGGGCCCAGTAGCGACGATGGGGCGTCCGAGGGCGCCGACCGAAAAATTCCACGGCGCCGGGCGCCGTAACCCATGAATCTTATAGGTGACGGGGCCCTGCAAAGCGATAATGACTGCCTCCGATCCGACGGTAACCCGGCTGTTCGGCGGTCCGGGAAGCGGGAAGACGACGGCTCTCCTCGATCGCGTCGAAGAAATGCTCGACGACGGCGTCGACATCTCGGACGTGCTGGTCGTCTCCTACACCCGCGCGGCGGCCCAGGAGGTCCGCGAGCGGCTGGCCGACCGGCTCGACGAGAACCCGCGGGCGCTCCAGGGCAACGTCTGCACGATGCACGCGAAGGCGTACGAGTTGCTCAACCTCTCGCGTGGCGACGTCGTCGGCGAGGACGACAAGCAGGAGTTCTGCGAGGAGTACGGCCTCGAGTTCGAGGACGAGTACAGCGGCGCCGGCCGGCGGACCGCGCGCTCGACGACCATGGGCAACAAGATCATCGCGACCTCACAGTGGCTCCAGCGCACCCGCCGCGACGTCGCCGACTGGTACGACGTCCCCTTCCAGTGGAACGACGACGAGGTGCGCCTCCCGCCCGACATCGACCCCAACGCCCAGGAGGGCAACAAGTACACGCCGACGTGGCCGTCCGACGACGACCGGATCGACGTGCCCGAGGCGATCCGGGCCTGGCGCGCCTACAAGGGCGAGCACGGCCTCGTCGGCTTCGCCGACATGCTCGAGCGCGTCAAACAGCGCTCGCTCCTCCCCCGCGTCGACCACCTCGTCATCGACGAGTTCCAGGACATCACGACCCTCCAGTACGACGTCTACGAGGAGTGGCGTCCGCACATGGAATCGGTCCTCATCGCCGGCGACGACGACCAGGTCGTCTACTCCTGGCAGGGGGCGGATCCGAACCTCCTGCTCGACGAGCGCGTCGACGAGGACGTCGTCCTGCCGAACTCCTACCGCCTGCCGTCCGAGATCCTGCACGTCGTCAACCGCGAGATCAGCCACATCGACGTGCGCCAGGACAAGGACCTCAACCCGCGCAAGGAGGGCGGGACCGTCGAGGCGGTCCAGAACCCCTCGATTCTCGACCTGGTTCGCAACGTCCGCCGGACCGTCCGGGAGGACGACGGCTCGATCATGCTGCTGTTCCGGGCGCGCTACCAGATGTTCCAGTTCATCGACGAGTTCCTCGGCGAGGGGATCCCCTTCTCGGTGATGACCGACCAGCGGATGTGGACGGACCGGCTGACGCAGTACGTCCGGGCGGTCGAGGCGCTCGACGAGGGGGAGCCGATCGACGGCCTGCAGGCCAGGCGGCTGGCGGACATGCTCGCCGCCTCGGCGTTCGGGAGCAACGACCGCGACGCCCTGTTCGACGCCGTCGACGAGATCCAGGAGGCGAAGGACGTCGAGGACCTCACCGAGTTCGAGGTCGATCCCGAGGTGATCGACGACCACGTCCCGTTCATGCCGAGCCCGCCGGCGGCGGCCGACATGGTCCGGAAGGTGACGAGCTTCCAGGAGGACAGCCTGGCCGCCTACTTCGCGAGCGGGGAGTACGCCGGGATGGACCCCGACCGCGTCCGCGTCGGGACGATCCACTCCGCGAAAGGTCGCGAGGCCGATCACGTCTTCGTCGCGACCGACCTCACCGAGAAGGTCGTCGAGCAGATGGCCGCGACGGTCGAGGACCCGACGGACGTGTCCGGGTGCGAGCGGTTCACCAAGACGACCAACCCCGTCCCGGTCCTGACCGACAACGAGCGCCGGGTGTTCTACGTCGGCATGAGCCGCGCCCGGGAGCGACTCGTCCTCCTCGAGAACCTCATCGGCGGGGCGCCGACCCTCCCCATCGACGTGTTACTCTACGGTGAACCGGTCGAGAAGGGCATCGACGACGTGCTCACGGAAGCCCGGGAACCGATCAAGGCCGACTGAACCGGCGCGGCTGACGACGGCCTTCTCTACGGATGCGAGGCCGAACGAGAGGGAACGGCGGGACTCGGAACCCGAACCGTCGAAAAACCCGGACCGTGGAAACCAAAAGTGCCGCCCGCAGCGACCGCCAGCCAGGGGGACGCCCGTCACGAACGCGACGCGACAGGTCGCGACCGCACACCAGATCGGAGAGGCACCAGGTCTGAAGTGGGGTATCGGGGGGGAATAGGGGGAAACGGGGGGCGTCCCCATGTGATCGTAGGGGCTTCCGGGGTGATAAGAAATATACCCAAATCTGGAGGGGATATTTACCCCACCCCGATAAATTCTCACTTCACCGGGTCCGGAATCGCCGTTACGTGTCAACAACTCTCAAAGTGAGAACCTCCGTCCCGATCCTCACGTGACCTGATCCGGGGGCATTCGAACGATGAATTGACATTCGAACTAGAAAAGTGCCGGGCGAAATGGTCAAACGATTGTTAGCTGCCGGGGACGACCGGGATTACGGGCGCTACCCGTCAGAGGAACCGCGGGCGATTTGAGACACGCGTCCCCCGATTCCCACGGCCGCCGCCGAGGTTCCGGGACCCGAGAACGGGTGAGTGCGGGGGCCGTCATTTGGCCTTTTCGAAGTAGTCCGTCGAGCGCTGGAGCCCCGGGATCGACGCGCGTGGTTCCGGGGAGCTGACCGGGGTCACCTTACTGAAATCCAGTTTTCACCGTGCGCGAAGTATTTCCCCCCGTCGGCCCTGATACCGAACGTAATGGAACGAACGAAAGCTGCCCTGATCGGTGCCCTCGTCGTGGCCGTCGCGCTCGTCGGTGCGGGCGTCGTGGTCGCGGACCTGGGTGCCGACGACGATCCGGCGACGGTATCGGCAAGCGAGCCGGCGGACGGCCCCACTCGCACGATCCAGGTGACCGCCACGGGGTCGACCGAAACGCAACCCGACAAGGCGCTCGTCCGCGTGTCCGTCGAGGCCATCGCGGACGACCCGTCGACGGCCAGGAACAGGCTCGCAACGAACGTCTCGGCGATGAAGGACGCGCTCGCCGACGCGGGCATCGACGAGTCCGCGGTCCGAACGACGGACTTCGACCTCCGCGAACGACGCGAGCAGGAACCGCGGAAAGGCGAGGGCGAGCCCGAAACGGAGTACTGGGCGAGTCACCGGTTCGTGATCGAAGTCGACGACGTCGATCGCGTCGGCGACGTCGTCGACGTGGCCATCGACAACGGCGCGACGAACGTGGACGACGTCCGGTTCACCCTCTCGGACGAGCGGCGCGAGGAACTCCGAACGGCGGCCCTCGAGACCGCGATGTCGGACGCGCGCCAGCAGGCCGAAACGATCGCGTCGAGCGCCGACCTCGAGATCGTCGGGGTGACTTCCGCGAGTACGACCGACGTGCACGTCCCCACCCGGCGGGTGACGATGGAAGCCGCCGCGGACGGCGGCGGGACGAGCTTCAACTCCGGCCCCGTCTCGGTGACGGCGACCGTCAGCGTGACCTACAACGCGACCGACGCGTAGACTGCGGCCGTCACTGACGTCGGGTCGATCCCGTCGCAGTCGGGTCCCCGTCGACGACCCTGCTCTCCTCACACTGGATGCCGGAGCGCCCAGACGTCCGCCGTCGGATCGAGGGCGTGTGGTTCGCTCCCGCGATCGGTCAGGATCCCGGCGTGGTACAGCATGGCCTTGAGCTGGAAGGTCGTCGGCGCGTGGTAGACGTTCCCGTCGGCGAGCGCCGCCGTTCGGAGGTCGCCCTCCGGCGTGAGGACCCGCCGCCTGGCCGCGTCGGTCCCCCTGACGAACAGTTCGACGGCGAACGCCGGGTGGAGTTCGTGGAGGTACTCGACGAGGTCGACCAGCGACGGGTCGCGAACTCCGTCCTCGTGCAGGTGCTGGAGTTCCTCGACGAGCAGTTCCGTCGCCGGGTAGGCGTGGACGACGCGGCGAGCGAGCAGGCCCCACGCGGGTGCGAGGTCGTAGAACCGGCGTGACGAGCCCTTCCAGTCCTCGAACTCCCGGAGCGCCGCGTCGACGGACCCGTGACGGTCGAGCGCGAACCGGACCACCTCCCGGCCGAGCGGGGTGGACCGAACCCCGTCCGGCCGCTCGTCGATCAGGTTCAGGAACGCGGCGCCCCGCCTGGCGTCCGCGGTGGCGCCGACGACGTATTTCGAGAGGACCGCCGCCGTCGCGTCCGCGTGAGACACCGCGAGGGGATAGGCGAGGTAGTTCTTCGGGTGGTTGAGCCCGAACGACTCGTCCGCGACGCCCTGCGCGCTGGCCTGGAAGGCGATCGCGCTGCCCTCGGGGGTGGGCGGCGCCCCCACGAACCGCGGCACTTCGAGCGGTTCGACGTCGCCGTCGGCCTCGACGCCGAGCACGCCGACGTTGAGTTCCCGGGCGAGCGTCCGGGCCGAGGGAGAGACGGCCGCCTCGGGCGCCGCGACGAACGCGGCGTTGGCCTCGTGGAGGCGGTCGTACGCCTGGACGATCCCCCGCTCCACGCCGACCGTCCCCGCACCGGTCCGACCCTTCGCCTCGACGGCGATCAACGCCGGATCGTCGCCGACGCGTTCGACGGCGAGGAGGTCGGCGTCGAGTGGCCGGACGCCGACGAGGTCCGGATACCCGCTGCCGATCCGGACGTGGTTGAACGGCGCGAGCGTCTCGCGCACGGCGGCGTCTACCTGGTCGTCCTCCAGCCAGGTGTCGCGGGAGAACTGGGTGTCGACGACGGCGTAGGTGTCTTCGGCGTCGGACTCGGGAAAGAGGCGGCGCTTGGTCCGCGCGAGGACGTGCGGCTCGGTCATGCGGGCCGCGCTGGCCATGGCCGGCGTTCGCGGGAGGACGACAAGAAGGTTGGCGTCGGGGAACCGCGGGGCGCCGTCTCACCCGTGGAAGCGATACAGCGAGGTCACGTACGGCAGGCGGTTGAGCATCCAGATCGAGACCGGGAGCCCGACGACGGTCAGCGCGAAGAGGACGGCGAGGTTGGCCCAGAGGAAACTCGCCCACCATCCCACGAGGACGAAGTAGCCGGCCCGAACGGGGAGGGAGCGCTGGCCGCGGGCGGCCGCCGGATCGGTAAACGATCGCGGTTCGGCCAGGGTGAGCACGGTCGGAACGAGGTTGATCAGCTTGACCCCGATCGGCGCGAGGACCACGGTGAGGTTCAGCCCCCAGGCGAGGTTGACCACCAGCGGCGTCAGCCACCAGCCCACGAAGACGAACCAGACCGCGCGGGTCGAGAGGGCGCGTCGTGCCATGCCCGGAAGAGGAGGTGCCCGAAGAAAAAGTTGTGACCCGTCCGACTCCGGTTCGCGTTCGGGACCACTCCCTGCCGCTCGACTGAGGGGTTAAGTCGCTCGATCACTTCCCCCGGCACGTCATGGTTACGAGCGTCACGCCCGAACGGCTGGCCGAGATGCAGGACGGGGACGAGTCGTTCGTCCTCGTGGACACGCGCGACCCGGAGAGCTACGACTCCTGGCACGTCGCGGAGGCGGAGAACTTCCCGTACGACGGCGAGGAGTCGATCGACGACCGGATCGGGGAGTTCGAGCCCCTCGTCGACGACGCGGATCGGATCCTGACGATCTGCGCGAAGGGGATCTCCTCGGCCGCGTTCGTCGAGGAACTCGCCCGCCACGGGTACGGGGACGTCGCGGTGGTCGAGGGCGGCATGGAGGCCTGGAGCCGGGTGTACGAGGCGGTCCCGATCGAAACCGACCGGGAGGGACTGGCGATCGTACAGGTGCAGCGGCGCGCCAAGGGGTGCCTGGGCTACGTCGTCGCCGATACGGCGGCGGGACTCGCGGCGGTGATCGACGCGTCGCGACACGCCGAGCGGTTCGCGGCCGTCGCGGACGACCGCGGCTGGGAGGTCGCGGCCGTCCTCGACACGCACGTCCACGCCGACCACCTCTCGGGCGGCCGGGAGCTCGCGGCGTCCCGGAACGTCCCCTACTACCTCGGGGAGCGCGCGGCCGACCGCGGCGTCGAGTACCCCTTCGAGGCGCTGGGGCGCAACGAGGTCCTCGAGGTGGGCGACGTGGACGTCAAGGCCGTCCCGACCCCGGGCCACACCACGGAGGGCGTGAGCTACCTGATCGACGACGCGGCGATCCTGACGGGCGACACGCTGTTCGTGAACGCGGTCGGCCGCACGGAACTGGAGTTCGGCGACGAGGACGCCGCGACCGGCGCCCGTCTGCTCTACGACTCGCTTCACCACACGCTCATGGCCCTACCGGACGGGATCCGGGTGTTGCCGGGACACGCCTCGGTGACCGACGAGGGCGAGTACGAGGACGGGCGGCCCGGCCGCCCGATCGAAACGACGATCGGGGCGGTCCGCCGCGGGCTGGACGTCCTCTCGCTCGACCGCGACGCCTTCGTTCGGCGGTTCGAGACGAACGTCCCCGCGAAGCCGCCGAACTACGAGACGGTGATCGCGATCAACCGCGGGCAGCGGGACCGCCCGGACGTGGCGGAGGCGACCGAACTCGAACTCGGGCCGAACCGCTGTGCGGCGGAGTGAGCGGCCCGCGATCGACGGGCCGGATGGTCGTTGATGTACCGCCGCCGCGAGAGCCGGACACGTTTTTGGTTCGTCGGCCCCTGGATAACCCAGTGTACGAACGAACGAGAACCACCCCGAAGTCCCGTTCGGGGACGTCGACCGGCGGGCGCGCGGCGGCCTCGGGCGACGGGTCGACGCGGGTGGCCGGGAGGGTGATCGAGCCGTGACGGCCGGGAGCTCCAGCGGGTCCGACCCGGTCGAAAACCCGCGCCAGCGAATCGAGCGGATCCGGTCGGCGGAGCGCCTGGCCGACCTCGTCCGGATCACCGACGCCGACGACGAACACGGGGCCTACGTCGAGGCGAAGCGCGATTGGGCGGCGGGGATGGCGCAACTTCCGTCGCCGATCGACGACGCCGGCGGCCTCCCCGGCACCCGCGTCGTCGTGGACGGGACCGAGTTCTGGATCCACGGGATCACGCACGCCGAAACGGACGCGGAGCGCGAGTTCCTCCGCGAGCACGTCGCGCGGTTCCTGGGGGAGGGGGAGACGGTCTACTGCGAGCAGGGCATCCGGCCGATGTACTTCGCCGACTTCCCCGACGTCTGCGAGATGGACGACTACCGCTGGGCGATGGCCGAGTGCAAGCGCCACAACCTCGACTCGCACGTCGACGAGTTCCCGGAGGTCGGGATCGACGGGGTCCTGGAGGACCTCACCGGGGTCGCGTCCCAGTTCCGGGAAGCGACGTTCTCGCTGGTCGAAGCCGGCAGCGACGTCTACGGCGAGGCGTTCGCGAGCGCCCTCGGGGACGTCGCGTCGGTCTTCTTCACGACGCACGAAGCGATGGCGACCCGCGAGGAGTTCGAGGCGTTCGCCAGGAGCCGGCGGGCGGCCCGGAACCCGGCGAGACTTCCCGACCTCCAGGAGTACTACACGCGGTCGTTCCTTCCCCAGCCGCTGGAGCGCGAGTGGCTGCGCCGCCACGACCCCGAACTCGAACTCGTGACCCACGCCCGCAACGAGCGGATGGCCGCCTACGCGCTCGACCACCACGTTGACGCCCGGGCAGTTCACCTGATCGTCGGCGCCGCCCACCAGCCCGGAATCGCGTATTACCTCGAGCAGTACCGGAACGAAGGCCGTCCCCTGCCGTACGACCCGGTCGACTGACCATCCGTTCGGGAGGGTGGATTGTTTCGGGAAAATCCGCCGACCATCTCGACCCTTGCCGGCGTTTTCTTTCGCCGGGAAGGAACGAAGCCTACATGGGCGCGTCCGTCGAACCGTCCGAACGTGTAACTATGGGGACGACCACGAAGGCCTTCACGACCGCGAGCGCGGACGGCGTGACCATCGCCGTCGACGAGTCGTTGTGCAAGGGCTGTGAGATCTGCGTTCACGAGTGTCCGACCGACGTCTTCGAGATGCGCGGCGAGGGGTCGGGCGCGATCCCCGTTCCGGAGCGCCCGGAGGACTGCATCGAGTGCGGGAACTGCGAACTGTCCTGTCCGGACTTCGCCCTGGAGGTGCGCAGCGATGGCTGAGGCCCGGGACGTCGAAACCGACGGGAGCCTCGATCCGCAGGAGGTCATGCCGCCGGGCTACCGGTTCATGATCGGCGACCGGGCGATCGCCTACGGCGCGATCTACGCCGGATGCACGTTCTTCGGCGGGTACCCGATCACGCCCGCGAGCGAGGTCGCCGAGACGATGGCCGAGGAACTCCCGAAGGTCGGCGGTCGCTACGTCCAGATGGAGGACGAACTCGGGTCGATCGCCGCGGTGATCGGCGCCTCCTGGTCGGGCAACAAGGCGATGACCGCCACCTCCGGGCCAGGGTTCTCGCTCATGCAGGAGAACCTCGGCTACGCCGCGATGACCGAGACGCCGATGGTCCTGGTCGACGTCCAGCGCAGCGGCCCCTCGACGGGCCAGGCGACGCTGCCGGCCCAGGGCGACGTCCAGCAGGCGAGGTGGGGCACCCACGGCGACCACCCGATCATCGCGCTCACGCCCGCGTCGGTCCAGGAGGCGTTCGACCTCACGGTCCGGGCGTTCAACCTGGCGGAGCGGTACCGGACCCCCGTCGTCCTGCTCGCCGACGGCATCATCGGTCACGCCAGCGAGCAACTCGAGATCCCCGAGGACGTCGAAACCGTCGACCGCGAGGTGGCCACCGCGGACGACGAGGTCGTCTTCGGCGACGGGGAGGTCGCCCCCATGCCCCAGTTCGGCGAGGGGCTCTCGGCCCACGTCACCGGGTCGACCCACGAACCGGACGGCATGCGCGACGTGAGCACCCGGGAGGTCCACGACGAACTCGTCAGGGGCTTCCACGAGAAGATCGAGGGCAACCGCGACGACGTCGTCGAGTACGAGACGCGCTGGACCGACGACATGGACGAACTGGTCGTCGCCTACGGCATCACCGGCCGCATCGCCGAGGGTGCCCTCGAACAGCTGCACGATGATGGCCAGCGCGTCGGCCTCCTGCGCCCGACCACCCTCTGGCCGTTCCCGGAGGCGGTCGTCGCGGACCTGTCCACCGAGGTCGAGAAGATCTACGTCCCCGAGATGAACCTCGGGCAGGTCTCCCGCGAGGTCGAGCGCGTGGCCGAAGCACCCGTCGAACTCATCGACCGCATCGGCGGCGACCCGTTCACGGTGCATGAACTCGCCGACCGCATCGGAGGTGAGCGCGCATGAGCAAGCCCGAACCCGACGAGTCCGACCTCAGTTACGAACTCCTCCCGTATCTTCGCGAGGACCAGCTCCCGCACACCATGTGCCCCGGCTGTGGCGGCGGGACGGTGCTCAACACCTTCGCGAAGGCGGTCGACGAGATGGACGACCTCAGCGTGGAGGACCTCCTGCTCGTCTCGGGCATCGGCTGCTCGGCGTGGATCCCCAGCCCGAACTTCGAGGCCGACACGCTCCACACCACCCACGGCCGCGCCGTCGCGTTCGCGACCGGCGCGAAGGCAGGCAACCCCGATCAGGAGACGATCGTCCTCTCCGGCGACGGCGACCTCGCGGGCATCGGCGGCAACCACCTGCTGCACGCCGCCCGCCGGAACGTGGACGTCACGGTCGTCCTCGTGAACAACTTCACCTACGGCATGACCGGCGGACAGGTCGCGCCGACGACGCCCCACGGCTCGACGACGACCACCTCGCCCTACGGCAATCCCGAGGACGCCATCGACATCTCCGCGGTCGCGGAGGAGGCCGGCGCGGCGTTCGTCGCCCGCGGCGCCACCTCCCGACCGCACCAGCTGGTCCAGACCCTCAAAGCCGGCATCGAGAAGGCGGGCTTCTCGCTGATCGAGGTGTACTCGCAGTGCCCGACCGTCTACGGCCGGCGCAACGAGCTCCGGAGCGCCCCGGAGATGCTCGAGTGGATGGAGGAGCGGATCAGCGACGGCGAATTCCAGGTCGGAACGCTCGTCGACCGCGACCGCGAGGAGTTCGTCGCCTCGATGGACGACATCGGCGAGACCGCCCGGGCCGAGCACGAACCCGAGGACCGCCAGGGCGCGGGCCGGACGGGAGAGGACTCCATGCTCCGGATCGCCGGCGAGGGCGGCCAGGGCGTCGTCGTCGCCGGGACGATCCTCGGCGAAGGCGCGGCCCTCGACGGCCGCAACGTCTTCAAGACCGAGGAGTACGGCTCCCGGGCCCGCGGCGGCGTCGCCCACTCGGACCTGATCGTCGCCGACGACGAGATCCACGAGGCGAAGGTCCCCGAGGGCGACGCCGACGTTCTCGTGGCGCTGACCGACGCCGCGCTGGCCGACCACCGCGACGTGCTGGACGATGGCGGGACGCTGTTCGTGGACGCGGACCTCGTGGAGAACCCGCCTGAAGACGCTATCCAGGTGCCGTTCTCCGAACTCGCCCGCGAGGCGGGCAACGAGCGCGCGACGAACATGGCTCTCATCGGCTACCTGAACGAGCGCCTGGGCCTGGCGAACGAGGAGACGCTGGCCGACTCCATCCGGGCGAACCTGGACGCGATGCTCGACGTGAACGAGGCGGCCTTCGAGCGCGGCGTCGAGGCGGCCCACGAGGAGTAAGCAGCCGCAAGTCTTCCGCAGAGAGCGTCCCACCGTTTAACAACCTCTCCCGTCGTCTCCAACCAACGAATGAGTGACGACGCGATTTCGCACCTCCGAAAGGATCCGGACCTGCGGCCGATCGTCGATCGTCACGGCGAGGTGACCCTCGACCCAGCGGACGACCTCTTCGAGCGCATGGTCGCCTCGATCGTGAACCAGCAGCTGGCGACTGACGCCGCCGCGTCCATCCGGGACCGGTTGTACGACGCCGTCGAAATCGAGCCCGGTTCGATATTGCAAACGGACGGATCGACACTCCGGGACGCCGGACTGTCACGGCAGAAAGCGGACTACGTCCGCAACGTCGCTCGCGCGTTCGCGGACAACGGCTACTCCTCCGAGTACTTCGAGGGGATGGACGACGAGGCGGTCATCGCGGAGCTCACCGAAATCAAGGGCGTTGGCGTCTGGACCGCCAAGATGCAGTTGCTGTTCTCCCTCGCGCGCCCCGACGTGTTCCCGGTCGAGGACCTCGGGATCCGACGGGCGATGGAGGCGATCTACGGCGACGATCTGACCCGAGACCAGATGGTGGAGATCGCGGAACGGTGGCGTCCGTATCGGTCGTACGCGTCGCTGTATCTCTGGCGGTCACGGGACGAGTAGCGCGGGACTCTGCCGTGGCCGGATAGCAAAACGCGGACCCTACGCAGGACGAAACCACTCCGACGGCAGTTGATTGTGATCGAGTCGTCGGAGGTTCGTGATCGTTTCATCGAGCACGGCGCTCATCTCCGGATCGTCGCCATGAGAGTTCTCACTGGCTCCCGCGCGATCGTCGGTTGTCACCCCCTCGCGGTCTGTAGTACCGGCAGCGCTGTCGGCCGACTCACGAACGTCGGCTACAGTCGTCGCCTGCAGTTGGCCCGAGTCGTCACATTCAGTGGACCACACCTCCGATTCCACCGCTTCTTCGACGTTGTCTTCGGCGTCAACCGTCTCGGTCGAGAACGGTGCGCCGCCGCGACCATCGATCGCGTCAAGCGGGAAGTCGTAGGCCCCCCGGCGTTTCTTGTACCAGGTGGTTCGCGAGTGGATGCCCATCACGTCGGCGACGGTATCACGATCACACTCGCGTTCGATCGCCCGGCGGACGTACTCGTAGACGACTCGCTGGGCGGGTTTCTGCGGAGCGTCGGGAATGCGCCCGCGCGCTGACTGGGTGATCTGACGAGCAAGCCCCCACTCGCCGGTTTCGACAGCCTGGCCCACGATCTGCCTGTCGCGCGATTCGTTAGGTGAGTGAAGTCCGAGAGCGCCCCAAGATGCTCGCGAACGTTCACAATGCTGAGAGGAGATCCGACAGCTGTATGAGTCGGACGTCGTCTCGTTTCTCGGCCGTCCGTTTGAGATCGTCAGTATACCCGGAGCGGCTGAATATAACGTATAGTGGCTCCGTGTTCGCTGGTTCCTCTGCCCATCGTACTTCTTCCGCCGTTCGTTCGAGATCCGCGAGGACGCCCTCGCTAACGGGCTGAGAGGTGAATTTACACTCACCAGCGACGAGTCCGCCTTCGCTCAATCCGAGGACATCGATTTCGTGCTGCTTGAACCACCACTGACCCACATCATAGAACCGGCGGTCGACGAGCTGTGGTAGTGCGCGTTGACAGAGCCGCTCGAACAGCGGGCTCACGTAATCCGGCATTTCTGGCGGGACGAGTTCCTGGTACGCATCGTCACCAAGCAGGCGAAGCTGATCTTGGTTTCCATAGACGAATCGGAACCAGAACCGGAACAGCGGTGCGGCGATGCGGTATCGCCCGCGTTTCGATGCTGTCGGCGATGCCGTGACTGGAACGTGGCGTTCGACAAGCCGAAGCCGCCGGAGCTTCTGCAGATACGTGCTCAGCGACTGCGATTCCACACCCGCCATGCCGGCGATCTCGTTTGGCGTGCGACGGCCATGTGCCAGGGCACGGAGAATACTGAAATACGTGTTCGGCTGGCGGAGTTCGGTGCGAAGCAGGAACTCCGGCTCCGAATACAGGAGCCCTTGTTCGGAGAGAATCGATTGCTGCACGTTTGCCGACAGCGGCTGCTCCGGATCGATCGTCCGGAGGTAGTACGGCGTCCCCCCGTAGATGGCCCACGTGGTAACCGCTGTTTCGGCGTCGTATTCCGGGAAGAATCGGCGGGCGTCACTGATCGAGAGCGGTTCGAGATCGATCGTCGCTGTCCGGCGACCGTACAGCGGTGCGCTCCCGGAGAGGACCTTCTCCTCCATCACGCTGATCGATGATCCGACGAGAACGAGCGTCATGCCAGTCTCTTGTAACTCCAAGTCCCAGACGCGTTGGAGCCGAGACGGTAACGAATCGTCCTCCTCAATGAGAAATGGAAACTCATCGATCACGACGATGGCGTCCTGTTCGCCGAGTGCTTCGAGGAGCACTTCCCAGTCACGGCGAACAGTCCGTAGTGAGGGAAACTCCGACGTCACTGCGTCGACGAACTGTTCGAGCTGGTTTTGCGCCGTGGACTCCACCGCTTGGTAGTAAACGGCGTCGTCTCGGTCGGCGATGGATTGGCGAACCAACTCGCTCTTCCCGAGCCGCCGACGCCCGTAGAGAACGATGAACTCCGAGCCATCGGACTCGTAACAGTCCGTAAGCTGATCGAGCTCCCGCTCTCGATCGACGAATCGCTCCATACACAAACAGTATCCTACACCCAAATAGAACCACCGATTATGGAAATACCGATTTCCGAAATTTAGATTTCTTATCTTCGGGAGGAGACTTCCGACGAGACCACCGTTCTCGAGAACGGATCTCGATTCCTTCGAGTGCCCGAAAATCCGCAAGGGGTTCGACGAACTTTTTTCACCAAGGCCCTCGCTTGCTACGATTCTGCATAGCCGAACCGCATACCTTCAGCGATGAATATATAATCGGCTTTCAACTATTGAACAAGTGTCATTATTCGGTCCCGCCTAGATCCTTTTGACCATCTCTTTGATTGACAAACCACTGCGTAACGAGAATCGTTGATGCCTACGTAACGTCGCCGCCGACATCGTAACGCTCGTACGCCCCGGTCTCGACGATCGCTTCGAGGTGTTCGACCGCCCGGAAGACGTCCTCGTAGCCGACGTACAGCGGGGCGGGACAGACGCGTATCACGTTTGGCGGCCGGAAGTCCACGATCACGCCGCGCTCGCGGAGCGCCTCGCTGATCCGGTCGGCCTCGGGATGTTCGACGGCGACGTGGCCGCCCCGGCGGTCGTCCTCCCGGGGCGTGCCGATCGAGTACTCGGTATCCGCCAGGCGCTCGTCGACGAGGGTCATCAGGTAGGCCGTGAGGTCGAGCGATTGCTCGCGGACCGTCTCGATCCCCGCGTCGTCGAGGATATCGAGTGCGCCGAACAGCGGCGCGGCGCTGAACACGTTGACGGTGCCGATCTGCCAGGCCCCGGCGTCGCTGGCGGGGGTGAACGTGGTGTTCATCTCGAACTGGGTTTCCTTCTCGTGGCCCCACCACCCCGCGAGGGCAGGCATCGTCCCGTGGTGGCGTTCGTTGACGTACAGGCCGCCGATCGCACCGGGCCCGGCGTTGAGGTACTTGTAGTGACACCAGACGCCGAAGTCCACGCCGATCCCCGAGAGGTCGTGGGGCACGACGCCGACGGAGTGCGCGAGGTCGAACCCCGCCAGGAGGCCGCGATCGTGGGCTGCCTCGGTGATCCGCTCCAGGTCGAGCAACTGGCCGCTCCGGTAGAGCACCGAGGGGAGAAAGACGATGCTCAGGTCCCCCTCGTGTTCGTCCATCGCGGCGACCACGTCGTCTTCCTCGATCGTCCGCCCGTCCCGGCTCTCGACCACGACCAGATGCTCGTCGGGGTCGTACCCGCGCTGGCGCAACTGGGCGCGGATCGCGTAGTGGTCGGTCGGGAAGTCGAGGTCGTCCACGAGGATTCCCGGCGGGTCGTCGCCCGCGTCGAGGAACGTCCCGATCAGCGTGTGGATGTTGACGGTCGTCGAGTTGGCGGCGACCACCTCGCTCTCGCGGGCACCGAGGTGGGGCGCGAGTCGGTCGCCCAGCCGCTCGCCGTACTCGAACCAGGGCGGTTCGGCCTCGGTCCAGGCCCGGATGCCCAGGCCGCGCCACTGGTCGACGGCCCGATCCACCGCGGCCGCGGCGGCGTCGGAGATCGGGCCGAGCGAGTTCCCGTCGAGGTACAACTCGTCAGGAACGGCGAACCGCTCCCGGAACGACGCCAGGGGGTTCTCCCGGTCGTACTCCCGGGCGGCTTCCTCGGTGGGGCGGAAGTCGCGGGTCATAGTCCGAACACCGGACGGGACGGGGAAATAGCTGTGCGTTGCGGAGCCCGGACTGATTTCAATCGAGGTCCAGGCTCACTTTCAGCGCCTCGTCGACCTCTCGCATGGTCGCCGCATCGAGGCTGCCGACGACCGACTGGATCCGGTTTTCGATCGAGACGACGCGGATCCGGTCGAGACGAACCGACGAGTCCTTTTCCAGGGGCGAGTTCGACGCCTCCACCGGGACTTCGAACGGATAGCCCTTGTGCGTCTCCGTCACCGGTGCCACGATGGTCGTACTGGAATTTCGATTTCCGACGTCGTTCTGGACGATCACCGCGGGTCTGGTTTTCTTCAGCTCGTGGCCCTCCGCGGGATCGAGTCGAACGATGACGACGTCACCGCGCCGCACGTCCGGTTTCTCGGTCATTTATCGAGCCCGTTCCAGGCTTCGTCGGACGTCTCGTCCCACTCATCCGTGATCGTCTCCGCACTTGCTGACGCCTCGCGATATGCGGCAGCCAGTTCGTCCTCGTCGGGTCGGTCCGATTCCACGTCGACCACGGCCACGGTAACCCGTTTGTTGGCGTATTCGGTTCCGAGGTAGATCCGCCCCCGGTCGTCAGTTTCGCTCGTTCGCAGGTCGTCGGCATCCACTTTCATCGGTACGCCCACTATTACCCACAGCGGTTTCAATGTTGCCCACTATTACCCACAGCGGCTGCCGGTGGACTATTTCCCCCTGGGCTGCCATCTCTCCGCCATGACCGACCTCGACCCCCAACTGGCCGACGCCATCGGCCACCTCGACGATGGCCTTCCCGAGTGGCACGCCCTCTCGGTCGAGAGCGCCAGGCGCCTCGAAGACGAACTGTTCTCGCCCGAGGACCCGCCGCCGGTGGATCACGTCCGGGAGTTCGGGATCGACGGCCACGGCGACGACGGGGAGCCCGGATCGAACCTCCCGCTCCGAACGTACCGCCACGACGTCGACCCGCCCGCGCCGGTCTGCCTCTTCTTCCACGGCGGCGGGTGGGTGATGGGCACGCTGGACTCGGCGGACGACCTGGCCCGCGAGATCGCCAGACGTACCGGGTGTCTCGTGGTCTCGGTGGATTACCGACTCGCGCCCGAACACCCGTTCCCGGCGGCGGTCGACGACGCCAGGGCGGCGCTCTCGTGGGTCGCGGAGAACGCGGGGTCGATCGGCGGCGATCCGAACCGCCTCGCCGTCGCCGGGTCGAGCGCCGGCGGAGCGATCGCCGCGGCGCTCGCCCGGTGGTCGCGTCGCGACGAGGTTCCGTCGCTGGCACACCAACTCCTGCTGTATCCGATCGTCGATCCGGCCGCCGAGGCGACCGCACCTGAGGGGCCCTTGCTCTCCCGCGCCGACGTGGACTGGTTCTGGGACGAGTACCTCGGGAGCCCGGTCGACCGCGAGAACCCCTACGCCGCGCCGGCGGCCGGGACGGACCTGACGGGGCTTCCGCCGGCGACGGTCGTCACGGCGGGGTTTGATCCGCTCGGCGAGGAAGGAAGCGCCTACGCCGAGCGACTCGACGATGCCGGTGTGCCGGTCGAACACCACCACTATCCCCGACTCTCGCACGGATTCCTCAGCCTGGCCGACCGGGTCGACGCCGCCGACGAGGCCATGGACGCGGCCGCCGATCGGTTGGCCGAGATACAAGTCACGGATTGATCGACGAGATCGAATCGCGGGACTCCCCGACGGGTCATTACCGTGGAGAATACCTCCCGCCGAGAAAATTAATGGTAAATGATAAATTATTTGGCTGGGAGCGGGCATTATCCACGTGGTATGTCCAAGAAGCGGTTCTCGACGCTGGCGGTGTCCGAAGGCGAGGAGCCGACCTGGGAGGGGGTCGGCGACGCCGTCAGCCCGATCCACCTGGCGTCGACGTTCGCACTTCCGGAACTGGATCCCGACATGAGCCTCGAGGAACTCGACCCGGACTCGGGGGACTACGTGTACTCGCGGCTCTCGAACCCGACGCGGAACGCCCTCGAACACCGGCTCGCGGCGCTCGAGGGCGGCGAGCACGCGTTCGCCTTCTCCTCGGGGACGTCCGCCATCTCGTCGCTCGCGCTGGCGGTGGTCACGCCGGGCGATCACATCGTGGCGTTCGAGGACCTCTACGGCGGGACCCGTCGCCTGCTCGAGGACCTGTTCGACGAGCGCCTCGACGTCGAGGTCACGTTCGTGGACGCGACCGATCCCGACAACGTCGCCGACGCGATGCGTCCCGAGACGGAGTTCGTCTGGATGGAGACCCCGACGAACCCGCTGATGCAGCTGTGTGACATCGAGGCCATCGCGGAGGTCGTCGGCGACGACGCCGTCTTCGGCGTCGACAACACGTTCAGCAGCCCGTACTTCCAGCAACCGCTCGAACTGGGCGCCGACGTCGTCGCCCACAGCACGACGAAGTACATCAACGGCCACTCCGACTCCGTCGGCGGCGCCGTGATCACGGACGACGACGACCTCGCCGAGCAGATCGAGTTCCTCCAGCAGGTCGGGCTGGGGGACATGCTCCCGCCGTTCGACAGCTACATGGTCATGCGCGGGGTCAAGACCCTGCCCGTCCGGATGCGCCAGCACGAGGCCAACGCCCAGGTCATCGCGGAGTACCTCGAGGACCACGACCTGGTCACCGACGTGTTCTACCCCGGCCTCGAGAGCCACCCCCAGCACGAACTGGCGTCCGAGCAGATGTCCGGCTACGGCGGCATTCTCTCCTTCGAACTCGACGGCGACATGAGCGACGCCCGGGCGTTCCTCGAGTCGCTCGAGGTGTTCACCCTCGCCGTGAGCCTCGGCGGCGTCGAGTCGCTGATCGAACTCCCGGCCGGCATGACCCACGAACCCCTCGACCCGGAGGAGCGCGAGGCCAGGGGCATCACCGACTCGTTGATCCGGATTTCCGTCGGGATCGAGGACATCGACGACCTGGTCGAGGACCTCGATCGCGGCTTCGAGGCGATGGAAACCGAGCGAAGCGCCGTCGCTGGCGACGACTGAGGGCCGCGTCGACGCCCCGGGCGTCGACCGCCTTCGCGTCGGCACCCCTTGCCGATTATTTTCGAATCGAAACGCCTTTTCGGCCGGTTTGCCCACCTACTCGGGTGGACGACGATCGAGCGCAGTTCCTGGCCCTGTATCTCACGCGCTTCGCCGCCGGCTTCGGGTTCACGACCCTGTTGACCCTCCTGCCGTTCTTCATCGAGGTGCTCGACCCGAGTTCACTCGAGATCGGCCTGTTCACGACGGGCCTGACCATCGCCCAGACGGTCGCCGTCGTGCCGCTCGCCTACGCGGGCGATCGCTACGACAAGCGGGCCGTCCTCCTCGGGAGCCTGGTAGTCAGCGTTGGGGCCTACGTCGGGTTCATCCTGGTCGACTCGAGCGCCGACTTCATTCTGGCCCGGGGACTCCAGGGATTGGCGATCACGGGCACCGGACTGATGACGCTCTCCCTGGTCGGCGAACTCTCGCCCCCTGGCAAGCGCGCGAACCGCATCGGGACGGCCAACGCCTTCCGGTTCGCGGCGGCGATCCTCGGGAGCGTCGCGGCCGGCGGCCTCTACCAGCGGTTCGGGTTCGACTTCGTGTTCACCGTCCTCCTCCTGGTCCTGTTGCCCGCCCTGCTCGGGGTCTGGGCGTTCGTCGACCGCGACGAGACCACCGTCGAAGGGTTCGCGTTCACCGACCTCGCCGTCAACGACCGCATCGTCACCCTCTCGAGCTTCCGCGTCCAGTACGCCGTCGCCGTCACGATGGTCCGCACCTGGGTACCGATCTACGCCGGCGTCGCGGCGGCTCGGGGCGGCCTCGCCATGGGCGGGCTCGCCGTCGGCGTCGTCGTGGCCGCCGAGAAGTTCACCAACATGCTCTTCCAGCCCCACACCGGCCGACTGTCGGACCGCTTCGGTCGCGCCCGGTTCGTCGCTTTCGGCGGGACGGCCTACGGCGTCGTCGGACTGGCCGTCCCGCTCGCCCCTGCGTTGGGTGGGCTGGTCCCGGCTACGGGAGCGCTCCCGATCGTGGGGGAGTTCCCGCCGGTGTTCTTCGCGCTCGCGGGCCTGAACGCACTGCTCGGGATCGCCGACAGCTTCCGCGAACCGGCGAGCATGGCGCTGTTCGCCGACCAGGGCACGGCGGACGGGGGCGTCGCCAGCTCCTTCGGCATCCGCGAACTCGTCTGGCGGCCCGGCAGCATGATCGGACCGATGCTCGGCGGGTTCCTCATGACCCAGGTCGGCATGGCGTGGGTGTTCTACGTCGGCGCGACGACCGCCCTGACGGGCGTCGCCGCGTTCCTGTTCGTCGGCACGCACCTGTTCGATCGGAACTACCTGTCGACGTGGTGATCCCCCGAGGCAGGACGGCCTGGAGACGCACCAACGCCGACCGATGTCGACCGACACCGACCCCAGTCCGACACGCTTAAACGCCGGAACGCGGAAGTACCGGTAACTCGCTGGCGGACGGGCGACCAGCGGGCACCCGCCACGCGCGAGGAGCGCGGACGGGACGGGATGTGAACCGCGGGAGGTCACCCGACCTCGGGAGGCGGCCGCCGGCCGCCGAGCCGGTTTGAACCACCAAACGCCCGTGGTGATAGCCATGGCACGGAGCTTCTACTCCCACATCAAGGACGCGTGGAAGGACCCGGACGACGGACAGCTCGGCGAACTACAGTGGCAGCGCAAGCAGGAGTGGCGCGACCAGGGCGCGATCGAGCGGATCGACCGACCGACGCGCCTCGACAAGGCGCGCGAACTCGGCTACAAGGCCAAGCAGGGCGTCGTCGTCGCCCGCGTGTCGGTCCGCAAGGGGACCGCCCGCAAGTCCCGCTTCAGGGCGGGCCGGCGCTCCAAGCGCCAGGGCGTCAACCGGATCGGCCGCCGGAAGAACGTCCAGCGCATCGCGGAGGAGCGCGCCAGCCGGAAGTTCCGCAACCTCCGGGTGCTCAACTCCTACTGGGTCGGCGAGGACGGCAGCCAGAAGTGGTACGAGATCATCCTCCTCGATCCGAACCACCCCGCGATCGAGAACGACGACGACCTCAACTGGATCTGCGACGACACCCAGGAGAAGCGCGCGTTCCGCGGCCTGACGGGCGCCGGCAAGCGCAACCGCGGCCTCGGCAAGCGCGGCAAGGGATCCGAGCGCACCCGCCCGAGCAACAGGGGCGGCGACCGCTCCGGCAACTGATCTCGGCGGATAGCGGTCGACGCGGAACCGATCGACGTTTTCGGCGATCGCCCTTCGCGAGCGGTGCGTGCCGCGTCCCTCGCGAAACCGCTGGGCGCGACCGCCACCGTCCCGACGCCGCCGTTTCCCCGTGGAAGACGGAGCGACAGGGTCGGCCGGCAACGCTTCGAGGGACCCGTCCGCGTCAACCTCGACGCTGCCCGGGGGGCCGACCTGGCGCTCCGCCGCGATCATCATGGATTAGTATCACCGCCTGGTAGTGTCGCGTATGACCAGAAAGCCAGCGCCACACCGCCCGCCGGTCGCGCTCACGATCGCCGGCAGCGACTCCGGCGGCGGCGCCGGAATCCAGGCGGACCTGAAGACGATGGAGGCCCGCGGCGCGTTCGGCACGAGCGTCGTGACCGCCGTGACGGCCCAGAACACCCGGGGCGTCGAGAGCCAGCACGTCCTTCCGATCGCGGAGATCGAGGCGCAACTGGACGCCGTCCTCGACGACTTCGACGTCGCCGCGGCGAAGACGGGGATGCTCGCGACCGCCGCGGTGGTCGAAGCGGTGACAGAGCGGGCCCGCGACGCGTCGTTCCCGTTCGTCGTCGACCCGGTGATGGTGGCCGCCTCGGGCGACCGCCTCCTCGCGAGGGAAGCGGAGGAGGCCTACGAGGCCCTCATCGCCGCGTCGACGCTCGTCACGCCGAACCTCGACGAGGCCGAGGTCCTCACCGGGATCGCGGTCGAGGACGAGGCGAGCGCCCGGGCGGCCGGCGAGGCGCTGGTCGGGATGGGCGCCGACGGCGCGCTGATCAAGGGCGGCCACCTCCCGGGAGACCGGGTCCGGGACGTCCTGGTGACGGCCGACGGGGGGCGGACGTTCGTCCACCCGCGTGTCGAGGGGGCCGCGACCCACGGCTCGGGCTGTACCATCTCGTCCGCTATCGCCGCCGACCTCGCGTCGGGCGCCGACCTGGAAACCGCCGTCGGGAACGGGATCGAGTTCATGGGCCGGGCCGTGCGCTACCACCTCGACGTCGGCGAGGGGGAGGGCGCGGTCCATCACCTCGTCGACGTTCGCAACCGCGCCGCCCAGCCCGCGGCCGTCGAGGCGGTGGAGGACGTCGTGAGCGACCTCGTCGACGCCGACGCGAGCACCCTGATCCCGGAGGTCGGGACGAACGTCGTCTGCGTGCCGCCGTTCGCCGAGCATCCGGAGGAGGCCGCGGCCGTCGAGGGGCGGATCAGCCGGGTCGAAGACGGGGTGCGGCCGAACAGGGGCGCACGAGTCGGCGCGTCGAGCCACGTCGCGCGGTTCCTGCTCGCCGCCCGCGACCTGGACGCCGACCTCCGGTGTGGCGCGAACTGCCGGTACGACGACGCCGTCGCCGACGCCCTGGACGAACTCGACTGGACCGTCGCCGAGTTCGACCGGGAAGCGCAACCGGAGGAAATCGAGAGCGCCGAGGGCAGCACGATGGACTGGGGGGCGGAGCAGGCCTTCGAGTCGGTCGAGGGCACGCCGGCCGCCGTCGTCGACGAGGGCGCGGTCGGCAAGGAACCGATGTGCCGGGTACTCGCGCCCGACGCCGGGACCCTCTCGGAGCGACTACTGGTGCTGCTCGAGGCGGTCGAACCCGTTGCCGAGTAATACCATCGCGCTGGCGGCTTCGAGACACGCGAACGTCGGGTCCGACGGGGTCGAGCGTCCTGATCCGTTGGACCGCGGAGTCGTGCACTAGATTCCCAAGGCGAAAGCCGCCATCGAAACGGGGGCGTCCCGGTAGAGGCCCCCAAAGACGCGGATTCCCCCGTCCGGCCACTGATTTAACCGCGGCCGAAATACCAGTCGTGGAGAGTATTGTCATTTATTGAGAACAACAGAGTCGTATAAGGGACGGTCGGTGTAACGTATTCTGTGACACCGGACCCACCGCCAGGGAAACTCGGGTGATTACGATGAGTCAAGGCCAAACGGGGTGCCCGGACGGCGTACCGTCACCGACCACCGAACGGACCGGCGGGTGCGAGGGATCCCACGAGACGCTGGAGGAGTCACGTTCGACCCGGGTCGTCCTGGAACTGACGCCGAACGGCGATTGTTTCATGGACGACCTGGAGGGCGTCATCGTCGACGTCGAGGCCGACTACAACGACGGCGTTTGCAAGTGTGACGTGACCGTCTGCGAGTGCCAGGACGAGGACGGCGTCGAGAGGACCGACGGGAGCGACGACTGCAAGGTCGTTCACAAGACGGCGCCGGTGTGCGATTGCTGCCCGGGCGTGATTTTCTCCGAGTACGGGTGCGTGCCGCGGATTCTCGACCGCAAGGATGGCACGTTCGTCATCGCCACCTACGTCTCCTCGGTGAGCGTCGTGTCCGAACTGGTCGCCGAACTTCGAGGGGTCTGCTCGCGCGTCGAGGTCCGGAGCCTGGTGAACACGGACGCCTGTAACGGTTCGAACGAGACGCGGGAAGTGGACCTGACCGACGTCACCCCGAAACAGCGCCAGGCGCTCGCCCTGGCAGTCGAAGCCGGGTACTACGACACGCCCCAGACCGCGTCGCTGGACGAACTCGCCGACGAGTTCGAGATCTCCCCGTCGGCACTCTCACAGCGTTTGGCCCGCGCGGAAGGGACCGTTCTGGGCCAGATCTTCGGCGACGAGTAACCCGGACTGGCGGCTGACCCAGTCGTGCTACGGCGGGTCGCTGACGGGACCGCTACGATACCCGCCCTTACTTAAAATATGCAATAATCGCAACGCCCCACTTAAAGCCTTCAGCAGGTAAGACAAACCGGTATCGAGTCCCCGACGCTACACTTTTGCGTGTGAAAGCCCGCATGACACCCGAAGATTCACCGCAACACGGGACGACGTCGCCGCTGGACGATCTCGTCGACGATGGAGAGACGAGCCCGAACGACGACCTCGGTCGTCGGATGGGACGGGACGCTCGCCGCGTCTCGCGGGGCGAACTGTCCGAACGGGAGTTCTACGAGAAATACCACGACGAGGTGGTCGAGCAGTTCGGGTTCGACCGCCGACCGGGAGGGGAGAGCGAATGAGCGACGCCGAACGCGGCGACGGTATCACCCGCCGATCGCTGTTGAAAACCAGCGCGGCCGGCGCCGTCGCGGCCGGGCTTGCCGGCTGTACGGCCGGCGCCAACCCGTCGAACGAGACCATCGCCGGCGCCGCCGGCACCGCCTACGGCAACTGCTGGATGTGTCACAAGCTCTGTGGCATGGAGGTAACGCTCAACCGGGAGGGCCGCGCCCAGGAACTGCACGGCATCGACGGCCACCCCCGCGGGAGCGCCGGCGAGGGAACGAAGGGCACGCTCTGCCCGAAGGGCCTCTCGCAACTGGAGAAAGCGTACTCGCCACAGCGGATCAAGAAACCGCACGTCAGGAAGAACGGCGAGTTGCAGGCCGTGAGCTGGGACGAGGCCTTTTCCTACGCCGCCGACCGGTTCGAGGAGTTCGAGACCGAGCACGGCGTGGAGAAGTTCGTCAACTGGGAGGGCTGGGGCACGGCTGGCGGCCTCTTCGAGACCTTCCTGAAGGACTTCGTCGGCGTGCCGAACCACATGCCACACCCGACGCCGACGTGTTTCGGGTCGATGGCCGTTCCGGGCACGCTGATGGGCCTGGGCGGGGGCAACATCCGGTGGGTCGACTACCCCGACACGGAGTACGTTCTGGTCTGGGGTCGCGACCCGCTGGAGACCTTCGCCGGGCAGTGGGAGGCCAAGCAACTGCTGGACGCCCGTGATCGCGGCGCGACGGTCGTCACCATCGACCCCGTGCTCACCGAGACGGCGAAACAGTCCGACCGGTGGCTGCCGATCAAGCCGCGGACTGACGGGGCGCTCGCCCTGGCGATGGCGAACGTCATCATCGAGGAGGGCCTGTACGACGAGGCGTTCGTCGAGAACTACACCCACGGGTTCGAGGCCTATCGGGAAGCCGTCGCGGACAAGACGCCGGAGTGGGCGGCCGAGAAGACCGGCCTCGACCCCGAGGCGATCCGCGAGGTCGCCGTCGGCTTCGCCGAGGCGGCCCCGAGTGCCGGGATCACCTCCTGGACCGGTCTCGGCCAGAGTCCCGACTTCTTCAAGGGCGCACAGAACGTCGTCGCCCTCCTCGGTCTCGTCGGCGCCATCGACAGGCCCGGCGGCAACCGCTGGCTGGGCGGCGTCGGTCTCGGCAACCCGTTCGAGGAACGCGGGATCGAACTCCCCCACGCGGCGAAGGGCAAGAAACCGGTCATCAAGGGCAAGGGCTCGGATTACGCCTCGATGATCGGCAAGCCCGTGCAGAACAAAATTCCGGAAGCGATCCGGAACGGCGACGTGCAGGGGATGAGCTTCTACTACCGGAACCCGGTGCCGTCAGGGGCCGGCGACGAGTGGATGGAAGCGCTCGGCGAACTCGACTTCTTCGTCACCATCGACGCGTTCTGGAGCGACGTGGCGAGGGAGGCGGACGTGATCTTCCCCGAGGCGACCCAACTGGAGAAGCCGATGCTCGGCAAGGGCGGTGCCGGAGCGTACCAGAATCGGGGGTGGATCACCGGCTCCAGGGCCGCCATCGAACCCCAGTGGGACACGAAGCCCGGCATCGAGATCGTGCTCGGGCTGGCCGAGGCGATGGGCCACGGCGACGCGTTCCCCTGGAACGACGCCGAGGAGTACCTGAACGACAAGCTGGCGCCACACGACCTCACGCTCGAGGACCTCGAGAAACGGGACACGTACGTGGTCGCCGGCGAGTACGGTTACGAGAAGTGGAAGAAGAAGGGCTTCGCGAACGGCTCGGAGAAGTTCTGGTTCGACCTGGACAAGAAGGCCAAGATCTTCAAGGGTCTGAGCAAGAAGGCCGGGACCGAAATCCGGACCGAACCGCAGTGGATCGAACCGGGGACGCTCGGCGACGCGGTGGACGACGAGTACCCACTGGAGATGATCGACGCGCGGACCGTCTACTTCTCCCACGGCGGCGACCAGGCGCTGTCGAACCCGCTGGAACAGCTGGCGGAGGCGATGAACCTCGAGGAGGAGGACTACCGGGGCAACTACGTCCTGCTCAACCCGAAGGACGCGGAGAAGCGCGGCATCGAGAGCGGCGACATGGTGACCATCGAGTCCCGGAACGGCAGCACCGAACTCATGGCGAAAGTCACCGAGGGCATCGTGCCAGGGACGGCGAACGTCGAACCCTACGGCTTCGGCGAGGGCTCGATCCAGCCCGACGAGGAGGGCGGCAACAACATGCAACTGAACGCGCCGGACCAGTACGACGACGTATCGGGACAGATCGACAGGCACCTCGGGATCGAGGTGCGGAAGACGGGGGGTGACGCGCGATGAGCCAGGAGTGGGGCTTCTACTTCGACGCCTCGCGCTGCATCGGCTGTCACGCCTGTTCGATCGCGTGCAAGAACCGCCACGGCGTCGAGTCCGGGAAGGTCGACTGGCGGCGGGTCGAACGCGCCCAGAAGGGCGAGTTCCCCGACGTGCAGGAGCGGAACTTCTCGGTCTCCTGCATGCACTGCAAGGACGCCCCCTGCGAGAAGGTCTGTCCGGCGGACGCGATCAAGAAACGCGACAGCGACGGCATCGTGGTCGTCGACCGGGAGGCCTGCATCGGCTGTCACTACTGCGGCTGGGCCTGTCCCTACGGCGCGCCCCAGTACGACGAAAAAGGCCTGATGCAGAAGTGCAACCTCTGTCTCGACAAGGGTCCGGGAAGTGGGGTGGACGCCCCGCCCAAGCAAGAGCAGGAGGACCCGCTGACGCCCGCCTGCGCGGACGAGTGCGTCGGCGACGCGCTCCACGCCGGGCCGATCGAGGATCTGCTCGACATGGCGTCGGAGGACGCCCAGAACCGGTTCCTCCAGGACGACCAGTGTCACGTCATCGTCGAGTCGGCGGGGGAGGGCTCCGAGACCGGGAACGAAACGGAAACGGCGGACTGAGGTGATCGAGATGAGTGCATCCGGATACGTCTGGCTGGAGGGCGGCCACTGGGGACTCCTGACGGCCGTCTACCTGTTCTTTGCCACGCTGGGCGGGGGCGCCTACCTCGCCGGGCTCGTGGCCTACGCCCTCGGCCGTGACGACCGACGGTCCGAACCGATGGCCCTGGCGCGCTGGGCGTTCCTGACGGCCGTCGTCGCGACCGGTATCGCGGGCATCGCGATCTTGGCACACCTCGCCCGACCGCTGTCGGGGCTACTCTTTCCCCTGACGCTGACCGAGTTCGGCTCCTGGATTACCAGGGGCACCTGGATCCTGGTGACCCTCGGCGCCCTGGCCGGGTTGCAAGCCTTCTGGTTCCACTTCGGCCGGTTGGGTCGGGGCGCCGAGGGCGGCAGCGCCGTGCTGCGGAAGCTCGCCGCGGTCGTCGGGGTCGAGGGGCTCCTCGACGGGGCGGCCGACGCGACCCGTCCCGGCGAGACGGGGTTCTGGATCGTGGCCGTCCTCGGCCTCCTGCCGGCGCTGGGGACCGTCTACACGGGCTTCGAACTGGCCGTCGTCGAGACGGTTCCGCTCTGGAACCACCCGACGCTCCTTCCGGCCCTGTTCGTGGTGAGCGGCGTGGCGTCCGGCTTCGCGCTGGCGCTCGCGCTGACCATCGCGTTCGACGACGCCACGGACCGGCTGGTCGTCGGGTTCGCGAGCGCAGTTAGCCTCGGCCTGCTGCTCACCGGCGGGTTGCTCTGGGCGCTGCTGAACGCCCTCGGTGACGGTCCCGCCGCGAGCGAGTCGATGGCCCAGCTCGACGGCGGGAGCCTGTCGGCGGTCGTGACGCTCCTGGCCGCGGGCATCGTCGTTTCGGTGGTCGCGAGCCCGATCCTCGCCTGGCTCTGGCACGCCCGCGACGAGACGACGGTGGCGCGGTGGGTCGTCAGACCGGGACTCGTCGCCTCGCTCCTGTTCGGCGTCGTCGCCATCTTCCTGATCCGGTACGTGCTCCTGATCGGGGCGGTTCAGAGTCCCAACGTGGTGTTCTGAAATGGCGACCGGGGCCACGCTCGACCGGGCGGACGCCTGGGCGGACCTGCTGGCGGCGCTCGCGAACTGCCTGCGCGAGCCCGACGAGGCCCTCGTCGAGAGCGTGCAAAACGGTGAGCTTCGGGAGGTACTGGCCGACGCCACCGGGAGCCTCGACGTCCGATCCGAAGCCGGGATCGACCCGCCGGCGGCGTCCTCGCTCGGGGAGTTAACCGAGGACTACCTCGGCCTGTTCCAGGCGGCACGGACGCCGTACGCGCCCCTCGCGGAATCGCCGTACAAACCGTGGTACGACGACCGCACCGGACTGATGGGCGGCCCGCCGGCGGAGGACATGGCCCGACGATACGAGGCGATCGACGCCGACGTTCCGGAGGGCTACCCGCCGGACCACGTCGCCCTCCTGCTCGAGTACGGGACGGTGTTGCTCGACGCCGGCGAGACGGGAGCCTTCGCCGATCACGTCGACGCGCACCTGGACTGGATCCCGGCGCTCGCGCTGGCGACGGAGGGCGCCGCCGCGGACGCGCCGTTCCACCGGTGGGCGGTCCACCTGCTGGACGACGTGACGCGTGACCTCCGACCGCGGCTCGGACTCGCTCCCGTGGAGGGGGACGTGGCCAGGACGATGGTCGGGCGGGTGTCGGACGCGACGGCCCCGGCGGACGGCAACTGACGGCCGCGAAAAATATCGAAACCGACGCTTTGGGGGAACTCTCTTGACGGTGTAGAGCTAAAATCCCGAGCGAATGTCCGAAGGACCGGCGTTCAAACCCGTCCAGGAGGGGGTTCCATCGGAGGAGTCCCAACCGGAACCACGGGAGCTGTGGGCCGTACTCAAGATCGACGTGGGGGACGAGTGCCCGCTGACGGACATCGACGCCACCATCCAGAACGTCGACCTCCAGCAGATGAACGGCGAGTGCAAGGCGACCGTGGTCACCGACGACACGGACATGAACGTCCTCCAGACCAGCCAGTCGATGGGCACCGACTGCATCTCCTGGGTGTTCCACGACCACGGCCTGGTCCCCCAGGTCATGGACGCCGGCGACCATTCGCTCACGGTCTCGGTGTACCCCGACGAACGCGAGACGCTCCCCGAACTCGTCGAATCGCTCCGGGACCTCGGGTACGTCGTCGACGTCAAGCGACTGGTGGGCGTCAGCCAGGATCTGATCGAGGAGTCGACCGTCCTCTGTGACCTCTCCGTCCTGACCGGGAAGCAGAAGGAGGCGGTCGAACTCGCGACCGAGCGGGGCTACTACGATCGCTCCAGGGACGTCGACATGGAAGACATGGCCGACGAACTCGGCATCTCGAAGTCGGCCCTGTCACGGCGGCTCAAATCCGCAGAGGCGAAACTGATGCTGGAACTCATGGCGGATTCGAACGACGACTGCTAGTCCCCGCGGGATCCACGGGGGCCGTTCTCCCCCAGGGTTATAAAAATCGCAACTATTGCAAGTGAGGGATACCGGTCCGGGGCGATTACCGTGAACCGGGCGAGCAGGGCGTGACCAGCCGGGCCGTTCCGGTGACCGCCCGGGTGCCGAAGGCGACTGGGCCGGGCACCCGGTTGGCCGGACCATTCGGGCTGGGCGCGCACCGACGACGGCCACCCCCGGGCCGAACCGGACGCACGGAGATCACCATTCAACGCAATGTCAGACGCCAATCGAATGCCAAGCGACACCCCGGATCCGACCACGGACGAGGACGCCGAACGGACCAGTGACGAAGACGCCGGCGGGACTGGAGCCGACGCATCGGCCGATCGTCGCCCGCTCTGGGTCGTGATCGAGATCGACGTCGGCGACGACTGCCCGTTGACCGACGTCGACCGACCGATCCACGACGTCGACCTCCAGCAGATGGGCCGCGTGTGCCGGTCTCAGGTCGTCACCGGCGAGAAGGACGACGTCGAGGTCATCCACATGGAGCGGTACATGGAGAGCGAGTGCGTCGCCGACGTGTTCCACGAACACGACTGCGTCCCCCACGTCACCGACGTCCGGTCGGATTCGATCCTCGTGACCGTCCATCCCTGCGACCGGTCGATGATCCCCGAACTCGTCGGCGGGCTCCAGGACGTGGGTTACCCCGCCCGCGTCGATCGGATCGTCCGGATCGACGATGAGGTGCTCGGGACGCCCCCGGTACTGTGTGACTTCAGCCTGCTGACCGAGAAACAGCAGGAGGCCCTGGTCCTGGCCGTCGAACAGGGATACTACGAGCAGCCGCGGCAGGCCACGCTCGAGGACCTCGCCGACGTCCTCGACGTCGGAAAGTCCGCCGTCTCCCACCGGCTCAAGGCCGCGGAGGCCAAGATCATCCGGAATCACATGCCCCGGACGAACGACCTCTGACGGGGTGAGCTTAAAAGGTTCAATAATCCGGAGTGGGACCTACCTCGCCGGACGGCCAAGGAGAACCCGTGAGGAACCGATGACCCAGACCCAATCCCAGCCGGACGACCCGGACGAACTGGCGGACGAACTCGCGGACGAACTGCCCGACGACTTCCTCGACCTCGAGATCGAGGAGATGGTCGACGTCGTCGACGACGTCAGCGACCGGTTCCAGCACCGTGAACTCCACTTCATCTGCACCGGCACCGAGATCCTGGTGATCTACGACCGGGAAAACGACGAGTGGATGCAGATCGAGCGCGAACCCGAACAGTAACGCCGAGGGCCGACGTCCGGCCCGGCGAAACGCCGAACGCCGGATTCGTTCGATTCGACGAGCGGCGGCCGCCGGGAGCCAACCTCCAGCCAGACCCGCCCCGCCTCGCCGTCCGGCAACGCGACTTTCAAAAACCTAATCGAGCCGTTTCCGCACCGCCGACAACGATGGTCGACTACGAACCGATCGGGTACGTCAGATCGCCGTACGAGGAGGAAGCGCCCTTTCAGCCACGACCGGACGACGCGGCGTTCGCCGTGGAACTCGAGCCCGAGTACGCCGACGGACTCGACGATCTCGGGTCGTTTACCTACGCCTACGTCCTGTTCGACCTGCACCGCGTCGAGGAGTACGACCTGTCGGTCACTCCACCGTGGCGAGACGACGACAGCGTCGGTCTCTTCGCGACGAGGGCACCCCGTCGCCCGAACGGCATCGGCCTGAGCGTCGTCCGAATCCTCGACGTGGGGGACGGCCGGATCGAGATCTCGGCCATCGACGCCTTCGACGGAACGCCCGTCCTCGACGTCAAACCGTACGTCGACGGCCTCGACGCGAAAGGGGACGCGAACACCGGCTGGATCGATCCGGACGACGCCGACGACGTCGAGCACCTGGAACTCCACGTCAAGGGGATTCCGCACTGACGGCGAGCGCGGCCGGTCCCCGAACCCTCGGATCGACACGACCACGCGGAGGCGGTCGACGCGAATCCATGGCTATCCCGGCGATAACTTAAAAACTCACACAATGGCAACCTAACGTTACCCCGATTCCTGACGTGTAGCTGTACGGGATGCCATCATGACTACTCGTCGGAACTTCCTCCGGTTGGCCAGCGCCATGGCCGCCGGCGGGGTCATCGAGCGACACTCCGCCGACATCGCGTCGGCGCTGGAACAGGCCACGGACGGGGCAAAGGAGGTCGTCTGGCTGCAGGGCCAGTCGTGCTCCGGGGACTCGATGTCGCTGTTGCAGGGGGACTATCCGTCGCTGAGCGAGGTCATCAGCGACTTCCGGCTGAACGTGACCTTCCATCCGACGCTGATGCCGTCGGCGGGTGACGACGCCATCGAGGCGATGTCGAAGCAACCGGACGTACTGATCGTCGAGGGGTCCATCCCGACGGACCTCCCCACCGCCGCGACCCTGGGCCGGAGGGAGAACGGCGACCCGATCCCGGTCCAGGACTGGGTCGAGGAGCTAGCCCCGAAATCGAGGTACGTGCTCACGGCCGGCAACTGCGCCGCGTTCGGCGGCCTGCCGGCAGCGAAGAACCGCAGACAGCCCAACGGGATGGGCGAGAACATCACCGGCGCGAAGGGCCTGCAGTTCGAGGGCCGGGAGAAAGGCGGCGTTCTCGGCGAGGACTTCACGTCGAAGGCGGGCCTCCCGGTCGTGAACCTCGCCGGGTGCCCCACCCACCCGGACTACATCCTGTTGACGCTGGCCACCGTCCTGAACGGCCACAAACCCGACCTCGACCGGTACAACCGGCCGAAGCCGTTCTTCGAGGACAACATCCACGACACCTGTGCGCTCCGGGGGTACTTCGACCGCGGCGAGTTCGCCGACAAGCCCGGCGAGGAGGGCTGCCTCCTGAAGGTCGGCTGTGCCGGCCCGTGGACCTACTGTGACGACTCCGAGCGCCTCTGGAACGACGGCACGAGCGTCTGCCGGAACGTCGGCGCGCCCTGCATCGGGTGCATGGAGCCCGAGTTCTGGGACCGCTTCAGCCCGTTCTACGAACCGGTCGAGCAACAGAACGAGGTCGGCGTGGACGTCGAGACTGCCGGCGCGGTCGCCGTCGGCGCCTCCGTCGCCGGGATCGGTGCCCACGCCGGGCGCAAGGCGATGGGCTACGGCGACACCGAGGGCGAGGCACCGCCGGTGGGCGACGAGGACGGCGAATCGTCCGCACAGACCGACGAACCGACTACGGAGGACTGACGCATGCCAGAGATCGAGATCGACCCGACGACCCGCATCGAAGGGCACCACAGCACCACCCTCGACGTCGAGGACGGAACCGTCACGGAAGCGAAAAGCCACATGGACATGTTCCGGGGGATCGAGGTCATCACGCTCGATCACCCGCCGTCGGACGCCCCACAGATCACCCAGATGACCTGCGGGGTCTGTTTTACCTGCCACCGCCAGACGTCGATCCTGGCGATCGAGGACGCGGCCGAGCGCGCCGGCGTCTTCAGCGGGGTCCCGAAGAACGCCCGCCTGCTCCGGGACATCATGGAGGGACTGTTCTTCGTCTGGAACCACGCCGTCCACCTGTTCGCCCTGGCCGGCCCGGACTACTCCGACGCCGTCGCCGACACCGGGTTCACCCGGCTGAACCCCGCTGCGGTCACCGAGGGCGACGGCGGCGAGGGGTACCAGCGCGCCCTCGAGGTCCAGCGGACCGTCCTGCAGGCGTTCTCGGAGTTCGGCGGCCGGGCGCCCCACCCGCTGACCTACGCGCCGGGCGGGACCGCGGTCGATCCGGACGCCGACACGATCGAGCAGGTGCGCTCGAAGATCAAGGCCGTCAACGAGTGGCTCGGCCCGACCGACGCCGTCCCGGAGGTCCTCGAGAACGTTCTGGACGGGCAGGTCGAGGCCGACTACGCGCAGGGACTGCACGACGTCGTCAGCATCCTCGCCGCCGCGAAGCAGGCAGGGGCCGACGAGTTCGGCGAGGGGCCGAACCGGTTCTACGCCAACGGCGTCTTCTACGGCACCGGCGACGACTCGCTGGCGCTGCCCCGTGGCGTGTACGCCGACGGCGAACTCCGCCGGCCGACGAAGGACGACATCGTCGAGAACCTCACCGAGGACGTCGAGTACTCCTGGTACACCGACGATTCGGGCGGCCGACCCTGGGACGAGAAGCCGCCGGAACCGGACCCCGAGGATTCGGGCGCGTACTCCTGGGGGAAGGCACCGCGATACAACGGCCGGGCGATGGAGACGGGGCCGCTGGCGCGGCTGGTGTCGGCCGAAGCCGACCCCTTCGACCTCCGGGCGGAACTCGGCGGCGGGTCCAACGAAAGCAACACGCTGAACCGCCTGATCGCCCGCGCACAGGAGACGCTGATCGTCCGTGACCTGCTGCTGGACTGGATCGGCGAACTGGACCCCGACGGCACCTACAACGCGGGCTGGAACGACGACTTCACGGCCGACGGCGTCGGCCTCTGGGAGGCCTCGCGGGGCGCGCTCTCCCACTGGGTGAAAGTCGAGGACGGGAAGATCACCAACTACCAGATCGTGACGCCGACGCTGTGGAACCTCGGCCCGCGCGACGAGAACGGCAACCCCAGCATCTTCGAGGGGTCCGTCGAGGGGATGTCCGTCGCGTCGGTGTCGGACCCGATCAACGTCATGCGGACGATCCGGTCGTTCGACCCGTGCCTGGCGTGCTCGGTCCACGTCCAGAGCCCTGACGAGGAGTTCGAGACCGTCGTCGAACCGGCGCAAGCCACGCCGGAAGGGAATACCAAACTATGAGCAACAGCCAGGGCACCGATCTCCGCGAACTGCTGACCGAGACGATCTGGGAGCCCTACGGCGAGATCGACGAGCGCTGTCCCCAGTTGACCGGGGCGGAGCCGGCAGCGGACCGACTGCGCCACTCGCTGGGGACCCGACTCGCCCACTGGGGGCAGGTCCTCCTCATGGCGATCCTCGTCGTGAGCGGCTTCGCCATCTGGTCCGGGATCTACGGGCCCATGGACTACGGCATCTGGGACGGCTACTACGTCGCCTTCGGCCTGCACATGTGGACCGGGATCATCATCCTGGCGGTCAGCCTCGTCCTCTTCCCGTTCTATCACCTGGTCGTCGACGGCCACCGGGTGCTGCCGGATCGCTCTGACGTGATCCTGGCGATCAACGTCGGTCTGGCGTTCGTCGGCCTCCGGGATTACCCGCCGAACTACCACAAGGGCCGGCAGGCCTGGGACACGAAACTCAAACACTGGATGGTGGGCCATCCGGCCCAGAAAGCCTACTTCTGGATCATCTCGGCGCTGATCGTCGTGATGGCGCTGACGGGCTTTGGCATGTACCGGCGGATGGCGCTGGATCCGGCCGGGTGGGTCGTCGCACTGGGGTTCATGAACGACTGGTTCGCCGCCGAGACCCTCAAGCAGATTCACTTCTTCCTCGGGGCGCTCATCACGGGCATGGTGCTGTTCCACGCCTACTTCGCCCTGATCCCCTCGAACTGGGAGTTCATGCGCTCGATGCTGTTCGGGCGAATGCGCGCCTACCACGTCCGGTCGGGCGCCGGACCGGAACCGGTCCACGGCGGCGAGGGCGATGCTGCCGAAAGCGACGGCGGCGAGGGGACCCCGGCGACCGCGGACGGCGGTCACCCCGGAGGTGAAAGCCGGGATGACTGAGCAGGCCGTCGTCGGCGTCGGCAACCAGATCATGGGCGACGACGGCCTCTCGGCCGCGGTCCTCGATCTGCTCCGTGAGGCCGGCGTCGACGCCCTGCCGGACGTCACCCTCGATCACGCCGGGACGACCGCCTTCTTCGCCCTCGAGGCGATGGACGGCGCGGACCGGGCCATCGTCGTCGACGCGCTCCAGGTCGCCCACTCCGATCCGGGGGAGACCCACCGGATGGTCTACCGCGACGGCGCCTTCGAGGGCGGGACGCCCGACATCAACATGCACGACTTCTCGTTCGCCGAGGCGCTGGAGGCCGGCGCGGGCGCCTACGAGGTGCCCGAGGAGATCGTGATCCTCGGGATGACGCCGAAGGACCTCTCGGCGGGACTGACCCTCTCGGAGCCCGTGAGCGAGAACGTCGGCGACCTCGTCGAACTGGTGCGAACCGAACTCGTGCGCGGCGGTGCGGCGGTCCCGCCGATCGACGGGAGCGTGACGGCACAATGACGACCACCTGGTACTGCCGGACCTGCGGGGAGGAGATCGACGAATCGGCCGTCGACGAGCACGAGTCGCGAGGACACGCCGTCCGGGGGTACATGCGCCCCGACCGGCTCCTCTCGAACGATCCCTGGCAAGTCGGATCGACGGATCGGCCGACGTCCGATCGAGCGGCCGACGAACCGACGCCCGACCGAACGGGGGACCGGACCGCGCCGGATCCACCGATCGCGGACGAGGCGGCGTACCGGATCGTGGACGAACCGACGGCCGATCCACCGACGGACGAACAGGCACGCGACCGACCTGCAGGCGACGCGGAGGACGATTCAGAATAATGTGTTTGGGCATTCCCGGAGAGGTACTCGAGGTGGAGGACGAACGGGTACTCGCCGAGTTCTGGGGCACCGAGAAGTGGGTCCAGATCGACATCGTCGGCGACGACCTCGAGCCAGGCGACTACGTCCTGAACCACGCAGGGTTCGCGATACGCAAGATATCGGAAACGGAGGTGGAAGCGACGATCGAGTACTACGAGTCCCTCCTCGGGACCGAGGAGGGCGACTCGCTCGACGTGGAAGCGCTCGACGGCGTCGGCGGCGCCGAAAGCGGCGAACGGGGCGCCGACACCGGCGTGAGCGTCGAGACGGAGGGCCGCGACGGATGAGCGCCGAGGGCAGCGAGGTCCTGAAGTTCCGGGATTCCGAGCAGGCCGAGGTCCTGTACGACCGGCTCGAGTCGCTGATGGACTCGATCGGTCGCGAGGTGGCGATCATGCACGTCTGTGGCTCCCACGAGGAGGCCATCGCGAAATACGGCCTCCGGAGCAATCTGCCAGAGGACCTCTCGGTCAGGATGGGTCCAGGGTGCCCGGTCTGCGTGACCGACATGCCGGAAATCGACGAGGGCATCCACCTCGCCGAGCAGGGCGTCACCGTCGCGACCTTCGGTGACATGTACAAGGTGCCCGGGACCGAGGGGAGCCTCCGGGACGCCGAGCGCGACGGCGCGAGCGTGGAGGTGGTCTACAGCGCCACGGACGCGGTCGAGTACGCCGAGGACAACCCCGACGAGGAGGTGGTCTTCTTCGCGACGGGGTTCGAGACCACCGCCGCGCCGACGGCCGCGGTACTGGCGGCCGAACCGCCCGAGAACTTCTCGGTCCTCTCGGTGCACAAGTACGTCCCGCCGGCGATGGCGGCCATCGCCGAGCTGCCCGAATCGGACGTGGACGGCTTCCTCGCCGCCGGCCACGCCGCCACGATCACCGGCTACGGCCTGTTCGAACCCCTCGTCGAGGAATACGGGATCCCGACCGTCGTCGGCGGGTTCGAACCGCTGGACGTCCTCCGGGCGCTGGTCGGACTCCTGGAACTGATCGACGCCGGCGAGGCCGGCCTGGAGAACGCCTACCCCCGCGTCGTCTCCGAAGACGGGAACGTCGCCGCGAAGGAGATCATGTGGGACGTCTTCGAGCAGACCACCCGCGAATGGCGCGGTCTCGGAGAGATTCCGGGCGGGAACCTCTCGATGACCGACGCGTACGCCGAGTGGAACGCGCGCGAGCGGTACGACGTCGATCCCGACACCGGGCCGGCCGACCCCCTGACCGAGCAGTGCATCTGCGGGGACATCATGGCCGGGAAGGCCGACCCCGACGACTGCACGCTCTTCGGGACCGTCTGCACGCCACGGGACCCGGTCGGGCCATGCATGGTCAGCGACGAGGGGACCTGCCACATCTGGAACACCTACGGCGGCCGCCCGGAGGTGTGACGATGCTCGAGGACAGCGTCACCCAGGACCACGGTGCCGGCGGGGAACCGATGCGGGACCTGCTGGACGAGCACGTCCTGCCCCGCTTCGCCGCGGACGGTCAGGACGACGTGGGCCTCGCGGCCCTGGACGACGGCGCGGTGTTCCCGGTGGGCGAGCAGGCGGTCGTCCTCACGACGGACAACCACGTCGTCGACCCCCTGCAGTTCCCCGGGGGCGACATCGGTCGCCTCGCCGTCTCCGGGACGGTCAACGACCTCGCGATGATGGGCGCGACCGGGTCGGTCGCGCTGACGAACTCGCTGGTGATCGAGGACGGGTTCGACCTGGACGTCCTCGACGAGATCTTCGCGTCGATGGCGGCGACCTGCGAGGAAGCCGACTGCCGGATCGTCGCCGGCGACACGAAAGTGCTCCCCGGCGACGACGTGGACGGCCTGGTGATGAACACGGCCGGCGTCGGGATCGTCCCGCGTGGCGAGCACGTCTCGGACGCCGGCCTCGAACCGGGCGACAAGGTCGTCGTCTCCGGGACCATCGGCGACCACGGCATCGCGCTGCTGGCCGCCCGCGAGGACATCGACTTCGGCGCGGATCTGGAGAGCGACGTCGCGCCGGTGGACCAACTGGTCGACCTGGCCCGCGAGGCCGGCGAGGTGACGGCGATGAAGGACCCCACCCGGGGCGGCCTCGCGACCGCGCTCAACGAGATGGCCGAGAAGGGCGGCGTCGGGATCGAACTGGCCGAATCCGCCGTCCCCGTGAAACCGGGCGTCGACGGGGCCGGCGAGGTGCTTGGCATCGATCCACTGGAGGTCGCCAACGAAGGGAAGGTCGTCTTCGCCGTGTCCGAGGCCGATACCGAGGCCGTCGTCTCGGCGCTCCGGGACCACCCGAAGGGAACCGACGCGGCGGTGATCGGCGACGTCGTCGACGAGCACCGCGGCAGGGTCGTCCTCGACACCGGTGTCGGGCGGCGCTACCTGAGCGAACCGGTCTCGGAACCGTTGCCCAGGATCTGCTGACATGCGCGACACACCGAACACGCGGGAGTGACATGCACGAAGTATCGATCGCACGGCAACTCGTTTCGCAGGCGACGGCCGTAGCCGAGGAAGCCGGCGCCGACCGGGTCGAGGCGCTGACGGTCGCGGTCGGCGAGGCGACCCACCTCAACCCGGAGCAACTGGGCTTCGCCATCGAGACCGTCGCCGCCGACACGCCGGCGGCCGAGGCGACGGTGACGGTCGAGACGGTCGCGCCCCACGCCACCTGCGAGTGCGGGTGGGAGGGCACCCCCGAGGACCTGGCGTCGGCCTACGTCGTCGCGCCGAACGTGACCTGCCCCGAGTGTGGCGCCCGCCTGGAGTTCGCCGAGGGCCGGGAGTGCCAGTTGCGAAGCATCTCGGTCCCGGACGGGGCGGACGCGGCCGTCGGCGACGAGCGGGACGACGAGGAAACGACCACGGAACCGCCGCAATCACCCGATCCATGAGGACACCACGGACGAATCCACGACTCCCCGTCACCAGTCGCACCGGTGCGATCGGCGCGGTCGGCGCGTTCGACCGACTCCTAGAAGGGCTGTTCGGCCGGACGTCGTCGCCGATCGAGTTCCACCGGTTCGGCCACGACGACGAGGCCTTCGAGAACGCGGACGTCAACGACGACGTCCTCGAGGCGTACCGCCAGCAAGCCATCGAGTTGCACGACCGGTTCGTCCACGATCACGGCGTGTTCGTCGTCGAGTTCCTCGGGAGCACGGGCAGCGGGAAGACCTCGCTGATCGAGCGCCTGATCGACCGCCAGGCCGATCCCGGGTCGGTCGGCGTGATCGTCGGCGACGTCGCCGGCGACGACGACGCGCGTCGCCTCCGCGAGCACGGCGCCGTGGTCGCCACCGTGAACACGGGCCGGGAGTGTCACCTCGACCAGTCGTTCATCGAGGAGGGACTCGACCAGCTCGACCCCGACCCCCTCGACGCGCTGTTCGTCGAGAACGTCGGGAACATGGTCTGTCCGGCGGACGTCCCGCTGGGCGCCCAGGCCCGGATCCTCGTCGTGAGCACGACCGAGGGCGACGACGTGGTCAGGAAACACCCCCTGCTGTTCCAGGCCAGCGACGCCGCCGTGATCAACAAGGTCGACGTCGCCGACGCCCTCGACGCCGACGTCGACCGCATGCTCGCGGACGTGGAGGAAGTCACGGCGGGCATGCCGACGTTCCCGACGAGCGTCAAACGCGGCGACGGCCTGGACGCCGTCTTCGAGTACCTCGACGAGGTCAGGGCGCGCGGCCACGCCCCCGCGGACGACGATGATCGGGACCCGGTCCGTCCCTCGGAGTTGAACCCTCATTCGATCCGACTCGAAAGCGATTATTGACCGGAAAGCCCGCGATCCGTTCGGGCCGAGTGTGGTAATCGGTAGCCAGTAACAGTATCGGTCGGATCGCCGAGAGGTCGCGGGGCGGGCCGGATCGAGTAGCGGCCGCTACTTAAAACCCTCAACAGGTATCAATCAAGCGCTATCGAGGGGAGGTCCATAAAACCTGTAGAGGCGAAACTGTGACTGAGCACACCACCGATCGAGATGGACGGGACGAGTCCCCACTGGCGGACGCGATCCCGGGCCCCAAGTCGGACCACGCAGACGAGTTCGACCAGGAGCTCGGCAAACGGATGGGTCGCGACGCTCAGCGCCTCGTCGACGGCGAACTGAGCGAGGAAGAGTTCTACGAGAAGTACCACGACGCCGTCGTCGAGGAGTTCGGGGCGGACGAGAGACCGGTCGAACCGGGTGAAAGCGACGCATGAGCGGGCGTCGACCGACCGCGGACGCCGAATCGGGCCTGACCCGCCGGTCCCTGCTGAAGACGGCGGCCGCCGGGGTCGCCGCGAGCACGGCGGGCTGTTCGGCGCCGTCGCTGACCGGGTCCTCCTCGGCGGCGAGTTCGACGGGGGCGGGCGATACCGCGACCGCCTATGGCAACTGCTGGCAATGTCACAAGCTGTGTGGCATGGAGGTGGAACTGAACGAGGACGGGAAGGCCGAGGAACTCCACGGGATCGACGGCCACCCGCGTGGCAGCGCGGGCGAGGGGACGAAAGGGACGCTGTGCCCGAAGGGCCTCTCCCAGCTCGAGAAGGCGTACTCCCCACAGCGCATCAAACAGCCGCACATCCGCGAAGACGGCGAACTCCGGAAGGTCGACTGGGCCGAAGCGTACGAGTACGCGGCGACGCTCCTGGAGGAGTTCGACGAGAAACACGGCGCCGAGTCGCTGGTCGAGTTTCACGGCTGGGGGACCGCGGGCACCTTCAGCACCCTCTTCGGAAACCTCTACGGCTGTCCCAACCACGTTCCCCATCCGACCCCGACCTGCTTCGGCACGATGGCGATCACGGGGACGCTGATGGGCCTCGGCGGCGGCAACATCCGCTGGATCGACTACCCCAACACGGAGTACGTCCTCGTCTGGGGTCGCGATCCGCTGGAGACCTTCGCCGGGCAGTGGGAGGCCAAACAGCTCCTCGAGGCACGCGACCGTGGCGCGACGGTCGTGACCATCGACCCGGTCTACACCGAGACTGCCAAGAAGTCCGACCTGTGGCTCCCGATCGAGCCCCGGACGGACGGGGCCCTCGCGCTGGCGATGGCGAACGTCATCATCGAGGAAGGGCTGTACGACGAGGCGTTCGTCGACGAGTACACCCACGGCTTCGAAGCCTACCGGAAGGCCGTCCAGGGGAAGACGCCCGAGTGGGCCGCCGAGAAGACCGGCCTCGACGCCGAGGCCATCCGTGAGGTGGCCACCGGCTTCGGCGAGGCGGCCCCCGCTGCCGGAATCACCTCCTGGACGGGTCTCGGCCAGAGCCCCGACCACCAGAAAGCCGCCCAGAACGTCGTCGCCCTCACCGGGCTGGTCGGGAACATCGACCGCCCCGGCGGCCAGCGGTGGTTCGCGGGGTCGAGACTCGCCAACCCCTTCGAGGTGGGCTGCGAGTACGACGTTCCCAACAACGCCGAGGGCAAGCAGTGCCACCTGAAGGACACGGACGCCGGCTACGCCTCGATGACGGGCAAACCGATCCAGAACAACGTCCCGGAGATGGTCGACAACGGGGACATCCGGGGGATGGTCTACTACTACCGGAACCCCGTGACGGACGGGGCCGCCAAGGAGTGGCTCGGGACCGAAGGCGAGGAGGGCGCGCTGGACGAGATGGACCTGGTCATCGGCATCGACGCCTTCTGGAGCGAGACCGCCCGGAAGGCCGACGTCGTCTTCCCCGAGTCCTCCCAGCTCGAGAAGCCGATGCTCGGGGCCGGCGGGTTCGGCGCCTACAACACGCAGGCGTGGGTGACCGGCTCGAAGGCCGCGATCGATCCGCAGTGGAACACCAAACCCGGCTTCGACATCATCAAAGGGCTCGCCGAGGCCATGGGCTATGGCAAGTACTTCCCGTGGGGGTCAAAGGAGGAGTACATCAACGACAAGCTGTCGGCGCTGGACCTCACGCTCGGCGACCTCGAGGACGAGGACACCTACGTGCTCACCGGGGAGTACGGCTACGAGAAGTGGAAGAAGGGCGACGGCAAAGCCCAATTCGCCCAGGGCGCCGGCGAGTTCTGGTTCGACCTCGACAAGAAATTCGACAAACTGTATCGGGGCCTGAGCAAGAAGGCCGGCACCGAGATCAAAACGGAACCCCAGTATCTCCCGCCCGGGACCCTTGGCGATTCCCTGACCGACGAGTACCCGCTGGAGATGCTCGACACCCGAACCGTGGAGTTCTCCCACGGCGGCGACCAGGCGCTGGACGCCCCGCTCGAACAGCTGGCCCAATCCTACGACCTCGAACACGAGGACTACCGCGGGAACTACCTCGTCATCAACGCCGAGGACGCGAACGAGCGCGGGATCGACCACGGCGACATGGTCGAGATCGAGGGCAAACACGGCAGCGCGGAGCTGATGGCTGCGGTCACCGAGGGCATCCGCCCCGGGGCCGTCAGCGTCGAACCCTACGGCTTCGGCCGGGGTTCGATCCAGCCCGACGAAGACGGTGCGAACAACATGCTACTCAACGCTCCGGAACAGATCGATCCGGTGTCGGGACAGATCGACAGGCACCTCGCGGTCGAGGTGCGGAAGACGGGAGGTGACGCCTGATGGGCGAGCAGTGGGGCTTCTACTTCGACCCCGACGACTGCATGGGCTGTAACGCCTGTGCGATCGCCTGCAAGAACCGCCACGGCGTCGACGAGGGCCACGTTGACTGGCGGCGGGTGGAGACGATTTCCTCCGGCTCGTTCGACGACTACCAGAACTACGACGAGACGAACGTCTCGCTGTCGTGCATGCACTGTACGGACCCGCCCTGCGTGAACGTCTGCCCGACCAACGCGATCGAAAAGCGCGACAGCGACGGCATCGTGACGGTCGACCGCGAGGCCTGCATCGGCTGTGGCTACTGCGAGTGGGCCTGCCCCTACGGCGCCCCGCAATACGGCGACGACGGCCTGATGCAGAAGTGCAACCTCTGTCTGGACGAAGGCCCCGGCAGCGGCCACGGCGAGACGTCGAAGAACGAGCAGGACGAGCCCCTCGAACCGGCCTGCGTCGACGAGTGCGTCGGCGGGGCCCTCGACGCCGGCCCGATCGGCGAACTGGTCGACAAGGCGTCCGAGGAGGCAGCCGAGCGGTTCGCGCAGGATCGGACCTCGGTGATCGTCGAACCGACCTCCAGCGAAACGAGCGCGGTTGCACCGATGGACGTCGGCAAACCGGCGTCCGACGGGGGGTAGCCGATGGCCCTACCGGGCAGCGACCTCCTCTGGCTCCCCCGCGGTCACTGGGAGATGCTGATCGCCATCTACCTCTTCCTCGGCGGCCTGAGCGGCGGCTCGTACCTGACGTCGGTCGCGGCCTCGGTGCTGTTCCGCCCGCGGGCCGAGGGACCCGAGGAGATCTTCGCCTGCGAGGAGACCTCCCGCTGGGGCGCGGTCCTCGGGGTCATCGCCATCGCGATCGGCGGGGTCGCGTTGCTCTCACACCTGGGCGCACCGCTCCGGGCGCTCACGTTCCCGGTGCTGTTCTCGAACTACGGGTCGTGGCTGGTCATCGGGACCTGGTTCATCGTGCTGTTCGCCGCCTTCGCGACGTTCGAGGCGTTCTGGCTGTTGTTCGGAACCGAACACGAGGGCGACGCGGACGGCCTGAGTTACCTGCCCCGCTGGGTCCTCGGCTGGATCGACCGCGAAATGCCCTGGGACGCCGACCGGGGAGTGGTCCGGGTCCTCGATACGATCGCGGACCGGATTCGCCCGTCGGGGTACCTCCGTCTCGGCACCAAGCTCGTCGGGAGCGCCCTCGCGATCGGCGTCATCGTCTACACCGCGATGCTGCTGACCGACCTGGCGTCGGTGCCGTTCTGGAACCGGACGTACCTGCCCTTCATCTTCCTGATGAGCGGCGCGTCGACCGGCATCTCGGCCGCGCTGCTCGGGACCGTCCTCAGCGGCGGCGGGGCTACCCGGACGAATCACCTGTTCTGCCTGGCCGACGACGGCCTCATCGTCGTCGAGGTCGGGGTCATCGTCGCGCTCCTCGCGTACCTGAACTCCGGCGGAGTGGCTGCCCGGGCCAGCCTCTCGAAGCTCTTCGGGTCGTGTTGTTTCCTCCCGTTCGTCGTGGGCGTGCTGGTCCTCGGCCTCGTCGTTCCGTTCCTGATGTCGATGACGATGACGGGACTGGTGAGCGCCACCGACATCGAGGAGACGAGACGCGGCCGGATGGCCATCTCGACCGGGTTCGCGACGAAGTACGCGCTGGTCCTCCTGGGGGGCCTGCTCCTCCGGTACGTCGTCCTCTTCGCGGCCGTAAAGAACCCGCTGTTCGTGCCGTGAACCCCCACGCGCCGACCTCGAAGCGCTGGCGGGGAACGGATCGCGGCCACTCGATCGACCACCCCTACGGTACCGAACTCCCATGCCACCCACCACGGAATCCATGAGCGACGATGGGCCGATACTCGAACCGACCGACCGCTGGCGGGACCTGCACGTGGTCCTCGCGGCGGGGCTGCGCCATCCCGACCGGCAACTCCGCGAGGACGTCGAGAACGGAAGCTTCGCCAGCGAACTGACCGAGATCGCGTCGGCCCTCGGAATCGAGGGGGACCTCGCGACGGACCCGCCGACCGACGAGGGGCGCGAGTTCACCGAGGATTACGTCGCCCTGTTCGAGGCAGCCGAGACGCCGTACGCGCCGCCGGCCGAATCGCCGTACAAACCCTGGTACGGCTCCCGTAGCGGCGGGCTCATGGACGGCCCCCCGGCGTCGGACATGCGCGAGCGCTACCGGGCGATCGGTGCGCAGGTGCCCGAAGCGTATCCCGCCGACCACGTTGCCCTGCAGCTGGAATACGGGAGCGTCCTGCTCGAGGCCGGCGAACACCGGGAATACCGGGCCTTCGTCGACGAGCACCTCGACTGGTTGCCGGCCTTCGAGCGGGCGACGAACGCGGCCGCCGCCGACGCGCCCGTCCACCGGTGGTTGGTCGGCCTGACGACGACGACCGTCGAGGTGATTCGGCATCGACTCGGGATCCCCGACCCGTCGGACGGGACGATCCGCCGGATGACCGATCGGATCGACGCGAAGTCGGGGAGCGGAGGAGGGTCCCGAAACTGAGGGAAAACACGACGAAAGCGATTGACCGGCGATGCGATCGACACGCATCGGTGAGCACTGCCCCGTCGAGGGCCGGTCCCCTCCAAGGCCTCCAAGGCTCCGAGGCCTCCGAGGGCCCGTCCCGCGGGGGCGTATCGAAGGAGGGGTGCCGACGGATTATCCGTTACCCCGCATTATTGAGCCCTTTAGGGGCGCTCCGGCCCGGTGCCCGACGCCTAGAGGAAGATGGCCAGATCCATCAGGAAGTGCAACCCCCAGGCGAACCCGATGCCGCGCGTCTCGAGAACGCTCTTCCCGATGATCCAGCCGCCGACGATCCCCATCGCGATCGCGGCGACCCCCGAGGGCGTCCCGTAATAGTGGCTGAATCCCCAGACCGTCCCGAGCAGGACGAGGGCCTGGTGCTTGCCGAGGCAGTCGGTCAACTCGCCGAGCGGTGCCGCCCGAAAGCAGAACTCCTCGAAGAACGAGTTGAACGCGGCCGCCAGGACGATCAGCGGGAGCGCAACGACGAGTCCGCCGGAAGCGAACGCCGTTACCCGCAGCCCGTTGCCCTGCAGGGTGACGACGAGGACCGTCACGAGCAGGATGCCGCCGCCCCACCGGAGCGCGTACCACCGCCACGGACGGGGCTCGGAGAGCCCCGGAAGGGAGACGGGGGCGAAGGGGCGCGACAGGCTGCCCCGTCGCAGGAACAGGTCGTCGCGGTCGTAGCCGAGCCCGAACAGGACGCCGATCACGAGCACCGCGACGGCCATCCTGAGGGCGTTGTCGCCGACCCACCCCAGGAAACCGCCCGCGATCCCCGACGAGACGACGGCGTTCACGGCGGCCCAGTCGAGGGCGACCGTCGCTTGGACGGCGAACAGCGACACGGCGAACGACCGGAGGGGCCGAAGTGACTCCGAGACGAACGTGAGACCGAACAATACCAGCACGGCGCCGAGCTGGACGGGGAGCAGTCCGCCGGGATCGAGACCCAGGGCTTCCCTGGCGAGAACCTGCGGCAGCAGCGTGGCGCCGAACGCGAACCCCCACGCCGTAACGACGGGCAGGGAAACGCCGCCTTCGACGCGCGTTCGAACGGCCGTGGCGTCGATCGATGGCCAACTCATACGATATGTAGATATAAAAACGAGATAGCTGTTCCGGCCCGTTCTCGTCCGGTGAGAGGGCCACCGGCGAGGGGGATCGCCCACGACGGTCGGGCGACGCCGGGAGTGCGCGGTTCGAGGCGACGGCCGTAATCCCCGGGACTGGCCGGGTGACCCGGATCGACGGGCCAACCTATATTGTGGAGTGCGAACAACCCACGATCGAGATGTCCGGGTTCCGTCGGGCGAGCCACGCTCGGGTTAACGTCTTCGAGATCGACGGAACCTACCTGTTCAAACACTACTTCGAGGGCGAGGACGTCTTCGACCGGCTCAAACCCTACTACGACAACCAGGCCTACCGGTTCGAGGTGCCGCCCGACGAGTTTCCGGGGTTGCGGACGTTCCTGGCCGACAACGGCTACGGCCTCGTCGTGGTCGACGCCGTCGACGAGTTCGCGGTCGTCGTCAGGCAGTACACGACCCACCCGGACAACATCTTCAAGGAGTCCGTGATCCAGCGACGGGTCGGCGACTACAACTGCTTCCTCATGACCGACCAGGAGGCCGTCGAGGCGGCGGTGGCGGACGGGGCGACGCGCCTGCCGGCGACGGACCTGGAGAGCCCCTTCGAGTGAGGGGCGGTCCCCGGATCACGATTATCCTGCCAGGTCGTTCAGGATCCGCTCCTGTCTGGCGACCAGTTCGTCGACGTCGTCCCGGGTGTTGAAGAAGTGGCAACTGACCCGGACGCCGCCGACCCCGCCCAGCGACCGGTAGGTCACGTTTATCGGTTTCGTCCCGGGTTCCGGGGCGGAGAACCGCTCGTAGGTCGCCTCGTCGACGGCGTCGTCGCCGGTGGTGTAGACCACCAGGCCGTGTCGTCGCTCCGGATCGCGGGGCGTGACGACCTCGCACCCGATCTCGTCGAGGCGGTCGATCAGGTAGCCGCCGAGGTCGGTGACCCGGGCCTCGATCGCGGCGGGTCCGAGGTCGTGGAGGTACTCGAGGGTCTCGCGCCAGCCGAACAGGACCGGCGTGACGCAGATCCCCTGCTCGAACCGGTTGGCGTCCGCGACGAGGGGGTAGTCCCAGTGCTCGACGTTGTCGTGATCGGGGAAGCCGAACGGGATCTCGGTGGGGAGGTCGGCCCACAGGTAGTTCCGGAAGTCGGGCTCGAACGCCTCGATCAGGTCCTCGCGGACGTAGAAGATCCCCGCGCCCTCCGGCCCCGCCTGCCACTTGTAGCTGCCCGTCACGAGGAAGTCCACGTCGTCCGCGTGGACGTCGACTTCCATCGCCCCGACCGACTGCATCGCGTCGTCGAGGACGTACGCGTCGTGGTCGTGCGCCAGGTCACAGATCGCTTCGACGTCGTGGGTGAAGCCACACCAGGCGGTCGTCCGGTTGAGACAGACCGCTTTCGTGTCGTCGTCGATCGCGTCGGCCAGGTCCGCGAGGCGGATTTCGCCGTCGACGTTCTCGACGCGCCGGAGTTCCACGCCGTAGGCGTCGCGCAGGTGAAACAGGATGTACGGCAGCGACGGGTACGCGAGGTCGGTGAAGACGACGTTGTCGCCGTCCGCCCAGTCGAGGAGGTCGGTCAGAACGAGGTTCATCGCGGTCATCGGGCGGTACATGTTCGTCACCTCGGCCGGGTCGGCGCCGATCAGGTCGGCGCCCAGTTCGATACACTCCTCGAAGGCGGTCGTCAGGAAGGGATGGGTCGCGGGGCCGTACGGCGGTTCGTCGCTGATCCGGCCCGCCTCGTACAGGGTGAGACAGTCCCGGAACCCGTCGATCCAGTAGCGCCCCGGCGCCATCTGGTCGGCCGCGTTCAGGAAGATCTCGTGGTCGAGGGTCGGGAACTGCTCGCGCGTGGCTGCCCAGTCCATGCGGAGGCCCTCGAACGCCCGTCCCATAAGCGCGGAGGGACGGCCGTCACAGTCCCGACCGGGGTCTCGGCGAGGGCACACAGCGACGGAACATATACCAACAGCGGTTCACATCGCTCCCCATGACCGATTCGGACGAGGCGAGGGACCGGTACTTCGAGGCGAACCGGGACCACTGGGAGGACCTGGTCGAGGACGCCTCGGTGACCACCGACGACGTCGGGGCGTTCCTCGACGGCGGGACGCAACTGCTCCCGCTCGAACGGAACGAACTCGGGGACGTCGGGGGAAAGCGACTGTTACACCTGCAGTCCCTCGTCGGGTTGCGAACCCTGTCGTGGGCGCGGGAGGGCGCCACCGTGACCGGCGTCGACTTCTCCGGCGAGGCCGTCGAAATGGCCCGCGAACTGGCCGCCGAAAGCGGTCTGGAGGACCGTGCGACCTTCCTCGAGTCGAACCTCTACGACCTCCCGGACTGCCACGACGGGCGCTACGACGTCGTCTACACCGCCTTCGGCGTGCTGTGCTGGTTGCCGGACGTCGAGCGCTGGGCCGAGGTCGCCGCCGAGTTCCTGGAACCGGGCGGGACGTTCTACCTCGCCGAGATCCACCCGCTGGCGGACGCGCTCGACGTCGAGTACGAAGGTGAGGACGGGTCCGGTGACAGGGGACAATGGCGAATCCGGACCGAACACCCCTACTTCACGCCGGAGACCCCGATCTCGTCCGTGGGTTCCGGCGGGACGGCGGAGTCAGGGAGTCATGAGCGTGACGATGACGATGACGGATACCGATACCGACGCCGACCCCGACGACGAGGACGGCGGGCCGTACAAGTGGACCCACGGCCTCGGCGAGACGCTGACCGCGCTTCTGGACGCCGGGATCGAACTCCCGTTCGTGCACGAGCACCCCTTCGCCGCATTCGAACAGTTCCCGGGGATGGTCGAGGACGAGAACGGCTACTGGCGCTTCGAGGAGAACGTCGACCTCCCGCTCACCGTCACGGTCAAGGGGACGCTGGGGTAGCCCGCCGCGCCACCAGGTTCGTCGTCGCGTCGTCGGACTGGATCTCGGAGACCTCGAACCCATCAGCCCGCAGCCGTCCCCGGACGGCCGCCTCGTCGGCGTGATCGTGGTGCACCTCGCAGAAGACGGTCCGGCACGTCCGGAGGACGTCGGCCATCCCCGAGAGGACCGCCGTCTCGGCCCCCTCGACGTCGATTTTCACCACGTCGACCACGCTCGGCCGCCACGTCGTCCCCGGGAACGACGTCGACTCGCGTCGTCGTTCCGTCGCGCTCCGCCACCAGCGAGTGCATCGTGTCCCACGAGTCGGACAGGTGCAAGGGCGCCGACCCCGCCTCGTCGCCGAACGCCCGTTCGAGGACGGTCACGTCGTCCTCCAGGCCGTTGTACTCGACGTTCGTCCGGAGTTTCCCGGCGTTCCCCGGATGGGGCTCGACGGCGACCACGTCGACCTCGGCGGCGTTGCCGGCGAAACAGGTGAAGAGCCCCACGTTCGCCCCGACGTCCCAGAAGACGTCCTCGTCCTCGATTTCGCCGAAGAGGGCCGGATGACGTCTGCCTCCTCGTCGACATTGAAAAGCCAGAAGTACTCCTGCGTCGACGGCGTGCCGACCGTCGCCGTGACCTCGCCGAGGGAGACATCGCGTGACGCGGTCGTTCTCGCCCCGAGCCGGCTGCGGGCCCAGAGAACCTGGTAGTACGCCCGGCGCAACACCGATCGAAGGCGAGACGTCGGAGGGACGGCGTCGCTCCCGCGAACCATGTCCCGATCCGGATCCCCGACGAAGAAGTGCGGTTCGGTTTCGGCCACCCGGTTCGTCGCGTGCCGGGGCGATCCCATCGAACCACTGAGGGTTCCCCGACGCGTACCCTCGAACGGAATGGATCTGGCTTACGGTCCGGTGCCGTCGCGGCGCCTCGGGCGGAGCCTGGGCATCAACAACATCCCGCCGAAGACCTGCACGTACGCCTGCATTTACTGCCAGCTCGGCCCCACGACGGCGACCGGCACGGAGCGACGGGCGTTCTACGACCCCGACGAGATCGGGCAAGCCGTCGCGGAGCGCGTCGCGGCCGTTCGCGGGGCCGACGAGTCGATCGACTACCTCTCGTTCGTGCCCGACGGCGAGCCGACGCTGGACGCGAACCTCGGTGAAACGATCGACCGGGTCCGGCAGTTCGGGATCGACGTGGCCGTCATCACGAACGGGTCGCTGGTCGACCGGCCGGACGTCCGGGCGGACCTCGCGAAGGCCGACTACGTCTCCGTGACGATCGACGCGGGGGAACCGAATACCTGGAAGACGATCGACCGCCCGCACGGCCGGCTCGAGTTCGACGCGATCGTTCGCGACCTCCGGAGGTTCGCCGCGTCCTTCGAGGGGACGCTGACGACCGAGACGATGCTGGTCGACGGCGTCAACGACGGCGAGGACGACCTCCGCGCGACGGCCGACCTCGTCGGGGAGGTCGACCCCGACGTGGCCTACGTCGCCGTCCCCACGCGGCCGCCGGCCGAGGACTGGGTCGAACCGGCGGGCGAAACCGCGGTCGGGATGGCCTACCGATCGTTCGAAGACCAGGTCGACGACGTCGAGTACCTGATCGGTGCCGAACCGGACGACTTCGCGTCGACGGGCGACGTCGAGGCCGACGTTCTCGGCGTGACTGCCGTCCATCCGATGCGCGAAAGCGGCCTCCGGGACCTGCTCGACCGGGCCGACGCCGACTGGTCGGTGATCGAGCGCCTCCTCGAGTCGGGCGAGTTGGTCGAGCGCGAGTTCGGGGACGAGCGGTTTTACATGCGACCGATCACGACGATCGAGGACTGACTAGCGCCACGGCCACCACGACAGCAGCCACTCGACGGCGACGCCCTGCACGACCGACGCGACGACCGTCGTGCCCAGGAGCACCGCGGCGTAGTCGAGGTCGAAGTAGTACAGAAACAGCGGCAACAGCGGGAGTTTGATCGCCCGGTTGTACAGGAAGACGGCGATCAGGCCGTCGCGCATCCCTCGTGCCCGGAGGTCCGCCAGGAGCGTGTACCACGCGTAGACGGGGCCGTGGCTGAGGACGCCGCCCACGATCGCGACCAGGTAGCCGGTCGCGCCGGACTCCCCTCCGAGGTATCTGGCGATGGCGTCGGCCGTCACCGCGTAGTTGACGAGGGCGACGAAGCCCGTCACCAGCAGAAGGATCGGCGCGATGGTGACCGCGAGCGATCTGGCGCTCCCGAGCGCCGCACTCGCGTTTCCCGGATCGACGACGAACAGCAGGGCATACAGAAGGACCGTCGCCCCGAGGAGGTAGTAATCGGTGCGGGACTGGCCACCGCCGCTGCCGCCACCACGGCCCCCGCCGCCGGCCGGTTTCGGCCCCGAATTCGGTCCCGGTTTCGGCGGGCCGCCGGCGCTGCCGCCCGCCGCACTCACGCGAGCACCCCCAGCACGAGCACGGTGACGACCGAGACGAGGACGGCCAGGACCGCGCCGGTCACGTTCCGGGCGATCGCGAACCGCCGGCCGAGGACGGAGGCCTCCGCGGGGAACTGCACGACGCCGATCGTCACCCAGGAGACGACGAACGCGGTCACCGCCAGGAGGCTCACGCCCCTGTCAAGGAGTTCGCCCCCGATCACGTAACTCGTGATCGCGTTCCCGGTCGAGACGCCCCCGATCCCCGTCCCGAGGATCACGTCGAGGGCTGACCGGCCGCCGAAGACGGAGCGCAGCATCGCCGGCGAGACGTACGTCCGGAGGAGGCCGACGAGCAACACGACGCTGGCGAGGATCGGGAGTGCGTTCCAGAGGCTCCTGACCGCTTTGCGGGTCGCGGCGACGAACCGATCCCGACGGGAATCGCGACCCGGGGCCATGTGGACCGCTTCGCAAGGGCGGACTTTCACGTTTCTGTTCGTCGGGAGGCGACGACGGCCTCCGGCGCCACTCTCCCGCCGCCGGTCGGGAGACCGCGTCCGGGTGGATCAGGTGTGCAACGTGATGTCACGTTTTCGCGCGCCGCTAATCCTCACACTCCTCCGGTATCGAGATCCGATCGACGTCCCCCCAGTCGTGGAAGTCGATGGTGACGTTCTCCGTCTCGACCCGGCGCAAATACCCGGTCGACGCAGTGACGTAGAGGGTCCACTTCCCCTCGACGTCCTCGCCGGTGACCTCGAAGACGTAAACGGTCTCGCCGTCGATGGTCGTCGTCCCCGAGGGACGAAGGTTCGCGTCGGGTTTGGACCCGTACTCCTCGGCGTCCCCCTCGGTCCCGGAATCCGGCTTCGCTGATCCGGGATTGACTAAACACTGCGTCCCGTTGAGGACGAGGTAATCGTCGCCGTCGACGTGGTAGATCTCGAAGACGTCGTCGATGCTATCGGGTTCGATGCGCTGGTAGTAATCCGACCCGTGATATCGCCCCCGCATCGTCCCCGACGCGTCGCCGTCCGGGTCGGTATACTCGGCCTCGAAGCGGTAATTGTTCGGCATCGAATAGAGCGTGCCGAACGTGACGTCCGGGGTTTCCGGCGCCGCCGTCGTATCGGCACCCTCGTCCGTCGCCGTCCCGTCGTCCCCGCCGGCGGTCGTCGCCGTTTCTTCGTCCGCCGTCGTCTCTGTCCCCCCTCCGCCCGTCGTCGTCCCCTCGTCCCCGGGCGCCGTCTCGGTATCGCTGGGCTCCGTCGTGGGTGCTTCCGTCGTCGTTCCGCCGTCCCCCTCCCCGTCGGAGCCCGCACACCCGGCAACGGCACTCAGCCCGATCGTTCCCCCCGCCAGGATGAAGCCTCGGCGCTTCATGGCTAATGTTTCTCACATAACATAATAATCGTTTGGGATAGATTCGGGGACGTCCGACTCCATCTACATGAGCGCGGCGTCGGGTCGGCGGATCCGGGGGCCGAGCGGACGGTGCTCGAAACCCCCTTTCAGAACCACTCGCGGGCCTTGAGTCGAACCGTCATTTGAATGGTTTTCCGTAACCCCCGACGGATGAGCCCGCCCGAGTTCGGCACGCCTTCGCCCTCGTCGTACTCAAGCCCGCGGACGACGACGACCGGGGTCCGTTCGTCGGCCTGGCCGAACAGCAGCGCCGATCCGGCCGCGAGTTCGTCGGCGATCATATCGAGGCCGCCGATTTTCGGCTCCCCGTACAGGTCCTCCCGGCCGAAATTGCTGTCGATGGCCTCGATCCCGGAGCAGCCGGTGGCCAGGTCGATGGAACCCGGACCGAGGATCTCGGTGTCCGCGAGGACGACGGCGAGGTCGGACCCGCTACGTGCTTCCAACTCCTCTCGGATCCGTCGGGCGCTCGCATCCGGGTCCTCCGGGAGCACCGTCATCGTCCCCGACGGGGCGTTCGACCAGTCGACGCCCGCGTTCGTGCAGAGCCGCCCGTCCCGGTCCGTAATGAGCGTCGAGGGCATCTTCTCGATCGCCTCGCGGGCGCCCTCGGTGTCGACGGCGTGCTCGAGGATGAAGTCCCTCCCGACGTCGGCGACCGGAATCGCGCCGAGGACCTCGCTCTCGTCGTAGATGACCGCGACCTCCCGCGGGTCGAGCCCCGTCACGTCCGCGACGCGTTCGGCCTGCGAGTCCACCGACACGTCGGCGGCGTCGATAACCCGGTTCTCCGCCATCGAGACGACCTTGGACGTGATGACCAGTACGTCGCCGTCCCGGAGGGGAAACGACTCCTCCGTCGTTTCCCAGATGCGGTCGACCAGGACGTCCCCCGGATCGATTCGCCCGACGTCCACGCCGTGGAACGTGAGTTCCCCCATGCGTCCGGATAGGCGGGCGACCGGGTAGAGTTTTAATTATTTGATACGTCACGAATGACAATTATTTAACTATATCGGCCGTCGGATCCCTTTCCTCGCGCACCGCTATCGGTATTAATCGACCCGCGGATTCGTCCCGAGCCCCACCGGGCTTGCCCGAAAAGAAGCGGATCACCGACCCTCGGGGATGGTGGAGCCCCCGTCTGTAGGGGAGGCCGGTCGCCTACCCCATCGCGAGAAGCTGCCAGATCGCGAAGATCGCGGCCGCGCCCAGGAACGTGCTGAGGACTGCGTACTGCCGGATGCGATCGGCGTCGCGCGAGCACTGGATCGCCCCGTGGCCCGCCACGTCGCCGTGGGAGCCGACGTGGGAGCACTCCGGAAGCATGTCGATCCCGACGTGGGCGAACACCCCGGTCGAGACCCCGAAGAAGACCGCCTTGACGATCGGGGAGAGGTCCGGGGTGAGGATCGACAGCGGGATCGCGGCGATGGCGACCGCCGCCGCCGGAACGACCATCACGCTGACCGGCAACCCGGACTCCTCGACCGCTTCCGACCCGGTGAACCCGGCGGGGAACTTGTGGGCGACGATGCCGTACCCGAACAGCGGCGTCAGCGACGGGAGCGCCCCGTAGGCGACGCCCATGATGCTCCCGGCCGCCAGCGCGTGGAGCGTGAGTTCGCCCGTCGCGGCGTTGACCGGTAGTTCGTAGTGGGTCACGAGGTGCCCGAGTTCGTGGGCGCCGTAGCCGATCAGGTAGCCGAACGCGATGGCGAAGCCGCCGTACGTCGGGTGGTGGGCGATCGCCTTGGGAGCGATCAGGGCCGCGGCGCTGGCGAGCATCGCGCCGCTCGCGAGGCCGTAGGCCCAGACCTGTCGCCCCGGCGTGGCGAACTCGCCCAGGTAGCTGACCAGTACGCCGGCCATCATGGCGACGAAGCCGAACACGACGATGCCGACCAGTTTCGTCCGCCCCGCGACGAGGCCAAGGGCGACCACCGCGATCAGCGCGACGACGCCGAGGACGCTGATGCCGAGTGCGAGCCGTTCGCGTGACGAGGCGCGTGAACGAAGGGTCTCTGTCTGCACTGTTTCAGGCAAATATTTCGTGAGCCCGGTCTTGTTTGTTTCGATCAATACACCGGGACGCCGGTAGTGCGACACCCGGCGTCGATCGGCCCACCGGGGCGATCGGAACGCCCTTCGTTCCGCGGGACGAAGCACGGGGTGAGCCGAAGAACGGCGTGTGTCGAGGGGCGACGGGGCACCGTTCGGCACCGGACCACCGTTGGCCCCGGATCGCCGTTCGCGACTCGATTCCCCATGCCCACGGAATCCGGGACCCAGCGCGCGACGGACTCGAACATTACAGAAGCGGCCGTTCGCGCCATCTCGACCGAGAAGGACGAACCGGCCTGGATGCTCGACCGCCGACTGGACGCCCTCGAGACGTACCACGAGTTGCCGACCCCCGCCGAGTGGCCGGACCAGCCCGACCTCTCGACGGTCGACGTCGAGGGCGTCGTGCCGTATTTGCGCCCGGACGTGGACGGGGACGTCGACGTCGAGGGTTACGACGACCTCCCCGACGACGTCAAGGAAACCTTCGACCGGCTCGGCATCCCGGAGGCGGAACGCGACGCGCTGGCCGGGAGCGGGGCCCAGCTGGAGTCCGAGGTCCTGTATCACCGGCTCGAGGGACGGTGGGACGACGAGGGCGTGATCTTCTGCAGCATGGACGACGCCGTTCGGGAGCACTCCGACCTCGTCCGGGGGTACTTCATGAGCGCGATCGACCCGGGTGAGCACAAGTTCGCCGCGCTGCACGCCGCCTTCTGGTCCGGCGGCTCGTTCCTGTACGTGCCCGAGGGCGTCGCGGTGACCCTGCCGATCCACGCCTACTTCCGGATGAACCAGCCCGGGACTGGCCAGTTCAGTCACAACGTGATCGTGGCGGAACCTGACAGCGAGGTCCACTACATCGAGGGCTGTTCGGCGCCGACGTTCAACGCGACGAACCTGGACTGCGGCGCCGTCGAGGTGTTCGTCGGCGAGGACGCTCACGTCCAGCACTCGACGGTCCAGAACTGGTCGCGCAACACCTACTGCCTGAACACCGATCGTGCGATCGTCGAGGCCGGCGGACGCATGGAGTGGATCTCCGGGATGCTCGGGTCGGAGGTCACGATGCTCTACCCGTCCTCGGTGCTGCGGGGTCGAGGTGCGAGCGCGAGGCACGTCACCATCAGCTTCGCCGAGGGCGACCAGCGCCTCGACTCCGGGGCGAAGGTCTACCACGAGGCGCCCGAGACCACGGCCGCCGTCGAGGCGAAGTCGATCAGCAAGGGCGGCGGCCGGACAACCTACCGCGGGCTGGTGCGCTCGCTCGACGACGTGGAGGGGGTGGCGACGACCGTCGAGTGCGACGCCCTGATGTTCGACTCGCAGTCCGCCAGCGAGACCCTCCCCCACATCGAGGTGGTCGGGGACGACGCAACAATCGCCCACGAGGCGACGGTGGGCAAGATCGGCGACGAGGACGTGTTCTACCTCGGGAACCGGGGGCTCGACGAGGACGAGGCCAAGCAGTTGATCGTCAGCGGCTTCATCGAGCCCCTCACCGGGGAACTGCCGGTCGCCTACGCGGCCGAGTTGAACCGGCTGGTCCGGCTCGAAATGGAAGGCAGCCTGGGGTGACGACCCCTCCACCGCACTGGCGAGCCGAAGACGAGCCCGTTTCGCAGTACCAATTTGGTACTAGCAAAAGGTTTTTCGTTCGCGACCCCGTAGTCACTCGTGATGCCACGCAACCACCACGACCGAACTGGTCGAGGAGCGAGAGCGGACGGCGGCCGTGGGGGCGGCCACCACGACGGCGGCGGCCATCACGACGGCGGCGGCCGGGGAGAGGGACGCGACGGCGGGAGTGGACGCGGAAAACGCGGCGGCGGTCGGCGAGCGGGCGGCCGCGGGGACCGACGTCGCGAACGCCTCCGTGACGACCAGGGACAGTTCGTCGAGACGGCCGACGAAGACGAGGTGCTCTCGGTGTTCGACGCCGTCGAGGGGCCGGTCGTGACGACGACCGACGTGAGCGACGTCCTCGGGATCACGACCGAGGGCGCCCGCCGAAAACTGAACGACCTCGTGACCGACGGGGCGCTCAGGCGCCGGAAGACGGGGCGGACGGTCGTCTACTGGCGGACCGGCGAATCAGTCGCTAGCGAGGAACCGGACCCGGGGACCGACGCCGAGACCGGGACGGATCCCGAGTCGTGACCCTGCACGATCGGAACCACCACACCGAGACCACTACAACGATGGCCACCGCACCGACGATCGATCCCGAGATACCGGTCAGTCCGGGCGAGGGACGCTACCTCTGCGGGATCCTGTCCAAATCACTACGGGACGACCCGCCCGTCACGAACGGGGACCTCGCGGCGTCCCTCGACGTCAGTGGCGCGAGCGTGACGGAAATGATCGAAGGCTTCGACGACCGCGATCTGGTCAGGCACGCGCCCTATCGGGGAGCCGACCTCACCGAGGAGGGCGAGCGCCTCGCGCGCAGGATCCTCTGGCGGCGCTGTACCGTCCAGCAGTTCTTCGCGGACGAGGCCGGGATTTCGTTGACCGACGACCGGGCCTACCGGATCGCGAACGAGCTCGAGGCCGAGGAGCTCCGGAGGCTCGGCCACCTCGTCGGCCAGGACTGCGTCGATCGCTGCGAGGCGACCGACGTGTCGGACTGCGAGGGGCTCTGACCGGCCAGCCCCCGTCCGTCCATCGCTCCCGATCTACAGGCGGAGCAGGCCGAGTGCCTCGGGGCTTGACCCCGAGGGTGAAGGCCGTAAGCCCCGTCAAACGTGTTCCGTTCGCTCGATAGACTGCTCAACCGTGTCGGTCGAAACATCGCCTGCCGTCCCCACGTAGTACGACTCCTCCCAAAACCCACCACCCCACAGATATTCCTCCAAGAACGGTTCGTGCTGTTCCCACATCTCCCGCGCCGTGATGCTCTTGACTGTTCGCACAATCCCGCTCGGTGCGTGTCGTTCGAGAATCGAATATTCTCGTGATGACGAAAGACCTCCGGTCTTTCGAACCACTTCGGGTGGGCTGACAGGAACAGGTGTACGTGGTCAGGAGAGATGTGGAGTCGTTCGAGAGACTGCGTCTCTCGTGATCCCGAAAATCTTCGATTTTCGGACGACGACGGCAGGCATCGGGGGCCGTGGACGCCCCGACCGTGACCCACGACGCCGTTCGAGGTTATCAGACCGATGGTATCGTGGGAGTGTCCGACTAAACCACGGGAAGCCTCGGGGCCTGACCCCGAGGCGGTTCACAGCCTGGCCGGATCGACCTGCCGCCCGATCAGGAGCAGGCTCCCGACCAGCAGGACGAGCGCGACGGGCACGAGGTACTGAAAGGTCGTGATGAGCACCCCGCTGGCCTGGATCCCGAAGACCAGCAGGACGGTCGGGCCACAGCAGGCCGCGCCGGAGAGGAGCGCGGGAATCCCCGCGAAGACGCCGCTCGACGCCTCCAGCCCGCAGGCTTTCGGCTGAACCCACCCGAGGTACGTCAGCGCGAGGTTCACGCCAACGAGGACGGCCAGGGTCAGCGCGAGGAGGACGTTCAGCGGCGAGAACAGGTAGGTGATCGGTCCCGCCTCGATCAGCGCGATCGGCTCGTACCGGAAGAAGCCCAGGGAGGTGAAGGCCCGCGAGAGGTCGTCGACGACGAAGACCGACGTGCCGCCCCGACCGGTGAACGCGAGGTCGCCGACGGTGTAGAGATACAGGGCGAGGTAGCCCAGCGTCGATCCGACGAGGATCAGGCGGGCGTCGTTCCGCCGGCCGACGACCCCGACGGCCGCGAGGGTCCGCGACGCGATCCCCGCACGTGCCGTTTCACCCCCGCTCATTCGACGACCCCCGTTTCGGGGTAGAAGCCGACCCACGCGAACCACATCGCGTCGAACGCGTGGACGCGCTCGAGGGGCAACGCGTCGGGCTCGTGGGAGCCCCCGTCGACGCTCGCCGTCTCGCCGTCGAGCGACACGGCGACGTCGTCGGGGTTCCGGTAGACGTAGGCCGTGTCGAGACGGCCGTCGTAGACCGCCGTGTAGGTGACGCCGTCGATCGTTCCGTCCAGGACGCCCGCTTCCGCGAGCGACTCCTTGTGGAACGCGATCGCGCCCGCCGGAACGCGGGCCCCCATGACGACCGTCTTGGGCTTGTATCGGTCGTCGTCGTTCAGGTTCGGGAACAGCGTTCTCGTGCTGTTGTAGTAGCCCCGCTTCGGGTTGTACATCCCGTACGGGTCACGGTCGTAGTTCCGGGCGGACCCGGTCCGCTCGGAGAGCACGACCGTGTCGGGATGGAGGGACTTCCACTGGTCCCACGTCGTCCAGACGAGGCGGAACTCCCGGAGCGACTGGCCCTCGAAACCGCCCCGGATGGCCGTCCCGAGGATCTGCGGCCACCGGCTGTCGGTGTTCCGGTCGTACATCACCAGGTTGTTGTTGAGGAGGTTCCCGGACACCCCGAACTCCGTCTTCCCGCGCTCGAACCCGAGGGACGTCCCGGTCAGCGGACAGTAGGTGACGCTCACGGGGGAGCCGTCGAGCTCGTCGTTGACGATCTCGTGCCAGACCAGGATCGACTGCGGGTAGGCCTTGACGTCGTCCTCGCCGGCCACGCCGAACACGACGTCGCCCGGATCGAGGAACTCGTCGCCGGCCGACGGCGAGACGAACTTCGGATCGTCGATGGAGGGGATGCCGTCCTTGGGCGGGCCGCCCGACTGGACGTTCTTCCGGAGCAGCTCGAAGTCGTACGCGACCGGCATGCGGTCGTCCGCGACGGGCGGATGCTCGGCGGGCGGCTCGCCGCTCGCGGGTGGCGCCGTCCCGTCGGCTCCGTCGCCTCCGTCGCCCCCACTCGTGGGCGATTCGGCCGTTTCGGTCGCCGTCGCCGTCGGCGTTCCGCCGTCGGAACCCGATCCGTCCGGGCTCAGGATGCCGGAGCCCCCCAGGCAGCCGGACAGGCCGGCGACCCCCACCGCGCCGGCGAGGCGAAGGACGTCACGTCTGGTGTTCGGTTCCATGTAAGCGAGTGGCGCCCTCGCCGGATAACCGTGCGGAGGGTGTGTGACGAGGATGCACTCGCGAATCGGCCCCGAGTCGGTCGAATCGATCCGCCGGGGGCCGTCGTCGCGCGGGGCCACGACGATCCGTTCCGGGAACAACGTTAAGTTCCGATTATCCATGTACCGGGTATGTACACCGTTCTGGTCCCGGTCGACGACAACGACGATCGAACGGCCGCGCAGATCGACTTCCTGACCTCCATACCACTCGTCGCGGAGGATCTCTCGGTGACGGTGACGCACGTCCTCAGGGACGCGGGCGAGGAAGCGCCGGCCGCGATGCGACGGCCGGACCGCGTCCGGACGGTCAACCGGGCGGTGGACGCCTTCGAGGAGCAGGGACTCGAGGTCCACGTCAGGGGCGCGAGCGCCCCGCCGGCGGACGGCATCCTCGACATGGCCGAGGAGATCGACGCCGATCTCGTCGTCATGGGCGGGCGCAAACGCCGGCCCTCGGGGAAGGCGCTGTTCGGGAGCGTCACCCAGGAGGTCGTCCTGAACTCCGAGGTCCCGGTCGTCGTCACCGGGCAGCAGGTCGGCGAGTGAGCGGCAGCCGGGATGCGTTGGCGGGCGGGAACGGCGTCACGGCGACCGACGCGACCGTCCGCCGAAGGTTTTTGAACGACGGGACGATGGATGGGGTATGGCCCCCCGGTTCGATGGCGGACGGGACGTGGCCGGCCGGCTCGCCCGCCGTCGCTTCCTCGCCGGAACCGCCGGAGTCCTCGTCGCCCTCGCCGGCTGTACCGAGTCGGACGACGGCGGCGACGGGGCCGTTCCCTCGACGGAGGCCGGCCGGGGAACGCCGACCGGCGGAACGCGGGCGAACGGGGGGACCGCTGCCCCCGGCGCGACGACCGAGCAATCGACGGCGGACGGAACGGGGACACCACACAATGGAGGAACGACCGTGAACGAAACCACCGAGGGTGACGGGGACCTCGACCTGCGGGAGGCGAACGTCGTCGAGGTGGCGTTCGACCGCGAGAATGGGTCGGTCCGGTTCGACGTGACGCTGTATCACGACGACGACGGCGAGGCGGAGTACGCGAACTGGTGGCAGGTCGAGACGCTCGACGGCGATCGACTCGGTCGGCGGGAACTGCTCCACGCCCACTCGACGGCGCCGTTCACCCGGTCGGAGACGATCGGGATCCCGGACGGGGTCACCTGCGTCGTGATTCGTGGGCACGACCAGATTCACGGCTACGGCGGACAGGCCGCGCTCGTAAACCTCGAATCGGGGAAGACGATCCTCGTCCGGCAGGGAGCAGAGCGGCGGTCGTTCGACGCGTCGGCGTGTCCGTGAGGTTCGCGGGACGGTCGCCGTCGAACACCGAGGCCCGTATTGTAGAAAATTTATACTTCGTCCCCGCGAATCCCGCCGCGACGTGCCGATCCTCCCCGACGGCGTTCTCCGTTCGCGCAAACTCCGCGGTATCGTCCGAATCCAGGCCGGGTTCTCGCTCGTCCGAAGCCACTACGCCGACGTGCGATCGCCCGAAGGGACGTCCGCACACCTGTTCGACGTCGTGCTCTACCGTCGCGAGGACCCCGACGAACCGTTCGAGGAGTGGATCGAACACCGCGAACTCGAGTGAGAGTCCGTCGTCGAACGGCCGCGAACCCGTAGCGTTTTACTCGCCCTCGCGAGACCGTGTACCCATGACCGAGGCGACGGGCATCGTGGGGGAGTTCTTCGCGCTGAAGGAGGGGACCGACGCGGACCTCCTGGCCATGCAGGTGGGGGACTTCTACGAGTTCTTCGGGGAGGACGCCGAGACGGTGGCCGACGAACTGGACCTGAAGGTGTCCCAGAAGTCGAGCCACGGCTCGTCCTACCCGATGGCGGGCGTCCCCGTGGACGACCTGACGCCGTACCTCAAGGGGCTGGTCGAGCGCGGCTACCGGGTGGCGGTCGCGGAGCAGTACGAGACCGACGGCGGGCACGAACGCGAGGTCACCCGCGTCGCCACGCCGGGGACGCTCCTGGAGACGACCGACGACGCCGCCCAGTACCTCGCGACCGTGGTGCGGGACGGCGAGGCCTACGGCCTGGCGTTCGCGGACGTGACGACCGGCCAGTTCCTCGTCGCGACCGTCGAGGGCGACGAACGGGCCGTCTCCGAGCTGTACCGGTTCGACCCGGCCGAGATCCTGCCCGGCCCCGAGATCCGCAACGACGACGCCCTCCTCGACCGCCTTCGCGACGCGGGCGGCGCGCTGACGCTCCACGACACGGAGGCGTTCGCGCCCGGTCGGGCGACCCACCGCGTCCGCGAGCAGTTCGGCGACGAGACGCTCGACAGCGTCGGCCTCCACGCCGAGGGCGTCGGCGTCCGGGCCGCCGGCGC